>Ga0209186_1000034_pt1 | contig 111256 bp, 73 predicted proteins | sample SidtaG_FD_187426 | JGI IMG/M metagenome (GOLD analysis project Ga0209186, IMG submission 187426) | Marine algal microbial communities from Sidmouth, United Kingdom - Sidmouth_Male2 metaG (SPAdes) (version 2) | ecosystem: Host-associated > Algae > Red algae > Unclassified | place: Sidmouth... | reverse complement strand
TCAGTACTAAGTACTACAATTATAAAGAAGCATAACAAGGTTAGTAAAAAGGGAAATGTTTGTTAGTTCAAAAGGGACGCTGGTAAAGACCAGAGTCCCTTTTCCTTTTGTAGGATGCTGTTCCTTTGTTGTCCGAAGATGATTTCTAAGAAATTAGGATATTCAAGATGATTTTCTATCTGAAGTTAATTCTAAATAAAAAATTACTACGTAAAATACGATACAAGTTATATTTAGTCCTTTCTCATGGTTTCCTAAAACCGACAGACAGTCAGTTGTTTAAGTATTGTTTAATTACGTAATTTCTTCTATTTTGTATCCTTAGAAATTAGATTTAGCCTATAAATTCGGTTTGAATGCCTTACCGCTTGCCCTTATATTTGTATTGTCATTGAGAGACAACATAAAATAGAAATAATCAGTACTAAGTACTACAATTATAAAGAAGCATAACAAGGTTAGTAAAAAGGGAAATGTTTGTTAGTTCAAAAGGGACGCTGGTAAAGACCAGAGTCCCTTTTCCTTTTGTAGGATGCTGTTCCTTTATTGTCCGAAGATGATTTTTAATAAATTAGGATATTCATGATGAAATTTCTACCTAAAATTAATTCTAAATAAAAAATTACTACGTAAAATACGATACAAGTTATATTTAGTCCTTTCTAATGGTTATTTAAAAATATCAGATAATCAGTTGTTTAAGTATTGTTTAATTGCGTAATTTCTTCTATTTTGTATCCTTAGAAATTAGATTTAGCTAGTGATTTCGGTTTGAATGCCTTACCGCTTGCCCTTATATTTGTATTGTCGTTGAGAGACAACATAAAATAGAAATAATCAGTACTAAGTACTACAATTATAAAGAAGCATAACAAGGTTAGTAAAAAGGGAAATGTTTGTTAGTTCAAAAGGGACGCTGGTAAAGACCAGAGTCCCTTTTCCTTTTGTAGGATGCTGTTCCTTTGTTGTCCGAAGATGATTTTTAAGAAATTAGGATATTCAAGATGAAATTTCTACTTAAAGTTAATTCAAAATAAAAAATTACTACGTAAAATACGATACAAGTTATATTTAGTCCTTTCTCATGGTTATTTAAAAATATCAGATAGTCAGTTGTTTAAGTATTGTTTAATTGCGTAATGTCTACTATTTTATACCCTTAGAAATTAGATTTAGCTAGTGATTTTGGTTTGAATGCCTTGCCGCTTGCCCTTATATTTGTATTGTCATTGAGAGACAACATAAAATAGAAATAATCAGTACTAAGTACTACAATTATAAAGAAGCATAACAAGGTTAGTAAAAAGGGAAATGTTTATTAGTTCAAAAGGGACGCTGGTAAAGACCAGAGTCCCTTTTCCTTTTGTGTGATGCTGTTCCTTTGTTGTCTGAAGATGATTTTTAAGCTGTTGAGATGCTCAACATGGTTTTTCTTTTTCATCATGAATACCTGCGTTCCTTCATCAGCAGACAGGTCATAGAAGTATAAATCTGCGTAAATCTGTGGAATCCGCAGTGAATAAATGTGTTATATTGACTTCATACAATCAACGTTCTCCCAACACTTCCAGCGTAACACCCTCAACAGCCTCCAACTCCGCTATCAACCGTGCTGACAAATCACGACGTACCGCCAAGCGCAACACTGCTGCTGCTTCAAACTCCTTATACAACACTTCACAGTCAGTCCGTTTAGTCAGTTGCATCACAGCATTCATAGCGCTATAGTCGAAGAAGACTTCAAGCAACACGTCCACCGTCCGCTCTTCAATCTCTGCGGCTTCTAGTGCTTCAGTTGTGGCAGTTTTGTAGGCATTTATTAATCCAGGAACACCGAGTTTAGTACCACCAAAATATCGAACTACCACCACCAAGGCATTCGTCAACCCAAAACTGTCTAACTGTCCTAGGATCGGTCGACCGGCGGTGCCAGAGGGTTCGCCGTCGTCATTAGCGCGATATCGGTGTTTGTCCATGCCCAATCGATAGGAGTAGCAATGATGGCGCGCTTTAGGATGTTCCTTTTTGACCCATTCCAGTTGTGACTTCACCTCTTCTTCAGAATAGACACGACTGGCATAGGCAATAAACTTGCTGCCCCGATCGCGAAAAATCCCTTCAGATAGGTCCTTCAAAGTACGATAGGTGTCCGTCGCCTTACTCATTGATCTGGATAGTTTCTGTAGATTTCAAGCAAATCACTATCAATCTCTTGCCGCATCATCGGTTTTATAGGGAGTTGTGGAGCAGGAATACCAGTACTCAGCAATTTGGAACTCGTAAACACCCTTGCTTCATCCCATAAATTAGCAGTGATAAATTGGTGAAGGATATCCGCTCCGCCTTCTATGATAACTGATTTCAGTTTTTCCTGGTACAAGACTTCTAGGATCTCACCGATTTCAAAACGAGCAGCAGTCAACTGTTTGTAAGAAACATTCACTTGTTCGCTCCTTGTGTTATTAGCATGATGCAGCACAATTGTTGGCACAGATCCGTCAAATAATTGTAGCGTAGGAGACAGCCCCAATTGACTGTCTAGGACGATCCGAACGGGATTGTTACCCGTCCAATCTCTTGTTGTCAAAGCGGGATTATCCGTAGCCGCTGTGTTTTTACCAATGAGAATCGCACTTTCCTTTGACCGCCATTTATGAACTAATTTCTTTGAGATGTCATTGGTGAGCCAGACCTGTTCTCCCTCCTTACCAATAAACTGATCTTTTGATTGCGCATATTTCAAGATCACAAACGGTCGTTGCTTTTCATTAAATGTAAGATATCGCTTGATCAACTCCTTGCCATGTTCCTCCTCAAATCCAGTGTGTACCTCAAGTCCTTTCAAACGCATTTTCTGAATACTCTTCATGTATACCTTCGGATTCGGATCCACACAACTAACGTATACTTTTGGGATTTTATGTTTTAGAATCGCATCAACACATGGCGGTGTATTCCCATAGTGATGACAGGGTTCTAGCGTCACATAAATAGTCGATTCGGGCAGCAATCGCATATCTTCCTCCTTAATACTCTTCAAGGCATTTACTTCGGCGTGAGCGCTTCCAAATTGCTCATGGGCACCTTCCCCAATGATTCGTCCTTCATGGACGATCACTGCTCCTACAATCGGATTATGCCGTACATTTCCCAAATGTTGAAGCGCCAAATCGAAAGCCCTTCTCATATATTGCTGGTGCTCTCCCATGATTCAAAGGTAATTATAATTGTGAATTATTGCTGTAAAACTCAAATTTGTTGAGTGACTTTAAGACGCAAACAAACAATTACTCAGAGAAACTTGGAAAGTAAGCTAAGCCTTGTTGCATCTACAATTATTGCTTTTGTTAGGAGTTCGTTTCTTACTTTTTTCTTCTTTTCTTGATTTGATTCATCAATCTTACAAAATAAGCTTCAAAACTTTCGTTATTTTTCCTTGGATATATTTCTAGTGAAGAGGAAAAGCTGTCTAACAAATCAATATATCGAGTAAATATTTCTTGTAATTTTTTTTCATCTCCAGTTTCCCAATATTGGCCCTCATCAATGACCTTGAAATTTATAAAATACTTTTCATTTAAATGTTTAAAAAGGTGTATTATCAATTTGTGTATTTCAATTCCTGCAAATTGAGTTTTAACGGAAAGCATATATAGATATTCCTCCTGTGGTCTTTCATTTTCTTTTCCGAAAAATTTTAAATGTGCCAAACTTGACATTTTGCCATTCGATAAAAATTCAATTGAAACTGTCTCACAATTTGTAGGAGTAAAACTGATCCCATAAATAGCCTTGTTATAGTCCTTAATTCCGAATGCTTCCTTTATAAATTTGTCTTTGTAAATATTATATTTCCAATTATATAACTCTGCAACGTCTCTTACTTCCTCAATCATTGTAGAAAGAGATGCTCCCTTTTTGAAATCCCCACTGTAATGTATGCTCAACCCCATTTTGTCTTTCTTGAATTATTTTTCCTATACAAGCTTTTCTAATCTAGTGTATACTCCTTTCGACATATTTACAAAATGCAATTTACTATTTTCAAATTTGATTTGATAAAATAAAGATGGGATAAATTTTCGCATCATAATATTTTATAATAAAAATAATATAATTGATATTCCAAAAATCTAAAAAAACAATGGCACCCTGACTAGGTACCATTGTTAAACACATTACTAAACCAAATTCAGGATTTCAAGGTCCTGATAATCATCGCAGACTCAATACTTAATGTCGGATTAATTTCTTTGAAATGATTCCATTGCCAGATTGAAGCACAATGAAATAAATGCCGTTAGGCCAGTCCTGTAGTTCTATCTGATGTGTTTGAATGCCTTTTTGAAGCGTGATTTGCTCCTTGTATACCGCTTGGCCCGTCAAGTTAATTACCTGAAGTGCGGTAGTATGTGATTCTAAAGCATTGATTTCTAATGTTACCAAATCATTTGCTGGATTTGGCGTTAACCCAAAAGAGTTGACAAGGGAGAGATCTTGAACAGCTGCAGTCACCGTTCCATCATCGTCTACTTCAAAATCAAGACTTGGTATGCTTTGAAGAATAGGCGACAGTTTTACAGCTTCTCCAGCATGAGTAATCCCTGGAATATCGACCCGAATGTTGTAATGCCCAAACTGCAGAAGGTCGAATTCATAAATACCCAAGGCATTAGTTACATCAGTAGCAAGAATCAACCCATCAGCTCGCTCCAAATGCACCGTGACATTAGGCATAGGATCTCCAGAGCCAGTTTTGCCAGTAGAGACACCTCCTGGTCCTGTGAAATTTGATCCTTCGTAAACACCACCAGCAATATTCCCATTAGGATTGACGAGAACGACTATCGTTTCACAATAAGTCGCTACACATTGCGCACTATCTAATACCGCCAGACATACATTAAACACTTGCAAACTATCTAAGGAAGTCGTATCTGAATAGGTATGCGTTGTGTTGATGCCAGTAGCAGTAAACCCATCACCAAAGTCCCAGTAGTAGGTTAAGTTGCCAATACCTGTGCCCGACCCAAAAAAGGAAACATCATGCCCTGTTGGCGTTTGCATATCGGTATAAGTAAATGTTGTACTCGTGGTACAAGTAGAATCCTGCGGTGTGGCACAAGGACCGTTGGTCATACTACTAACACCAAAACACTTCTCAGCAATACAAGCATTGTTGTAAGTGATCCCATTACATCCACAAACTGGATTATAGCCCGGGCAGTTTGCTCCTAAGTCAATCAAAGTGGCATCAATGCACAAGGTACCAGTACCTGCTTGGATCGTGGTGTAATAGGTACATTGATTCAGCGCGGAATCTAAAACGATAAGCGAAATATTGTAAATCCCTGAAAGCGCATAGGAATGGGTTGGGTTGGCCAATGCGGAGGAGTTGCCATCGCCAAATGACCAATTGTAAAAACTAATGCCTGTAGGAACACCAGTAAGGTTAAAAGCAACATCGGTACCATTAACAATTGTTGTGATGACTCCAGAACAAGCTCCTTGGCATTGTCCATTGGTCCAAGAACTTAGCCCAAAGTGATTTTCGGCTACACAGTCATTTAAATAGGTGATGGAGTCACAACCGCAGACAGGAATAAATTGATTGCTACATGGAATGTTGGAGTCGATCGCACTAGAATCGACACATAAGAATTGTATTTGAACATTGGTTTGAAAGGTACACGCGTTAAGTGTTACAGGGTTTGTTGTAACAACCGAAGGTGTATATTGACCTCCTTGAGCATAAGTATGAGTAATGGGAGGAATAGCGGTGCTGGTATTGCCATCATCAAAATCCCACAAGTAGGTTGTGCCAGAAGGTAAAGGTGCGGAAATATCAAACGTAGCACTTAGGCCAGTAATGGATGCATTAAGGGTAGGATCTTCAAATAAATGAAACATTATCTTAACGCAGGTCAATGCATCGGTTACCGTTACCGCATGTATACCAGCGGCTAACCCAGTTATCGTCTGATTTGTTTCGCCAGTGGTCCAAACATAATTGTATGGTGGTTGCCCTCCTGCCATAATAGCTGTAAGCGCTCCATCAGCTTCCCCTGGACAACTTATTGGCGAATCAACGTTTAATTCTGCATAGCAGGTATTCAGGTCTACAAAGGTGCTATAATTACAAGGGCCCGTCCCTTCTGCTGAGATGGCAGAAATAAGGTAGACTTTATTTTGAGCGTAAGTATGAGAAGGGTTAAGTCCGGTTCCTGTATTGCCATCCCCAAAATCCCATGTTACGTTTGTCGCAATTGGATTGGAAAAGCTAAAATCAACTGTTAGGCCATTTGTGCTAGTCAATATACTGCCTAAGGCACAAATTTTAGTAACGTCGTAACAAGTGTAGACGGACATTGGGTTCGAATATGGCGGGCATACCGAAGGAAGAATAACATCCACGTTATAGCCCGTTTGATTGGTTGGACAAGCTATCGTATCTGTTACTATTGCTGAAACATTAACTAAACCACCCGAACTAAAATTAATTGTTTGATTCTGAGTGCCAGTTAGCTTGTTGCTTGTTGAATCATATTGCCAATTAAACCAACCTCCTGCTGTCCCATAAACTAATGTACCACCATTAATTGGCTCAAGATTATGGAATTCTATTTCAACTTTAATAGGATCATTTAGATCTGAATAGGTTGCTCCATTTTCAAAATAAGAGAATTGTATATCAGCATAATCATTAACCAAAGGGGCTGGATTAATATCACCTTGCTGAATGGTAGGGTTAATATTGCATTGAGCATTGCATATGTCAGCAACCAGGAGCAGACTAATCATTAAGATAAGTAGATTTTTCATAGTAGTATATTTTGTTTGAAACAGACGTTTATTCATTTTTTAATAACTTAATAAACTGTATTTCAATGTTTTGCTAAATGTTGTGTTTAATTAACAATATGTAACTTCCTAAAAACGATTCCTTTTGAAGTGGTTATCTTTAGTATGTAAATAGCATTTGATAAGTTGTTTAATTCAAATTCAACGCTAGTACTATTAGCAATCTCTTTTCTTGAGATGACGGAGCCATTCAAATCAATAATCTCAAGTTGACTGATTGTAGCATTTTCGAGGAGTACAGTACAGTGATCTAATGCAGGATTTGGGTAAATCAATACAGCCGTCTCCTTTTCATCAACTGGAAAATGAGTTGTCGTGAGCACCAAGGAGTCAGCCAGCGGAAATACGGAGAGCGACGGGACAGTAGGCCATAGGTTTAGTGCGGCGTCTGTCATACGGATGTCTAGTACCTCAAATTCAATATCGATGGTTCCAGGCATTTTACCATTCACATTGTCTTCCATGATGATGGCGAATAGTCCTGCAATCCCAGTTCCAAATATCGTTTGTCCGTTTGTTCTGGAATAACTGATGTCAATTCGACCGTTTTTTCCGTTTGCGGGGTTGGGTGTTATGTAGGAGTTGGATACCTGAATCACTTTGTCCTGTCCAAAATTGGTAATCCAGCCAGTAGCAGGCAAGACTTTGACCACACTATCCACATATGCAGTATCATAGCTAATCGTGAAGGACACACCATAAAAATTGGAAATGTGAGTCGGTCCAAAATGAATCTCAAACACTTCAAGCGCACCAGGCGTCAAGGTATCTGTTGAGGTACGTCGGACTTCAATGGATGGGTCAATGCCTGGAAGCCCTAGTATAATTGGGTCTGGTACCACTGTATGCGTCAGATGGAAGTTTTGTTCAATCACCAGAATATCCAGATCGTCAATAACACCATCTCCACTGCAGTCGGCAAAAGAAATGTCAATTTGATTGTTTGGGAAAGACATTCCCCAGTTTGGTGCTGCTGCTTGCGCTAACCAGTTTGTTGATGCATTGGGGCGCACAGGTCCTAGAGCGCCGTACGCATATCCCAGGTGCAACAAATCAACGCCATTGACTTCCCCATTATTATTGATATCCCCAGGCCATAGTTGGGCATTCAAGGAAGAATAGGTTAGAAGCAAGGCAAAACTAAGTGTTAATAAATGTAGTTGTTTTTTCATAGTCAGGCATTCAATGTGAAACCGGTTAACATCAAGGTTTAGACGCAAGTAATTGTAGATAATATTCTATTTTACAAGTATCTAATATGAATACGATTCAAATCTAATCATTTATTAGCCACCTAACAATTACAATATTATGATTTTATCCTTCAATTATTCACTAGTTTTAATTATTATATGTTTAGTATAAATTTTGTAAATACTTAATATTCAATTAAAAATGAAATATAATATAATTGTTTGAATTAAATAAAATAACTATTTTATCCTCTAGAAATAGCAATTGTAAAATAGTAATCTATCAACTATGGAGTCAAGTAAACTTATAGAATTATTAAAAACATTTACTAAAACTGAGATTAAACTACTTGCAGACTTTCTGAATTCTCCGTACTTCAATAAGAGCAAAGAAGTCATTTCCTTTTTCAATTATCTCAAGCGATTTGCGCCTCATTTTCCTCTAAAACGTATTGAGCGTGAGACGGTTTACAAGGCTTTGTATGGCGATAGAACGTATAACGAGTTTCACCTCAACAGAGTCATGAGCAATCTCTTAAAACAAGCAGAGCGGTTTATCGGCCAACAAAAATACGAATCGACAAAAGGTGTTGCTAGTTACTACGTCCTATCTTCCTTTATTGATCGTGATTTGAATAAACATTTTGAGTACAATTTTAAGTGTTCTCAAGAAAAACTAGAGCAGTCGCCTCAGCGAAATGCAGACTATTATTATCAAAAATACTTGTTTGCAGATACAATTAGTCAACAATTTTTTAAAAAGAAAATCCGACAATACGATCATTCACTTCAAGACACCTCTGATTATTTTGATATTTACTTTTTGAGTAAAAAACTAATCTATACCTGCGAGATGATTAATCGTAATAAAATCATTTCTACTGCCTATAAACCACAGTTTTTAGAGGAAGTTCAGCAACTCCTAACCAAATTTCCATTGGAAAGTGTACCGATCATTCATATTTATTACAATATACTACTCATGCTCATTGAGAAAGATGGCACTTCACATTTTCAAGAATTGAAAAGACTATTAGAACAATACGAATCATATTTCTTACCAGATGAAAAAAGAGAAATGTTTGGATTAGCACTCAACTACAGCATCAGACGATTGAATCTAGGGCATCAACAATTTCTTGAAGAATCATTTAATTTATGCCGGTATGGTATTAAGAAAGGTTTGCTCAATGATCAAAACTATCTTTCTCCTTGGGGTTATAAGAACGTAATTAAGCTTGGTTTAATGTTGAACGAATATGAATGGGTAAAACGCTTTATTGAGACACAAACCAATGAGCTTGCACCCAATTTTCAGCAAAACGCGCTTCACTTTAATCTGGCCGACTTATACTATGCTACAAAAGATTTTGATCAAGCAGTACATCATTTAAATCAAGTAGAATATTCAGACATTTATATCAATATTGACAGTAAGAAATTGTTAATGAAAATTTACTATGAATCTAATGAGCATGACGCTCTTTATTCTGCATTGGCAGCATTTAAACAATTTATAAGCCGAAATAAAATTCTATCCAATAAAGTGAAATTGCAGTTTAAAAATTACATCTATTGCTTAAATCTATTACTCAAAATCGAAACTAAATCATTGGAAGAATGCAAGAAATTTTTAGAAAGCGAAGAGCCAATTGCTGAACGAAATTGGTTGAAGAGAATTGCAAATGAACTATGAGTGCACTCCGAAAAGTCTCTTTTGTCCAAACCCGAAATGTCGGACCACATCATTTTCAAGAATTTTAAAGTCCTCGCTCTATCTTTTATTTACAGGATGTAGCGCTATTAACAAGAGTTAACTGCGGCTCTAAAATTCTTTCAGCCTCGATTTTGACCAAAATAGTACTTTTCGGAGTAGACTCAACTATAATTGATTATCTCAAAACTGATTCCATAATGATCATCAGCATAGCAATTTTTTTCTAAATTAGAATAATTCCTACCACGATAATTGATAATTTTTTATATTCTAATATCCAATAATTCTTTTGTAAATTCACCTGTTAATCAATACAATAAACCATATCCATGTACTACAACATTAAGTATATTAGTGTTTTCATCCTATCTTTATTCCATTTTTTGGAAATGCACAAGAAATTACAATCCCACTTGCAGGAGCTCCAATTTCAGCTTGTAACCAGATTTGGGAAACACAAAAAGTAAAACTAGAAGTCAGATCTCCTTCTAGTTGTACTGTAAATACCCTAGACCGGATTTTGTGGCAGACCTACAACGGAACCTTCAACTTATATCACGAAACGGATTACAATCTGGATGGTGATATCAATGGTATGGATAAAATTAACTGGAGTCAAAACAATGGTTTTTTCAATAATGTGCCTAGATAATTTACTTAGCAGGGAACTTTACTTTTGAGTTTCTCGTTTATAAAAGAAAACAATGAGAACTACTGTATTTTTAATTATACTTTCAATGCTATGCTGTTCCTGTGAACAAATTGTTGAAGAATTTAAGACCGTTAATCAATTCAAAAAAGAAGTCAACAAACACGTACCTGATAAATCATTAGGCGTTATCCACAAAGGGAAAAACGGACATTTGTCTATCATGGTGCCTGATGAATTTGACCATCTAAAAGATGATTTAGAAAAACACACCATCGTAGTCGTTCTAAGGAAAACTGATATGGACGAATTTACCGAGGAAGCGTTGAAGGAATTGACATCGAATGTGATTGAAACCACTAAATTAGTCTTTGGAAGTCAAATAAAGCAAGGGCAAATTATTTTTTCTAATAAAAAAGGCTTATCTGGATTTCGAATGAGTAGTAGTAATAGAATTGAATTTTTAGTGGAATAAAATCATTAAATCAGTCCTGGAAATTCTTTTTCAATTGTTTCAATAAGTGATTTAAAGTCTTCGAACATTCTTATTTTTTCGTCCTTATAATTTGATTCATCAAAAACGTCATTACCATCAAAATAGAATGTGTGTAATTGAAATAAATTTTCTTTTAGATCAAGTCTAATTGTATGACGAATATTATTTGGCTTAAGATAAAACGTTTCTACCGCCTTTCCATTCTTAAGTCTTTTAAATATTCTCTTTCTTTCCATTTATTGCATAATTCGAGTTAAGCTTATTTGCATTGTAGAGAAAACTAAGATAATAAATAATGTAGTTTATTTGCTACAAGTTAGATATAGAACTACAGAGTGATAAGTGTAAAGTGTTATCTATCATTATGTTGTATTTCATTACTAATCGTTTTATAATTAAATCAACCCTTTAGCTGTTAGATTTCACACTTATATTTGGTTTGTTTCAACTATGCCTTCCTCCTATATTTGTACTAACAACAAGAAAATGAGTTAAGAACAATTTTAAGTTGTGTTAAGAAGCATAAAAAGGTTAGTAAAAAAGGGAAATGTTAGTTTAAAGGAGACTTCAGTTAAGGGCTGGGGTCTCTTCTTTTTTTGCGATATTCATTGCTTCTTCTAGTTGTTGTATTAGCCTTTCATGATTGTTGAGCTGATAGGAGTGCGTAGTCGAAACCATCGAACGCTACCATATAGATTCGGATGCCTAAGCCTCCTCGGATCAAGCGACCAACCACTGCGAGTTGATCTGCTAACTCATTGTTAGAAGGCTAGCCGTTGAAAGGCGAAACTGCGTTATAAGCTAACTGTAACGCTTCATTATACTTAAATCCGTTGTTAGCCATCCTTCTCAAGTATCTGCGTTCCACATCAGCAGGAAAGCTGTTACCAATGCCGCTCAAAGGATATAACTACTGATTACTAATCAAATCATTGAATTTCTCGACATTGGAGAAAGTCATGGCCCCACCTTTCGTTACGCAGCAGACAGGCCCAATAACAGCTAAAAACCCAGAAACTTGATCTCAGACTATCTAAATCATTCTTATTTGTCCCAATTAATCATTAAACATTGATCATTAAACATTAATCATTAATCATTATTCCTTAACTTTGTGACATATGATAAGTGCGAATAATATTTGGATTAAGTATGGAGACAGAGTGCTCCTAGATAAAATAAATGTAGTAATTGGGGACCGTGACCGTGTAGGACTGGTTGGACGGAACGGAGCAGGTAAATCGACCTTCTTAAAGGTGATTGCCAAGGAGATTACGCCAGATGATGGGAGTATCACAAGACCTACGAATTCTACCATCGGATTTTTGCATCAAGAAATGAGCCTTCCAAAAGGTAAAACAGTGATGAATGAAGCGCTATCTGCATTTAGTAGGGTGATTGAAATGAGTGAAAGAATTGAGGCGATCACAGTTGAGCTTGGAGAACGAACGGATTATGAAAGTCAAGCTTACACTGATCTACTCAATGAACTAGCAGAAATTACGGATGATTTTAATCTGCTTGGTGGCGCCACTATGGAAGCAGACTGTGAACGTGTTTTAACCGGACTCGGATTTCAGACCAAAGACATGGATCGTTTGACGGAGGAGTTTAGTGGTGGCTGGCAAATGCGGATTGCACTAGCTAAAATCTTATTGACCCGACCAGATTATATGCTATTGGATGAGCCGACTAACCATCTGGACATCGAATCCATAATATGGTTGGAGGGATTTCTGAAAACCTATGAAGGCGCCATTATTCTTATTTCTCACGATAAAACCTTCTTAGATAGCGTCATCAATCGAACTGTTGAGATTGATCATGGGAAAGTGTATGATTATAAGTCAAACTACACTAAATACCTAGAGCTGCGAAAGGAACGACGAGAGAAATTACAAAACACCTATAACAATCAGCAAAAACATATTGAGCATACCGAAAAACTGATAGAGAAATTTAGAGCAAAGGCAACAAAAGCCAAAATGGCACAATCGCTTATTAAACAACTGGATAAGTTGGAGCGAGTGGAACTAGATAATGAGAATACTTCGGCGCTGAAACTCCATTTTCCGCCAGCACCCAGATCAGGAGAAGTAGTGGTAGACGTGAAATCAGTGAAGAAGCAGTACGGTGATGTGCTGGTCTTAGATCATGTAAAGTTTCAACTACTAAGAGGGGAGCGCGTGGCATTTGTAGGGAAGAATGGTGAAGGGAAAACAACCCTTTCCAAAATTATTGTAGGTGTTGAAAATGCGACAGCAGGTGATGTTGCGGAAGGCCATAATGTAAAGATTGGGTATTACGCTCAAAACCAGGCGGATGAATTAGACGGGAGCCTTACGGTACTAGAAACTATGGGGCAGAAATGTCCGGATGAACTAAGAACAAAACTAAGGAGTATCCTAGGAGCATTTATGTTTAGTGGCGAAGATGCAGATAAGAAAGTAAGTGTGTTGTCTGGGGGAGAACGGGCGCGATTGGCGATTGCAAAAATGTTGCTTCACCCCATCAACCTATTGATTCTTGATGAGCCGACTAATCACCTAGATATCATTTCTAAGCAAGTATTGAAGGATGCGTTGTTGAAATATGATGGTTCAATGATCGTTGTGTCTCACGATAGAGATTTTCTAGAAGGATTGACCGCCAGAACGATTGAGTTTAACAACAAAAAACTCAATGAATACCTAGGCGATGTTAACTATTTTCTGAATAAACGATCCTTTGGTAACTTTCGGGAAGTCAGTATTGGAGATCAGCCTAAAACAGCTGCGGCGTCTAAATCTAATGAAAAGGTAGTAGCACCTTCTGTAAATTTAACTAGAGAAGAGCGGAAGGCGCTTGAAAAAGAAAAGAAGAAACGACAACGTGCTGTACAAGCATCCGAAAAGAAAATACAGCAAACAGAACAAAAGATTGCTGGATATGAGTCGGAAATGGCAAAGCCTGAGTTTTATAATGGTCCGGATGCCAACAAAGTATTAGGCGCATACAATCAAGCAAAAGTCGATTTAGACAGAATTTATGAAGAATGGGAAACTGCACAGATGGAATTAGACGAGTGGATGAGTAACAACAGTTTCTAAGTAAACTAAACAGAATGGCCGCCTCTCTCGAATTTAAAACAGACCGCCTGATTATTAGGCCCACCAACTTGGATGATGTTGACTTTATTATTGAACTCCTTAATTCACCAAAGTGGATTCAATATATTGGTGATCGATGTGTGCTTACCAAGTCTGATGCAACGGAATACATCAAGAACAAGGTGATGTCTCAATTTAAACGCTTAGCATTTGGCAATTATACCTTAATCAGAAATGAGGATGGCGTAAAAGTGGGGTCTGTTGGTCTTTATGATCGGGAAGGACTCCATGGTGTTGACATCGGTTTTGCGCTGCTCCCACAACATGAAAAAAAGGGCTATGCCTTTGAAGCAGCAATGGTGCTCAGAAATGCCGCATTTACTCACTTTAACCTAGAAGAAATAGGGGCGATTACTGTTAAAGAAAACAAAGCCTCACAAGGACTACTGGAAAGATTAGGGTTTTCCTTCCTGAAACTCATCAAACTGCCAGAAGACGAGGAGGAATTAATGTATTACAACCTCAACAAGACCAATTGGGAGGCTATACAAACGGAATCAACATAATGAGACATCGAATTAACGGAGCAGTACTGACAATTGGTCTTTATGTTCTAGTATTATGCAGTTTTTCTTGCAATCATACCAAGTCAATTGCTTACGTCAATGAAAAATACACAACTGCTTCCTCTCAGTTTATGCCGGTGGGTCCCCTGAAGGTGCATTACCGCGATGAAGGACAAGGAAAACCAATCGTTATGGTTCATGGCCTTGGTGGTTTCCTACAAATGTGGGATGCTTGGGCTGCCGATTTTAGTCAAGACTATCGTGTCATTCGTATGGACTTACCGATGTCGGGATTGACTGGGCCAATACCTGAACTTCCTGACGAGGCTTCTATCGATATTTTTGTCGATTTTCTGCATGGTTTCCTGATGAAAATGGAGGTGACGGACTTTCACTTAGTTGGCAATTCCCTAGGCGGTTGGGTTGCTTGGGCCTATGCTGCTAAATACCCAGAGCATATCGACAAACTGGTCTTGATTGATGCCGCAGGTCTCTTTGATGTTAAAGATGGTCCTAGCGCTGTTAAACTAATGCGTGGTCCCTTTGGTAAGGTCTATCTCAAATCTGGTGTCCCTAAATGGATGGTTGCTATGTTTTATCGCGGCGCCTATGGTGATAAAAAACAGTTAACGAAAGCCCGCGTCAACCGATTCTACGATATTATAAACCGAGAAGGCAACTTCCGAGCGATGTACGACCAAGCCAATTTCGATATCCATCTTGAAAAGGATAAAGTCAATACTATTTCCACTCCGACTCTTATTCTGTGGGGCGAGGCGGATCGGTGGATTGATGTCAAATATGCTTATGAATTTGATGAACGGCTTCCTGATAGCGAGTTGGAGGTGTTTCCTGGGTTGGGGCATGCTCCTATGGAGGAGGCGCCTGAGGTGACGGGGAAGGCTGCTAGGGCTTTTTTTGAGGGAGCTGATTAGATTGTTTAGGGGGCTGGATGTCAATTATCCAATTACTTTTATCAGTAAATATTAGAGAAAAGCTGATTGAACAGAATTGATTTAAAGATTAAGAAGTAAAAAGGGAAATTAATTTACTAACAAAAAGGCAAAGATTCTTTCAGACACATTGCTTTTTCAGCCACCCGCATCTATTCCCAACCACCACCCAACAAATAGGTTCATCTCATTTAATGAGACAATGATTTAATTAACTATATTGCAAAATATAATTCCAAATTGAATTATGAATCGAATTAAAGAAGTTTTAGGAGAAAAATATTTTACTCAAACTTGGTTGGCAAAAGAACTGGGAAAGAGCTACAATATGGTAAACTCCTATGTTCAGAACAGAAGACAACCCAGTATTGAGGTATTATTTAGAATAGCAGACTTACTAGATATAGAAGCTAAAGAATTGATTCAATTGAAAAATAATCTAAAGAAACATTAGTAAAGAAAGGAAATGTTTGAATTCAAGATAATGAAAAAGGGAAATGAACGCAGTTGAAATAGAAGAAGCCATATCAGAGTTGGCTAGTCAACCATTTAACCAAGAAGAATTCGCCTATGATTTTCTTGCAGCATTTGGCAGAGCGCGTGCCATCAGGAATAACAGCAGACGGACCACTATATACCCAAGTATGCACGATACCGTTGTTCCCTTGGTAATTCCAATCCGGATTTTGAACAGCGACAAGCGCAGCCGTTGATAGACCAATTTGCCAAACGAAAATAAATCGAGGATCAGACGGAACTCGTACGGTGAAAACAGATCCATCAGTGTCGACCGTGTTAAGCTCAACGACTTCTACAGCAACCTCAACATAATAATGACAATAACAACCAATTATTTTTATTCTCACTACAGATGATAGAGGGGAAATTTAAGTGGATACTTAAAACAAAAACATAAGTTGGATGCATTGGACACGCTCAATAAATTCTGCTTCTATCTAACAATTGCCTCAATCTGTTTCAACAACCACACCTCTTCCGTCAACGGTTTAAGTATCATACATTTTTCTTTCAAATCTCGTATAGCAACCTCCAGTTTTCTGTTCGCAGCAGCATTTGATTTTGGAGTAGAAAGTCGTTTCCTTTTTATTTGAATGATCTGTTTTAAGATCAGGAGGAAATTTGAATACATGGCTCGCCTAGCAGATGAAAGCTTATTGCCGGAAGCAATTTTGAGATAAGCTTGAAACGCTTTAATTCTGGAATGAATGGGATGGAAGTTAAAGTTTTCAAAGGCCATCGTGTCATTGATGTAGAAAATTTTTATCAGAAGCACCTCCATTAAGGCGTGATGCATGAAATCTTCAGATTTACTAATCATAAACAGGAACTGTTGCGCATCGGAGTACGCTTCATTTTCGAAGGCCAACATCGCCTTGGATAGATGCAGGGTGTCTTGTTGGAATTTAGGGTCGAGTTTAGGGTGATTATCATCAATAAACATCTTAACCCATTCATATTTATTTATTTTTAATCCAGTCATTACAATATTGAGGAATTGATGCCTTGAAAAGTAAACACCCGCCGTCCAACAGTTCAACGATAATCCCTGCTTGTAGATTTCAAAGCGCTCCTGAACAAAATTAGTCTGCCCATTTGCAATCATTTCAATACAGAAATTAGTCATAAAACCAAAGAATTGCCGCAACTCATTCCTGTCAAAAGATTCGAAAGAACTGAACAGTCGCTCCTTAAAAGCAAAATAGTCGGAAGATGTCCTATTCTGCAATAAAATCAACAGTTTGTAATAAATTTCTATGGTGAAATGATTCATGTCCTTATCGGTTTCTATGTGATTTTTCACCTTAGACACAAATGTGAATTCATCTTTTCCTGAAATTAAATTCTTCGAGTTTGCTAGCGCACCGTAATACCTCAATAGTTGACTTATACAAGAGTTTTGAAGGCTAGAAACGACCTGCTTCAGTGTGTCTGTAGCTGATCTGTTTTTACTGAACAGCGCCAAGTAAAATTGCATCTCATCCAATTCGTACCGACTTTTACAATATTGAAGATCCCTTAGCGGATTGGCTTCCAATGACTTGTTAGATTTGTTTAATACAGATTGTGTTACGTCATATAACTGCCTTGAAATCAATTGATCCATCAGGGCGCGGTTGTTTCTGATCGGATTTTTACTGTTTTGTTTCCAGATCAGGAACTGCTCAATTTGTACGGTCAGTCGACTGGCATTATTTCGAAGATCCTGGATGTTCTTTAAACTAATGTCTTTTTTCTGTTGCCCCTTTTGCGCCAATCCAATTTCTTTCAAAAGGTAAAGGGAATTAATATTCCCATTTTTTCTGTTTTTAATGGCAGCATATAGCTTTATCGTTTTTTCAGATGAATTATGTATAGGAGAGTTAACCCATAAGCCAAGTTCCTTAAACTCCTGATCTGTTAAACTGCGTACCAGTTTCATCATCTTACTGTCATCTAATGATTTCATTCTTTGGTTGTTGTTTTGTATAATGAAAATATTTAATGTTTTTCATACTTAATTGATATTTAATTAATTACTGTAAATATTAATCAATGATACAATAATAAAATACATTTATTCTGTACAAATCACCATTTTTTTAACAATTTCTAATCAAAGTTATTTCTAAATTTGAATTGTATTTATTAGTCACCTATAAAGTAAAAATTATGAAAACAATTAAATTAATGATTCTGGCAGTAAGCCTTTTTGGCTGTAGTCTTGTAAATGCGCAATGTTTTAGCATGACTGTTGAGCCAACTCAATCTCCGGATGGGTTTAAGTGCTTTAACATTTCGGTGACCCTAGAGGCTGGTATGGCGCCTGGACAAGGAGTTGATATTTTTGATGGAGAAAATTATCAGTATTGTGATTCTTCTTGTTCGTTTACTTGGTGTTATGACATGACAACTAAACCAGCAAATTCTACAGTTAATATCTATTGTGAAGCAGAATCAGGCGCTAAAGGATCTTGTCGACAGTTGGATGGGTGTATCGTAATCGTAGGCCACGTAAACGGACATCCATAAGAATTAGTTCACCGCAAACGAATAATATAAAACACAGACCTGCTAATTCCATTTTTAGTATTTATTAGTAGCATTCGAATGCTGTTTTACTACAACTTTAGTAGAAATTCACAATACTGTTATAAAATATTACTATGTACGTGCTTACTTATTGAGTGCGAAGGGCAATTTATGCCCAATATCTAACAACAATTCTCGAACAAATACAGCATCTAAATATTAAAAATCAGGATGCAATTCTATTGTTTTTGAATTAATTTTTTAACCGTTTTCAACACAAGGAAATAGGCAGCTTTCAAGCATGCCCTGGCAAGTTATTGCCTGATTAGAACAAACCTTATTACTTAGATCTATTTATTTTTTAATCATAAAATTTACAAATAATGAAAAAATTATTATTTATCTCGCTCGTACTATTTTGCATTTTTAGTTGTTCAGATGACACGCTTATACCTCAAGATGAGATTGTTGGAAATACTCAAGTAGAAGTTTCTGATTCTGAAAACCCGACAATTGAAGATGATATCTATAAAGCTCTTGAAAACTCCACTAATTTCAACTTAATGATTTCGATCTTAACGGACGACAATTTAGATAATGACGTCTTGATCACAAAAACTGTTATTGATAATATTGATAGAGATCTGGCACATTTGAACTTAGAATCGATTCCTATAGAATCATACTTCAATGTAGTAGAACGCAAGTTAAATGAACGAATTCCAGTAGGAGAAGATCTTCATACTTTAAGACATGAATGCTGCTCACAGGCATTGAAAAGACTGGCCAGGTGTGTTCGGAATGCACAGTTATTCTCAGGAGCTATTTTTTCTGGCGGAACTACAATTGGAATCATTGTACTTCTGGTCAGCGAAGGTGCTTTGGCACCGGCGGTGTATTCAGGTTGGGGAAAATTTACCGCATCGCAATTATTAGCCTTTTCAGGAAAAATGATTAGCTGTTCCAACAATTACAACTGGGATGTCAGTCAGTGCCCTTGCCCTTGCTCCCCTAGGTAGATAAATTGATTTTTATTAGCAGTGCTGTAAAGGCACAAATAAGGAGGTCAGGTATACTGACTGTCCTCACAATTATAAAATTTGAAACAGATTAATCTTCAATTATACTCTTTCTTCTAAATTAAAACTTATACAACATGAAAAACTTACTTTTCTTATTGCTTTGCATTGCATTGACAGCCCATACATTAAACGCTCAGTGTGGCTTAAACGGTCCAGGAACAAATGGTGCCACAGTAAAATGTGGTCAAACAGCAACCTATTATTCTTCTTGTAACCTCTCAGGATTTTACAGATGGTCAATTGGTGGCGCCATCGATATCGACCAGAACTCCAGTTTACCCTTAACCTTCCAGACCGGAGATGTTGGAGGTACGGTAATCTATGCCAACACTACGAGTATAAGGATAAACTGGGATTGTGCCACAACGAGCTGTAAAGCCATGACTACAATAGAACATAACGGAACAGAATTCTTCAACCCCATCATTCGAATCAAAGGAGAAAACTGTGCGCCAGCTTGTGTGGAATTGCCGACAGCTCTACGATACAAGATTAAAAAAGGGGGAACCATTCAATTCTTCTCTAATTGTGGCTACTGTGTTACCTTCTCAATTATTGTAAATGGAGTAGTGTACCATAATCAACAATTAGAGGTCATTCCACAAGGAACGGACGTGACTTATTCAGGAATGAAGATACAGATATTTAATGTTCAGTACCACGCAGATTGCCCAAAGAAGAACAACAATAATATTGGTAAAGTTACCTATGGTACTCAAAAGAGAACCGGCACATTTGATGGCGGTGTACATCTCTGGACATTAAAAGTATATCCAAACCCAGCAAGTAACACCGCCACTATTCAACTACCTGAGTTAACAACACCTGCTCAACTTGAAATATACAATAATATCGGACATGTCCTCTACTCTAAATCAATAACAAATACAACTGAAATGGAGTTGAACATTGACCTTAACCAATGGCCAAAAGGACTTTATGTTGTCAGCCTTCGTAATGACTCAACAACAAAACAAGTCAAGTTACTAGTACAATAATTCTGGTTAAACCAAGAAACTTTATAGGTTTTGAATCACCGGCCTGGTTATTAATGTCGTGTAGTTCATTATTTTCATATTTTCCGGATTTGTGATAGCAAATCCGGATTTATATTACTGGAGATTTTTATTGTTAATGTCTAAATGATTATATTTGAATGTAATTTTCACAAAAGAATGATAGCAGAAATCCAGTTTTAATTAACTTCACAACTAGAAATTATGAAAGTTGTCTTCCGTATTATCTTGATCACAGTGGCCAGTTTATTACTGTTGTCTTGCCTGAATGCGCAAAGAATATTTATCGATCCGGGGCATGGATACTCTGCTAACGGGGGAAATCCAGATGGTCGTACGCAAACTGAGATTCATACTGCATTGGCTGTCGGACTGAAGCTAAAAAACATCATTGATAATGACTGCAACTGGAGCAGCCAAATGAGTCGAACTGTTAATATTGGTGGTTGGTTAACAATAGGTGCCAGACAAAGCCAATCAGACAGTTGGGGCGCAGATTACTTCTTAAGTATTCACTGCAATGCTGGAGGTGGAACAGGAACTGAGACGTTTTGGTGCAATCAAGGTAACTCTCCAAACAGTACCAACAATATCAACTATGCAGTAAGAATACAAGACAATATGGCAACTCATGGTCAATGGTATGATAGAAGAGTCGTAGAAGACGATCCTTATATCGGTCATCACTTTGGTGTGCTTACTGGTAATCAGGCCTATGCCTGCTTGAGTGAAATTGGATTTGTAGATACTAATGACGCCAACAAATTATTAAGTAATGCCTGGCGGGATATTTTTGCACAAGCCTACATCAAAGCATTTGAGGCGGACATGGGTACCTTGTGTTCTAGTGGTTGTGCTCAAAACCTAAACTTACCAGGTGCGAATTTGTCTGGTACCTATACAGCAGGCAATAACATCACTTCTACTGGTCAGGTTCAAAGCGGATCCAACTGCATATTTGATGCAAACAATGTGACTTTAAATCCAGGATTTGACACAAAGCCTAATTCTTTCTTCGAAGCTAAAGTCGGTGGTTGTCAGTAGATACCGTTCATTAAACGTCTTCAAAGTATTCAAACAGCACATACACGAATTAATTAATCTTCGAATTTTGACCCAAAATTTTAATTAGTTTTTCAAACAAAACAGCCAACTTGTTTGATTAACCTACCTGATGCGTACAGGCAAGACTTTCCTCTAAGTCTGGAATACGAAAGCAACCTACTTTAGCCAACACATTATAATTTACTATAATGATTTTAAGTAGGTATCGTTATCCGGATATACTTGCGCGAGGTAGCAATAATAATAAATACTGATGGCTGGAATATGCAATAAGTCGTTCCGTTTTACTTCTTCTATGATGTGCTCCTCCATGATGAAGTCGTAAGTGGTCTTGTACATACTTTGATGGGACAACATGTAGCAGCTCTGTCGCAGTCGTTTGGCAAAATAACTGATGTCAAGGCTTTGTGCTACTTCTGTGAGATTCGTGGAGTAGGACCTTCCCTTTTGAGTAGAAGCACGATAACGTTCCTGCTCAAGGCGGTAATTGCGATAGTGGTAATCGCTATCTCTGATGGCAGAATTCTGTTGTAGTTTCGTCGCTTTTTTTTGAGTAATCTCAAATTGTTTCAACAGGTTGAGTTTTCGGAAGGTATTACGGTTTACGGTACACCTACCTTTTTATGAATTTGGCAGAGATTTACACTACAGATAGCAATGGCGAAACAATAGGGACTTTGGGAATGCAAAACCGATTAATGGAACTAACTACTAAGTATGTATTTTACAGGGAACTTAAGCCGATTAAAAATCAATAACCCATAATTTATTCGTAGCGATTTATCCCTTATTGCCTGGCAAATAAGAAATCAGATTAGGTCTGTTCCAAGTAATACTCCGATCCGCTGGATTAATTGCAGATGTAAAATCACAGTCTGACAGAAGGTAGCCCGTTTGATTAGGATCATTCCAACCTGCACTTCGATCACTACTCTTTACAACGTTAAAAAGCCTGCTCCCTAAATAAGGAAACAGGCTTTTCTTCTTTGTGATTGCTTGATTTTTTGCGAAATCAAAGATAGCAATAGCAGTAGCAGTATATAACTGTGATTATTTACCCGCTAGTTTATAGTTTAATCGTGCATAAATGTATCTACCATTAAATCCAAGTGGATAAGTTCCATCGTATTGGAAAATACCTCCAAATGCTAGATCTTTTCTTGCTTTGTCTGGATAAACGTCAAATAAATTGTTAGCACCAATTGCAATTTTTAACCCTTTGACTGGTTTGTATCCCACTTCCAAATCCGTTCTGATTTTAGAGGTGAAGGTTTGGTTTACTAGATCCCCAACATCATTAAACTCTGCCCAGGTGATATCACCAAAGCGTACGTTTTTCAAGACCACATTAAAATCATTGATAGCGTAATCCAGTACCAGGTTAAATACGTTGTTAGGCGTGCCTTTTTCAAGTCGAGTAATTTGCATTTCACCAAATAGGGGAGTGTCTGTATATTGCTTGATGATCTCAGGTGTTTGGATATCATCCTTATTGGTGACTTGAGTTCTGTTGAAATTACCTGAAAGAATCACCTTCAATTTACTAGCGTCTCCTATGTTGATTCCATAGCGTGCTGTGATATCAATCCCTTGTGTTCTAGTATCCAGAGCATTGGTGAAATACGTCGCGGCTCCTGCAGCAATACCAATTGAATCCAGATAAGTGGCGAGAGCTGCCCCACGGAATTGCTCTGAAAGGATAATCCGGTTATTAAGATCAATATTGTACCCATCCACCGTCATTGCGAAATTACCAGCATTAAAGGTCAGTCCAGCGCTTAGGTTGACCGCTCTTTCAGCTTCAAGGGGTTGCGCACCAAGTGCTTCAGCAACACCACCTACTTCATATGGAAATACCCCAGTCTCAACCAATTGGGTTCCAAATGTAGTAGTCTGTATTGCAGTATAGTTTCCTTGTGCTAAGGAAGGCGCTCTGAATCCAGTACTAGCGGCAGCACGGAAAGCAAAGCCTTCTACAATCTTGTATCGCAGCGCCAACTTACCAGTTAACGTAGAACCAAAATCAGAATAATTCTCAAAACGACCAGCTACGCCTAAAGTAAACGCCTGAGTGATGTCTGTTTCTAAATCTACATAACCACCAAAATTACTTCGACTTGTGTTTACTGGTACTTTCCAGCCTGGAAAACACTGACAACCTGCACTAGCAGCACTGCCTTGGTTTGGTCCATCCTGAATCCCTCCTGAATCATCATTTCCATTATAGTAGGAGGTAATTTCTCCGGGCTCCATTTGGTAGTTCTCACTTCTAAACTCTGCACCTACTGCTAGGTTCACTGGGCTGTAAAGGCCATTGACTTTAAACTCAGTATCCGCGCCTAGGTTAGTGGTGTATTGTGCAAACTTCAACGTACCATCATATATTTCTTGCTTTTGTTGAACACCGGGATCTGGGAAAGTAAACTGATTTAATCCACCAAGTGAAGTGTTGTGAGTATTTTTCATATTCAGCTCAAAACTATTCGTTCCTAGTGTTTGGCTTAAATCCCAGTTCCACTTAGCGATTTGTCCCTTTACGCCTACAGTTCCAGCAAGGTCAGTAATTGTAGGAGCGATGAGTGGTAAGAAGCCGTCTGGATAAATAGAGCGAACTGTTCTATTGTCTTTAGATCTTCTATAGAAGCAGCCTGATTCTCCTTGTCGCTGACTGAAACCACCAAAGGCATATCCTGTTACTTTTCCAATTGGAACTTCACTATTTACGAATGCAGTGATGTCTTGAAACTGAGCATCTCCCCATCTGTGGTGTAATCGGTCAATTGTTTGTTCTCTTGGATCAAGCGTACCTGAGGTCTCACTTGGCTGTCCTAAAGAATCTATAAGGAAGTACTGACGCCTGTTGTCGACACCATCACGATCTGTTGGATTTTGTCCACGGTACTGAAAACTAAAGTTGACGGAACCACCATTTCCTACTTTAAACCCTTTGCTAGCATTCAAAGACAACCGTTGACCATCTACAATGTTTACTTTTTCAACTTCTTCTGTCCAATTAGTTGCATTAGAAACTGCAGATGGATCCAAAGAACCATTCCAAGACTTGAGATCAGCATTTGTGATGCCGTCATAAAGTCCTTCGTCTGCTTCATAACCTCTGTCCATGGTTGTCACGTGCGTTCCATAAGAAGCAGAAATGTCTAGATCCGTATCCTTTTTTAATACGATATTGATCACACCAGCGATGGCATCTGATCCGTATTGAGCAGCTGCGCCATCTCTAAGTACTTCAATACGCTCAATAGCAGCAGTTGGGATTGCATTTAAGTCTACTCCAGTAGATCCTCTTCCTACAGTTCCATTAACGTGTACAAGTGAATTGGTATGTCGTCGTTTGCCGTTGACAAGCACAAGTACTTGATCAGGCCCAAGACCTCTAAGTGTTGCAATTCTGAAATGATCACTACCATCACTAATGGATTGTTTTGGTGCACTGTAAGAAGGAACCAGCATTTGCAGGACTTCAATAGTTTGTGTAGCACCCGTGGCGACCAGCTCTTCTGCATTTAACACATCAATGGGAACTGGGGAGTCAATAATGAGCCTGTTTTTCTTACGAGTTCCAGTTACAATTACTTCGCCCATGCCAATCACATCCTCTTTGTATGAAACATTTATGGTTTGATTTTCATTACCAACTACTGTAATTGTTTGAGATTGGGTGTTGTACCCCAAATAAGAAAACTGTAAGGTGTAATTTCCCTCAGGGAGGGTAAGCGTATAATTACCATCTAGATCAGAAATGGTACCGGTTCCTAACTCAACACATCTAACGTTTCCGCCGATGATTGGGAGATCGTTTTCGTCTGTAAGTGTTCCAGAGATGATAGCTCTTTGAGCGAACATATCTACTGAGAACAAGAGCGTTAGGAATAGAAAGGTGAAGAAGGTTACGTTTGAGTTCATAACTTTAATTTTCAAGTGAAATAATATCTTAATAATGATTTGCTTAACAATTCAACTTAAGTAGGGTTGGTTCTTCACATCTAATTGAAAGGAAATAAACGTTCAACTAAATTGTTTGGGCATTTGTAATTAAACAAATTTAATATAAAATTTGTATTAATCAATTATATATCATATTTATTATTGACCTGTTTGCGTTTTTAGCAATTTATATTTTGCTTGTGCGCTTGGTGTTACTAGTAAGCGGAGGTGTTCGAGTTTTGTTATTCTATCGAATACATTTTGGTAGCACCTTCAGCGCTACGGTTTTTGGTGTGGCGTATTTATCCCAGGGTTTTGCTACGCGACACCCTGGGCTGACAAATTGCACACCTTCAGCGTACAAAGCACACCTTCAGTGTTTTCAAAAACACTTTCAATGTATGAAGTTTGATCACTGAAAGTATCTGATAGACTGACAATTAGCTCTTGCGCCATTTCTAATGCATAATCTGGTTTCAAGTACTGATATAGCGTAGGAGAAACACTGAAAGTGTAGAAAAAAGCACTGAAAGTGTGAATGCGAATACTCGTATCTGATAGACTGACAATTAGCTCTTGCGCCATTTCTAATGCATAATCTGGTTTCAAGTATTGATATAGCGTAGGAGAAACACTGAAAGTGTAGAAAAAAGCACTGAAAGTGTGAATGCGAATACTGAAAGTATCGCATTTGTAAGCCCAGGGTGTCACGTAGCAAAACCCTGGGACCCAGAACCACCTACACCCCGTAGTGCTGAAAGTACTACCAAAGAACCCACATCCCTATCAAAAATAATCCGAATTTAACGTCAAGAACCTACTAGACGATATGAATAAGCATGATGTTAAAGAAATTAAAACCCCCTTCAATGTTTTCAATCATATCAACAGCACTAGTCACATTGTCTACAGGATCGAAATAGAGAATGAATTCCAAGCGTTGCCCTGGAGCAGTAAAGTGATGCTTTTCTGGATAGTAGGGGATATTCTCTGCAGTTTTAAGGTAAAAGCGTTTTTTTGTTTTAACATCTCGCAAGTACATTGTCTTTAGTGCAGATGCCCAACCACCATTTACATAATCTGCTGGCGTAATAAAGCTGAAATGGAGAGCTGTATAATCTTTTGCCAATTCTACCTTCACGATTTTAACTTCCGGCGAAGTAGACATACCAAATGCAGGACTCTTAATGAAAACCTGCGCTACACTTGTTGAAAGCATAGCGGTTAGGAAAAATAGAATTAGCAAAAATCGTTTCATACCTTTAATTGTAAATCAAATTTACAAAATGTCTGCGAATTTGTCATGTCGGATGGGTTATTTGAAGGATTTGATTCATTAAGATCCACAATCTTATTTTCTAGAAATTTTATTGATCTTAGTTTGGATGAAGAAAAGAACTAGTGCCAAAATTACTATAATTGGAATCATAATGACACCAAAAATAAATAAGACTGAATTTAACGATAGCAAAAATGATTCTAGATATAAGTAAGTTGATGCAATCTTTGTATTAAGAAATATAAAAAATATTGATAAAACCCACAATACGATTGCCACTTTTATAAAATTGAATCTTTTCTCTTTTTCTTTATCGGCTTCAAAGTTCAAATTATCTATTCTTCCCTTCATTTATAAAATTTGATTAAATTTTTAACTCTATTCTACGTTTTTAATGGCAGATCTTAGTTTGGATTAGGTTTTAATCAGATCTTTTCAATTTTTTAGAAAGCTTACCCATCATATCTGTTTTCAAATATCTTACCAAAGATTAAGTCATTTTCAGTGTTTCTACATACACACTTGACTCGAGTATGCCTAACTATTAGAATTAAGTATTAAAATTATCAGAATGTTACGCCCCTTCAGGGCTTTGATCTTAAATCATTTTGACCTAGGGCGATGCCCTAGGCTGATTTTTAGAACACCGTTGGGGGAATTTCATCAAAATGTAATAGTCGGCTAAAGTTTATTTTGACTTGCTGAGTGTCGACCTGCATAGTGGGGCATCGCCCCAGGTTTTTATACAAGTGACATAAGCCCTGTAAGGGCGTAACAACTGTCGTTAATTCACTAGGAACTGGTTGTCAATCCCAAACATATTGATCTTGAATTTTGACCTAGGATAAAACTTTGGGACCGAGATTCTCCCACAAATGGTTGTCCTGCCTTCTGTTGCGCAGCAGGCAGGGCTGAAAGTGCTGACATTTTGATCACCAAAGATATGGCACCATCTAACAAAAATACTATTGCACACTACGCTTTAAAAATATCCATCGCCGGCTTAGCTGCTTGGAATAGGCAACGTTAGGAGCCGTGCGCAGCACCGAGCGAAGCGAAGTATGGAAAGGAGCGACAGCAGCGCAATGAAATAAGCTGGTGGAAGCCCCAAATAAAAAAGCTTACAAGCTATTCAATTTTGAGATAACCCAAAAAAGAAATGAGGAAACAGTTTATCCGATTCCCCATTCCTTATATTTTGACTTCAGTCATGCGCTTTACTCCGCAGTCCTGCTCCTTACTCCACAGTCAAGCGAATCCCCTCACTATGCGAAGTGAACTCAGGCGCATACATACACTGTAACGTAGTAATCCCATTCGAAAAATCGCCTTTATGGTTGACACGAAGTGGATATTCGAATACGTAAGTGCCTTTTGGCAAATAGTCCATAAAGAAATTAGTCGAAGCGTCTTTTACACTTTCGTAGTAGCCCAGCCCGCCTTGCCACTTATATTGACTCAACACATTGATTGGTTCTAAGCTACTAGCACGCATGTCCTTCATATGAACGTATTCCATGTCGCGGTCGACTCGAATTTCGATGCGTACCTTCAATTTATCACCAGGTTCAAGTTTGACGGTTTCCGTGACGGGCGTAATCACCTCGCCTCTGTCCGTATTGGCGACTTTGAACACCTTTTTATTGATTTTGACAGGCGTATCTTCGAATTGCTTGATTTTGTCCAGGTCTTCAAAGTACTGCCAGTAAACCGCTCCCCAAGCAACGACGCTATTCGGATTCTTAACTTCAACGGATGCCATCGAATTCGTAATGTCTCCAGCGTCCCAGCTTGTTTTGAAATAGCCGGTACCTGCTACAGTTTTCAGTTTACTCTGGTCTACTTTTTTACCGGCGATTTTGATTTCAACTGGTGTGTCTTCTAGTAACAAATTGTTTCCTCTCAAGAGTAAAGCGTAGACTGCGGAAGAGGTTGCTTTGGTTGTTTTCCAGTTCGAAGTCTGCTTGTTTTTCAGTAACCAGACCTTCAAATCATTAACCGATTTTTCGTCTTTAGCTACTTCGTCAAACACCTCAATCATCATAGCATGCGTTTCAATAGGCAACTGATACCAGAAGTAACCTGTATTGTATTTCCAGTACATGCCCATCTCTTCACTATTCAACGAGTTTTCGCGTAAGGCGTTGACAATCTTAGTAGGCGTAACGGTATCGTCATATCTGTGCAGCGCCAAGGCAATCATTCCTTGAAGGTAAATACCGTTTTCTATATAGTATTTCTTTGCTTGTCCTAGGAAATAATCGTGGGCAGCCTTTGCATTGCTACTCACTGGGACATTCAAGAAAAAGGACCGTGCATATAGATAATGAATCGTTAGTTGACTCAAGTGGTTCTCACCTGGCTTAAACCCTTTCCGACGTTTCATTTTGTCGTAGTATTCTGCTAGGCGATCATCGATGTACTTTACAGCGTTATTCATCACTTGCTGCGTCGTAGGATCATTCTGTAAACTCTTGACGCCTAGGCGATCCAAATGGCCAAATCCTTCTACCAAATGCTGTGTGATATACCAACTGTCGCGGCCACCAGGGAACCATGCAAACCCGCCATTAGACAACTGTCGTTCTTTCAACTGTGTTAAGGCTTTGTCTTGTTCATTGGACATGCGATTTAAGTCAAACAGTAGTCCGATTTGTTTCTTCTGTTTCTCTTCGTTTTGTGCATCGAGAACCCAAGGCGTTTCTTCAAGGATCACATTCTTCAATTCCTGATTCTTAGACAGGTTACTGACTAGGGCATCTGTGTTTTTCCATTGCTCAAACACTCGCTTGATCTTTGGATGCGAATTGGCTACTGAAGTCGCAAGGCTGTTGGCATAGTAGCGAGAGAAAATCTGCTCTGTACACTGATAAGGATATTCCATCAAATATGGCAATGCCTGTACGGCGTACCAAGCAGGATTGGAAGTAAACTCTAGTGTATATCTGTGATGCGCCAGCGTATTACTAGCACCGGCCTTCTCCATAGCTTTAAAGGTAAATTGCTTGGTCTGATTTTCGCGAACCGGCAGCGGCATGGTCTCTGTGACTAACATGCGATTGGTCAATACGGGCAAGGAATTTTCTTCTCCATCAGAGAAATTGCCCGCCTTAGCAATTGCACGGTATGTTACTGCTTGGATGCCTTGCGGAATATCTAGTTTCCAGCTTAGTGGCGCCGACTGTCCTTGCTTGGCGGTGAAAGGAATTTCTGACTTCGTGTTGCCTAGTTTATCATCAATCGGTTGCATGGTAAGGGCGTCGAATAACTGTAAGACTGCAGAGCCGCTTAAATCACCCTCCGACAGATTACTCACTTTAGCTGTAAAGTGAATGTCGTCAAATTCTCTGAAGAATCGTGGCGGATTTGGTGTGATCATCAATTCTTTTTGCGTGACGATCTCTTTTTCAGTAAAGCCATATTTCAAATCCGTCGTATGCGCGAATCCCATGAATTTCCATCTGGTAAGGGCTTCATTCATTTTAAATTTGATAATGATGTTGCCAGCTTTATCTGTCTTTAAATCGGGATAGAAAAAGACGGTTTCATTTAGGTTCGTACGGACTTTTACATCAGAGAAGTCTTTTTTGTCTGCTCCAGGCTTCTTTTCAGTTTCCTCTCGATCTAATGTATTCGCAACACCATCTTGGTCTTCTGCCATTCCACTCTCCGCTCCTTCCGGTTCCATTGCCATAGCGTCCATTTCCATCATTGGAGCGCTGGAAGGCATTGGAGCAGATTTAGGCATTGGTCTAATGCCTCCTCTTTTACTTTTTTGCAAACCTTCTTTTGCATAAGCATGTTCATAAAAAGTAAAATCAAACCAGTTGAATTGTGGAAAGGCGTAATTCGGAAGGTTTATGTTGTTTTTATTCCAATCATTAGAAATTCTTGTGGCGGTTATCATTTTGAAATTATTGCCTCCAGCGTACCTAGCATTCCCAGTATTAGTCAATGGGAAAGGAACCAATCCGTTCCAATTGTTGACTACAAAAGCATCTAGAGAAGCATCATACATAGTCGCCAGCATTTCTGCCATTACTTTATCCTTCTTAGGACCGATCAACTTAATTGTCCATTCTTCATCTTCGCCTGGGAGCAGTTTGTCTCTGAAAGTAGCATATTCAAATTTCAACTCTTTATTAGACCAAGGCACTTGAATATTATAAATGTTGTTGTAGGTTCTGTTATTATGAATCATAGAAATTCTATAACCGATCCCGCCTCTGTGTTGCTCTTCAATCTTTATGGTTCTTGATTCTAATCTATTGGTCTTAATCCATTCAGAGCTAATTACCTTTTTATCATGGTATACTTCGTATAAAAACCAAGCTTCTTTATAGGCAGATCCAAAGTGAACGTTGACTGTTTCACCGGGTTCTGCACTGTTTTTTGAAGTGTAATGCCAGTATAGCTCATTTCCAGAAACCTTGTTTTCTTTTAAGTCGAATAGGTGGGTATATTTCACAATCTCTACAGGAGTGCCGTATTTGTCTTTAGTATTGAGCGTAACTTTGTAGTGTCCAGTTGCCCAGTTGATGTTTTTAAGATCGATTGTCTTCTTTTTCTCGGAGTCGAATTTCTCTGTCAAGACTGTTTTACCGATGGCCCATTTGGTCTTATCAGATTCATCTGCATAGGCAATATTAGGAAAGGACTTCTGAAAATCAGCTTCTTTGATAATTGGCCAATCTGGTTGCTCCCAGTACCTGTTTTTATAAAGCTTTGCAGGAGCAATCAACTGTTGGATAGTCACAGTACCTTCTGCTCGTTCAAACTCCCCATTCAGGTTATTCGTAGTTAGCTTCAACTTAAGTTCTTTCTTTTTATCCAGTGACTCAGCAACTTCTATATTAGCATCTAGTGCTACGTAGCCAACCCGTACGCTCACTTCTCCAGAGTGTGTTTCTCCAGTAATATCTACCACATCTGCTTTGACGACATAAGAAAACATCGGATTTCTTTCTTTAGGGATAGACTTGTCTGGCAAAGCGTCAAACGTAATCATAAATTCCCCGTTTTCGTCTGTTTTGGTAAACCCATGCATCATTACTGCATCTTCTTTTTGAAAGGGATTGTACCAGCCCCATCTCCACCAGCACCAGTAAGGGAATCGAACTTGTCTAACTACGGTATAACTGACTTTCGCACCATCAATGTTGTTGCCAGCAAAGGCTTTCGCATGACCGGTTACAGTGACCTCTTCACTGAGGCGATAGCCTTTTGTTACGGGTTTGAAATCAACTTCAAACTTGGGGCGTTTATACTCTTCTACTCTGATGGATTTGTATCCCTTTTGGGTCTGTAGTGTCATCTGTCCTAATAATCCGGAAGAAGGGGCGGTAAACGAGCCGTGAAATGTCCCGTATTCGCTGATCGTTAGAATTTCAGAAGCTACTTTCTGACCGTTGACATCGGAAAAGGTGATTTCTCTAGTGCCTTTGGTGATCAAAGAAGGCATTCCATTTTTATCAATGGATTGAGCGATTCCTTTAAAGTAAATGGTTTGGCCAGGTCTGTAAATAGCTCGGTCTGTAAAAAAGGTAGTTTGTTCAAAAGAACGATCGTTATTACCGTATCTGCCACTGTAATAATTATCTTGTAAAAATAAAATGTCATCACCATTTTTAAATTTCACTAAATAATTATTTCTTGAATTATTACTAGGAGAATTGACTCTGCCATCCTTATCTGTAATCCCTGAACCTTCTAGTTTGAAATCATAACTTCTAGATTGAGAATTGTATACTTGATCATAAAACTCAGCAGTAACTCCTTGAAGGGGTTTTCCGGACATACGATCAGTTACAACAAATGACTTATGGTTGTACCTATAATCGTTTTCGACTAAAAAAGCGATGTTTGAAACATCAAAAAAAGCGTAGGCCAGGGCATTGTCACTTTTCGTAAATCCAGCATTCCCGGAAGTCATTAAAGCATACGTTCCAGCAGGCAAACCTTCAGTCATGGTTTCAGTATGGTGCATCTGATAATCACCATCCTGCTTAAGATTGATTGCCCAATTGCGGATATTAGCAAGCTTGTTCAGTTCACCTGTTATCTTATTTCTATTTCTGTTTTTCAAAATACGCTCGTACTCTGCTGGCGATAATTTGACGATTTTGAAGTGAAATTGATCAACGTTTTTGTAGGAAATCTTAAAGAGTGCATTTTCCTTGACTGCAATCACTCTTTCTGTATTAATTTGAATCTCCTTACTTGTGATTGTATTCTGGAGGGATTCACAATATTTTGCTCCATGTGATTCTGGAAAGCTTTTAATGGCTTTTTCACAAATCTCATAAGCTTTTTTAAGTTCCCATTTGTTTTCCTCTGATCCAGGTTTATATTGATTGCCATTTTCCTGATGAAGCAATGCCAGTTGGTACGCTACAGTAGTCGATTGTTGGTGATTCTTATGTTTCTCAAGGAGTGTTTCTAGTGCATTGGTATACTGGTTACTTTTGTCTGGATGAACAGAATTACGATGTACGAATTTTAGTCGTTCTAAATCCGCATAAATAAGGATAGTGGGGTCGTTATCCTCTTTTCTGAAGTCTAACCACTCTTGATAGGCTAGTAGCGCCTTATGTTTCTGAGAATGTTCGTCCTGAGTTTCAAATTTCGCTTTGATAAAACTGTTGAGTGGGGCAAAGGCTTCTTCCTGATCAATAAAAAACTGATAAGCGGGTTGTGTAAGATAGGTGCGCTCATTGCTAAAATGGGAGAGTGCTCTTTTGATCAGAAAGTCATATAATGTAGGATAAAAAAGATTGTCTTTGATATTGTAAGTAATGTCTTTAAACTCTTGTAGGGGAATGTTCTTTAACTCAGAATTCTGAACAGACAGATTGTATAACTCTATTGATTTTTTTGATAGCTGGTCTGGTGTCCAAGTGCGGATATCTGTGTTTTCAAAGCCAGCAGTTGTAGTCCGATTACTGAATTTCCAATAATTTTGAGATAAATAACGATGATACATTTCTGCTGTCATAGAATGAATGATCGCATTGACTGGGAAGGTCTCTTTGTCTGCTTGCTCTTGAAATTTGTAGATGGCTTTCACAAGTCCGTCTTCCTCAAGTCTCGCTTCGTACTTTCCTCTGTACAGCAAGGTCTTAATGATTTGAGCGGGGTTGTTTTCCTTTCTCGCTCTATCATAGAGTACAAGCGTTTTTTCAAGGGCGGATTTTGTGAGTCCTTCTCCTTCGAGTTTGTCGATTTCCTTCCATTCCTTTGCGTAAGGATCACCATTATAATCTAACATTTCGGTTGTTGTGATTTTTTTAGAACCTTGTAATACAACAGCCAACGCAAGGATCAACAGGCCAGCAAGAATTACAATAAATTTGTTTTCCATAATGTTATAATTAACTTTTAACAGGTACGAATAGTTCCCCAACCATCATCTTTTGAGAAAATTATGCCAAACTAATTTGTCAATCAATTCAAAATCAGTTCAATAGTGGTTACGCTATTTTTGTATTCAATTTTTTTATGTAAAATTATCAATTAATTTCAATTGTGTTATTTATTAGTAAGATTCTTTTTTTGAAAGGTTTGGTGTGTGGGCTGTTATTTAGTAGTTGGTATGAACATGTTTTAGCCCACTTTATGCAATAGGAAATTCTTTAAGAGCTGATTTAGACCGATGTTGCCCAAGCCTTCAAAACTGGGTACCGAAAGTCGGACCATTCTAGCAATTTTGATTCTCACCGTAAAGATGGCTACGCTTGCGAGTCATTGCATAATGCGGCTTAAAGAACTCAAAATCAATCAGCTATATTTGTCTTGATTTCCTTAGCCTTACCTAGCAACCAATCACGTTCATCCAGGTAAGTGGCTTCACGGATATCAGTAATCAGTCGTTGGAGGATAGATTTCCGTTGCAGGTATTTGGGTTGTTGCTTAAATTTGAACAATCGTTTTGAAAATCGCATAAAATTTTGAAAGGAAGTGCTGATCCGTTCACTCATTTTGGTCTCATTGGTCAAAAACTGACGGAGTGCTTCGAGTGCATGGTAGACAGGATGCTCGTCCCTTGAAGAGTGTTTTATGGGGTTCTCATAGTGAATTTGGATCCACAGTATCCTGTAGTTTAGAATGCTGAAAAAGTCTTTAGCATAATTGATTTTCAACAAGCAGCTTAACGCATCATCGTATGCTTTATTGTAAAAGTAAAAATGCGCTAAGACAAGCAAGTGCTGAGATCGGTGGGCAGGATTTAACTCAAATTTATAGTTGTTTAGAAATTCCCATGCCCAGTCCATTAGTCCTAGTTTCATTGCGTTTTTAGCGATAAGCAGATAATGCTGAGCGGAAAAATAGATACCAGCAGACAGTAAATTTCCTTCTAGTAACCATGTGTAAATTTCATGCTTATCCGTTTTAAATCGAAGGTGCCCCAATCGAATATTCTGACTACAAAAATTCAACATATAAGAATAAATTTGTCGTTTAGTGGTGTCATCAAACTTTAGGTCGCCAAGCGTCATCCTTTTTAGGGCTTCGAAATGCTCAGAAGACTTGTCTCTATTCATGAGAAAAATATGATAGTAGCAAAGGGTAAGTGGGGTCAGCGTTTTCAGGTTAGCTTTGGTATAATCAAGAATCGGTTCGAGAAGCGGGTAGCTGTGCTTCACTTGCAAGATAGATTCTCTGTTTAAGGCAGCACTGTAGTAGGATAGTAGGGTGCTGGTAAAGTAATCAATGATGGACTGATTAGCTGATTCCAATTTACTGGTGTTGGATTGATCATTGGAGAGAATCGTCATAAAGAAGTCCGCTTCGGCAAGCAGGAATTGCCCATTATAGTAAGCGCGATTTCTGGGGTCGGATTGCTGTGTGCGCTTGGTTTCCTTAAGGAGGAGTTTAGGAATTATTCGGTGCTGTTTTCTGGCCATGAGAAAGTCAATCAAATGTCGCTGTCGTGCCGTCTCATCGGTTTTCGAGGTTTCATAGATGATAAATTCCTTAAGGAGTTGGGTGAATTCCATGAGCAGTTTTCGCAGGAGCCCATCTTCTTGTTTGGAGAGGGTGTACTGTTTTGGGTAGGGCTGTTTTTTATGGAGTACGGGCAACAGATCTGTCTTGTACAGCCCCTTTTTGAAGGGATAGCGTTTGCTAATTAGCTCATACAGGTTGACTAACTGCTGTTTTTTATTAAAAAATGGTGAGCGGACAAACGCCTCAAATCGCTTCCACTCTTGTCTGTTTAGGGCAAGGATAAGGGTTAGAAAAGAGTTTTCGGTGTTTAAGTAATTCGAATTTTCAGGCATATATCATAACAGTTATCTATAATAATTATTGTAATAATTATATTTTTGTGTATTAATAAACAGTTAAATATAAATAATAAATTTAAAATATTGAATAAAAATTAGCAATAAAATTCATAACAATTATGATGATATATACCTTTTTTATTCACTTTACTGCTTGTACATTTGAAATAGAAATGAAATTATTAATTAAAACAAAAACATCATGAAGTATTTAATTATTTGTTTAATGTTCCTGCCTGCACTTTGCTTTGGACAAGAATACATGAGAATATCTAGCATGCAACCTACTTTATATTCCAACTCAAAATGTTATAATGTAGTCGTAGAAGTTTATAGTCCCAATAGTTCCTGTTTTTTAAGATTCGACAACGGTATCCAATTTTATTATAAGCCAATAACTAAAAGTTCTAATGCGCAATATATTACGTTTAATAACGTATGCTTTCCGCGACATTCAAGCACTTATACCGATTATGTTAATTGTTTTTTACACTTAACTAACTCGATGATTCCTGATGGCTGCATGGTTACAATTGAAGGCGATGCAGGTAATAATAATAATAGCAACAATGGAAATCCAGTTTACAATAATGGAAATAAAGAACCTTAGTGAAGGGACAAGAATAAGTTGAGCCAGGCTACTTGTTCTTTTTTCACCTATTGAGCTTTAAAAAAGTTTCATGTAGCTATGGCTATAATCAATTTTTTAAAGATCAATATCTGAGAAAAATAACGGCGCATCTTGGCTCAACTTATTTTTGACTCTTCACTTAATAACGATTAAATATTAGAAAGAAGGAACAACTTCAACTCTAATTAAACGTCCTTAACGATTTATTTTTACATGCAAGTCCTTACTTGTAGAGGGCTTGTATTGTAAAAAGAACGAAACCCTGTGCCCCACTAAATACACTGTAACCTAAATTCATTCACATTTATGAATGCTTCGTTTTCGCGATTACTTCCCCAATTTTTTCTTAAATAGCTAAGGCTATTATCAAAAAAGATTGACTTGTACTCACAAAAAATAACCTATTCAAAATGTAAAGCAACTTAAGTTACAATGTACTAAAAGTAGTCCCATTAAAATAGTTGGCCATGTTTGTAGCACAGTTATAAGTTTATTTTCCCAAGGTATTAATTTTGCGTATACCATTAATCGACTTGGGATTCAATACCATAAAATGAAGACAGTCATGAGCAACAAAACCCAAGCAAAAGCATTAACACCAAACACTTAAGTTGTAGCTAAAACATGCGTAGAGCGTAGGCAAAAACAAAGCCTGCCTGCTGCACAACGTAAGGCAGGACCTTTGGTAGTGAAAGCGTTATCAAAAAAAGAAAATATATACTTCGCACATTTAAAAACCACATAAAGGTGTCACACTCAATAGGAATCTTTCATCAGCTATCCTATTGACCTGTCATATCCACTCACAGTATTATTTTTAATTTATAAAACATTATATCATGAAAAAATCAATTTCAATTCTAATTGGGATCACCGTTTTATTGTCTATCCTATTTACTGCTTGTCATACAGAAAGCGAGCTAACAGACATGACAGATGAGATCACCGTGTCTCCCTATCAAAAAATCGCCAACACACAAGGAGCAATCACTTATCTGATTCCTGCAACTGTTGGAACGGAGCAAAACCAGATTACAGCATTCAATAAATCACTTTCTTCTCAGGATGTATTCAACAGATTGGAGACGTATCGGGTATTCAGATTTCTGGATGCACACCGTAAACTGGACGCTTTGCTCAACGACCAACCGGACTTTGATCTCCTGAGTGTTGAAGACGTACAGCAGTATGCACCGAGAGAAGCCAGTCAATTCAAATCCTTTGACACGGAATCAGGAACGAGAGGATGCTCCACCCTTCATTCGGGATGCATTGACGGGGACTTGCACGAGGTACAGATTTGTTATATCTCGTGGCTGGACATCACTTACATTAAAAACAAGGTGACAGCCAATCACAGCAGCTGCCCTCAAACAACCGGATGTCAGTCGAACAGTCAATGCCCTAGTTGGAAAACTTGCACTAATGGTTCCTGTGTTTTTTACCCTCCAGGTCCGTGTAATAATTGTCCTCTTGGAAAAGAGTGCAACGAAGTCACGGGCGAATGTGAACATATTCCATTTTAATCATGGTTAAGTGAAAGGACAAAAATAACTTAAACCAGTCTACTTGTTCTTTTTACGCCAATTGAACTTTCAAAAAGAAGACCGAACTGAAACGAACATGTAGCCCTGCGATAATCATTTTTTGAAAGTCCTATTGGTCAAAAAATAACTACGCATCTTGGCTCAACTTATTTATGTCCCTTCACTTAGGTGTAATACTCAAAACTCTTTTTTAGTTTTAAATATATTTAATATGAAACATTTAATAGTACTCGTGTTATTTAGCACTTTTTTTCTCTTGAGCGACTCTTTGTCTGCTCAGGTGCCTCCCCCTAGTGGTGATGATAATGATTTCTGTCCTTGTGTGTCCGGCATTCAGGACATCAACTACAATTGTCCGCCTTGCTCATTACCAACCAATACGGATCCTGGTAGCAATGCAGGTGGTGGTCACGGAGGAACCCCCAATCCTATAGGGAGTGGAGGTGGACCAAGTGAAGGATCAGGAAGTTTCCCACAAACCATTCAATGGTTGACCTGTTTCTATGATCCAGATTGTGATCCATAATAAAAGTGGCTATCAGTCTAAGTAAGCTGAGTAGTCTCAATACAAACAATAGAAGTGGATAAATTAGAACGTTACTTTTTGGTAATAGTCAAACAAACTTCCATTACTAAATCATCGATTTGTTTATCCATTTCATTTCTTTTACATACAAGCCTGGATTTATGAAAGGCTTGTATTGTAAAAAGAAAGCTGCTCCTTAGTTTCAATTCTTTAAAATTAACCAATTTTTTAAGTCTAAAATTATAATATCATGAAAAACATTATTCGAATTGCCCTATTTTTTATCTTCCTTTTTGTTCTTCAGTTTTCCTTCGCCCAGCACCAATGCAGTATGGAGGAATCACATGGTAACATGAAGGGAAACCCTCCTACTTGTGATATCAATGTCAACCAGACTAGTGTAAAGACGATCCGCGTGACGGTTCATGTTTTCCAAAAAAATAATGGTACTGGCAATATTCCTAATAATACAACTGGCAAGAACTGGATTAAAAATGTGATTTCCTCCGCAAGCAGTCAAATGGGGAATCTGCAGCCCATGAATTTAAATACCAATTCGCCTTACATCAAGGACAGCAAAATCCGGTTTAAGTTGATGAATACCTACTATTGGAAGAATACAACCATGTGGGCAAAAGCAAAAAATACAAACACAAATGGTAAAGCGTTGTACAATTACATTAAGTCAAAAGGGGTTAGCTACAAGTATAATTCCATCCATATTTTTATTCCGGGAGACGATCCAGGAACAACTAAATTAGGCGGTATCGCTTGTGGTTTTGGATGTGATGACTGGACGATGCTGCAAAACGTTTATCGGAGATATGTTCAAAATAAACCCTGGGAAGTGCGTGGGCTCGTAAAGCATGAATTAGGGCATAATCTTTCCCTTTACCATACTTGGTATAATGACGGATTGGCTGATACCCCCTCAAATAGTAATTGTTGGAATGGCTCCTCGTGCTCCAACAACGTAATGGATTACAATGCATGCCAATGTGCCTTGACGTTAGATCAGGTTTCCAAAATGCATGTCTGGCTCAATTCCCACCCTACAGTGATTTACAGCGGAAAGGAATACGGCAACCTATCTGGATACATCAGTTCTTCCGGTTATCAGGGCAAAATGTATGGAAGTACCGCAAATATCAGGGCAACTAATGGCACGGTAACGTTTTCTGCTCCCGGAGTTAGTAGTTTCTCCTGGTCCAAGACAGGCGGAAATGGCTATTATTCTACAAACAACAACGGTAAAACGCTTAATTTAAGTGGTCTAGGAAGCATTAATCTTCGGGTGACCTGGAAAGAAAACTGTTCCACCTATACCCGTAATCTCGCCTTTTACAAAAGTTATTACCTATGGGACATTACTCCAAACCCGGCCACTGATTTTATAAGCATTCAGCCCGCAGCAGAAAACGAATTACAAAGATCTGGTAAAGTAGGGCAGTCAACAGCCCCTGTTTCTATTGGCAGTCTTACGGTACACAATGTAAGTGGACAGCAAGTCATGCAGCGTGATCAGATCACTCAGGGCAACTTTCAGCTTGATATCAGCGAACTGCCAGCTGGTGTGTATTATCTAAGACTTTACTCTGATGGGGATCATCAACTCAAGAAATTTATAAAAATGTAGTATTTGTTGGCTTTTATAACCAATCAGACTGGTAGTCAGAATTGCATGATGCAGCATTGTTCAGTCTGTTTGGTTTTTCATTTGGCTATACCTGCCTTAAGTTTGAAATGAAATTTCATACTTGAGGCTGGTTGTATTACAGTCCGACTTGCTTGCTGCGTTTAGGATGAATCAAAGTTACATCAAACTTATTTTGTTCGTAATAAATCCGAGCCAACAGTATTAGTACTGATTTTTGTATAAACGTCATGACACTATGGGGCGCTTGATTCACCAACGAGAATTTACAACTAGTGGCAGCTACCGTTTTTACAAGAATAACATCGCAAGTAGCTTTTACTTTTATAAAATTCTTAATGACGATAAACCGATTGTCAGTGGCAAACTGATTGCAAATTAGCTGTAACTGTTTTGTTAGTATCAAGGGGATTGTTTCAACCTATTTGGGTTAAGCAATCCCTTTTTTATTTAGGGGCCTGCGCTTCCTAAGCGCAGCAGGCAGGCCCGTCGGCACTCTTTTCGTGTGCTCAGTTAAACTACACTTGCTACATTCAAAGAACACCTACCACCGCTAGTCCACTTTCTAATTTCAACAGAAAACCGAAAACAGATTACTGTTTTCGCGTTTGTATTTGAGAGTGGGGTGGGCGAGCGATAGCAACGGAATGCGCGGAAGCCGAAATTTTTCGGGTGAGCACATTTGTAGTGAATAGCGCGGTGTACAGGTGCAGCAAAGCCTTGAGTATAGCGCACCGAAACACGCCCCCAAAAGAACTTTCTTATCTGAAAAGTAAGCTATATAATGCGGGTTATATAAGAGATGACCTATTAGACTTACTCGATAACCATTATTATTATTATGAAATTATTTGTAACTTTATAATTCAATCTAGTACTTCCTTAGGAGAACTATTAAACAAGTTGCTTATGAAAAATCTATTATTGTTGTTGACCCTATTTCTATCTGCATTAGTATTACAAGCTCAAAGTCATTTGCCTTGTGGTACACCCGCAGGTAAATCTGAATGGCTTAAAGCTTATCAGGCCAATCCCAATCTGTATAAAGTAGATCCGAATAACATGATGTATGTCGCCATGACAAATCACGTTCTTGGGCAGGATAACGGGTCAGGGTATCCACGTATTGACTTTCTATTGGAGAGTTTTTGCCAGCTGAATCAAGACTTTTTACCTAGTAATATTCAGTTTTATATGACATTGCCTTTCAATTATATTGATAATTCTGCGTGGTATCAGCATAGCACGGTAATCGAAGGAGCGGATATGATGAATGCTAATAATATTCCGAATACAATCAATAGTTATTTTGTAAATGATCCTGCTGGAACTGCTGGCTATAACTTGCCGCATGCCGACGGTGTTGCACTATCTACTTTTGTTACAGGAACTGGAGATCATACCTGGGCACACGAAATTGGTCATAACCTTTCCGTACAACACACTTTTCTAGGGTGGGAGGGTAACACATATGATTTCAATGCTCCAACACCAACCGAAGTGTATTACGATTATACCTTGTTTAAAGACACACTGATTCTTGATACCATAATAATTGATACTGCGCTTGTTGAAATGGTGCCAAGAACCAATTGCTATGTTTCCGGAGATGGCTTTTGTGATACCCCGCCAGATTACATTTCAGTACGTTGGCCTTGTGATGCGGATAGCCTGAGTTTTACAGTTCAAAAAGATCCTAACAATGTACAATTTAAGTCGGATGGGACCAACTATATGAGTTATGCCTACGATCAATGCCAAAACAAATTTACACCAGAACAGATTGCAGCCATGCGTGCTAATCTGATGAGTGAAAAGCCAGGCACAATTGCCACACAGCCACCAGTTTCCGGACCTGTCAATCAACCTGTGAGCTTGTTGTCTCCTATAGGTGGTCAGAATGTTCAGTTTGACGCTGTAACACTTGAATGGGCTGCTGTTCCTAATGCTACGCACTATATATTACAAGTGAATCGATTGTCTAGTTTTCCTGGGAGTCAGATGGTCGTAAACCAAATTGTAAGTGACACGTTCGCTTTTGTGTCTACTCTTAATAATAGCTGGACCTTTTACTGGAAGGTGATGCCGTTCAATGTTGTCAGTACCTGTCAACCATTTGGCGCAGTTGAAACCTTTGCCACGACTGTCCTTGCTGATATAGGAGAAGTGGCAACAGTCGATAGTTGGTCTGTAACGCCGTCACTGTGTACTGTTGGAAAACAGGTGACAGTAACACTAGAAAACACTGCTTTGTTGGATGGACAACTGTCAATCTTCTCTTTGTCAGGTGTAAAGGTGTTTAGTCAGAACGTGATAGTCGAAAGCGGGACTACTGAGATTCAGTTAGACACAGAGCAATGGGGGAGTGGCATGTACCTCGTAACACTGGAAACAGAAAACGGGAGAGCCATTAAGAAATTAGTATTGACGGATTGATGATCTTATGAAGCAGTAAGAATTTGGGGTGGTCCCCAATCCAAATCCCTAACAGCTAATCCCTTGTAGCGTCAATAGGGTAATCGGGTAGCGTTGCCAGAAAGGTATAGGTTTCGTCCTCATGGTTGATGGCACAGCAGTAACTTTTTAGTCCGTTAGTCACCAATAAGTAGGGTACATTTAATGTAATATTGTAGCGTGCAATTTGGTCGAATGCTGCTTGAGTAATGGGCACATTGGCCGCCTTACATTCTACCATCAACCATGGTTTGTGATTCTTGTTATAGATAAGTATGTCAAATCTTTTTTTTCTAGTATTTACGATCACTGTTCGTTCTACACTGATAAAAGACTTGGGGTATTCTTTGGTATTGATAAAATATAACAGAATTAATTGTCGAATATATTCCTCAGGTAGAAGTACGTAATCTTTCCTTCGAATAGGATCGAAAATAAAATGTTTTCCTTTTTCCTTTTTCAGAATTAGATCTTTTTTATAAGCTATCAGATCCAGCTCTATTTGAGTGCTCATTGTATCTGTGATTCTTTTAAAGTGTTCCTTACAAAGAGAGTAAATCATATTTCCTTTCCAAGTTACTTATTATTTCTGATTATGAATGATTATATTTACTTCCGATTTTAACATTTTCTTAAGTGTTACGATCAAAATAATTTTCAACTAAACCTTTTGTAATGAAAAACTTTTTCCTTCTACTACTATTAATGTTATCAGTAAGCATGTATGGACAGTGGACCTATACTGCTACCTATCAAGCGGATCTAGGTAATCCAAATGGATTGAATAATGAGTCTGATGCCACAACCGTAGGCTGGACATCCATACATCCTGGTGGGGCACAAGCTAATGCGTGGAGTCCTGTTACCAGCATTCCTTTTCCGTTTGAATTTTATGGGATGCCAGTTACTAACTTTGTAGCATCCTACAACGGTGTTATCTCCTTTGATACGGGTGCGGCTGGTACAGTACCAGGAGCAAATACCAATCTCCCCTCGGCTGTATTGCCAAATATGACTATTTGCAATTATTGGGACGAATTTACAATTACACCTCCAACAGGAACTAATGATAATGTCTATACAAATGTGTTTGGAACCGCCGGAAGTCGTCAATTTTGGATTAAATGGTTTTCTTTTGAAATGGGAAATCCGACAGCTTCCTTCAACTATTTTTCAATCGTTTTGGAAGAAGGTACGAACAACATTTATCTTGTTGATTTATACGGAACAGCAACTCCAGCACTGACTACCACTGTTGGAGTACAACTCAATTCTACAACAGCGTTTCAATTTGGAAACGACCAAATCCCTTTAAATGGAAATGGTTCCTTAAATTCAGATAACGATTATTATCTGTTTGTACCAACTCCTTTGTTTCCTGATGATGCAGGAATTACAGCAATCGTAAACCCTACAATACCTTTAGTTACTGGGGTACAGAATATCGATGTTGAACTTAGAAATAATGGAATCAATAACTTAAATTCTGTTGATATTCAGTGGGAGATTGATGGAACTCCTCAACCTACCGTTAACTGGACAGCAGGACCTCTTGCTTCAAATACAACAGCGACAATCACACTTGGAAGTTATAACTTCCCTAACGGGTTTACAAACTTGAAAGCTTGGACAGAATTGCCTAATGGTAATACCGACAGCTATATGTCGAATGACACAAGTGAGGTATTACTCTGTACTTCTATCTCAGGAACATTTACAGTGGGTGGCGCAGGAGCTGATTTTGCAGATCTCACATCTGCTGTTAGTGCATTAGGGTGCGGTATTTCTGGACCAGTCGTGTTTAATGTGAATCCAGGTACCTACATTGAAGCAATCATCATTCCTGAAGTCGCAGGTGCTTCTGCTACCAATACCATTACTTTTGATGGTGGGTCTTCAGCTACTACAACTATTGAATGGGATTCTGGGCAAGGAGAAAACGCAGTGGTGCAATTAGATGGTGCAGACTATGTGGTTATTAAGAATTTTACCATTGAAAATATAGGAACTACTGATGCTTGGGGCGTATTCTTATGGCATCAGGCCAACTATAACACAATTACTGATTGTATAATTAATATGGATCCAACATTAGGAGCTATTGATGTGATTGGAATTGTTGCAAGTAATGATCTTACAAGCGATATTGTAGAAGGTGATAATTGTAACTATCTGACTGTTGAAAACTGTACTATCAATGGAGGAGAAATGGGGATTCACCTTGAAGGATTAGGAGCTACTGCCCCGGTCTTTGCTAATGGGAATAGAATTATTAACAACTCATTTTTGGATCAGGATGATTATGGTATTTATCTTGACAATATGGACAGCATTGATATCATTGGAAATACGATTAGTGGATTGAAGAGTACATTTTCTGATGGGATATATATCTTCGATATAATGAACTATAGAATCAATGAAAACAACATTAGTGCTAAAGACTGGGGTATTTATATTTCAGATGGAAACTTTGATGCTCCTCCAACAATAACAGGAGAAATTATCAATAATATGGTGGCCAGTGAAACAGATTATGCGATCTACCTTACTGATGTACAGTTCACCAGAATCATCCACAATACTGCTTACGGTAGACCAGGAATTCGAATTGGAACCAACATTGATGGACTGGAAATTATCAATAACATTTTTGCTAGTGATACTGATTACGCATTTGAAACAGATGGACAAACGGTTATAAACAAAATGGATTTCAATTTATACTACGTTCCTCCAACCAACACCAATTTTGTGAAATTTGGTGCAAACATCTATGCTGATCTAGTAGCATTTCAGACAGGAGCACCTTTATTTAATGCAAACTCTGTGACAGGCGACCCTAAGTTTTTATCTATTGTTCAACCCTTTGATTTGCATATATCAGGAGTTGTTGCCAACGATCTCGCTGATCCAGGGCCTGGTATTTTGGTTGACATAGATGGCGATACAAGACCTATGGCTCCCTCCACCATGCCAGACATCGGAGCGGATGAATATACACCAACTCAACTTGATGCAGGAATTTCTGCTATCGTAAATCAAACAATTGTTACAGGTGTTCAAAATGTTGATGTTGAATTAACTAACTTTGGATTAATTGATCTAAATTCGGTCACCATCCAATGGGAAGTTGATGGTGCACTTCAGACTCCTTTTTCTTGGTCATCAGGGCCACTTGCCTCATATGCACTTGCAACAGTAACAGTCGGTACCTATAACTTCCCCTCAGGCTTTTCGACAATAAAAGCGTGGACAGAAATGCCAAATGGCCTTGCAGACGGTGATATTCTCAACGATACTTCTGAAGTGATATTGTGCACTGGCATCCAAGGGACATATACAGTTGGAGGAGCTGGTGCTGACTTCCTAGATCTTACCGCCGCCGTCAGTGCGTTAGATTGTGGTATCGCCGGACCAGTCTTGTTTAATGTAAATCCTGGAGTTTATTTTGAAGCACTTATCATTCCTGAAGTAGCGGGTGCTTCTGCCATTAATACAATTACTTTTGATGGAGGATCTTCAGCCACTACTTCAATTGTATGGGATTCTGGCCAAGGAGAAAACGCAGTGATTCAATTAGATGGTGCAGACTATATAGTGTTTAAGAATTTAACCATTGACAATAGAGGAACTACAGATGCTTGGGGTGTATTCTTATGGCATCAGGCCAACTACAACACAATATCGGATTGTATTTTTAACATGGATCCAACATTAAACGTAATTGATGTGGTTGCAATTGTTGCAAGTGATAATATTTTAGATGATATTACTGAAGGTGATAATTGTAATTTCCTAACTGTTGAAAACTGTACTATCAATGGTGGTGAAATGGGGATTCACCTTGAAGGACTAGGAACATCCGCTCTTCTTTTTGCTGAAGGAAATAGAATCGTTAATAACTCATTTTTGGATCAGGATGATTATGGTATTTATCTTGACAATCAAGATAATGTTGATATCATTGGAAATACGATTAGAGGACTGAAGAGTACATTCTCTGATGGAATTTACTGCTTTAATTTAATGAACTTCAAAATCAATGAAAACAATGTAAATGCAGTAGATTGGGGGATTTATATTTCTGGTGGTAATTTTGACGCCGCACCAACTCAAGTCGGGGAAGTCATTAATAATATGGTAGCAAGTGAAACGGACTATGCGCTTTATTTTACTAATTTCCAGTTTTCTAAAATCATTCATAATACCGCACATGGAATCCCAGGTATCCGTATAGGAGCGAATATGGACGGATTAGAAATAATCAATAATATCTTTGGAAGTCCATCGGATTATGCTTTTGAAACCGATAATATTACTACTATTACTAAAATGGATTATAATCTATTTTATGTCCCTCCTACAAACTCGAGTTTTGTAAAATTTGGACCAGGTATCTACGCTGATCTAGCCGCATTTCAGATAGGAGCACCTCTATTTAATGCAAACTCAGTAACAGGCGATCCTAAGTTTGTATCTAGTGCTCCTCCTTTTGATTTGCACGTGACAGGAGTTGCTGCCAACGATCTAGCTGATCTAGGACCAGGTGTTTTAGTTGATATTGATGGAGATATTAGACCCTTAACGCCATCTGTAATTCCTGACATTGGAGCTGATGAATTTTTACCAACTGCTTTTGATGCCGCTGTTGTTGCTTTAATTAGTCCAACCGGAGGTATTTGCGGTAGTCCGACTATACCAATTGAAGCTGAGATTTTCAATTTTGGAGCCGCTCCAATTACTGCAATGGATATTAATGTTGATGTTAAAGGAGTAGTAAACACTAATTTTACTTATACTTTTGCTGGTACAGTAGCTTCTAACCAATCACAGAATGTAGTACTTGGAAATATCGCTGTTCCCAATGGTGGTGGTGTAGATATCACTATAGTTTCGGAATTAGTTGGAGATAGCAATACTGTAAATGATACCCTAGTGAAGTCAGTGCTTGTCGTTTCTCCTAATGCAGCAACTGCAGCGAATCAAACAGTTTGTGCTGGTAGTATTGCGACACTATTACCTAATTTTGAACCTGGAGTGTCTTACGGCTGGTTTGACTCCCCAGGTGGTAATCTATTGGCGGTGGACACATTTGTAACACCACCATTATCCAATAATACAACCTACTATTTAACGCAAATCGTTTTTCAGATTGATAGTATTTCTACTACCTTTGCTGGAGGAAATGGTTGCGGTGGTGGTAATATGTTTAACATTACTAACCTAGGGACACTGGACTACGAAATTGATGCCTTTGATCTCAATTTTAGTACAACTGGAGCTTCTGATGCCACATTCCATTATATCCCCAATGGTACTTACGTTGGCAATGAGACGAATGCCGGAGCATGGACAACACTAGGAACTGAAACTGTAAACGTTGTAAACTCTGGAGCAGCAACCTACGTTCCTTTGTCTAATACCATAACGATACCAGCTGGTGCAACATATGCTGTTTATGTTGAATATGCAGCCAACTATACTAACGGCACCAATATTGTTTCGAATGGTGTGTTCTCACTTGATTTAGGAGTTGGTTTATGTTCCGCTTTTGGTGGTGTGAATCAAGGCAGAATATTCAATGGTACAGTTTACTATAAAGTAATCGATCTTTCAGGTACAAGTGTTTGTAACAATACTATTACACCAGTAACTGTTTCGATTAATCCAAATGGACCTGTAGTAAACCTAGGTGCTGATCAGACTCTTTGTACAGGAGAAACATTTATCTTAGATGCAGGGACAGCTGGTTTGACTTATGTTTGGTCTACTGGGGCCACCACACAAACGATCTCCGAAACCGCTCCTGGTACTTACTGGGTAGAGGTATATGATCCTACTTGTGGTAATACACCGATTACTGATACTGTTGTGATTGCTAATTATCCTGAAATAGCTGGATCTCCTATTCTGATCACTGATACTGGTTGTGCTGGAAATGATGGTGCGATTGACATGTTGATTCTTGGTGGAACACCTCCTTATACTTACCTATGGAGTGATGGTCAAACTACTGAAGACGCAACAGGGTTAGTTGCTGGTAATTATGTACTGTCTGTAACCGATACCAATAATTGTGTATTTGAATCCTTCCCAATCATTGTAAACTTGGGCCAAGGATCAGTTAGCTTAACGTCATCTTCCATGGATGTATCTTGTAATGGCGCTTCTGATGGTTCAATTGATGTAACAGTTGCTGGCGGAACGGGCCCTTATACTTACATTTGGAGTAACGGTGAAACTACTGAAGATGTTTCCGGATTATCAGGAGGAACTTATGACGTGTCAATAACAGATAGCGCGGGATGTGGCAGCGCAATATCTGTAGTAATCACTGAAGAAACAGCACTACTCGCTTCTGGTACAGCAACAGACGAAACTATGGTTGGAGCCAATGATGGAACAATCACAGTCGGCACAGTCACAGGTGGTGTTCCTCCTTATTCCATTGCTTGGTCAAATGGAGAGACGGCATTCATGATATTTAATTTAGCACCAGGAATGTACTCTGGCGTTATTACTGATTCAGTTGGCTGTGTGTTTACTGTTGATTATACAGTGAATCCTGCTACCTCTAGTTTGACTGATATCAATGAACTGACGCATATTGAGTTGTTCCCTAATCCGTCAAGTGGTAAGTCTGTGCTCTCCTTTTCTTTAAGTGAAAGCAAGGATGTTACTGTTGAGGTTATGAATGCTATTGGTCAGGTAGTTAAGGAAATTCAATTGCCAAATACAGCTGCTGAACAAGTAGAATTAAGAATGGAGAATTATGCCGACGGAACCTATTTTGTAAAATTAGGTGTTGACGGCAATTTCATAACGAAAAAATTGACCTTGATAAACAAATAAAAATCAAAGATGTATCATGTAAAAAGAGTTTGTCCTTATTGGATAAACTCTTTTTTTTACAACGAATTTGATTTCTAAACGTTAATATAGTATTAAACTTCCTAATGCCACGAGTTTCAATTGATCGTATAACTCGAATTAATTAGGTTTATGTTAACTTAGCTTTATTTCTACAAAAATTACTATTGAAATTGTATTATTGAGCAATGACCTGCAATACTAGACTAGATTTTTTTTCCAAAAATTAAAAAAAATTATGAGATTGATTCTTTTTTTAATGGTGGCCCCTGTATTTTTATTTGGGCAAAATCATTTTTCAAATCAAACAACTCTTTCTCTCTTAAAAGAGGAAATTAGGAATTCATCCTACTTTGATTCGAAAGATGCACAGGAACTAGAAATTGTAAGTGAACATGTTAGTACTGCCTCCAATATCCAACATTCCTACGTCACTCAAAAGCTAAATGGATATCAAATTGATGGAGTGGTTTCAAGTATTCACCTGTATCAAAATCAGAAAATACTTCATTTAAATGATAACTTTTTAAGAGACATTCATTCAAAAGTAAGATCATCCGAAGTTGACTTAACTGCAATACAAGCCATCCGTAGCGCTTGTCAAGCGTTAGGTTATTCGCAGATTGGCGCTTTTGAAAATATTGTAGATCCTGCAGGCAAAGAGCAAAAACAAACGCTTAGCAAAGGCTTGATCTCAAGATCAGATATCCCCGCCAAATTGGTATATCACATTGGGAAGGACGATGAATTGCGATTGGCTTGGGATATTTCAATAGAAGAAATTAGCGGTGAAAATTGGTGGAGCCTCAGAGTTGATGCGATATCAGGTGAAATCCTAGATCAAAAAAACTGGATAATCAGTTGTAACTTTGACAGCCACCCCAAGGAATCCCACAATTGCAAGAAACATCCAGTAGTTTCAAATGAAGCAGCAGACACCTGGCTCAATAACAGCAATGATAACACTTCAGGCGTTGGCGCATATCGCGTGTTTGCAATGCCCAATCAACACCCAGGCGATGGTCCTAGAACGCTAGTAGTGAATCCAGATAGCGCCGTGGCTTCTCCTTTTGGATGGCATGACACTAATGGTGTTGCTGGTCCCGAGTATACTATTACAAGAGGAAACAATGTTAACGCATTTGAGGATGGGAATAATCCCAACTTCAGTCCAGATGGGGGGGCAACACTCAACTTCGATTTTCCATTGGATTTAAGTTTGGACCCGAATCTTTACGAATCTGCTGCAGTAACCAATCTATTCTACTGTGTCAATATTGCACATGATGTTTTGGTCTACTACGGTTTTGATGAAAAAAGCGGCAACTTTCAAGTAACCAACTATTCTGGTGATGGGGTAGGAGGAGATGCAGTAGAAGCTAGATCACAAATCGGATCAAATTGTAATGCCAGTATGGGAACGCCTCCTGATGGTGCTGCTCCAACAATGTCCAATTATGTTTGTATCGATCGTGATGGTTCCTACACTAATAACGTTATACTTCATGAATTCGCTCATGGTCTTTCTAATCGATTGACTGGGGGTGGACCTAATACAAATTGCCTAAGCAATAACGAGCAAATGGGAGAGGGATGGAGTGATTATCTGTCCATCATTTTTACAATGAAACCAGGAGCGGTTGGAGCAACACCTTTGCCATTGGGGGATTGGTTGTTTAACGATCCAGCAGGTATTCGGCCCTATCCATATAGCACAGACATGACCGTCAATCCACATACTTATGATGATATTATTGTAGAGGTAGCGCCTCACGGACTAGGATCTGTTTGGTGTAATATGCTTTGGGAAATGACTTGGGGACTGATCGCACAACATGGATTTGATCCAGACTTATATACAGGTACTGGAGGAAATAATATTGCGCTTCAATTAGTTGTTGAAGGAATGAAATTACAACCTTGTTCTCCTGGATTCGTAGATGGTAGAGATGCCATCCTTGCAGCAGATCAAGCATTGTATGGCGGGGCAAATAATTGTATCATTTGGACAGCTTTTGCTAAAAGAGGTTTAGGGAAATGTGCTGATCAAGGCCTTTCTTCTAGTAATACAGATGGAACAGAAGGATTTGATCTTCCTATCTCTTGTGGTGGATCTACCTGTGATATTGTCGTTGTTGGTCCAATTGTTAAAAATTATAATTGGCCTATGGGAATCGATTCTACCATTGATATTATTGTTGGTGGAAATGCGACATGGTATGCTTCTTCAACGGTACCATGGATTGTATTGGACTCTACGTCTGGAGTTGGAAATGGAACGATTAGCTTCGACTTTGCAGAAAACTTTACGTTTGTTCAAAGAACTGGAATCATTGAACTAACTTGTGATAGTACTTGTTTTGTTCGAATTACAGTGAATCAAGCTGGTAAGCCATGTACTCAGTTTTACACAGCGATTCCTTATTTCACTGGGTTTGAAACTGGAGTGTTAGATAGTTTCTGGTGTTTTAAATCCTCAGAAATTGAGGGTAGAGTGCAAGTAACAGATCAAAACATTCCTAACAATGGAAATTACCATTTGACCATGGATACAGATGAAACTGGTTACAATTTAAATGAAGCCACCCTTGGTCTCAAACTTGGAAATTTAAGTAGTACCGCAATAAATCTTATTTTCTCATGGAAGGAATTTGGAGACGAAGATGATCCAGAAGACGGTGTTTTCTTTTCTGATGATGGCGGTCAAAACTACGTGAAAGTGCATGATCTAGTCGGAGGGTCGAATACTTATCAACAGATTCCATTGAGTTTATCGTTTCTAGCAACTAGTAATGGACTGTCCTTAACAGATTCGTTCGTCGTGAAATTTCAGCAGTATGACAACTTTGCTATCGCAACAGACGGTTTTGCCTTTGATGATATAGCCGTTGTGCCATTAAATTGTACAGTAGGAGCGCCTTGTAATGACAATGATACTTGTACAGTAAATGAAGTGTATGATAGCTCTTGCCTTTGTACTGGAGGAACACTTGTTGATGCTGACAATGATGGGGTGTGTGATCTCTATGATATTTGTCCAGGCGGAGATGATAATCTTGATTTGGATGGTGATGGAATTCCGGACTTTTGCGACTCTCTTGCTGCTTGTAATAACTGTGTTACATTGATTAATACTTTTCCACATACGGAAGATTTTGAACCAGATGTTAAAGAAATTTGTCAGTTTTCTGGAGATGATTTTGACTGGACGATACTATCTGGATCAACAGGATCTTCAAGTACAGGACCTACTAGCGCATACGAAGGAGTCAACTATTTCTATATTGAGTCTTCAGGATCTAATTTCCCTAATAAAATTGCTGCCTTTCAAAGTGGTTGCTATGATCTGACTACTGCTAGTACTTGCTTTATTGATTTCTGGTATCATATGTATGGGGTAACAACTGGTACATTATTACTCGAGGTTTCTCCCACCGGTGGAGGCAATTGGACGCAAGTTTGGAGTATGTCGGGTGATCAAGGAAACCAATGGAATTACGCTAATATTGATGTTTCCAGTTTTGTGGGTGGGGCAATGTCTTATCGATTCACAGGAAATACTACATTAAGTTACACCGGTGATATTTCACTGGATAAAATTACGGTAAGTATAGGCGCCACAGGATGCACCCCGGGCACCTTATGCAATGACAATAATCCTTGTACTACAAATGATGTATTCAACAATCAATGCTTCTGTATCGGTACATTTCAGGATGCTGACAATGATGGTGTTTGCGATATTAATGACGTCTGTCCCGGACATGATGACAATTTGGACTTCGACGGTGATGGGATTCCTGATGGATGTGACAATACTGTTTGTAATGATTGTAGTGTGGTCATCAATACCTTCCCTCATTCAGAAGATTTTGAACCAGATGTCAAGGAGATTTGTCAGTTTGATGGAGACGACTTTGATTGGATTGTTAATTCAGGGTCTACATCCTCATCAAGTACAGGACCAACTACAGCACATCAAGGCATAAATTATTTCTATACAGAAACTTCAAATCCAAATTTCCCTGATAAAGTGGCGGCTTTCCAAAGTGGATGTTATGATATGTCTATTCCTGGATCTGCAACGCTAGATTTCTGGTATCACATGTATGGCGCTACAATGGGTATAATTAATCTCGACGTTTCAATTGATACTGGTTCTACGTGGACTACCGTTTGGACAGAGGTTGGTGACCAAGGTGATCAATGGAATTATAAATTGATTGATCTCTCTCCGTATACAGGCAATGTCTTGTCTTATAGAGTGATCGCCAAAACATCTACCAGCTTTACCTCTGACTTTGCCCTAGACTTAATCACTGTAGATTATAACAATTGTACTCCAGGATCGGTGTGTAACGATCAAGACTCTTGTACTATAAATGATCTTTATGACGCCTCCTGCAACTGTGCAGGTACGTTCCAAGATACAGATATGGATACTGTTTGTGATGCTCAAGATATTTGCCCAGGACATGACGACACCATTGATGATGATGGCGACGGTATTCCAAATGGCTGCGATTCTGTAATGACATCTATCATTGATTTAGACCGTGTCGTTTCATTGAAGGCCTATCCCAATCCATTTAGCTCCGATATCGATATTGAGCTTAGTGGTTTGAATAGTGGTACCGCTAATGGAATACTTGAAGTTACTGATCTGGTTGGTCGAACAATCTATAAAAAAGAAATTGAATGGCGTAACCGTTTCGAAATGAGATTACCACTTGGTGATATCGCAAGCGGGGTATACTACATTCAATACAAAGATGAACGGTATAGAGCGGTTCAAAAAATACTGAAAGTCAAATAGCCTACTTTCGCAAAAGTTATAAAGCTCTTGCCCTATTTGGGTAAGGGCTTTTTTGTAGTAATGGATAAGGAAAATGTTATTTTGGGCGGCTTCCACACAATGCTCTTACTGGCTATCCGCTTGTACTCGCCTCGCTGTAGCCAGTTCAGCAATCTCACTGCTAGTCTGCTCCCAAAAAGGATCAGCCGTCTCAGTTCGTGCTTCACTTGTCTGCCTCAGCGGCTCGTATCACTTCTATCCAGCTCGCACACCCCTTGAATAAATTAAAAAGGTAGTTAGGAAATTTGGGCCCTGCCTTCCGTTGCGCAGCTGGCAGGGCTGAAGATGCTACCATTTTGATCAATACATTTAGAACTGTGTGCACAGCTACGAAAGGGTTTATTTACAAAAAAACCTTTAGTCTCAGATCTCGGAATTTAAGTTTTAACCAGTTTGCAATATTACGTCCCAACTTCAATCTCGCCAGCAAAAACAAAAGTAGCGGGTCCACACAACCAAATATCAGTAAAGTGTTGCTCACGTTCAAGCTTTACAGCAAGCGTGCCGCCCTTGGTCTCAACAGGTATCTCAATAACACCAGTAAGCTGTTGGTCGATCGTATAGGCAATAGCTGCTGCCGTAACACCAGTACCACAAGAAAGCGTTTCGTCTTCAACACCACGCTCATAAGTCTGAACATTGATGCCTGACGATAACCGCTCAACGAAATTGACATTAATCCCTTCCTTCTCATAACGAGGGCTTTGTCGAATCGCTCTGCCTGCTGCCACAACATCTATTTCAGTTTTACTAGGAATAAATTGCACGTAATGTGGAGACCCCGTATTCAGCACATAATCGTTTTTAGTTTGCTCTACAACCTCCACGGCATTCATCTTGAGTTCTACCCTGTCAGACGTTATTTTAGCCTCGTGAGGACCATCAATAGCAATAAAGGAGGCAAAGTCAGTGATTAGTCCTAATTGTTGCGCAAAGGCCACAATACAGCGTCCTCCGTTGCCACACATCGAGCTTTCACGACCATCTGCATTGAAGTACACCATTCTAAAATGGAAGCCGAGTTCTTCTTCAAGCAAAATCAGACCATCAGCACCAATACCAAACTTTCGGTCGCACAGCTTTTGGATCAAAGCAGTATCGGTATGCTTAATAAAGGGTTGACGATGGTCGATGATAACAAAATCGTTGCCAGTGCCCTGATATTTGGAAAAGGAAATATTCATGTTACTGTGGCCGGTCGAGTGAGTCAATCAAAGGCGTGTCTTGTGGTATCTCTTTTTTCATGGGTTCCCCTGTTCTCATATCAAGGCGTCCCGTGATGTGACTGTAGTAGGTTAGTCCTGACATGCCTACGATCAGTACTAGGCCGAATAGGGAAAACTTCCAACCCCACATATTGCCAATATACTCCGTATTTTCCTCGTCGTTTTTAACTTTATTAGCGAATTCTTCTGGCTCCATGAGTTACGATTTGCTTATTCACTACATAATTTTTCAAGAACCTGCTCAATCATCGTGTCCACAATTTTCTTAGGTTGCTTACTAAACTCGTTAGTGACTCGGTTGGCTAAAATAGCACTTATAGACAATGCATTGTGTCCTAGTACTCTAGACAAGCCATAAATACCAGAAGTCTCCATTTCAAAATTAGTAATACGCTTGTTTTCATAACGGAAATCGCTGAGATTCTGTATGAATGATTCCCGGTACAATTGAGCTCTTAGGACACGTCCTTGAGGACCATAAAACCCGGTGCACGTAGCGGTAATCCCTTTGATCATGTCTTTACTTAACTTATCATACAAATCTTGATTACAGCTTGATATATAGGGCTTAGGCAGTGGTCCTGGAGCATAAAACCATTCAAAAGCCTCTAGCAGTTCTCGTTCCTTAGCAGAATTTTCGAATTGGTAAAAGTGGAGTAAACCGTCCAACCCAATACTGTAATCTGTCGCCACTAGGCTATCTACTGGGATATCTCCTTGCAAACCACCTGCAGTACCAAGTCTGATAAAGTTGAGGGAGGTGTGGTCAGGAAGGATTTCCCTCGTCTTCAAATCAACATTAGCCAAGGCATCGAGTTCATTAAAGACGATGTCGATATTGTCGGTACCTATTCCTGTTGCAATAACCGTAATCTGCTTGTCACCAATGCTTCCTGTGTGAGTAATAAACTCTCTGTTTTCGACTTGATACTCAATGCTGTCGAAGTATTTAGAGATTTCAGGCACACGGTTGGGATCACCAACTGTAATAATATCATCAGCAATCTGCTCTGGGTGCAGCTTGAGATGGTAAATACTGCCATCAGGATTAAGGATGAGCTCAGATTCTGGTATTATGTTTTGTTTCATGCTGATAAAGGTTGTTCGCAAATTTAATCTATCTAATTTACAATCAAAGCGAAATGCTATGTTTTTATAATTTCGATAGTAATTACTCTTGGTTTAGTCTGGCCAAATTATTCCTATTGAATTATATGAGACGTTTTAGATTAAAAGTCGAAAAGATCCTACAATCTCGAGTATTTTTATTGTCATTGCTAGCCTAATCAATGATTCGAAGAGATCTCAATCTAAATTTATTTTCAATACATCAGCAATTATATTATCTTTGAATCTTCATTTTAACCAACAATAAAAACAATCATGAAACATTTACTCTTCTTTTTTCTCATCCCAATTCTATCTTTCGCACAAATCTCTGATTCAAAAGACATTACTTATGAGGTAGGAGCTCCCTATCCTGTAGTAGATGCTTACGCCAAGCTTTACTTTTACCAGGAAGGTGATATATTAACCTTTAAGGCAAAGAAAAATGAATATATCATTCAAAAGATTGACCCCCAAACATTGAAATTTAAGAGTGTAAGAAACTATAAGAACTTACCGAAGGGGCATGTATTTGAAGCCATTAAACAAATTAATGATAAAATCTACTTCTTCTATTCTTTGGTTGAAAAATCGAGCGCTACTGAGCAACTTTTTTACAAGGAAATCGATTTCGCCACTGGTAAAATGAGTAGCGAAACTACAAGACTTCTCAAAACTAAACAAAAAGTAGTGCGTTACTTCTATGGTAGTACTGATTTCAACATTAGAAATGTTAACAAATTTGACGTTACATTTTCCAATGATGAGTCAACAATAATGGTTAAGTACCGTTTGAAATCAAAGATGATAAAAGACCCATTTTATCACGATGTGATTGGTTTTTATGTGTTTGACATCGAAATGAATCTGATATGGAACGAGGAGGTCGAAATGCCCTACCCTAAAAATAAAATGGAAAACGTTGATTATGCGATGGACTCTTACGGCAATGCGTATTTCCTTTCAGCAGTGTACAAAGTGGACTATAATATTATTAAACTATCTCCTATAAAGATTGACAATACTCCGCACTTAGAATTGATGAAAGTTGATGCCGAAACACAAAAGCTCAGTAATATAAAAATAGGTTTAGAGGATAAATTTATCCAAAGCGCTTGGATCTACGAATCAACAAAAGGGAAAATGGTCTGTGCAGGATCTTTTAATAGTTTCTGAAGCTTATTTGGTACAGAAGGTATCTTTATTGCAAACTTGGATGAAGACAACGATCTGGAGAATGTTAAATTACATAAAATTCCCCTTGAAATTATAAACCTCTATAAGAAACAACGGACACAAGATAAAACGAGAAGAAAGAAGAAAAAGGACTGCAAACCCAAATTGAAAAATTAAAACTTAGAAATTTTATTACGAGATTAGATGAAAGTGTAGTACTAGTTGGAGAAGAGGCTTTTGTTCAGGTTATAACCACTCGGTACAATAGCTCTACTTCAACCGATTATAGGTATTATTACAACGATATTTTAATCTCAAAAATCAATCCTGATGGATCGTTGGACTGGATGAAAGTATTGCCTAAAAGACAGAAAGATGCATCTGGGCAAGGGGATATGGGGTTCAAGTATTTCACCCAAAACAATAACCATTATTTCTTATTTCTGGACAATATTAAAAATCTGGAATTAGACGAAAACGAAAGACCGAAATTACATAGAGATGGTGCTGGTGGCTACCTTACTGCTTACAAAGTTACTGATGATGGTACCGTAAGCAAGTTCTCTGTCCTTAATGTTGATGCGGTGCCAGAACTAAAGAAAGGCGCCGTCTACCAGTTCACAGTCAAAAGGATTTTGAATCTCTCTGACAATGAATTTGTAGTTGAGTTTTACAAGAAAAATAAGGAAGATGTCCTGATTAAATTTAAAATCAACTAAGTAGTCATTACCTTTAAGTTTTTAAACTAATTAATACTAAAAAAACACAGCAATGAGTACTTTCTACTTCCTAAAGAGTTGCAGCACCTGCCAACGCATCATAAAAGAACTAGGACTTCCGAAAAACGGAGTACAGCTCCAAAACATCAAGGAAGAACCGATCACAGAACAACAGCTCGCAGAAATGGCGAAACTGTCTGGCTCCTACGAATCACTTTTCAGCAGAAGAGCCATGAAATACAAATCGATGGGACTAAAAGAAAAGACGCTTTCAGAATCAGACTATAAAGCCTTGATCCTGGAAGAATATACCTTCTTAAAACGTCCTGTGTTGGTCGATGGTGGTCAAATATTTGTTGGGAATGCGGCAAAAGTAGTGGCGGCTGCCAAGGAGCATTTATTGGGGTAGTTATTGTTTTGGTAGAAAAAGTACTTATTAGTATTGAATACCGCCTAGAACGACCGAAAACTCCAGTCATCAGAGACATCATTCGTGTGGTCAAAGCCAGATACCCAAGCCAGAAACATTTCACGAAAATCATCAAGTTCATCGTGCAATAGTTTCACGTAATCTTTGTCAATTAGGTTCAAATGCCTGACTAAGTTCAACTGATTACCCAACTCGCGTGCAGACAACTTAATCAGTGTTGCCATGTCCATCCTGTGAGTATACAGGTCGCCGCCCTCTGCATTTGCTATTTTCGCAGGAATGATATGTGCGTTTTCGAGCATGAGCTCTCCAATCATCTTTCCTTCTGTGTGGTCGTTAAAACAATCCACTATTGCGTTAGTCAGTTCCACAATTTCCATACCCTTGTGGAATATTTCAAGGTTTCTGTAATTTGCCATTTCGAATGCTTTCCAAGTTCTACGGAAAGAACTTAGGAATGGTTGCAATCAAATTCCAAAAAAAAATTAGCACTTCCCTTGTTATGAATAGATTATAACAAATATTCTTAGATGTAGTATCGTTAATTATTAACCCTTAATCAATGTAATTAATTACCTGCCAACAACCGCAAACCATTAATAATAATCTTGCTCTAAACGTCCTTAATTAATCACTAAACACAAATCACTAATCACTATTTCATACCAGCATATACCAACAACTTCAATTCAAGCGCCGTTAAGTTGATGGCAGTAGTGTATCCGGACCGGATATCAGTCAATGTGTCTGTCCCATTGTAGACCCGAATGATTTTATAGTAATCTCGCAATACTTTGCCATTTTTTCTAAGCGTTAGTTTTATAGGAATAGGACTGTGGTGAGTGATGTAGAACAGATGGATTCCCTGCTCCCTGTCTAGTATTTTGGAAATATTAAACCCTTTTATAGTCAAGTTGCCGAGCTTCTTATTGACTTTATACTCTACGCCTAAATCATTAGCTAGGTTTTTGTAAATTTCTAATAAGTATTCAATCTCATCTTTACCAGAATTACTGATGTAAGAAGTAAATTGCACTTCAATTTCTTCAAGATTATCCTTTAAAAAGCCCTTAGTAAAAGTGGCAAGAAACTCAAAATTCAAATAATCATTGAAGTAAGAACTAATCGTTTTGTCAAATTGATTTTGACTGTATTTGTACACAGTATTCAACTCCTCCAAACCTTCTTTCTGAAAATACTTATCCTTATGCATTTCGCGCATCGCCTTTTCTGATCCCTCGTTGTTGGCTACGAAACTAGAGCTTCTTACGCGTTTTAAGCGCATTGGAATTACATGGTTTTGCTGAATAATATCATGTCCGAAGCCCAGCTCCTGGCGTCTATAGTGCTCTCTCATTTCTTCAAAACTATCCCGCAATGTAAAGGCGTGAATAGTATCCCGATCCAAGTCACCAGCATTAATCAAAACGGAATGGTCTCTTAGCAAGCGAGTTTCAAGCGAATCGAGTTTGCCTAACAATTTACGGTAAAACCGCTTGCCACTGCGCTCTTCAGGCATCACAGGTAACCAGTCAGTAGGTAATGCGTCCACAAAATCCAATGGCGTTATTACAGGAAACAGTTTTTTGTCCTTCAGTTGTATCTCAAACAATATCGGCTGATCTGAGTAATGCGCAATCAGTTGTTCCGCTGACAATGTCGTCAGATCTCGCTCTATCTGTCGTTTCAACGCGCGTCCACCCATCCTGCTGTTAAACCCACGTTCCGCTACCCATTTCAATGCATCAGGACTCACATTCAACAACGTGGTTCGGCGTACAAAGCCATCACGACTCAGCAGTTCCTTGATCTGCAACTCCGCAATACGATAGATGTGGTGCAACTCCAAAGGATTAAAAATCACAATCTGGTCAATCCGATTGACAAACTCTGGTCGGAAATTGCGCTCGACCGCCTTTCTGAAAATCAGTGCTTCCTCATCGTTAGAAGAAGAAAATCCTACCTTTGCTTTAGCATCCTGCGCACCCACATTAGATGTCATAATGATAATCGAATTGGTAAAATCAACCGTTCTGCCTTGGCTATCTGTCAACCGACCATCATCCAATACTTGAAGCAATAAATCATGAACCTTTGAATGTGCCTTTTCAATCTCATCAAATAAGATGATTCCAAATGGTTTATACCGCACAGCGCCAGTGAGTTGCCCTTGTGGATTTGCAGCATCACCAATCAATCGATCAACTGAATAAGCATCGATATATTCATTCATATCAAACCGAATCAACTGCTCTTTATTGCCAGTTAAAAAGTTGCACAACACTTTAGCGGCTTGTGTTTTTCCAACGCCTGTAGGACCAATGAACAGAAAAGAACCAAAGGGTTTTTCTGGGTCATTCAGCTTTGCCTTTATGGTATGAATTACATTGACTAAGCATTCCACAGCATCTTCCTGGCCTACCAGATTCTTAGCTATTTCCTTGCGCAACTCTTTGCCATCCAACAGATAAGTGTCATCAAATATTTCAAGCTGGAGCCCGCTTGAGGCTTCAAATTCGGTCCTGATTTCATGCGCATCTATAGCGCGATATTTATACTTATTGGCCAGTTGCCGCATAAAATCAATGATACTACCTGGCAATGATCGGTGTTTCCAGTAATTCCTATGTATGCTAAATAACTGAGGAATCGCCAAGGAATTTATCTGACAACTATAATCTAATTCAATATTTTTTCGCTGTTCTGCCACCATTTTGACTGCAGTCTCCTCATCGGGTTCGGAGATTCGAATGACTTGAAATAAATCAGCAAAGCGGCGATCTTGTTCTTGCAATACTTTCCACTCATCTGGTGTAGCGATCATCACAATTTGGAGCTGTCGTTTTTCCAGATATGGCTTCAATACATCACTCAGCGTCATACTATTTTGAGAGGATTTTCCAATACGCAGCATGGATACAATGTTGGAAATTACCAATTTGTCAGAACGCTGTTTTAACTCCTTTTTACGTTCGATAAAGTGATTGAGGATGGACTCAAATCGTTTTTGCCACATTCCTACAATACTCATTCCCGCTATGATCCGTGTAGGATCGACCAGCCACATACGTTCTTGGTGCTCGAAATTTTTATGGTGGTTTTTTTCTTTATACTGAAATACAATCTCCTCAATGATGCTAGATTTACCAACACCTTCCTTGCCAAGCAATACAATTGGTGAATTATTCAACTGATAGATCACATTATAAATCCGATTGACAATCTCATCGCAATGGTACGCTCTTCGCAATCCAGATGGATAGTCCAGGTTCAAATCACGCCCTACTTTAGTCAGTTCTACCCAACCGTCAAATTTCTCGCCACCGCCAACACTACTAAAGAAAAAAGAAGGCCATTCCTGCTTCAACTTAATCCCGTCATACTTGATGTTGAGGTTGATATTCACAGCAGTGATAAAGGCACTTTTCGAGGCAACATAATTGGCAATCTCGATTTTTTCTCCAGTCAATTTCCGTTGTTCCCGCAAGTATTTAATGATATAATCTCGGACTTCTTCCTTGTAATCAAACTTCCCGGCATCGTTTTTCCGAACCATTAAAATCTGATTATCAAACGAAGGCAGGATCACGAATTGATGGCCTTTTACTGAAAATGAAGCAAAAGAAAATTTCTCTGAAACAAACTGCTTGCCTGCTTCAAACTCCAATTTTATAGTCTTAAATTTCAGCTTAGGATTAAACTTATACCACAACACAAAATTGCGATTGTTACTATCCAACACAAACCCCTTAAACCGAGTCCGCAATTCTTTTTTAAAGTTATTGATCGCAACCTCAAATCGCTGATGACTCGCTTCTGGAAACCGCAGAAAAAGTGGCTTAATATGATATACCTGTTGGTCTCCCACTTGAATGGTGCGCACAATAACAGGAAACTCGAAAGCAATATGACTCATAAGCGTTTGTCAGGGAAATTTTTACAAATTAAAAAAAATAATTCGAGTAAGTTAAATTTATCACTGATAATTCGGTTTGAAAGTACCATAAAGCTACGCACCTTGTGTCAATTTATATCCTTCTAGTATAAAAAACAATTCATTGAACTTGATAAAATAAATCAATTTTTGTATCTTGTTATAATGAAGCTACGGCATAGAGAGACTGGTGAATCTCATGAAGCTATAATTGATTTGTTGTTAGAAGAAGACTGGAAAGTGATCGAGAAATCTGATAGTTTTTCTTTCAATTGGAAACAGGAAAAGAAAAGGACTGTGAACAAAATCAGGTTGAAAAATGAATCGGAAATTCAGGGATTAGTATCATACGAAGATATTCCCAAGGAATTTAGGATTCATCTTCATTTGATTGAAAACAGTCAGCAAAACAAGGGAAAACTTAAGAAATATGATTTTATTGCGGGATGTCTAATCGCAAGAACTTGTGAAATAGCTTTTGAAAAGAATTATAATGGATTTGTGTCCTTAGAACCAAAAACAGAATTAGTATTTCTATATAAAAACAAGTATGGATTCGAGGAAATGGGAAACTATCTTTTTACTGAATTAAGCAATTCAGAACGATTAATTAAAGAATATTTGACTTATGAAAAATAATAAGGAAGTTTACAAGAAGTTAAGAGAAGAGTATTCGGCTGAAGAAATTGCTAATTTCGCTATGATACCGCACGAAACAACAGAGAAAGAAGCAAAAATATCAAAAGAAGAGTTTGCTAAACTACGTCTGAAAAGGCGTGCAGAAATGTCAGAAAAAGAAAGATTGTTATCAGGATTGTTGAACATCAAATATCAGATGAAGTCTTATGTGGATAGTAGTTATTTTGATACATCATTTAATTTTGCAAATATTCTCGGATCCTATCTTAAGTTAGTTGACAGGAAACAAAAAGAGTTTTCTGAAGACATAAGTATTCATCCTTCTCGTTTAAATCGAATCCTAAAAGGAAAGGAAAAGATCGGAAAGAAATTAGCATATCGTCTAGAAGGGCATAGTGGAGGAATTATCCCCGCTATATTCTGGTGGAAATTGATGCAAAAGGAAGTTGAACAGGAAATTTTAACCGAAATTGAAATGAAAGCAGAAGAAAAAAAGCAGGTAAATTATATTGTTTATAAAACGAAGAATAAGAAGATAGCGTAGTTTATGAGAATTAAACTAATAATAATCATAGTTTTGAATTTGTTGATTTTATCTAATTTAACAGGGCAAATAGATTTTACAAATAAGCTTTATACTAAAATACTATTTGAAGATATTGAATTAAAAAATTCAGAAAAAGACACATTAACAGATGAAGATATTTTTAAAATGTTTTATCATGTAGATACGTTATTAGGTTCTTTTGGTGAACAGAAAGATGAGTATATAGAAAATTTATACGTCAACGATGGTTTGCTTAAAGTTATGACAGAAAACGAAATTGATACGATTAAAAATTGGAATAATGAAACCATTGTAGATTTCATAGTATTGTTGAGAGATGATAGCGGAAATGAAATTAGGAAAGAAAAGCTTTTCAGTCTAAATCAAGAATATATAAATGAATTGAACTTTCCAATTAGTTATGATTTTACGAAAAATGACGAAAAATTATTGACGAAGGAAGGAGAATATTGGAAGGTTATTAAAATAAAGAACGAAAAAAAAGAAATTTATTTAGATGAATGTCATGATAAATATATGTTGAAATTTGATGATAAAAAAACGTTTGTTCAATGCTACAGAGACTCAATAAGATGTCAAACATCAATTGACACAGAAAGGATAAAAGAAGATGGTTTCTTTATGTACTTTGAGAATGAGGTTTTTCATTCAATTGTTTTTAATAAAGGGAAATGGAAGACTCATCAGAATAAATTGCTTTTAAGCAATAAGCAAGAAAACTGGGTGAAAATTATACCTTATCAGATAATTGATAAATTGTTAGTTTTAGAGCCTAAACCAAAATATTTAATAACATTGGAAAGAAACCCAACCAGTAATAAATAAGAGCGAAAGTCAGCTAACTGCACAAAGACTTGAAGCTCGCAGTTGCACAAAACAGCATCCACAAAATCTGCCAATATGCATATGGATGAGCATTCGCGAAAATACAAAACCAATAATCGATTAATTAAACCATAGCGCGCCGGATAGAAATGGAATGAGGGGAAGGTGCAAGCATTGTCAATGCAAGGAGTAGTGAAGGCTGGTACAGACAAGCAACGACTATGCATTGCTGCTTGCAACGAGCCGAGTATGAATGGAAAGCCGGATACACGCGCCCAAATAATAAATCTAATTTACAACCAACTTTCAACAACATCCCGAATAGTACCAAACATTTCATAACCACCACCTAAGAATTCCTTAGGATCTATCCATTTTGCCTCTTCAATATCCTCTTCCGCTTGCGGAGTCAGTACCAAGTCTTTGGTTTGCATGTGATACCAGAAGGTCGGCTTTAAACAACGCACTTCCTTTCTATTGCGATAGATATGATACGTCGTAATCAACAATTCTCCGCGATCAATCTGCTGGATTCCCGTCTCCTCTTGAACCTCTCTAACAGACGCCTCATCTGGTGTTTCGCCAGGATCGAGCTTGCCTTTAGGTAAATCCCAGTAACCACGGCGATAGATGGCAAGGATCTCATTGTCAGGATTAAAGACCAAACCTCCAGCTGCTTGTACTACTTTAAAAAGGGCAAAGAAATCATTGATTAAAGATTCAATTTCCTTCGTATACAAGATGACACTCTTATCCTGCTTTGGTGATTTTTCAGCACTATCGATAAAATTGAGTAACTGCCCCTTTTTACCATAGTATTCGAAAGTAAGCCAATTGTTCTTATTGTCGAAGGTCTTGAATTTCTTCTTGGACATAAGACAAATAACAGATTGATTTAGGGATATTTTGTACATTTGCGGGAATTAAAAAATTTAGATAAATGGAAACTGAAGTCGCTCAATTACTATTGCAAATAAAGGCAATTAAACTGAATCCACAAAATAGGTATACGTGGGCTTCTGGTATTAAATCACCAATTTATTGCGACAATCGTAAAACCCTTTCATATCCTAGCGTTCGTCGTCAAATCAAAGAATACTTAGTTGAAAAATCAGCTGATTTTAAACCATTCAACACCATCGCTGGCGTTGCCACTGCAGGAATTCCACATGGCGCATTGCTAGCTGATGCCCTAAATTTACCTTTTGTGTACGTGCGTAGTAAGGCCAAAGGACATGGGATGCAAAACTTAATCGAAGGAGAATTGAGAGGCAATGAGCGTATTTTACTAGTTGAAGACCTGATTTCAACAGGTGGCAGCAGTCTAAAGGCAGCTCGCGTACTAGAAAATTTCGGTTGTTCCATAGCAGGAGTCCTTGCGATTTTTACATACGGCTTTCAGCAATCCATTGACGCCTTTGCAGAAGAAGACATCAGACTTGAGACATTAAGCAACTACGACGCCCTGCTAAAACAAGCCTGCACCATCGAGTATATCAAGGAATCAGACGTCGAAATGCTACAAGAATGGCGGCTATCGGTAGGCAAGCAAAGCAAGTAGATGGAGCCGCTCGAACAACGTATTGCCGAGTACCTTGCAAAACGGAAATCCCAAGGAAATCTGCGACAACTGACCCCAGAATCTCCCTTAGTAGATTTCTCTTCCAATGATTATCTTGGGTTAGCCCGCTCCAAGGAACTAAGACAAATGATTGATCATGCAGTTCAGCAAATCGATCTCCCAATCAACGGTGCCACTGGTTCCCGCTTGATTACTGGCAACTATGCGATCACAGAATCCGTTGAGCAGCGCATAGCGGATTATCATGGTGCAGAGGCGGCACTACTTTTCAATTCAGGGTATACAGCAAACGTAGGACTGTTTTCTTGTGTTGCCAGAGCCGGAGACACTATTTTGTATGACGATCTGGTCCACGCCAGCATTCACGATGGCATGCGATTGAGCAAAGCCAACAGCATTCCTTTTCGCCATAACGACGTAGCCGATTTCAAACAAAAGCTGGAACAGTGCTCAGGGGCCGTTTTCGTAGCACTGGAGTCTGTTTATTCAATGGATGGTGACCTTGCCCCTATAACTGAATTACTGGCAGTAGAACGCCCTAATACGCATTTCGTCATGGATGAGGCGCATGGCACAGGTGTATTGGGCAAGCGTGGAGAAGGGCTAGTCTCCAAACTGCGATTGGAAGATCGGTTTTTTGCTCGGGTACACACTTACGGAAAAGCGCATGGTTTACACGGGGCGGCTATTTTAACTTCAAAACAAACAAGGGCATACTTGATTAATTTTTCCAGAGCGTTTATCTATACTACCGCTTTGCCCTTACACAGCGTTGTTAGCCTGGATTGCGGTTATACTTTGCTCGGAAAATCTGAAGCTCTTATTGCGCAATTGAAGGAGCGGATTCAATTCTTCCAAACCTGTGTTCGATGTACGGCGCTGAAAAACCAATTACTGGTGTCTGATAGCGCTATTCAGGGGATCGTCTACCAAGGCAATGCCGCAACTCGCAATGCCGCAAAAGCTGCTGAGGCGGCTGGGTATCTGGTAAAGCCAATTCTGTCGCCTACTGTTGCTGTAGGGAAGGAGCGACTGCGAATTTGTCTACACGCTTATAATACAGAAGCGGAGATAAGTGGTTTAGTGGCTTCTCTGAACTCATAATAAAGGAAAATCTTATTCAAGCTAAGAATTGCAGAGTTGCAAAGAAACCTAATTTCTTTCTTTTATTAACTTTTTCCTAATATTGAACTGCAATTTTATAATTTCTACTAAAAAGCAACTGTAGTTTTATAGGTCCATCCTGCTGCCATTGATCCATATCTATAACTAATTTGTGCTGTATTAGTATTTGTATTCACCGCTGCAGATTTACGATTGGCAAGTATGCAAACAGCTTTTTTGTACGGATTTATGGATAAGTGGAGTTAGTAGAATTCTAAGCTGTTTGCTCTTCCAGGTTTTCGTCTCCCGATTGTTCCTGAGTAGTTGATTCTATTGTGTTGTCTTTAGATTCCTGAGGATCTGAAGAAGGCGTTTCTTCTTGATTGTCTTCAGCAAACATTCTGTTATGAAAGATAATAATGCTAACAGCCCCTAGGAAAATAGCAGAATCCGCTAAATTGAAAATAGCACTAAAAAACGAAAAATAATTGCCTCCTATCATTGGTAACCATTCAGGGAAACGACCATTAAATAAAGGGAAGTAGAGCATATCAATGACTTGTCCATGTAACCAAGGACTAATTGAGCCAGGGGCTGCGTTATCTAACAAAACTCCGTAAAAGACACTGTCAATACCATTGCCAATGGCACCACCAATAATCAAGGCCAAGCTGATCAATAAAAACTTGTTGGCTTTCTCCTTGATTTGCCCTCGGAAAAAGTAAACTAAAATAGCGATAGCAATGATCCGAAACAACGATAAAAACAGCTTGCCGTATTCATTGTCTAGTGTAATACCGAAAGCCATCCCCTCATTCAAAATATAGTGTAACCGAAACCAAGTCCCAAGGACAGGGATACTCTCGTTAAGCGTCATATTGAAGTACACAGCCATTTTAGATACCTGATCTAGCACGATAACCAAAAGCACAATAAGATAATAGTGGACTGCCTTCATAATTGATAATTAGGACGCAAAAATATATTTTTCCAGCAGAATAATCTAAAAATCGGAAAACTATTACCTTCCACTTAATTGGAATGCTAGATCACTAGTAGGAACAACATCTAACCGATAGCGCGTTTCAACCTGTAAAACAGTACAATAGTGCGCATTACAATCATACACAAATTGGAACGTTAGATTTTTGTTAAATCTCTTTGGTAGGGCGTAAATTCGTTCGAAATCAACCGATCCGTCTGGTGCAATCCGTTGTATCTTCATTAAATGATCAGGTATAGTGGGATCTTGTTTTTGCTGAAACCAAACCCCTGCTCCAATGCCTCCCAACCACATTGCTGAAGCATCAAGAGATGTAGGACGATTAGGCTCTTCCAAAGTACCCACTAATGGATCCGGACCAGCTTCGGGTGGCGTGTCTAAAAAACCTAACAGTACATCCTTCAATACTTTTGATAATCGAGATGGGTATTCACTAATTTGCCCCTGTTTTACGTGATACATTGTAGGGCTGGTCCGACTATTATACACATTCCCCAATGGAGATGGGGTTACGGTTAGCCGAACTGAATTTTTTACTTTTATCCATTTGCTAACAGTACCTTCACGACAAGCATCAGCGACAAATCGACTGCAGTTAGTAGCTTTGGGGTGAAAAGGACTGTAATGACAACTGCCTTTTTCTTGCTCTTTTTCTATAAATGATTTTGCAGCTGTGTAATTGATCTCATGACAAACTGAAGCAATCATCCGACCATGACCATGAGTAATCTCTTCATTGGCCTCCAACCAAATCAATAGTTCCTCCAGATTTAAGATTTGATTGTCTTTCATTTGAGCGGTTATCTGTATGGTTACTTCTGGATCTGTCTTTGCACCACGAACACGTCCTTTTCCACTTGGAGTAATATATCGCCCAAAATCAAAGAACTCACATGCTCCGTTTTCATTTTTAACAAGGACCAACGCTGAATGTCCAGCCTTATACTTTCCACTTTTCTGAATCCCTAAACTCTTGAAAAATGGATCAAACATTTCTCCTGTTGCGGATACAAATACATCAGGCCACGCCAAAACAATAATCATGGCATCTGCTTGTTGGGTTTTCATGTCGAAATCGCTGTTTTTATATTGAAGCCAACAGTAGTCTTTTGGTTGACCGTCAAATCTTCATAAGTCATTTCAGGATGTTCCTGCATTCGATTCACAGTCGTAACACTGAGTGTTTTCAGATAACCACGTTCCGTAATCAGGTTGGTAATCGGATCCCCTTCGCCTGCTGATTTGTGAAAGTGTGATATCGCATCTACTGTATATTCTTTACGGTCTTTTAGCCATTGTTCAAACCACTTTTCTCGGAGCTGCTGTTGCTGATCATCATAAAGTGTAGCAGAAGACCAAATGTGTGGTTGTGTTGTATCCATTGCCTTTATATGCCTTTGGTAACCGTCCCATCGTAACTCAGTGAATGATATTTCTTTTGACCAATCAATCACTAATAATGTAAATGGCTCAATGTTGTCTAAGTCATAATGGTTGAAAAAGTCAGGTAAATCATGAGTAGTAAGTGCCTCCATAACAATGATGCCACGACTATGGCGGTAGGGGAGTTCTTGCTTGGAATGACACACAAAAGCGCCATTCAGCAATACAACAGTACGTTGTTTAGCGGACAAACCGATCCATGTACCACCTGCAATATCTTTAGGCAGTATGAGGTCGGTATCTTTGTATTGTATCACTTTAGGAAACTCAGGACGTGCTCTTTTTACACCTTCATCCCTGTTAGAAGTTAGGATAAACTGCTGGTCCTCTCCTGGCAGAAAAGTTACTGTGCACATATGGTTTTTCTATGTTCAAGAGTAGACGGCGCAACTCCAAGATCTTGACAAATTTGAATCTCTGGAAAGTGACTTCTCATTCCCATTTTGATAATCGCGAGGTGATGGATTGCATGATCTACAGCATACATCAATTCCCGTCCAACAGAAGAAGAAATTCCTTCCATACTGGGATCAGGAGTCATGCCTTGTTCAATTAAAATGGGTTTCTTGAGATCTATTTGGTCTAACTGATCTTTAAATGTAGTAAAACAATCTTTACAACAACACCAATCCGACTCTATATCCAGTTGCCGATCGCGTTTATCGTAGTTTATTACTCCATTTTCAATTCCTTTAAAAAAACAGTCATAAAAACCATGAATGTGCCGGAAATGTTGCCCTATAGAACTATTACTAAATATTTCTAATGGTTTTGTAAAGGATTGATTATCAATAATATCAAGGAAATCAGTAATTTGTTGAATTACCGCTTTTGATTCGGAAATCAGATTCATATATTTTGTGTTTTTCAATTGTAATTTACAACAATTCTATTAACTATAATGATTTTAACCCTCATTATGTTGTGTTATCCTACACTTTTGTCGCTAAATTGACGATTTTTTTTAACTAAAATTAAACGCTGAAGCCTGTTTTTTGATAAATTGTTGAGAGACTTCACTTGATACTGGTATTCTTCCTAAACAAGGAATTCCGGTGTAAGAACATAAATACGTCTCCGTACTTTTAGTCTCTGCACCATTAAAAATAATCCCTTCAATCGGAATTTTTCTGCTTTGCAAGGCTTCTATTGACAATAAAGAATGGTTGATACTACCTAGGTAATTCTGAGATACTAATATTACTGGAATGTTCAATTGTTGGATTAAATCAATCAATAGATACTCCTGATTGAGTGGTACGTGCAATCCGCCCGCTCCTTCTACAATCAAATGATTGTCTGTTTCAGGAATCTGGAATTTATTGATCTCAATTTCAACACCGTCAATTGCTGCAGAATAATGTGGTGATACTGGTGTCTGAAGTCGATAGGTTTCTGGATGAATAACCACATCAAAGCTAGTAAGGGACTGGATTTTCATGCTATCACTTTGGTGCAAATCACCTGATTGTACTGGCTTCCAATAGTCTGCTTGGAGTGCCTCAGTCAGGATGGCACTAATCACTGTTTTTCCAATTTCTGTTCCAATACCTGTTACGAATAGTCGCTTCATCTGTTGTCTGTTTGAGGGCGAAAATACGGAAACTCATTGAATTACCAAGGATGCTTTGGGCGCGTTTTCTGGCTACACGCTTGCACTCGCCTCCCTGAAAGGCTGTTCAGCCGTCGCTGTGTCTTGCTTCGAGAGCCTTCAGATTAGGCTCATATCGTTTCGGACTGGCGATCCAGCCATCTGGCACGCATTTCATTGTATCAAGAGCGATAACACAAAAATCAGTCAATCAGGTCACAGAATGCTCACCAAAACCTTTGGTTTACGGGCGAGCGATAACAGCGGAATGCGCGGACAAAGGAGCACATTGGAGCGAATAGCGCGGTATTGAGGTGCTGTAGTTTAGCTTTTCGAAATGGGCACCGAAATACGCCCCCAAGCATTTTAAATTACAAAGAAACAGACTTTACTTTCCTACTATTCAACCAATTCCAAATTCGCAACCCCAACACGAAGAGTAGAGCGGAGAATGGCAACAAATCCCAGTATTCCCCTCGTAAAAACACAGCTTTGAAATAACTGCTGAAAAACACCACAAATATCCAATATCCGCCAATGGTATGTAGCAATTTCCAATGCTCGAAGGTGAGAAGATTCCTAAATCGTTCGAAGGAGGTGATCAGCATAAAAATGATAAAGCAGTAGGCGCCACCACCCACAATAAGACTGAATGTTGCGGCTATTTCGAAAACAGGATGGAATACCCTCTGCAAAGTAATTAGTGCTGCCAAGTGCGTCAAATGCAAGCAGGCAAAGGAAATACCCCAGAATTTACGATTGCGGAAAATCCAGAATGAGAAGGAATTTTGGAGAAGTTTATGGATGGCAGAACCGCCAAACACAAGGAGAAAACAACTGATGCTCAGCCTTGCCGACCAACGAATGATGAGTCGTACGCTTTCTTCTGTAAAACCTTTGGTAAATAGGAAACTACCAAACAAAAGGTAAGCGCTTGTCAGTATTAATGTTACTAGTTTCCAGTCCCAGATGCCTTTACTCATGTTGCTTGTTATTGAGTTGCAACATAAAGTTATTATTTTTGGCGGATGAAAAAAGAGATAAGTATACAAATACCTGAATTTGAAATGTCTGTCACCGGGATCTTGAATCTTCCAAAGACAGCTAATTGCGTAATACTGTTGGCACATGGTGCTGGTGCAGGGATGCGCCACCCCTTTATGGAACAAATTAGCGAATCGCTTGCCGACCAAGGCTTGGGCACGCTAAGATTCAATTTCATTTACATGGAGAAAGGTAATAAGGCACCTGATCGCCCTAAAAAAGCAATTGCAGCGATCAGTGCCTCGTTGGAAGCCTTGAAAACCATCAGCCAATTACCAATTTTGCTGGCAGGCAAGTCATTTGGTGGCCGAATGGCTTCACATCTTGCGGCGCTACAGGCATTGGAAGGGGTAGTCGGGCTTGTTTTCCTGGGTTTCCCGTTACATGCTTCGGGTAAGCCGGGAATTGAGCGCACGGCTCATTTACAAGAGGTCTCATTACCGATGTTGTTTTTGCAAGGCACTAGGGATACGCTTGCACAGTTACCAATGATCGAATCCGTATGTGATCAGTTAGCTAATTCAGAATTACAAATCATAGATGGAGCGGATCACTCGTTTAAGATGCTCAAGCGATCTGGGAAAACGCAGGATGAGGTCATTGGAGAACTGTCTGTCTTAGTCAGAAAATTTGCAGATAATCTAATTACTACTTAAAGTTCGACGGAATTTGAGCTAAAGTTTATTTTAGCTTGTTAAGCCTTGAACAATTACCCAAACGGGGACCTACATAGTAGCCTAGGGCATCGCCCTAGGTTTTTTTATACAAGTGCCTTGAGCCCTGTAAGGGCGTAACAACTATCGTTAACTCTCTAGAAGTAAGAAAACTCTCAGAATGTTACGCCCGTTCGGAGGGCTTTAATCTTAAATCATTTTGACCTAAGTCGATCCCCAGGCTACTATGGATAACCCCGTTTAGGTAATCGGTTCAACGCTCAGCCTGTCAAAATATATTTTTGACGGAATTTGGAAATTGAAGTGAATAATTTAGGCAATTCCAGTTCATCTCTGAAAAACAATTGTATATTGTGTGTCTTTTTTTAGGAGAATGTAAATTGAATAATTTGGAAACATTAATCACCCCGCAAAAAACGAAATATCAGGTTGTCTATAATCTCGTTGAATACGAATTATTGGGTTTTTTGCCGTCTGCATGGATTGTAAAATGTGATAAAAACGGCACCCCTGCCTACGCTGAACAACGTGTATTTGAGCAAACCATTAATGATTTCAAGTTTGAGAATACAGCATCCAGGCAACAACTCTTCAATATTATTGATTTATTGTCAGTTGAAAGCCTTGAGGCAAAGTATAAGCCAAAGAAAGGAAGGAAAAAATTTACGCTGGAGATGTTGTTGGAAGACAAGGACATCCGCAAAACAATCGTGCTTTTTGTTCAGCGACAGCTAGATACATTACTTTCTATCATTGTGAAAAATAAATATTATTTAGGCATCAATTTCGATAGAAGAGAATACCTCTCTGAAGCCTTAATGAAATACTCTTCTAAGACACAAGTACCCAATTTGTTCTTCAAGAAAACGGAGAAAGGAATTGAATATCGATTTAGCTTTCGTGATGAAGACGGTCCTTGGAAAATTAGAAAGAAAACAGTCAACGTACTGACAAATAATCCAGGTTGGGTTACAGTAGATAACAATTTATATAAGTTACAGGATGTCAATGGAAATATGCTCAAACCCTTTATGAATAAGGATATTTTGATCATTCCGAAGGCACATGTTAAAGTGTATTTTCAAAAATTTATATCGAGAGTAGTCGCAAGAGCCACAATTGAAGCAGAAGGGTTTGAAGTCGTAGGAAATGACGTCAATGCTAAGGCAAAGCTTGAAATTATTCAGAACTTCCTTGATAGTTCCTATGTTATTAGCCTTGGTTTTTTATATAATGAAAATCAGTTTCTCCTAGGAGAAGCAGCACAACAGAAAACACAAATCAAGTTCGACAATGAAGAGGTCATCGTTTTTCAGCACAAGCGGAAACCGAAGCAGGAACAAGCTTTTAAAGCGAAGTTAGAAAAATTGGGACTAGTCAATTCTGCTGGTAGCGTTTTCGTACATCCAGACTTTGAAGGCCAAGATGATGAATATGCAGCACACTTTTGGATTGCAAAGCATAAGGCACAACTCAAGAAAGCGGGGTTCCAGACACCCGCTCCAATGATGCGAGAGGCAACAGTGTTGCTGGAAGTACCAAAGTTGAACTTGAATATTAAAAACAGAAAAGACTGGTTTGATTTGTATGGAGTGGTGACTATTGGTGGATTTGATATCCCATTTATAGAATTGGCAGACAATATCATTTCTGATGATCGGGTATTTATGTTGCCTAATCAAAAAGCGTTTATCATTCCTTTAGAGTGGATGACCAAGTACAGTAAGGTCTTTCAAATGGGAATGTTACACGACGCGCATCTTAGTCTAACTAAAAGCCAATATACATTGCTGGATGAGTTGGAAACTACTGAGGAAGCATCTTATGTTCCACAACAGTTGTCAAAGAGTTATAAGAAATTGCGCTACAAAGCACCTGTTGGTCTAAAAGCCACACTTCGCCCTTATCAGTTGACTGGAGTGAAGTGGTTACTGCATTTATATACCAATAATCTGGGAGGTCTTTTGGCAGATGATATGGGACTTGGAAAAACCTTGCAGACGATTGCAGTATTGTTGTACGCCAAGGAGCAAAAGTTAAAGGATTCTCCAGCACCAGTGGCTAATGTTCCCGTGCAAACAAGTTTGTTCGCCCCAATAGAAACAGAAGATGCGCCACAGATAAACACTGCTTTTACTAGCTTGATTTTGATGCCTGCTTCTTTGGTTTATAACTGGGAAAGTGAGATTCGGAAATTTGCGCCAACGTTGTCTGTTGTCAAGCATATTGGATCAAAACGGAAACGAACGCTTGAAGATTTAACTAAATATGATGTCATATTGACGTCTTATCATACCGCACTCAAAGACAAGCTGATCCTGGGTCAGATTGAGTTCGTATACTTGGTATTAGACGAAAGTCAACAAATTAAAAACCAGAATTCTAAGATTTTTGCAGCTGTCAATCAGTTAGATAGTGAGCAGAGAATCTCATTGAGTGGAACGCCGATAGAGAATTCACTATCCGATTTATGGTCGCAAATGCAATTCATTAATCCGCAACTCCTAGGAGATTTCCGATTTTTCAAGAAAGAGTTTATGGTACCAATCGAGAAGTTTGATGATGAAAGTCAAAAAGATCATTTAAAACAGTTGGTATCTCCATATTTGCTGCGACGTACCAAACAAGAGGTAGCTAAAGACTTGCCCGAATTAACGATTAAAGTCTGTTATTCTGAAATGACAACTGCACAAAAGAAAATGTATGATAGTGAAAAATCGGCCGCTCGTAATTTTATAATGGAGAATATTTCAGAAGGACCGAAAATCAATATGATGATCTTGTCTTTACTCTTGAAGTTGAGACAAATAGCCAATCACCCAGTCATGGCAGAAGAAGACTATGAGAAGGATTCTGGTAAATTTCAAGACATTATTCATCGTATGGAATTGATTAGAAAGAGTAATCACAAAGTCCTGATTTTCTCTCAATTTGTCAAACACCTTAATCTCTTCAAAGACTGGCTAGAAAAGGAAAAACTGCCTTTTGCAATGTTGACAGGTAGCACGCCAACCGACAAAAGGCCCAAAGAAATCAAGAAATTTGAAGAAAACAAGGAAGTTCAGTTTTTCCTGATCTCACTAAAAGCTGGAGGCGCCGGCTTAAATCTAACCGCTGCAGACTACGTATTTATTGCTGATCCTTGGTGGAATCCTCAAGCAGAACAGCAAGCAATTGCAAGGGCACACCGAATAGGCCAAGACAAAAATGTGATTGCCTTGAAGTTTATTACTAAGGATACGATTGAAGAAAAAATTCTCAAATTACAAGAGAAAAAGCAGCAATTAGCTGATGACATCATCAATAACAACAACAAAATCAAATTCAATGAGACGGATATTGAGTATTTACTCGAATAAGGTCAGATAGTGTTTGACTCCAAAGTTGAGGCTCGTGTTACTTTAATTGCTTAACCATAATTTGTCGATAGTTCTTATAACAATATGATGATTCAAACCATTTTTTTCTTGAGAATTCATAAGAATTGAATACATTTGTACAAACTCTTATTTAATGAACAAGATACTCTTCTTTCTTTTGATTTGCTTCGCCATTTCTAGTTGCGTCACTTCAAAAACAACATCTACTGAACCAGTTAGAGAAATTGTTACCCAAATAGTAAAAGACACGGTTTACGTAGCAGAAAAACGTAAAAAACCTAAGAATATCATCCTGATGATTGGTGATGGTATGGGAATAACGCAAATCTCTGCTGGAATGTATATGAATGAAAATAACCTCGCACTAGAAGAGTTTAAGGTCATAGGACTACATAAATGCTATGCTGATGATGACTTGATCACTGATTCCGCAGCAGCAGCAACCTCATTTGCTAGTGGCATCAAAACCTACAATGGCGCAATTGGTGTTGATAAAGATAAGAAACCAGTCAAAACCATCCTCGAAATGGCGGAAGACGAAGGACTGGCAACAGGTTTGGTGGCTACTTCGACAATTGTTCATGCAACACCCGCATCCTTCATTGCACATCAGCCACAACGTAAAATGTATGAGGAGATCGCAGCTGATTTCCTCAATACTGAAGTTGATTTGTTCATCGGTGGTGGTAAGAGGTACTTTGATCGTCGCGTCGACAATCGCAATCTGATTGAAGAATTCACTAAAAAGGGATATCAGATGAACACCTTTCTCGGTAAAAGTCTGGAAGAACTCGAAATGCCAACTGCAAACTTCGGATATTTAACAGCAGACACTGATCCCATCCCAGTAGCAAGAGGTCGAGATTATCTGCCATACGCTAGTGAGTTTTCCTGTAAATTCCTAGACAAGAGAAGCCCAAAAGGCTTTTTTCTAATGATTGAAGGCTCCCAGATTGATTGGGGAGGACACGCTAACGACAGCGACTACATCATCACTGAAATGCTTGATTTCAATGAGAGTATTGAGAATGTACTGGAATATGCGAAGCGGGATGGAAACACTCTTGTTGTCATTACTGCCGATCATGAAACTGGAGGGTACGCGATTCAAAAAGGATCTAAAATGGGCGCTATCGTTGGTGCATTTACTAGTGACTACCATACTGGAGATCTTATTCCTGTATTTGCTTATGGTCCAGGAGCGGAAGCCTTTGGAGGGATTTATGAAAATACAGCTATCTTCGATAAGTTAAAGGAAGCTTTTGGGTTCTAGAATCAATTCAACAGATTAGTGTCCACCTTTACTACTTGGTCAGGCGTTGCAGGGAATATCCCTAAACTTTTTGGTTTACAAGCCTGTAAGTGGTTTCTGTTGTATATGCCGATTGTTGCGCTCTTCTACATGGAGAATGGGTTAACGGTTGGGCAAATCATGATCGTACAGTCTATTTACTCCTTCACAATCGCAATTGTTGAGATCCCTTCAGGCTATTTTTCTGATAGTCTTGGACGTCGTAATTCCTTGTTTATTGGTATGCTGTTGAATCTAATTGGAATTTGCCTCTTAAGCCAAATCACTGGTATCGTTACAATTGTGTTAAGTGTGGTCATTATTGGACTGGGATCTAGTTTTGTTTCTGGTACGAATGCTGCGTTATTATACGACAGTCTAGTGCAAATCAAGCAATCAGATGCCTACTTGAAACATCAGGGCAGGCTGTATTCTGCGGGTACATTTGCAGAAGCCACTGCTGCTGTTCTAGGCGGTTACATGGCTCAGTATGCCGGATATCGCGCTACTGTTTATGGGCAGATAGTGATTGCTACTGTAGGCGTTTGGATGGCCTGGTCCTTGGTAGAGGTGGTTTCGGAAAAGGAAAACCCTAAGCGCGGCTGGGCGAATATCAAGTCTATTTTGGAGTACGCACTTCTTGAAAACCTGCAACTTCGCTGGTTTCTTGTATTGTCTGCAGTGATGGGCAGTGCCACATTGACTGCTGCCTGGTTTACACAACCCTTTTTAAGTGATCTCATGATATCCGATGGCTGGATTGGTTTGATTTGGTCGGCACTCAACCTCACTGTTGCGATCATCTCATTTGAGACTTACCGGATCTATAGGCTGATGAGCAACCGTCAAATTGCAATATTATTGGTACTGGGTGTTGCGATCGGATTCGCTGGTGTCGGTTTGTTTTATTCGCACTTGGCACTCGGTTTCGTTTTTCTGATTTATATGATGCGAGGGGTGGCTTCTCCTGTGTTACTGGATTTTGTAAATAAGGTGACGCCTTCCGACATGCGGGCTACTGTGTTGTCTGTGAGGGGACTGATTATCCGTGTCGTGTTTGCTGTTGTCGCTCCGTTATTGGGGTGGTGGAGCGATGTTTACAGTGTGCAGCAAGCATTTTTACTAGCTGGTGGAATCTTTTTATTATTAGGAGGGTCAGTGATTCTTGTTTTGTGGAATCGATTCTAGCATCTAATTGTTTTGTTTTTGAAACAAATTGTTTTGTATTTGTGTTGAACAATAGCCATATTTCAAATATCTAGGTAACTCTGAATCTTTAAATTTTTACTTAAAATTTTATAATAAGGCTAAATTAGGTGCTCTTGGTTTTCCAAGAATTCCATTTAGATGTAAAAAAAATAAAAAAAGTCAATTTCGGGGAATTTTTTTTGATATTTTATTGTTATAAGTATGAAATGACAACAAATAGGTTGCTAATAACGTTATATAATTGGGTTTATGTTTTTTTGCTAAAACCAATTTACAAGCCCAATTGCAATTATTAAGCAAAATATTTAGAGTTCTTTAATTAATTTTTATTAAAAAGTCAAGTAAATTTTTGCCCCGATGCAACTATTTCATTTTTTTTAGCGTATTAGATATAGAGACTATTTAATGTAAAGGCTATTTTAATAAAAAAAAACTTCCGTCAATGAGGCAATTAAAAATTACGAACAAAATAACAGCCCGAGAGAGTCTTGCTTTAGACAAGTATCTCAATGATATCGGGAAAATTGACCTGCTAACTGGTGACGATGAAGCTGTTTTAGCTAAAAGAATCAGAGAAGGGGATGAAAAGGCCTTAGAAATTCTTACTAAAGCCAACCTAAGATTTGTGGTGTCTGTTGCTAAACAATACCAAAACCAAGGGTTGTCACTTAGTGATTTGATAAATGAAGGAAACGTCGGTCTAATGAAAGCTGGCAAGAGATTCGATGAAACAAAGGGATTCAAATTTATTTCTTACGCGGTTTGGTGGATTCGCCAATCCATCCTTCAAGCAATTGTAGAATATTCTAGAATTGTTCGGCTACCGCTTAATAAGGTGGGATCCTACAACAAGGTAAATGATGCATATCGCTCTTTTCAACAGAAATTTGAAAGGGAACCTAGTCCAGAAGAACTTGCAGAATTACTTGACATCACTCCTAAAGAAGTTACCAATATGTTGAAGGGCAACGGTCGCCATCAATCTATGGATGCTCCAATTATGGGAGGAGAGGATGGAGAATCAACATTGTATGACGTAATGACAAGTTTTGTCGATAGTCCTGATGAAGATTTAATGAAAACATCGTTGAAAGATGAGGTAAAGCAAGGATTATCAATTCTAACGCCAAGAGAGCATGAAGTATTATCCTGCTATTTCGGACTGAATGGTAACACCTCTCTAACCCTAGAAGAAATTGGAGACTTATACAGTCTTACTAGAGAAAGAGTCAGACAAATAAAAGAACGAGCTATAAGAAGATTAAGAAAATCTTACAACAGAAATGCGCTTCGTTCTTATTTGGGCTAGCAGGTGAAAAATAAAATTAAAGAGTCATTCGAAAATTCGGATGACTCTTTTCTTTTTAAGAAAAGACTTAGATTTAATTTACCTATTTTTAAACATGAATCACCTAGCTCACGTATTCCTTTCCTTTGAAGACTCTTCCATTCTTGTTGGAAACATGCTGGGAGACTTTTATAAATCTAAAAAAGTCATTCAAAAACTCCCTCAGGCCATCCAAAATGGAATTCAACTGCATCGACATATCGATTCATTTACAGATAGTCATCCGATAGTATTTCAAAGTAAAGCGAGAGTTAGAAAGCAATTTGGCAAATATGCTCCAGTAGCAGTCGATGTGTACTATGATTATTGTCTATCTAAACATTGGGATCTCTATAGCGAGTATACACTGCAAGAGACCGCTAATTTTGCATACAAAGCACTAATGAAGGAGGAACAATGGCTCCACCCGAAGCTTTTAAAGTACCTCCCTGTAATGATTGAAAGAAATTGGCTGACGAGCTACAAAAACTATGAAGGCATTCAATTTGCATTTAATAGTTTAGCCAAAAGAGCTTCCTATGACAAGAATTTTCACTTAGCAGATAATATTTTAAAGGAATTGGAATCAGAATTGTTGGCGGATTTTGATAAATTTTTCCCTACGTTAATACAATCATCCAGAGATCAATACGAGATTTTAAAGAAAAAATGAAAAATTGGATAGGGGAAACCCTATAGATTTCGTTTCTAATAAGGAGAATCGCTAATATTTCGTTAAATTGGTGATATACATGACCACCTGATTTCTAATTCGTTGGAATTGTCTTTTGAAGTATAAGCCATTTTGTATTAAACCTAATAAACTAACTATCTTATGCGTAAGTCAATAACAATTGCTTTTTTGCTTACTTTCCTATTTTCATTATCCTGCTTCGCTCAACCATCTTCTCCTATGAGTGACTTCATAATGGTAGACCAATTTGGATATCTTGAGAACGCTACAAAAGTTGCAGTAATTAGTAATCCACAGATTGGGTTTAATAGTGGTGCGTCCTTCAATCCTGGAAACTCCTATGAATTGCGCAACTGGTCAACTAATGCTGTTGTATTTTCTGATCAGCTTCAGGTTTGGAATGGAGGTGCAACCCACGATCAATCTGGAGACCAAGGATGGTGGTTTAACTTTTCCAGTATTACTACACCAGGTCAATATTTTGTGTATGATCCTACCAATAACGTCAGATCACCGCAATTTGAAATTGGAAATTCAGTCTATCAGAATGTCTTAAAACACGCAGGAAGAGTGTTCTTTTACAATCGTTGTAATTCAGCAAAACAAGCACCATACGCAGAAGGAGGCTGGACAGACGGTGTAGATTTTTTAGGCAATCAACAAGACGGAAATTGCAGATACGTATTTGCTAAAAATGATGCCTCCACTGAAAAAGATCTTAGGGGTGGCTGGTGGGATGCTGGTGACTTTAACAAATATGTCACCTTCGCAGACAGACCCGTCCATGATTTACTTTGGGCATACGAAGAAAATCCTTCAATTTTTCAAGACAATTGGAATATCCCAGAGTCAGGAAATGGTGTTTCTGATTTAATTGATGAGTTAAAATGGGAATTTGATTGGTTATTGAGAATGAATAATGCAGATGGCTCAACTATCCTGAAAATGGGAAGCCAAGATTATAATGACAATACTAGTGTTCCACCTAGTACAAACACCGACCCAAGATATTATGGGCCAACATGTACCTCCGCAGCAATCGCAGCAGCAGGCATGTTTGCTCATGGTGCAAGAGTATTTAGTGGAATTCCTTCCATGAGCGCGTATGCTCAAACACTTGAAAACAGAGCCATCCAAACCTGGAGTTATGTACTACCTTTTCTAAACAACAATACGCTACAAACTGCTTGCGATAATGGCGAAATTATTTCTGGTGATGCAGATTGGAACGCCAATACACAACGGTATAGTGCTTTTAAAGCAGCCGTTTATCTATTTGCAATTACTGGAGACAATGCTTATCACCAATATATTATTTCGAATGTTGGGTCATTGTCTCAAATTGCAAATGCATATTGGGATCCGTACCGTATTCAAGTCAATGATGCCCTACTTTTTTATACTACATTGAACAATGCTGATAAAACTACTGTAAATTCGATTTTAAATAGCGCTCAAAACGCTGTTACTGGTAATGCGTCCAACTTCTTCGGATTCGACAATTCGGACCTCTATCGCGCTTATATGCCTACTTATGCCTATCACTGGGGGAGTAATATTCCTAAAACAGCAATTGGGATCATGAATACTTCGCTAATTCGTTATGGGATCAACCAGTCTGGAAATACAAGCTATCAGCAACGTGCTAATCAAATGGTACATTACATGCATGGCGTAAACCCAATGGGAATTACCTACCTGACCAATATGTATAACTATGGAGCAGAACGATGCGCTAATGAAATGTACCATGGATGGTTTAATGACGGAACGAATTGGGACAATGCGCTTACCAGTCAATACGGTCCTGCTCCTGGATATGTACCAGGTGGACCCAACAAAGACTTTAGTATCCCTACAATTACCCCTCCTTCAGGACAGCCAGCTCAAAAAAGTTACTTGGATTTTAATGATGGGTATCCAAATAGCTCGTGGGAAATCTCTGAGCCTGCGATCTACTACCAGGCTTCCTATTTAAGATTGTTGGCCAATGTGTCTCCTTTGTTGAACTGTCCAGTAGCTGGAACGCCTTGTGATGACAATGATCCTAACACTGCTAACGATGTTCAGGATGGTAATTGCCAATGTCTGGGTACATGTATTGCTGCAGGCACTGCATGTGATGACGGCAATCCTAACACCACAAATGATGTTCAAGATGGTCAATGTAATTGTGCAGGCTCATGTATTCCTGCTGGTACAACATGTGATGACGGCAACCCAAACACGATAAACGATGTTCAGGATGGTAATTGCAATTGCGTAGGAACACCTACAACATGCGAAATTTTAACTGACAACTCTTTCGATAATGGAGGACCAGATTGGTTTGAGTGGGGTAGTAATAAAGCGGTTTCAAATGGTGCAGTTACGCTATCCGGAATTACAGGAACAAACACCTGGGATGCAGGATTTTTCCAGGGAGGGCTTGTAATTGAACAAGGTAAAACATACAATGTATCCTTTACTGCAAGGGCAAGTGCCAACAGAACTGTCTATTTTAAAGTCGGATTGAATGTAACGCCTTTTGACTCTTATGTTTCAGCAACTGAAAACCTTACAACTACTGATCAAACCTTCAACTATACTTTTACCATGTCAGATGCCTCGCTTTCAAATGGGGTGTTTGAATTCCAATTGGGTGGCAATACAGCAGATATTATTATTACTAATACTAGCATGGCAGAAACTGGTTGTAACGTTGGATGTTTGCCAGCAGGTACCCCTTGCGATGATAATGACCCTAGTACGAATAACGATGTTGAAGATGGAAATTGTACCTGTGCTGGTACGCCTGCAACATGCGAAATGTTGACTGATAATAATTACGATAACGGTGGTACAGACTGGTTTGAATGGGGATGTAATAGATCAGGCGCTAATAGTGAAGTTGTGTTAACTGGAATTGCAGGAGCGAACGCTTGGGATGCTGGATTTTTTCAAGGTGATCTCTTAATCGAAGAAGGTCAAACTTATAGCTTATCTTTTTCAGCACGAGCAAGTAGCAACCGAACTATTGTATTTAAAACTGGATTGAATGTAACGCCTTTCGATTCCTACATATTCGAAACGTTGAATCTTACTACGGCTTATCAAACCTTCAACTATAATTTTACCATGGTTAACCCTACCATTACAAATGGGGTGTTTGAATTTCAGCTAGGGGGAAATACTGCTGATGTCTTTTTTAGAGATGCTTCTATGATAGATGTTGCTTGCACTGGGGGACCTTGTGTTGATCTCAATTTTACTGTGATGATCCAGGGAAGTTATGATGCACAAGCAGGTGCGATGACAACTATGCTAAATGGGACAAGAAGATTATTGCCTGGTATGACAAATAATACCAACATGGATGGTCAACCGTATTCGGTTGCTCCTTGGAATTACACTGGTACTGAAGGGCAAGGTTGGACGGATGCCGACTATGATCCCAATGTTGTAGATTGGGTATTGGTTTCACTTCGAACTGATATTGCAAAATCTACTGAAGTCTATCAAGCTGCTGGCCTATTGCACAAGGACGGTTCGGTACGATGGACGGATAACTGTCGACTTTCTGGTCTTGCTGGCAACTCCTATTATATTGTAATAGAACACAGGAATCACCTTGCCGTTATGTCCCCAAATCCAGTTGTTTTGCTGAACAACGAAATTTCATATGACTTTACTACAGGGAATTCGTATTCGAGTGGTGGCTCTGGTCAAAAACCGATCAATGGCACATGGGTAATGTATACTGGTAATATGGATCAGATCTCTGACGTACAAAGTTATGACATCAATGTCAATGACAGGATCTTTCTAGAACTGGAAAACGGTTTGTTTAATCAATATCTAGGTTCTGATTTAAACTTTGATGGTGATGTTAATGGTGCTGACAAAATCTTATGGTTTGAAAATAACGGTGTGTTTAGTAGCATTCCCAAATAAACAAGAACCCATCTAAAATTTAACAGTTTCTTAGAAGCTCCATTTTATTAGGAGTTTCTGAGAAACTTTTTTTTGTGTTAATTGACTCTTGTCTGTATTGGGTGGATGTGTGTGCTGAGTTTACGAAGGGCATTACTTTTAGGAAAACCCTTAGTCTGAGGCCTGTCTGCGGACCGAAGGAAGGCAGGCGCAGCGGAGAAAGTGCCGGATACAGTCTGTAAAAAAACTAAAATGAACGTCTTTAGAATTAGTTGTAGAGAAAAATTCTCCTACTCCTACCTTAAGAGCAAAGGAGTTTTATTACAGACTGGATAGCGTGCCCCTACATGCTGTATTAGGCAATAGTAGTAAGAAAACTTACGTTGTCAGAGTTTGAGTTGCTGAAGTAGCTCGTAGGTAACTTTGGAGGTGGATTACAAAAATAGCCTACACTTGCTAGGTATTAGCCCAAATTTCGAAATAGTGTAATTAAAAAAAAGCCCGGAAAATCTCCCGGGCTTCTATATAACTTAGCGTTTTTATTATTTCATCAGTAAGAAATCACCAGTTTTGGTATATTGCTTACCAGATGCGCTTTCTAAAGTAACTCTGTAGATAAACACTTCTTGATCTTGTTCTTTGTCATTATGAGTACCATCCCATTCGGTAGGACCATCATGAACTTTTTCACCCCATCTGTTGAAGATCTGCAAGTTAACTAGTCTCAAAGTACCACTTAAGGCGGGCCCAAAGCTATCATTCAATCCATCTCCGTTAGGAGAGAAAGCGTTTGGCATATCCCAATTACTTGAGTCAAAGACAAAAACATCGGTAGCTGCTGTAGCACTACAACCGTTTTCGGAAGCTGTTACTGTGAACATGATTAGTCCTTCGTCATTTGCAGGATAGAGGAATGATGGTCCGGTGTAAGTTGATCCATCAGAACCTGTCCAGTTGTATGTATAGTTCGGATTCGGGAACTGAACCGAGACCATTACTGAGTCTCCTAGTTCTATCGTATCCAGTTCGATAACCTCTAAGTCGATTTGAGGGGCCACTGTGACCTCTATCTCGTCAAAGGACTCACAACCATTAGGGTCGACTACAGTAACGCCGTAGAAGGCTGTTGTAGTTGCTGTGATTGTTTGGTTATTGTTTCCTGTAGACCAGACATATGTGCTGTAGCCTGAACCTGCATCTAACGTGAGGTCATCTCCAAAACAAATATCAGTAGGACCGCTTGGCGTAATTTGTACTTGCGTCGCGCTTGAGTTTGACAGTGCAACCGTATCCATTACCTGACAGCCATTAAAGTCTACCAGGACGATTTCGTAGGTACCGTCTCCTAATCCAGTAAATACATTGCTACCACTGTAAGTACCACCATTGTCGATACTGTATTGGTAAGGACCAGTGCCACCTGTTACAATTATCTCTATTTGGCCATCAAAGTTGTCACAACTAGCATCAACCGTATTTACAGAAATTGTAGGGGAGCCGTCGTCAGCGATAACCACTGTTTCTGTATCCTGACAGTTGTTGGAATCCCTAACTGTGATCGTATAAGAACCACCAGCTAAACCGTTAAAGATATTGCTTGTTTGCCAAGTCACACCGCCATCAATACTGTATTCGTAAGGGGCTGTGCCACCGTTTGTAAGCACAGTAATGGAACCGTTTGATGCACCACAAAGTGGTGGGGTAGTAGCGGCGTTACTAATGTTTACAATTCCATTATCTACTAAAACAAGTTGATTGAGTGCTTGGCAACCTGCTGCATCAGTTACAACAATGTTGTAAACACCTCCAGGAAGATTGGTATAGGTGTTGTTTGTGCTAACCGTTGCTCCACCATCAATACTATATTGGAATGGAGGTGTACCACCATTAACATTAATTGTGATAGTTCCATCCACATTTCCGCAGATTGGGTCTGTACTTGAAAGGTTTAACTGTGGTGCACCTGGATTACTAATCGCAACACTATCAATTACTTGACATCCTACTACATCTTCTACAACAATGTAGTAAAAACCAGCAGGAAGGTTGATAAATGTATTGCCTCCTTGGAATGTTGTACCACCATCAATACTATATTCAAAGCTTGGTGATCCACCAGATACGATGATCTCAATACTTCCATTACTTTGTCCGCATGTTGGATCAGTCACTAAAACTGTATCAATTGCAGGAGCATTAGGCTCAACTAGTATAGCAGTTGCAGTTTGAGTACAACCATTGTCATCAACAACGACAACATTGTATGTACCATCAGCTAAGTTAGTGAAAACACCACTTCCTTGAAAGGTTGTACCATTGTCAATACTAAATTGATAAGGAGCCTGACCGCCTGAAGCAGTAATATTCAGAGAACCATCAACAGTGTTACAAGAGCTTGGGTTAGTTTCCACGATATTGTCAATCTGAACGTTTCCGTCGTTACCTACAACATATTGTTGCGTTGCGGTACAACCTGCTGCATCCGTAACTCCTACTGTGTATGTTCCAGGCGGAAGGTTAGGAAAGTTAGGGGAAGTTTGAGTTGTTGTTCCACCATCAATTGTATAGGAAAATGGTGGTGTTCCTCCACTTACTACAATATCAATTGAGCCATTGTTTAGCCCGCAGGTAGCATTAGTACCTGTAACACTTGCAATGTTAACTAAACTGGAGGCTAAAAGTATTATCTGTTGTGAGTTTTGACATCCTAGGAAATCCTGCACTGTTATTAGATAAGTTCCAGCTGGAAGGTTTGTAAACGTGTTAGCACCTTGCCAGGTTGTTCCGCCGTCAATACTGTATTCGTAGTTCGGGTTACCTCCAGAAAGGAAAATAGAGATACTTCCATCACTCTGACCACAATTAGGCTGTACGGTACTGATGCTATCAATAACAGGAGCATTAGGATCTTGTAGAATCACAACAGTAGTGTCTGCACATCCTGAAGAATCAGAAACGATAACATCGTAAGTACCAGCACCTAAATTCGGAAAGGAATTAGAGGTTTGATATGTTGTGCCATTATCGATACTGTATTGAATTGGCGGTGTTCCTTGAGTCGCAAAGATTACAATACTTCCATCCATACTACCACATGTTGAAGGATCTGTATCTACTACAGAGTCAATGATCGGTGCACTGGAGCTTATGATAGTAAACATTAAATTGTCAGAGCAACCTACTGCATCTTCTACAACAATTGGATAAGTTCCAGGAGGTAGGTTCATGAAAATATTTGATGTTTGGAACGTGACGCCACCATCAATACTGTACATATAGTTAAGTACACCACCAGATAGGATAATTTCTATGGTACCATTATTTTGACCGCAAGTTCCATCCACACCAATAACATTGACAATGTTAAGCTGCGTCGAAGGCGCAATGTTGATTGTTTGTGTGTCTGTACATCCATTCGCATCTAATACTGCGATAGTGTAAGGCCCACTACCTAACCCAGTGAATACATTCGATCCTTGATAAGTACCACCACCATCGATACTATACTGATAAGCAGGTGTTCCGTTATTTGCATAGACAACAATCTCACCATTGGCACTTCCACAACTAGTCGGTGTTACTGATATAGAGTCAATTGCTACTGCGATTGGATTATTTAGAATTACGATTGTAGAATCACTACACCCAAGAGCGTCTACAACTACTGCAATGTAATTGCCAGAACCTAATCCAGTAAACACATTAGACGGTTGTAATCCACCACCTATTGTATATTGGTAAGGTGGCGTTCCTCCAGATGCAAAGATTGTGAATTCACCATCATTTCCGGCACAAGTTGGAGTTACTGTTTGCACACTGTCAATTATAGGCGTAATCCCAGGATTAAGTATAGCGCTTGTAGTGTCAGAACATCCCAAGGAGTCCACAACAATAATGGCATAAGTACCTGCTGGTAGGTTATTCCAAGTGTTTTGTGTACCCAATGCGCCACCATCGAGACCATATTGATAAGCTGGTGTTCCACCTGTTGCTGTTGCAGTGATAGATCCATTTGATGTATTACAAGTTGGATCTGTAGTGGTAGTTTGAATTACGATTGGATTAGGCTCCGTTACGTTGGCCGAAAGTGTTTCTAAACATCCTGCGGCATCTGTAACAGTAAGTGTATAGATTCCAGCCATTAAGCCGGTAATATCATCTGTAGTCTGGCCTGAATTCCACGTATAAATGTATGGAGGAGTACCACTTGTTGCTGTTGTACTAATGGAACCATTACTACCACCATTACAGTTAATATTCATTGTGGAATCAACTGAGATGGTTAAATTGAGACTATTAGACAATGTGATTGTGGCTGTGTTTGTACAACCATTGGCGTCTGTAACGGTAACATTATAAGTTCCTAGTGGTACACTTGGATGGTTTTGAATAGGAGGTAAGCCATTATCCCAATTGAAAGTAAATGGACCTGTACCATTTAAAATGTTCACAGTTATGCTTCCTTGGCTGCTTCCACATCCAGAAGTTCCTGAAAGATTGAGATTTAATGTGTTGAGATTAACATAAACGGTGTCCTTAAAGGTACATTCATCAGTGGTGGCTGTTACCACGTAGGTAATTGGTCCTGGCGGTGTTGCTATTGGATTTGGAATGTTTGGATTATTCAAACCAGTTGTCGGACTCCAACTATATGTTACGTTCTGGAAAATGGGAACTGCAGGACAACTGCCAAAAACCATATTTGCTCTCCTGTCAGAGAACAACGTTGCGGCAAGTGTACAGCCGGTACCGTTATCAATTCTAGAATAAAGTACGGAGTTAAACGAAGTTTGACTGTAAAAAACATGATCGTAATTAGTATATCCTGCATTATCAAAGCAAACTTCGACAATTAGATTTGAAAGGCCATCCCATTCATATTGGTTCTGGAAGGTGAAATTATTAATACCTAGTACTGGCGTAACTGCACCAGTATAAACAACAACACCTGTCGAATCAAAAGATAGGGTGTTAAACGTAGTATCTTGTGTACAAGCCAACTTAATTGTAAAGTTGTTGTAAGGCTGCGTACTAAAAACTGAAGATACATCAAAAGAAACATCAGTAATTAGTCCAGAGGTCATGCCTAACGCAGTCAATTCTGAAGCACGGAAAAGGTATTGAACCCTACCATCATGGTAATATCCAAGGAAGGGACTACCCGCCTCATTGCTGGTAGATAGTGGCCCTGTTGCAGTTGCATCAGTTCCTACAGTATATTGTTGACCTGGTCCATTACAGCCACTTGCATTTAACCCACATCCTGGAGGCGTAGGAGATTCAGTGAAGGAGAAATCAGCATTCAGCTGTGCGGATTCTCCGGGACATAAATTCGCAATTTCTGGAGTCGCATCAAGAATTCCTGCAAATACTATATTGACAGTATCAGTAACCAGACATACCCCATCGTCATAAGTGACCACGTATTGGATCGGCCCTGTTACTGTGGCAATTGGATTGGCAATATTGGGATTACTAAGTCCGGTAGTCGGGGCCCAGTTATAGGATCCAAGCCCTGTACCTCCAATCGGTGTGGCATTCAATTGAATGATGGTTGTTGTATCGCCACATATTGTAGTATCTGGTGCCGATATTTCGACGGAGGGTACCAAAATGTCAAAACCAATAATCTGATTACCAGCAATTGGGCAGGCATTGTCGGATACTGTTACCGTAAAGTTGTAGTTTCCACCATCGTTAACTGTGGTAGCCCAATTGAATTGAATTAATACTGGATTGGTACCAACGGTATTAATTGAAGCACCAGGGATATTCGTTCCAATATTAGACGTAACAGTTAAAATATCTGCTGGATCCGGATCATTAGCTCCAAATTCGAAAAATAGAGAGTTGCCAGCACAAACGGTAAACGTTGAACCATCAAAGGTTCCTCCAGTAATAGTTGTAGTATCGACTGGTGTTACGGCAGGAACTTGATTACTACAGGAAATGACAACCACTTGCATATCACGAATCGTTGATCCGATCAACATCCCATTTCTATATTCTTGTACAACTACAGCGACAATTCCAATTTGTGGATTAGCTGGAGTAAATGTCATTTGACCATTACTCGCATCAAACATAAAGTTATTTGCAGGAGTCGTTGATATAGGATACCCTGGATTAAATGGAGCGATATAAGGTACTGGAGTTGCAGGATCATCCAATGGTGGATTCAATTTATAAATCAATGAATCACCATCACTATCAAAAGCACCATGATTATAGTTAAAGGGTTGTCCAGCACAAACGTAAGGGACAGGAGGTGTAGTAAATGTTGGAGAATTGTTACAAGGTGCAATAACACTATTCAACTTGGCTTCTACGTATATATTATTTGTATTGGGATTCAATGAATTTGTAATGGCTGCGTTTCTACAACAAACACTATAAGAAAACGTCCAATCAGTACAGTTTAAAGGTAGGGTATAAGTTCCAGTATAGAAGTATTGTTCTACACCTTGTAAACTTCCACCATTACACGTACTATTTGGTAATTGGGCAGGGCACAAAGGTGACACCTCAACTCCTGGTCCCTGTTGGGTCAAGGTTAGAGTAGTGCTTGGTCCACAAGATGCGGATTCAATAGTTATGCTTGGATTGGTAGGAGCAGTTATTCCATCACAATCACGGTAGAATGTAAGCGTAATTTCATAAGTGTTCCCTCCTAGACAAGTATAAGTAATATCCGCTCCCATTGCATGAGACGCATATAATTGTTGGGTTGATGAAACACTTAACAATATTACACAGCATGCAATTAAGTACTTCCAAATATTCTGGGTCATCTTCTTCGATTTTAATTTCACCATTTAAGTATTACATTTTTCTATCTAAGCAAGTGAATATCACCTGTATAGGTTTTCATTCTGTTTTGAGCAGTCCTAATTACAATACGATAAACATACACTCCAATAGGTTGTTTATCGTTTCTAAATGTTCCATCCCAATCGTTTGTTGCATCATCATGGACTTTTTCTCCCCAACGATTAAATACTTGGAATTCTTCTATTTCAAGATTTCCAAAGATATCTAATCCGAAAGCATCGTTTAATCCATCTCCGTTTGGAGAAAATGCGTTTGGTATTCCTACCTGACTATTGTCTACGACATTAAAGGAAATGACATCGGTAACTGTACAATTTCCAACTTGAGCAGTAACTACAAAATTCACTGTTCCCACTTCATTTCCTGTATAAATGAATGTGGGACCGGTGTGTGTTGTACCATCTGATCCTTGCCAGGTATATATTATTGATGAATCAGGATTCACCACTGTTAGTGTGTCAGAAGCACCCAAATCTATATCGTCAATCTCAATTGGGTCCAAAGGAATCGGTGCTTGAACAATAACTGTTATAGTATCAACGCCTATACATCCGTTTTCGTCCCCTACGATTACAGAATAATTTCCTGAAGTACCAACTGTAATCACTTTTGTAGTGTCTCCATTAGACCATTGATAGGTGTCGAAAATTCCTGCATTTAATGACACAACCTCTCCATTACAAATTGAAGTAGGGCCATCTGGTATGATGTCTACTGAAATACTTTGAGAGGATTCTATACGACCTGTCGTGGTAAAGGTGCAGCCGTTTGCATCTGTAGCAACTATGTTATATAAACCAGGCAATAAGTTATTAAATGTATTAGAAGATTGGAAAGTGGTACCACCATCTATACTATATTGGATAGGAGCAGCGCCACCAGTTGTATTGATAATCATTGATCCATCTGGAAGACCACAATCAGCATCCTGAATATCTAACATCGAAATTTCTAAATCTGGGATAGGAATTAAATTCACAGCTTGCAGTGTTATACAGCCATTTGCATCCTGAACTACTACATTATAAACATCAGCAGGAAGTCCACTAAAGATATTGCTAGACTGGTAGGTAATCCCATTATCAATACTATAAAGGTATGGAGGAGTTCCTCCAATTGCAATGATTTCCATTGCACCATCGTTATCATTACAAGATGGCGCAGTTTGATTGATTGATGATAACGTCACACCTCCTCCATCTGTAAGGGTTACTTGTTGTGCCACTTGACATCCTACGGCATCCTCTACTAGAATAAAATAGGTTCCAGGACCCAAGTTGCCAAAATAACTTGTTGGTACAAATGTAACACCATTATCAATACTGTACTGATAAGGAAGCGTTCCACCTACTGCAGCTACATCGATGTAGCCATTCGTAGCACCACAGCTAGGGTTGTTGTTATTGAGTGTGAGTACTGGCGCTCCAAGATTACCAAGAAATACGGTGTCAATTAGTGTGCAACCTGAATCATCGATGACAAGGATAGGGTAGGCACCAGATCCAAGATTCGCGAATAGGCCATTTGTCGAAAATGTGTTTCCACCATCTATTGAATAGTCATAAGTTGGCGTTCCACCAGATACTTGAATTTCAATAGCCCCGTCATTCGTGCCGCAGGTAGGTTGCGTCAACAAGATATTATCAAAAACAGGCTGAGGAATAGCATTTAAAATGACTGTTTGTGTGGCCACACAGCCATTGATATCAGTCACAATAACATTATAAGTGTTCCCAGTTAATCCAGTATACAATCCAGTACTTTGGTAACTCATACCATTATTTATACTATATTGGTAAGGCGGTGTACCACCTATTGGAAAGATGTCTATAACACCATTTGGGGCAGCACATTGTGTCGGACTTTGAGTTGAAAGACTATCAATAACGACATTTCCATCATCAGCAACAATAACAGTTGATGTTACTACACATCCAGCTGCATCTTTAACTCCAACAACATAACTTCCTGCAGCTAGATTGATAAATGTAGCAGGGAGTTGATACGTTACACCACCGTCATTACTATATTCGTAAGGATAAATCCCTCCGCTTGCAATCACAACGATTATTCCATTATTCTCATCACAAGTGGTGTTGGTTACAAATGTATTGTCAATATTTGGAGCAGCTCCACCTCCTAGTGTTATTGGACCAGCATTAACCTGGCAGCCTACTGCATCTTCGATTAGAATAGTATAAGTTCCTGGAGGCAGATTATTAAAAATATTACTGGGTTGAAAAGTAACGCCATTGTCAATACTATACATGTAAGTAGGATTTCCTGAAGAGACCACTACTTCTATACTTCCATCACTTTGACCACAGCTTGGATCATTTGCAATGACATTATCAATTATAGGAGCATTAGGATCTAACAAGACAACTATTGTGGTGTCAAAACAACCATTAGCATCTTGCACAACTATATTATAAGTATTGGCAGACAGATTGCTAAAGACGTTATTGGCACTGTAGGAAATTCCGTTACTAATACTGTATTGTAGTGGTGGCGTTCCTCCTGTTGCAGTAATGGTGATCATTCCATCTGATGCACTACATGAAGTAGGGTCAGCCGTTGTGACAAGTCCGATAGTGGTTGCTGCACTAGCGCCAACTGTTGCTATATCAGTTTGTGTACATCCATTAGCATCAGTTATCTCAATGTTGTAAATTCCAGGCATAAGATTTGGGAAAACACTACTAGTTTGGAAGGTGGTACCACCGTCAATACTATACTGAATAGGAGGAGTTCCTCCTAAGACACTTATTGCAATAAGGCCATTAGTCAATCCGCAAGTTTGGTCGATTGCAGTGACTGAGTTGATTGTTGGTGCTTGGTCTTCTGTTAAAAATACGATAGTAGAACTTGAACAACCATTGCTGCCTTCTACTACTATATTGTAGGTGCCTCCCGGTAAGTTATTAAAAACATTAGTAGTTACAAATGTAGTTCCGCCATCAATACTATATTGCAATGGAGGAACGCCAGATGTGGCGTTGATTGTAATCGAACCATTCAATGTACCACATGCTGGATTTGATGTTGTTACACTGTTAATTATAGGAATACCCAGTCCAGCAACAGTTACAGCTGTCATGTTTCCACAGTTGTTAGCATCCATCACTACAATATCATAGGTACCTGGTGGTAATCCATTAAAAATATTAGTGGTGACGAAAGTGACACCATTGTCAATACTATACATGTAGGGTAAAGTTCCTCCAGTTAGTGTAATATTAATCGACCCTGTATTGCTTGTACAAGATGATGGCGTTACATTTACATTTTGAATTGCTGGGCCATTACCAGCGGTAAGTGTTTCATTGACAGTCGTTTGACAACCCGCAGCATCAGTTATATCGATTTGATAGGTTCCTGCTGGAAGGTTGAACGCTGAATTCGTAGAAGAAACATTGGGCGTCCAGATCCATGAATAAGGAGGCGTACCACTTACAGAAATTCCAATAGAGCCATCACTTGCGCCACATGATGGGCTAGTAGTGGTTACTACTGGAGTAAGGGAACAGCAATTTGTCACGTTAACGGTTTTAGTCATTGTGACTAAACAACCATTATTTGAAGTTACAGTTAACAAAATAATTTTAACTCCTGGAGTGGAGTAGCTGATAGTATGAGGACCTTGAATATTTGCAATTGCAGGAGTGGCATCAACACCGAATAACCAATCCCAATCAACAATAGTACCTCCTGGATAGATGGAACTGTCAGTCACATTGATCGTATCTCCAATACAAATTGTGGTGTCAGACAAAACAAAATCAGGAGTAGGTCCAACAAATTCACCAGTCCCACCAAAATTGAGGGTAAACCCATTCCCGGAAGATGTATAATTGTTGATAGCCAATGCGTAAGATTGACCCGCGACCATCACCAATTCTGCTAAATAGTTGTCATCTCCCGCCTGACATCCAGCCTGCTCAGCAACATCAATTGAAGTGCTATTTAATCCAGTATTACCCATACAAGGGCTAGCAGAAGAAAAGTCACCAGATGCCATACAGCGTAATACAGTTTTTCCAGTACAGTTGCCAATATTGGGGATTTGATAAAGAATGAAATCAATGTCATCATTTGGGTCAGTGGGAACGATATCAAATGTCACTGTTCCATTATTTGCAGCAGTCCAAGAATACCATGCAGAATTGGTTTCAATATTAGCAACGCCACCAAAACAGGTGCCGTCGTCCATTTCTGTTGTATTTGTTCCTCCGCCAATCAGTCCAGAAATAGTAAAACTCGATTTGTCACAGAGGACTACTGATGTAGGACAGTCGCTTTGAGGAGAAGCTGCTGGATTATAGTTATTTATACATAGTTGGAAGGTTCCTGTAGTAAACCTAGTATCAACTCTTATTAGATAGGTTTGTCCTGGGGTAAGCCCTCCTTTGTAAAGAGAGACAATACCTGTTATTGTAAGATCCGCTTCACATTGTTCTTGAAGGATCCCTGTGGCACAAGTACCTGAATACAAGACAACCTCTTGGCCTGCCATTGTGCCACCTGTTGTTCCTCCAACTGTATTACCGATTACTGTGATGTCTACGTCGGTTGCAGTTGCTGTGAAACTAAACCAAACATCAGAAACTCCAGGAATCATACAAGTTGCTGCAGGAAATCCATTTATATCAGTTGCACCAACAGTTGTAAATTGACCAACTGTAGAGCACCAATTTTGAACATTGTTGATCATGATTGCATTGTTACAATCATTATTCATTGGTTGGGCAAGCAGAGAACCGAAAGAAAATAGGAGAATGAAAAATAAACATAGATTAGGGTTATGAATTCTCATAGTATAATGGATGATTTGTTAAGCACGCTTAAAAGTTATTTTAAAAAACCCTCAAAATTAGCGATTTTCAACGATTTTATTAGGACAAATGGTGAATTATTTGAGAAAAATTCCATATATCAATGTTGATAACATCAAACTAATTATAACATTGACACTTAAGATTTTAATTAAGATTGAATTTTTGCAATAATATTTTGTAAAATTCAAGTAAACAAAGGAATTAAATAATTGTTTAAATTGCTGATTGCTAGTGGGATATTCCAATTTTCTTTTTTTCTTTCTTCAACATAATTTGAAATACAACGAATTTGGCAACAATCAACTTTTTCTAACAATGCCGTGTAGAGAACTGCAGCTCCTTCCATTGATTCTGTATCGTATGAAAATGAAGTTAACCGTTTAACGGATTGATTTGAACCATTTACCATCTGAACAGTGATTCCTGAGACAACGGGTAAATCCTTTAGTTGAAATGTTGTTTTCAACATTCCGGATTGAAATGGAAAGTCATTTAACCCTAATAAGTTTAGGTCAAAAACTGTGATCAATTTTCCATTTTTGTCTTCGGCTCCAAAATTATAAAAATGATCTTGAGTAACCTGTACCGTGTCTCCTAAATTTAATTCTCTATTGATTGCTCCAGCTATTCCAGCATTGATAACCAGGTCATAGTTGTTTTTGGCTAAGGTTTTGCCCATTTGGTAAGCAGTAGCAACCATTCCAACTCCAGTTATTAAAACATTTATAGTTTGTTTATTGTTATAGAATGAAATTCCATTTTTTTGAGTGTAATTTGCTTCGAGAAATTGAATGGTAGGATTGATTTCTGCTTGCGTTGCGGCCACTAGTAAAATTTTCATGCAACAAATTATTTAATAAATAAATAGTAAACAAGGTGTTGGATAACAAATTTCTTTATTTTTGTCGCTTCAATACAAAAGGTTGATTTATGATTGTTTATTTAACTAGGAAAGAAAAATTCTGCGCAGCACACCGACTTTGGGTCAAGGAGTGGTCAGAAGATACGAATGTGGAGGTGTTTGGAAACTGCGCTAACACTAACTTTCATGGGCACAACTATGAGTTATCTGTGACTGTAAAAGGGACACCAGATCCACTCACAGGAATGATTATCAACGCCAAGGATTTAGGTAAATTGATGAGAGAACAGATCACAAATGTTCTAGATCACACTAATCTGAATTTAGATCCAAGCTTTTTATCACCAGAAATTCAGACGACAACTGAGAATTTGGTTGTTCAGATCTGGAATCAAATTGAAAAACACTTAACCGATTGCAAGTTACACTGTGTCAAGTTGGTAGAAACCGAAAAAATTTCTGCTGAGTATTATGGTGAATAAGTCAAAATATATATCAATGAATTACGAGAAAAAAGAATTCTATAACCAAGAGTTAACCGATGAGTTAAAAGAAAAGTATCGCAATATCCTTACAGGTCTTGGGGAAGATGAAACCCGTGAAGGGTTGCTAAAAACTCCAGAACGTGCTGCCAAGGCTATGCAATATCTGACTCATGGATATGAGTTGAATCCAGCAGATATCCTGAAATCTGCAATGTTTAAGGAGGATTATAATGAAATGGTAATTGTTAAGGATATTGAAGTGTATTCTTTATGTGAACATCACATTCTTCCGTTTTTTGGGAAGGTACACATCGCTTACATTCCTGATGGTTATATCGTAGGCCTGAGCAAAATACCAAGAGTCGTTGATGCCTTTGCACGTAGATTGCAAGTGCAAGAACGACTCACTTCTGAAGTACTCGAGTGCATCGACGAAACACTTAAACCGAAAGGGGTAGCCATCGTCATGGAGGCACAACACATGTGTATGATGATGCGGGGCGTTCAAAAACAAAGCTCAGTAACATCCACTTCAGCCTTTACGGGCGCCTTTGAAAGAATTCAAACCAGAAACGAGTTCCTTCGTTTGATTGGAACACGACTTCATTAAATTAATCCTTATGAGAGCATATGTTTTTCCTGGGCAAGGCGCCCAATTTGAAGGAATGGGGAGTGACCTCTATGAGCGGTCAGCCCTTGCAAAGGAGTTATTCGATCAAGCCAATGAGATTCTAGGATTTAAGATCACAGATGTCATGTTTTCTGGTTCAATGGAAGATCTCAAGCAGACAAAAGTCACACAGCCAGCCATTTTTCTTCATTCTACTATCATGACTAAAATGGCTGGTGATTTGTTTCAACCAGACGCTGTTGCAGGACATTCACTAGGAGAATTCAGTGCTCTAGTAGCGAATGGTGTATTGAGTTTTGAAGATGGTCTGACCTTGGTCAAAGAACGTGCTTTCGCTATGCAGGAAGCCTGTGAGCATCAAGAAAGTACGATGGCTGCTATCATTGGCTTGGAAGATGAAAAAGTAGCTGAGATTTGCGAGGCGATTGACGAAATTGTAGTACCCGCTAATTTCAACTGTCCTGGACAGCTAGTGATTTCTGGTAGCAAAGCCGGGATCGAACTAGCTGTTGAACAAATGACTGCTGCTGGAGCCATGCGAGCTATCGTGTTGCCTGTTGGTGGTGCGTTTCATTCTCCTTTGATGGCTTCTGCGGGAAAACGCTTGGCTAATGCTATAGAAGCTGCTAATTTTCATGATACCAAATGTCCAGTCTATCAAAATGTAACAGCAATGCCCACGACCGACGTTGATATTATTCGAGAAAACCTGATCACACAGTTGACGGCTCCTGTGAAATGGACCCACACGATACAGCAAATGTTGGAAGATGGCGTTACGGATTTTACTGAAGTCGGCGGCACTGGAAAAGTCTTGAGAGGGATGATAAGACGTATTAATCGAAAAACGCCTACAGAAACTTTAGTGGTTTAAGTACTGTTTTTTTTATGTAATATTAATTGAAAACTAAGGAGATATATTACGATTTATGTAGTAGTTTTTTCTTCTAAAAGAATCTTTTATTATCCTTTTTTTAAAAATTTTGATACTTTTGATCAAAACCTGTATATTGATTTCAATAACAAACGATTAAACAAAATATCTACCCACGAGTGATGGAGAAAAAGGCATTAACAAAAGGAAATTTACTGGCAGCGGAACCGTTTATGTTAGATCCCTATTTTAGGCGATCAGTAATTTTACTTTGTGATCATCACAATGAGGGAACGTTTGGTTTTATCTTGAATAAATCGGTTCGGATGAATATCAATGAGCTCCTCGACGATTTTCCTGAGTTTGAATCTGAGGTTTTCTATGGCGGACCAGTTGCTACCGACACTATCCACTACATACATAACGTTGGTGATATGTTGGATGAGAGTCAAAAAGTAGACGATGGTATATTCTGGGGCGGTAATTTTGATAAATTGAAATTCCTAATCAAGCATGAGCTTGTAAAACCTGAAAACATTCGGTTTTTTGTTGGATATGCTGGCTGGGAAGCTGGTCAACTCACCACGGAGATGAAAACGGGTAGTTGGATTCTCTCAGAAAATGACCGAAATTTCATTTTCAATCAACCTTCGAAAGACTTGTGGAAGAATGTACTGGCAGATAAGAGCGAAAACTATTCTATCATTGCCAATAATCCTAATCTAAATTCCTTGAATTAGTATTTTTTTTGAATTATCATTCAATTTCCGCCGCCGCGCTTCCATCCCTTGAAGTACTGTCTTACTTCATTTGTCCTTCTTCAGAAATCGTGATGAAATCTTCGAGATCGTTCTGGGATCTACGGGAAAACCTTAAATTCTAAGGCCTGAGACTAAGGGTTTTCCTATAAGTAAAGCCCTTCGTAACTATTTACTCATTATCAATCATGCCATCTTAAATAATAGATTATTGAACAGTCTGAAGTGAAGGAACCGCGTCTGCGGAAATAAGCCTTACACGATCGCTTTACTGTATTAAGAGGATGCTCGATTGTGATGATTCTACCGAGATTTCGAACCTTATAAAACGATTCTATTCGATTGGATAATGGTCGAAATCAAATTAGGAGGTTCTTAGCCATTTCACTTATCTATAAACAAAAAAGCCGCAAACACTAGAACCTACTACATAATTCGGTTTTATAATTGGGATAGCGTGAGGGACAGTAGGTGTTGTTTGAACAGCACCTGCAAAGCATTTGTGGTGATGTCAGGTGATGAGAGTTCCGAATGGCCCGACCTGCAACGAATGCAATGCCTTGAGCAACAAGAGCTTTGCTGAGTGAAGGGGCACGCCCATACAAAACTTTTAAAATTACTTTTCGATAGAAGTAGTGTCCTGATTTTTCACGTCACAAATTCAAATAAGTTGGGCTGTACAATCTCCTAAAATTTGCAGATTATTGATAAAAAGTCAAAATCATGCTAAGAACAAACAGAGCCACTCAAATTCTTTCTATTCTTTTAATTTATTGTGCAACACTAAGTGCACAGTCAAACGAAGTTAGAATGGCCTTTAACGAAGGATTGACAGCATTCAATTCTGAGAATTACGACAATGCTGTTACGTATCTTAGTAAGGCTACATCACTAGACCCGAACTTCGAACCAGCATTTCAATTGTTGGCGGTTTGCTATGATGAAAAGAATAATGTGCCTAAAGCGATTGATAACTACCAAAAAGCCTTGAAAATAAACCCTACACAGGAAAAAGCATGGTATAATCTCGCGTTACTATACATCACCGATAAACAGCCTAGGAGTGCAATTTCTGCCCTTGAAAAAGCAATTGAAGTGAATCCAGATTATGGGAAAGCACATAATAAGTTAGGAATGCTTTATGCGAGCCAGGATGATTCGGAAAAAGCAACTAAACATCTCAAAACTGCCACTGAGAAAGGCGGAACAAAAGCGAATTCAGCCTACAGTCTTGCGATCAACCTTTACAAGCAAAAGAAGTTTAAAGAAGCACTAGAAAGTGCGCAGCTAGCAACTGATAAAAACAAAACAGCAAATACCTATTACTTGCTAGGAATTTGTCAGCATCAAAATGGTTTATATAGTGAGGCCATTAGCAGTTACAAGAAAGTAACAGAAGAGAAGTCCGATCACTTTGATGCGTACCTCAACAGAGGCGTATTGAGCTACAACCAGAACGATTTTAAGGATGCTGCAATTGCTTTTGATAAAGCGTGTGAATTGAAATCAGGGGATCCTATGCTCTTCAATTATGCAGGAAGAGCGCATCTTAGGAATGACAATGCAGAAAAAGCTATTGTACAGTTAAAGAAATCGCTAGATTTGGACAATGACAATGGAGAAGTCCATTTTTATCTAGCAAAAGCCTACCAAGTAACGGGTAAAAAAGATAAAGTAAATGAATCACTTAAAAAGGCACAGTCTAAAGGGTTTGGAAATGCAACAAAAGCGATTGCTTCTCAAAATGTAAAGGTTTACAATGCAGGAATCAATGCTTTTCAAAATGAGAAATATAAAGAAGCCGTTTCAAACTTTAAAGATGCGGTTAATAATGACCCTAAAAACCCTAGATATTACTACAACCTCGGTTTGGCACAGGAGAAAGCTGGTGATGTTGAGGACGCAGTAGCTTCCCTTAAGAAAGCAGTAGATATTGATCCTAAATATGGCAAAGCGCACCTTGCAATTGGTAACCTTTTTTATAATAATGAAAATATGTCTGCAGCAGCTAAAGGATATGAAGCAGCAATCAAGAATGGGATTAATGATGCCGAAATGTATTACATTCTAGGCAATACCTACTATTACCAAAAAGACTTTGCTAATGCTTCGAAATACTTCAATAAGGCAATAGAAGGGAAACCTAAAGATGCTGACTACGCTTATAATCTAGGCATGGTTTATACTCAAATGGGCAAATTTAACCAAGCGATTGAAACCTACGAGAAAGTGGTTCAAATTGACTCGAAATACGTGCAAGCCTACTACAATATCGGACTTTGTTATGACAAGTTGGAACAATACGATAAAGGCATTGCGATAGGGGAGAAACTCATTAAAATTGATCCGGATTATGCTAAAGGGTATTTACTGGTCGCTGTAATGTATAATCGAAAGAAAGATGGTTACAATGAAAGTAAGTATTTGCGATTGGCGAAGAAAATGGATCCAAATGTATTGAAATAATTTAATTGATTGATAGCTGTCACTTTTTTCTTTGTTTTAGTAAGGTAATCATATAATATACAATAGCTTACTAATCAAAATAAGAAATGATCTCGGCATCTGAGTTATTGAAGAAAACACATTCATTGCTGCTCCCGGGTACTACCGTGACAGTTAGTGTGGTACTGCCTGAAGTGTTTTGCGGGTCATAGTTTCCTATGATTCCGAAGGCTGATTTATGATTTGGACCTAGAATGCCATAGTACTCAAATTCATGAAACAATCCATTGTTGCCAAGATAGATCCAATCAGAATTATTTACTGGAGTAAAGCCAACATTCATTAGCGTTGGATTCCAGGCGAATGTAAAACGCGGGTCTGCAGGAATTCGTACTTTGATAGCAGATCCATCCGTTTTGTTTTCGGCAAGCTGGAATATCTCAATAGCGGCACCAACAGTAGAACTCCCTGAGATACTACTAGGAACAACGGATACAATAGGTGTCAAATCAGGGCATACTGGTTCTATACAGGCATTATCAATGGTATCCCTCAAATCTACATGGTCGTATTTTACATAGTTGATTTCATTGTCATAAGTCGGATACTTTCCTACAAACGCCAACTGATTTCTTGTTGTTGGATTGGTTTGCATGGCGGCTCGTTGCACGTATAGTCCAGAACTGCCTCCTGAGTTGAGCGTAGTAAGCGGTATTGTATTAATTATCAGATTGTTGAGATCAATGCTTCCTATAAGCTCGCTGACTCTAAGTCTGGAGCTATAAATGGTATTGAAATCATAGTTGACAATAGTAAGTGTGTCTAGGTAGGAATCGTAACTAAATTTTGAATCAAATCGACTTGGCATTCTGCCTATATACTGCCAGTCTTCCCAATTTGTGGTACCGTTTTCTTTGTAATAGTAGACTGCATCTCCAGCATCACTATCATAAGCTAGGACATGTAGGTCGTCGTTGCACGGGTTTTTCCAGATATCAGTAATCCGATTTGCGGCTGTGGCATTGACGCCCAGCCATGTAAAACCAGAGGCGTTGGCGGCAGCAAACCCAAAATCTATGGTCTGGTGTGCTGGTATGTAAAAGTCAGGGGAACCAGCAACGTTGAACGTACCACTTTGAGCTACTAGCTCCAGTCGGTGATCTCCTACGAAAGTCCCATACACATACAGAAACATATTGTAGGCATTACCGTTGACCATTTCGCTCATGACAAGTGGACCATTCCATTCCTGCTGAAACGGGTATTTCCAAATTACATTAAAATTTGCTGGCGGACCACTGGCTTCGTGCCACCATACAACCTCAAGTCCGTTGGAAGGGTTGACTGCTGCACCAATATAGTTGGAACTGTTTCCTGCTATGTTGATGGAGTTATTAATTGTGATGTAACCCATTGAACTGGTATTGGTGATGGTGTTGTAACTCACCTTCAAAATTCGATTGGTCCATACGTTTCCATTGTCATATCCCGTTAGCTCAACACCATAGGAATTAATGGTGTTGCCTGACATGGTGTGTGCCATGTTTTGTTGCACTTCATACCCAGCGATATTCGATTGTCCTTCAAGTGTCCAAGTGCTTTGATTGGTGCCTAACTTCTGATATCGGATGACATCATTGTGATACACATCGGCACCATCATCAACGGCCATCCATTGTACATCGTTCTCAGATCGCAAAATTGATCGTAAATGTGGTCCCCAGCCACCAAACATGTTTGTGTAATTTCTGTTTTGATTTGTAACTGAGGAAATATTATAAGATTGACTGTTGACTTCAGAAACAATCAATAAAATTCCAGAAAGAAAAAGAAGTAGTTTCAAGCTCATGAGTTGGATTTTAGTTGATTTCACTAATGAAAATAATGAAAAAATGATGAAATTGTTCAAATTGTCAAAGTAAAATTATTCGGTTAACAGAAGCTATAATTTATAAATAACCTGAATGTATCCCTGTTTTTTATTAAATTTGATTATAGAATAACACATTATACTAGTTTTTTTTCTATGAAAAATCTTCATTTAGTTGCTCTTTGCTTGATTTTATTCCTTGGTTGTAAAGAACGAGGCTCACTAGAATCAGAAAAACCTACCGATTATTCCAAGGAAGAAATCGAAAAGGCATCCGCCCACGCCAAACAGTTTTTTGACAGAACTTTCATGGAGGAAGTAAAAATGTCGCCCGAATGGTCCGCCTATCTCGGAGTTAAAGGGAATTCTGATAAATGGGACGAGTACACTGATGCCGCGGCTAAAAAAGAACTGGATTTTAAGAAAGATCTGCTTGTTCAACTAAAAGACAGTATTGCTTACAATGCACTTGACGCTACTACGCAACTCAGCTATAAGTTATTCGAAAAGAGGCTTCAGGACGCTGTCGATCGTTTTAAGTGGCGCTATTATGACTATCCCGTCAATCAGATGAGAGGTGTCCAAACTCAAGTCCCTAATTTTATGACCAACGCGCATGGTGTAGACAATGTACAAGATGCGAAAGACTATATTAGCAGGTTGAACGCCGTTCCTAAATTGTTTGATCAGAGAATCGCCGATTTGAAGGTCAGGACTTCTAAGGACATCATTCCTCCCCAATTTGTCTTCCCTAAAGTCCTGGAATCAGCTAATAACGTTTTAAAAGGACTAGAAGCAAAAGATGATAAAAATGTCATCTATGAAGACTTTAAAAAGAAGTTGGATAAACTGGAAAATCTACCCAAAAAAGAAAAGGAAGATCTCCTTGTCCAGTGTCAGCAAAGCCTTGTTAACAATGTGAAACCTGCCTACAAGAAACTAATCGCTTATCTCGATGAACTTGAAGGAAAAGCCACTAAAGATGATGGTGTCTGGAAATTTAAAGATGGTCTGGATTACTACAATTACAGACTGAAATCCTACACCACAACTGACCTTACCGCTGATGAAATTCACAACATTGGATTAGAAGAAATTAAGCGGATCCATAAGGAAATGGAAGTGATCAAGGATAAAGTTGGATTCAAAGGTGATCTGCAAGCCTTCTTCAAATTTATGCGCGATGATAAGCAATTTTACTATGCAGACTCCAAGAAGGGTAGTGATGCTTACATGAAAGACGCCGAAAAGATTATTGACGAGATGCGGGTAAAACTGGATGATCTCTTTATCACAAAACCCAAGGCCGAATTGGTTGTTAAAAGGGTAGAGCCTTACCGCGAAAAATCTGCAGGGAAAGCTTTCTACATGCGTCCAAAACCAGATGGCTCCCGACCTGGAATCTACTACGCCAACATGTATTCGATGAAGGACATGCCTAAGTATCAAATGGAGGCACTGGCTTACCATGAGGCGATCCCTGGGCATCACATGCAGTTGAGCATTGCGCAAGAGTTGGGTGCAATGCCTAAATTCAGAAAATACGGCAGCTATACTGCTTACATTGAAGGCTGGGGTCTGTATTCTGAGTATATCCCTAAGGAGTTGGGGTTTTACAGTGATCCGTATTCTGATTTCGGTCGCCTGGCTATGGAGCTTTGGCGGGCCTGCCGTTTAGTCGTCGATTCCGGCATTCATTCCAAGAAATGGACAAGAGACAAAAGCATCAAGTTCTACAAAGACAACACTCCCAACTCTGAAGGCGATTGTGTCAAAATGGTAGAAAGACATATCGTCCTCCCCGGACAAGCCACCGCCTACAAAATTGGGATGATCAAAATCCTAGAACTGCGAGAAGAAGCTAAGAAAAAATTAGGAGATCGCTTCGACATCAGAGCATTTCACGAAGTGGTAATTACTAACGGCGCCTTGCCTTTGGATGTGCTGGAGGACTTAGTTAATGATTACATTGAAAAAACTTTGAAAGGGTAGTGTTCTTTGTGTGGAGGTGTGGTTGGATGTTTCAAAGTGAGTTTTTTAGACTTAGAATAAGAGATACAGTGGACTCAGGAGAGAATTATATGAAGAAACACTAGAAGAAGCAGGCTTTGGAGCTTATAAAAGTAATGCTGACCCAAGAAAATGTATACAAACCAAAATCTACAATAGTAGTACTGAGAAAAATGTTGAACAAAAATTATACGCTGACGGATATCGTTGCGGTGTTCAACAAGCATCAAAAGATATCCCAAAAATTGAAAAGCAAATAAAAATCGATTTTGCAAGCAAACAGCCAAAAACTAATTTGCAGCCTAGAGAATCCAATTTGAATATAAATAAAGAAAATCAAGAGTTGGAATATCAACAAAATCAAAGAGATGCAGAACAGAAAAGAAATCAAAAATTACTGCAGCAAAATGCTCAATTGCAACAGCAAAGAATTCAAACAGAGCAACAAATACAGAATACTGTTACAGACTTAACAAATGGACTACAATCATTTTCGCAACAAATGATCCAAGGTACACAACAGCGTGCAATTAGTGCTTTTAACCAGAGGCTAAATATGGAAAGTTCATTTGCTCAAACTAACGCAAAACAGATTAATAAGGTTATTACTTATTACAATTCGTTACCCAAAGACAAATTTAACAAAATTGTTAATGGAATTTTTGAAGCGTCATTATTTGCACCACAAACATATTCTTTTTCAAAAGGCGATAATTATCCAACTTATATTCCTTGTTTGGCAGAAGTTGAACAAGGTAAATTAACGCATCTATATCCTTATGGTAAAAAAGAATTAGAATTAGATTACCCACAAAAATTTCCTGACAATTCATATTTTTCAAACGGTGTGGTTGTTTATTCTGATTACCAAAATCTCCAAGAAATAGGAGTCCTATTGATTGAACCTTATGTTTCAACGCCCAAGCATCATACTATTATTGAAGGTGGAATAGGCTATGTAACCGTTTGGTCGAACAACAAAGATGATGAAGGGAAATCTATTTTTATTAGAGAAGTTGATAATACAGGACAAACAATTTTAAGAGAAACCGCTACAAAAATTGTTTATGCTAAGAATGAAAAATATTTAGTATTACCAAATGAAAGTACTATAACCGTCAGTTCTGGTAATGTTGTCCACATTATCGCAGGCGAAACAAGAAATACACCTCTTGGTGAAATTACGTTGTATCCGCACCTTGCTAGTTACAAATCTACTATTAAACCAATAGAGGAAAAAGAAAACAAACTTATTGAAATTAAAAAGTATAGGTAAAATAATAAAACTCTTTAAATAGTGAAAAAAAATAAATATACCTCTTTTGATGGCTTGTACAATTACAACAAGTTTCGACACTGAAGACTAGAACTTTAGACGAAAAACTATCTCCTAAGCTATTAGTGATATTTGCCTTGTGGAAGGGCGCAGCTTCTGAGAAGCTATTTTTCTTGAGATCGAAGACTCTTCGGAAAAAGTAACGCTTACCATTTTGGATTCTAGGTTGCTAAAAAATCTGCCTTATCCAAAATCAGGTTGGAAAATATAAATTTGACGTGAAATAAAATAGGATAAACCAGACGCCAGAAAGAGATAAAACGTTTTGTAACAAAATTAACAAGCGTCCATACAGCAAGCTTAGCTTACTTTGGAAGGTACTCTTAGGAAGCTTTTGTTTTCGCTCATTAAAGACGCTCAGTTAAATTTAGCAATTTTAATGAGCTTAGGTTCTGCTAAACCTTAAGTCTTTATTGTTGCTCGTGCTGTACGGCGTTGTTAAAGGCCGTTGAACATAAACCACTGTATACCAGCAATATAAGGTCACATTAGTTTCGCCTTACCCTTGCTTTCTTCCTCCAGTCCATTTACATTTGAGTTATTATAAAATCATAAAACAAACCTAATGATGACTCAAAAAGAAAAACTACTTATACAGTACTCCAACTACTTGAAGATGCGCAATTATTCAATCGATACGTATAAGTCTTACATGTGTTCGGTACGTAAATTTTGGGAATATTGTGACCGACAAAGAGGGAATCCCAGCTTCGATAAAGGCCATGCAGTTCAGAGTTATTTAGCGTTTCGGCTTACCGTTCAAAAACGTAATTTTTCTACTGTAAATGGAGACTATTCTGCCTTACAATGGTTTTATAAGTATATCCTGGGAAGAGAATGGGATGTTAGAAAGTTAATCCGTCCCAGAATGGAGAAACGACTGCCAAAGTACATCAATCCAAAACAAGTAGCAAAATTGGTAGGAGTATGCCCCAATCAGAAGCATAAGGTACTTTTTCTAACTTACTATTCAACAGGATTACGGTTAAGTGAAGCCCGTAAATTGAAGTGGGAAGATGTTTCGTTTGAAGAAGGAATCATCCATGTCAGAAAAGGAAAGGGAGCAAAAGACAGAATCGCAATTTTGCATAAAGACATGGCAGACTTACTGAAAGATTATCGGAAAATCTTACCAGCAAGTCAGACGCTGGTGTTTGCAGGGAAATATTATAAAGACCCTATGTCTAAGCGTGCTATACAATGGGCATTTGTGCAAGCACGAAGAAAGGCAGAACTACCGGAATGGGTGACAGCGCACGTATTAAGACATTCCTATGCGACCAATGTATTGAAAAACAAAACAGATTTGTTAACTTTAAAAGAGCTGTTGGGGCATAAAAAGTTGGTCACCACCAGCCGTTATTTACATTTAGATACTTCGCATCTAAAAATTTCTCACAATACACTATCACACCAATGTCTGCAAACTGTAATACAACAAACACAAAAGGATTTACCATAGGTCAGATCATTCGGGAATTTGGCCAACAATTTATGGAGCAATACAAGCCTGGTTATCGAACAATGAAAGTACTGCACAATATTGCTAATTGTCGAACTTCGGCACTTGGTGGTCATTGGGTGAAATGTAGTAATTGCAACTACGAAAATAAAGTGTATAACAGTTGTGGGAGACTCAAACTGCCCTCAATGTCAGAACCTTAAAAAAGAGTTATGGATCGATAAGATGCAACATCATTTATTGCCTGTAAGGAACGAGGTACTAATAAGTCATCCAATTTTTACGCTGTAATTTTTTTCTGATACAAGGCGTAAAAACCGCACCTAGCCGTAGGCTAAGTAAGGCTTTTTATAACGAAATATCAGGAAAAAAGGACGAGTAAAAATGGGTGCCTTATTAGTACCTCGTTCCTAGGCATTATCATTTGATCTTTACCATCCCACATGAGTTAAACGACTTAATATTTTATAATCAGGCAACGCTCTATAATTTACTGTTCAAAAGTAGCTGGAAAACGATACAACAAATCACTGGTCCCGGAACTACAGGTATGGTCTCCACGTTACATAGTTGGGGTTCCAATCTGTCGTTTCATCCTCACTTACACTGCATCGTGCCGGAAGGGAAATTATTGAATAACAAGTGGGAGGTGTCCAAGGGGTCAAGTAGAGGGTTTTACTGTGATTCAAAACAATTGCGCACCACATTCAAACAGATTTTTATAGTCAACTTAGTCAAATTATTAGAAGAAGATGCCTTGTATATCAATGAAGATAAACAAGGGGATAGAATTATATACCTACGAAAACTCCTACGAACAATCAATCGGAAAAAGTGGAATGTGCGAATAGAAACGCCGATACTTGGCGTCAAGCAAATCATTGAATATCTTGGTCGATACATCAAACGAGTTGCCTTAACTAATAGTCGTATACAAGAAGTGACAGCATCAAAAGTGGTGTTAAACTATAAACAGTATGCTCTACAAAAACCTGGAAAACCTGCTCCAATCGCAACCATAGATTTTGATGGACCTGCTTTTATTCAGTGATTTACTCAACACATTCTTCCGCCTTATTTCCAGCGGGTTCGATACTATGGTTTGTATGCATTTGCTGCAAAAGTCAAAAAAGCAATCGCTTACGAGTTGTTAACCAATCAGGTACAAATCTCCTACACAAAACCCTTGAAAAGGCAATTGTTAAAGCGGA
>Ga0209186_1000033_pt1 | contig 113739 bp, 98 predicted proteins | sample SidtaG_FD_187426 | JGI IMG/M metagenome (GOLD analysis project Ga0209186, IMG submission 187426) | Marine algal microbial communities from Sidmouth, United Kingdom - Sidmouth_Male2 metaG (SPAdes) (version 2) | ecosystem: Host-associated > Algae > Red algae > Unclassified | place: Sidmouth... | reverse complement strand
AACGAAGCCTGCCGATTGGGAGCGGCCCAACTGAGGCGGCTTGTAAGACGATTGTTAAGGAGCGCATGTGTCGTAGCGGCATGCGCTGGGATCGAGAAAAAGGCAAGAGCGTTCTTGTTCTCCGGACAATCACAAAATCGGACCAATGGGACGAAACTTGGAACGACTACCGCCGCCAATGCTGGGACAAAGCAGCCTAAATTCTCTCGAAAGTCAGACTTTCACCCTTAACTACTCCGTCTCACTGAGATTCGAGGCTCTCTCCGGGTTGAGCTGCGACGAGGGTGCTGCGGAGCGCACATTGATGACGTACCTATGGAACCGAATGTGCATTGCGTCGCTCCGCTTCTGCCGGTCATCATCGGATATTCGTTCGGATATACAGTAGATGGATGGTTGACCTTCCCTTGGCCGTACCGTTGAAGAAGTCCTAATCTAACGAGTTCGATAAGATCGCTATGTGGCCCCAATGAGAGTAGCTTAGCTTTCTGGCCGTGTTGCCTGTAACTGATGCTAACTCTTTAAAGTACGACGAAAGCCGTTACTGTCGTCTCAATGAAGTTGGACGAAATCACCGTGGGCGATGAGATCGCAGGCATCGAGGCCAACGAACTTGTGACCATAAAGAGTCACGAGATGGTGGGCGAGGCTTGCGCCGAGATCACCTATCAGACCGCATCTGGAAAGACCTCCTCACGCCTTCTCTATAGGGAAGACGAAGCTAAGCTCACCAGGGAGGTAGCCAAGCGCCTACTCAGCTTCACGGCCGACCCGCATGACTTTCGCCTCGCATCAGAGGCACTACGCATTCAGCTCGGCTATCTCTTCGATCCCTACGTCGCGGTCAATACCTCGAACATTCGCCCGCTCCCTCACCAGATCACTGCCGTCTACGAGGCAATGCTCACGCGGCAGCCCCTCCGCTTCCTCCTGGCAGATGATCCTGGTGCTGGCAAGACGATCATGACCGGTCTTCTGGTCAAGGAACTCATCATTCGCGGAGATGTCGCTAAGTGCCTCATCGTCGCCTCTGGTGGTCTCGTTGAGCAGTGGCAAGACGAACTGGATCAGAAGTTCAATCTTTCCTTCGACATTCTCACCAACGACGGTTTGGAAGCTTCCCGCTCGGGGAACTGGTTTATGGAGCACGACTTTTGCCTTGCCCGTCTCGACAAGCTCTCCCGCAAAGAGGATGTACAAGAAAAGCTCCGCGCTGTCGATTGGGATCTCGTGATCGTGGATGAGGCGCACAAGATGTCCGCCACCTACTTCGGCAACGAGTTCAAGCCCACCAAGCGATTCAAGCTGGGCAGGCTCTTGTCCGAGAACACCCGTCAGCTCCTACTCCTCACGGCAACCCCGCACAACGGCAAGGAGGAGGACTTCCAGCTCTTCCTGTCCCTCATCGACGGCGACCGCTTCGAGGGGCGTGCCCGAGGCGCCGCCCATACCGTCGATTCTTCAGACATCATGCGGCGAATGGTCAAGGAGAACCTCGTCACCATGGAGGGGAAGCCGCTCTTCCCCCACCGACACGCCTACACCCTTCCCTTTAAGCTCTCCGACAAAGAGGCCGCCCTCTATGAATCGGTCACCCGTTACGTCAGGGAGGAGTTCAACCGTGCCGAGCAGCTCGAAGAAGGAAGACGTGGAACCGTTGGCTTTGCCCTCACCATCCTCCAGCGCCGCCTCGCGTCATCACCAGAGGCCATCTACCAGAGTCTCAAGCGCCGGAGGGAACGCCTAGAAAAGCGGGTCCGTGAGGAGAAACTCCTTCAACGGGGAATTGACGTGCGGCTTGCTGATACCCCTGTTCTTCCCGGCTACGATCCAGAGGACATCGATGACCTCGATGACGAAATGGAATCCGACTTCGAGGCCACTGAGGAAAAGGTCGTCGATCTCGCTACCACAGCGATGACCATCGCAGAGCTGGAGACCGAGATCCTCACACTCAAGAAGCTGGAGGGCGAAGCCGCTGCCGTCCTCCGGTCGGGGGAAGACATGAAGTGGGTCAAGCTCGCCGAAGTACTCTCGGACAGCGACCTGATGTTCGACCCAGCAGGGAATCGCCGGAAGCTCGTCATCTTCACCGAACACAAGGACACCCTCACCTACCTCTACAAGAAACTCGTCGCCACCCTCGGATCGGAGGAGTCCGTCGTCACCGTCCACGGAGGAACTCCTAGAGATCAGCGCCGTGCCATCCAAGAGTCCTTCACCAATGACCCCAACGTCCTCATCTTCCTCGCCACCGATGCCGCGAGTGAGGGCATCAACCTCCAACGGGCGCACCTCATGGTGAACTACGACCTCCCATGGAACCCCAACCGCCTCGAACAACGCTTCGGTCGAATTCACCGGATCGGCCAGCGGGAGGACTGTCACCTCTGGAACCTCATTGCCGAGGAAACGCGAGAAGCCGATGTCTTTCTCCGCCTCCTACAGAAGATCGAGCAGGAGTGTCTGGCGCTCAACGGTGCCGTCTTCGATGTGCTCGGTCAACTGTTCAAGGAAACCAGTCTCAAGGATCTCGTTCTTCGGGCCGTGAAGAAGGCTGACGACCCCAGCACAAAGGCCTACTTGAACGAGATCGTCGATACCGAGCTAAAGCACGAAAACATCCAGGAGCTGATCGACGCCCGTTCCCTCGGCGACGATGGGCTCAGCGATACCCACATTCGCGATCTCTGCGACATGATGGAGAGGGCGCAAGTTCAGAAGCTCCAGCCGCACCACGTCGGCTCCTTCTTCGAGGCTGCCTTCGCCAAGTTCGGGGGAGAGCTCAAACCGCGTGAGGCCGGTCGCTTCGAGATCCGCAATGTTCCTGCGGAGATCCGGAGACGTGATCGATTCGTCGGTCGGGGCGCTCCCGTCCTCAAGTCCTACGAGCGGGTCACCTTCCGCAAAGATCGCGTCCAGGTTGATGGCAAGCCGCCAGCAGCACTTGTCGCTCCAGGTCATCCTATCCTCGAATCCGTCATCAGCCTGACTCTAGAAGCGAACCGCTACCTCCTTCGCCAAGGCGCAGTCCTCATTGATCCAAACAACCGCACCGACGAACCCCGGCTCCTTTTCTACATCCTCAGCGACGTCACCGACGACCGGGCAGCTTCGAGGAACTCGTCGGAGAAGCACATCCTCTCCCGCCGTCTCCAGTTTGTCGAACTCACCCAATCGGGAGAAGTGCATCACGCAGGCTCCGCACCCTACCTTGACTACGAATGCGCTACTGAGGGTGATAAGGTCGCCATCGAGGCCGCAACAGAGGCCCCTTGGCTACTCGACGACCTAGAGGGCAGGGCCAAGAAATACGCCATCAGAGAATTAGTACCAGAGCACCTCGGTGAAGTTCGGCAGCGTCGCGAACATCTCCTCGACAAGACCCGCGACCAGGTTCACGAACGGCTCAAGCGCGAAATCGCCCACTGGGACAGCCGCGCCACCGAACTCGAACTCAAAGAACGCGCAGGCAAGGCACCCAAGAAGCTCAACTCCGAGATCGCAAGAAGACGCTCCATCGTGCTCGCCGAGCGACTCAAGACCCGTATGGAGGAAATCGAACAAGAGAAGCAGATCGCCGCACTCCCCCCTATCATCGCCGGCGGTGCCCTGATCCTCCCCGAGGCACTCATCCGTAAAAAGGCCAAGGTCCCAACAACCTCGGCAGTCATCCGCGAAGACCCTCCAGTCTACGGCGCTCCCAGCCGCATCGAGGACACCAAAACCTCCGAGCTACTCGCAATGAAAGCCGTCATGGACCACGAGCGCTCCCTCGGCAACGACCCCAAGGACATCGGCCACGAGAACCGCGGCTATGATATTGAGTCCCGCGATGGCGAGACCGGCTCCCTCCGCTTCATCGAGGTCAAAGGCCGCCACCCCAGCGCCCAACAGATCACCATCACCCGCAACGAACTCTTCTGCGCCCTCAACAACCCCGAGCAGTGGATCCTTGCCTATGTTGAGGTCGCGGAGGGCAAGGCGGGGGAACCGGTCTACGTCAAGGAGCCTTTCGGTGACGACGGCCTTCCGTTCTCGGCATCAACATTCAATGTACAGATTACTGATCTGAACAAGGAGTCTTCCTGGTGAGAATCTTTACCAAATAGGTAAAGAAAAATTGACCGAAATGCACTAAGATGGATATACTCTTTTCCACTAGGAAACTAGAAAAGCTCTGCAACTCTTCGAAAACGGCGATCAAGAAGCATGGCGACCAATGCGCCAAGAAGCTTCGTAGCCGCCTCGACGAGCTAAGCGACGCCGAGTCTCTGGAAGACATGAGGCACCTTCCTCAAGCCCGTTGCCATCCTCTCTCTGGAGATCGCGCTGGGGAATTCGCAGTAGATCTCAAGCACCCAAAACGCCTTATTTTCACACCAGATCACGACCCACTTCCTGAGCTGCCCGACGGCGGTCTCGACTGGAAGCAAGTTACCTCCATTACCATCCTGGACATCATCGACTACCATGGCTGAGAACTCACAGAACCAGTATTTCCCTGATGAGGTCACTCTCCCAGGCGAGACCTTGGCCGAGACGCTGAAAGCCAAGTCCATGACGCAGGCTGAATTTTCTCTGAGATCAGGACTCTCGGAGAAAACCATCAGCCAGATCATCAACGGCAAGGCTCCTATTACCCATGAGTCTGCCTTGGCCTTCGAGAGAGTTCTGGGGGCATCCGCCCAGTTCTGGATGAACCGCGAGACCCGATACCGCGAGTATCTGGCACGGATTGAGGAGAAAGAGCATCTATCTTCGCTGACTTCTTGGGCGAGCTACTTCCCCTACGCAGAGATGGCGAAGCGCCACTACGTTGAACCTATTCCTCATACCCAGAAGGAAGCTCGGGTGAGCAGTCTTCTCGATTTTTTTGCCGTAGTCAGCCCTAGTGCTTGGAGTGATGTGTGGGAAAAGCGCGAGGTCGCCTTCCGTCGCTCGGCAAAGGTTTGCGACAATCTGCATGTTGTCGCTTCCTGGCTTCGTGCTGGGGAGCGCCGCGCATATGACCTGAGTGCCGAGGACTATTCAGCATCTCAGTTCCGGGCGGTCATTCCCAGTCTTCGGGCTCTAACTAACAGCCCGATTCCTGATGCGGCACCAGAGATGGAGTCTCTCTGCGCATCGGCTGGAGTCCGATTGGCTCTGGTGCCAGAACTTCCGAAACTGGGCGCTAGTGGGGCGACCTACTGGCTCAGGGACTCGAAGCCAGTGATTCAGCTTAGCCTTCGCTACAAGACCACAGACCACTTTTGGTTCAGTTTCTTCCACGAAGCCAAACATGTCTTTCAGGAAAGCAGGAAGAAGGTCTTCCTCGATACGCCTGCCTTTGATCTCGATGCCCCTGAGGAGGAAGAGGCAAACAAATTTTCGGGCGATACCCTGATCCCGCCCGTCGCCTACGCTAGCTTCGTTAGCTCACATTCGCGCTTTACTGCAGCAATCATCAGATCGTTTGCTCAGGAACTCGAAATCCACCCAGGCATTGTCGTCGGTCGCCTTCAGCATGATCGCAAAATCCCCTTCAAAAACCATAACGGGCTAAAGCAAAGAGTGACCTGGAAAGCCTAACTAGTTCGCTTCGCCCAATTATCCGGTGCAACTGTTGCACCGCACAAGCACGTCCCAATGCCTAACTACCCCAAAAAACTCATCGAGGTCTCCATCCCTCTGAAAGAGATCAATGAAGCCTGTGCCCGGGAGAAATCGATCCGGCATGGGCATCCTTCGACTCTTCACCTTTGGTGGGCGCGGCGACCTTTGGCGGCAGCGCGGTCGGTTCTCTTCTGTCAGTTGGTGGATGATCCGTCGGGGTATGTAGATGAGCTAGTGAAGGACAAGCCGTCGAAGGAACTTGCTGAGCAGGAGCTGCTCATGGAGCCGGATGGTGAGAAGGATCTGGCTCCTCGACTCAAGGAGCGGCTGATCGGGAAGGAGCGGGAGAGGCTTCACGATCTCGTGAGGGAACTGGTGCTCTGGGAGAACACCGCCAACGAGAAAGTGCTCAGGCGCGCGCGTAAGGAGATTCGCAATTCTTGGGAGCGGCAGCTCCTTCGCGAGGGCAAGCCGTTCGACACACCTATGCCGCCCGTTCTCGACCCGTTTGCCGGCGGGGGAGCCATTCCCCTTGAGGCGCAACGGTTGGGAATGGAAGCCCATGCATCAGACCTCAACCCAGTCGCCGTCCTCATCAACAAGGCGATGATAGAAATCCCTCCAAAGTTCTCAGGAATGCCTCCTGTAAACCCGGAGTGGCAGGCCAAGTCAAAGGAAGAGAAGGCCGCCATCACTTGGACTGGGGCGCAGGGGCTCGCCGAGGATGTCCGCTACTACGGCCAATGGATGCGTGACGAGGCCGAGAAGCGGATAGGCCACCTCTATCCCAAATATGAACTGACCCAGGAGTTGCTAAACGAGCGGGAGGATCTCGTCAGAGCCGGTTACAGTGCGGGAGACAAGCTGACCGTCATCACGTGGCTCTGGGCTAGGACGGTACCTAGTCCAAATCCTGCACTGGGCGGAAAGGCTGTACCGCTTGTTCCAAATTTTTGGCTATGTAAAAAGCGCGGTTCGAGAGCCTACGTGAAGCCTGAGGTGCATGACGGGGAGTTCTCTTTTAGCGTCCAACTAGGTGATCCGCCCGACGATACTCTGCCGATTTCACAAACCATCCAAAGGTCTGGTGGTGTTTGCTTGATATCAGGATCGCCAATGCCTTTTTCGTATATTCGTGACCAAGCGAAACAGGGAAAAATGAGTCGAGTTGGGTTCGCGGTAGTTTGCGAAGCGCGGGGAGGTCGAACCTACGTTCCCGCTATAGACGAACAGGAAGCCAGCCCCAAAAACCGATCTGGCACGCCATTGCCGAACAACCGGCGCGATTTTAAGACGCCAAACTATGGCATTAAAGATTTCGAGGATCTATACACAGAAAGGCAGTTTACTGCCATCCAAACCTTCTCCGATCTCGCTGTAGAAGCCGCTTCTTTGGCGGCAGAGCATAGTCGAGAACACAACGTTTCGCCCGATTCTGAATTCTCTGACTTAGTCGAGCGCGCTCTCGCGACATATCTTGCTTTTTCTGTAAGCAAGGCCACAACTCGAAATTGCGCTTTCGCATTGTGGGAGCCAGGGATGGGAAGACTCGCTGGAGCAATGGGAAGACAGGCAGTGCCTATGATTTGGACATACGCTGAAACCCATCCGTTAGCTGGAACCGGAGGAGATATTGCAGGAACCGCTGAATCTGTTGCAAAAGTCGTTTCGAATTTGGGCATAGGGCGACAGGGATTCGCGTCCCAAGCTGATGCCCAATCTATTACCCATAGAGAGGACTTTACTCCAATAATCCAAACGGATCCTCCGTACTTTGACAACATAAGCTACGCGGATTTGTCTGACTTCTTTTATCTTTGGCTACGTAAAAGTCTCAGCAGGCACTATCCTGGCCTGTTTGGGGGAATACTGACCCCAAAAGAGGATGAGCTGATCGCCGCCCCCCATCGGCAAGGTGGTAAAGAGGCTGCGGAAGGGCTCTTCCTGGAAAGAATGCAGGTTGCGATGACTGGAGTATCAGAGGCATCTCGCAGCGACTATCCTATTGCAATTTTCTACGCATTTAAACAAACGGAAACTACCGACAAAGGTGTTTCGTCCACGGGTTGGTCTACATTTCTGGAGAGCCTATTGCGCGCCCAACTTTCGATTGTGGGTACCTGGCCAATGAGAACCGAGCTGGTTTCCGCGTTGAAGCGCAACATGAGTGCCCTTGCCTCTTCCATCGTGCTTGTCTGCCGCAAGCGCCCCGACAACGCCACCACCATCACCAAGCGTGAATTCATCGAGGCGCTTGAAGCAGAACTTCCCAGTGCCCTTCGCGAACTACAGCACGCAAACCTCTCTCCGGTGGATCTCCCGCAATCTGCCATTGGGCCTGGCATGGCGGTATTCTCCCGGCACAAGGAAGTGATCAAAGGTAGCGGAGAACCGATGTCTGTAACAGAAGCGCTCCAGGAGATCAACCACCAGCTTTCCGGTATCCTCGATGGGCAGGTTTCGGACATGGATCCGTGGACGCGCTTCGCCTGCAAATGGTTCGACCAATACGCCTTCTCTGTTGGTTCCTACGGCGATGCCGAGGTCATTGCCAATGCCACTGATGTATCCGTGGACGGCGTGGTCGATGCCGGTATTATCGAATCCGGTGTAGGAAAGGTGCGTATCCTCCGCCCCGATGAATTGCCCGCCGATTGGCAGCCCCAGACAGATGACAACCTCACTACTTGGGAAATCGTCCACCACCTGATCCGCCTTGCCGAGACTGGGGGTGACAGCGACTGCGCCCGCATCCTCGCAGCCCTCACAAGTGCCCAGTCAGCCGAAGCCCGCCAGCTCTGCTACCGCCTCTTCACCACCTGCGACCAAAACAAGTGGAGCCAGGAAGCTCAGGGCTACAACCAGCTCATCACCTCTTGGACAATCTACGAGGATCTGGCCGCCGCTCTCCCCGCCGCCCAGGCCGCTCCGACCCAGGGAGATCTTCTGTAGGGCGGGCGCTAGCCTGCGTCTCGCTATGAAGTCCAATCCCCGATTCGACCATTTTCATGGCAAGCTTGTTGCTGGCGGTGCCAATCTGGAACAATCTTGGAGTGGCGATTGCTGGCGTTTTCAGGCAATCGAGTTCCCACATAGCGAAGACGCCCTCAGTGGAGTCGGCGCAAGAATCCATGGCGGGCGTTGGAACCCAAGAGGAGGATTCCCCGCAGTCTACGGCAGCACCGACGAAGTCACTGCCACGAAAGAAGCTACTGCACATTCCAAGTACTACGGCCTTGTTTCTAGGGAGCCCCGCATCTTTGTCTGTATCGAAGTAGCGCTGGTTGCCTTACTGGATTTGACCGATGCATCGATCCGCCGTCGCCTGGGGCTGACTCTGAAGGAATTGCGGGCCGAGGATTGGCACAAGCTTCAGGACGCCAACAAGGAGTCTCTCGGACAGTGCGTCGGACGAGCGGCATTCGCCCTCGGTTTCGAGGCGATGCTCGTTCCTTCCTTCGCAAATCGCGGCGGCACGAACCTCGTCCTGTTTCCCGACAACGTCTGCTCCAGAAGCACAGTCAAAGTATCGGACGAATCCAAGTTGGCGGGTGCCCTGAAGAAGAAGCCATAAAATTACCTGCAAATTTGCAGATCTTATTGCACCAGCTCAAGTGTCCGAGTATTCTTAGACAGACCGATGGCCACCAAAACCAAATCAACCGCCCGCAAAAAGAAGAGCATTCCTGCAGCTAGCAAGCTCGTTCGGAAGCGCGGCAGCTCGACGGCTAAGAGACTCGCAACCCTACGCGACGACTACGGCTTGAGCCAAACCCTCGTGGTTCGTCTCTCCGGCTACTCACCACGCTCCATCACCAGTTGGTCGAACGGGACCAAAGCAAGCAAGCCTGCAGAGACCAAGTTCACCGAGTTGTGCCGACTATTTGAGGCACTCGTTGAAATTACCGAAAGCAAGGACGATACAGTTGTCTGGTTGCAAGAACCCAACGATGCCTTCGACGGATCCACACCGCTCCAGGTCATCGAACGCGGCGAGTCCGATCGAATCTGGCGCATGGTCTACTTCCTCCGATCCGGTAGCCCTTCCTAGCAAATCCCCATCCCAGCAATATGGCTCTCTCCAACAAACAGCGCATCGGCAACGGTCTCGACGAACTGAAGCAAGCGCTCCTCCCCTACGTCACCAACGTCTTGATCGAATACAAGGACGGGCCCCGCGCCCCGGAGATTCGCCAGGCCATCCAAGAGTCCGAAGTCCGGATCAAAGACGAGAAAATCCAGTGGGACATCCAGGCGTTAATCCGCGTCATGATCAAGCTCTGGGGGCCGATCTTCACCCACCGATTCGATCGGCACGACCGCTCTAGAATGCGCTCCCTCATCGGCGAGGCTAACGACGTGCGTAACCGCCACGCCCACGACCAACCATTCTCCTACGACGATACCTACCGCGACCTCGATACACTGTCCCGCGTTGCAGAAGCCATCGAAGCCAAAGAGGTCACCAAAAGCCTCAAAGGCATGGCCAAGGCGGTTATGCGCGTCCAGTTCGCTGAGGATCGTCGGGTGGAAGAGAAGAAGATCGGCAAGGCCATGGAGGGCACGCCTGAGGCCTCCCTCAAGCCTTGGCGAGAGATTGTCACCCCACACTCCGATGTGGGAGACGGCAACTTCCTCGAGTCGGAGTTCGTCGCCGACCTCCACGCCGTTCATACCAGAGCCGCCGGACCTGAATATGGGAAACCTGTCGAGTTCTTCGCCCGTACCTTCCTCACCGCCCAACTGAAAGACCTACTCAGCAAGGCCCTCACCCGAATTGCCGGCGAGGGCGGCAGTCCCGTTATCGAGCTGAAGACCAACTTCGGCGGCGGCAAGACTCACTCGCTCCTCGCCCTCTACCACCTGTTTAGCGAAGTCGATTCCACCGAACTCGCAGGTATGGACGAAGTGCTCAGCGAGGTCGGGATCGACAACGCCCCAGCCGCCAAGCGCGTCGTCATCGCCGGTCACCAGCTCGGCGTCAACCAACCCCGAAAGAAGGGAGAAGGTGTCACCATCAACACCCTCTGGGGCGAGCTTGCTTGGCAGCTCGGTGGCAAGCAAGCCTACGAGACGATCCGCACCTCGGACGAATCCGGCACCCATCCGGGAGCCGAGGCCATCGCTCAGCTCCTCAAAGACGCCTCCCCCTGCCTCATCCTCATCGATGAGTGGGTCGCCTATCTCCGCGACACCATCACCAAAGACCGGATCGCCGCTGGCGGATTCGAGTCCAACTACGGTTTTGCCCAAGCATTGACCGAAGCAACCAAAGTCGTTCCCGGTGCCCTCGTCGTTGCCAGTTTGCCCGCCTCTAAGATCGAGATGGGCGGCGAACGGGGTGAACAAGCCTTCGAGCAACTTTCCAACCTCTTCAAGCGCGTCGCCACGCCTTGGCAGTCCGCCAGTACTGAAGACGGCTACGAGATCGTCCGCCGTCGCCTGTTCGATTCCCAGATCGATTTCCCCAATCGAGATGCTGTCGTTAAGGCGTTCTACGAACTCTACTCTGGCAACCGCGCAGCCTTCCCGTCCAACTGCTCGGAGCAGGACTACAAGCGCAAGCTCGAAGCGTGCTACCCCATCCACCCTGAACTGTTCGACAAGCTCGATAGCGTCTGGTCGACTCTAGAAAAGTTCCAGAAGACCCGCGGCGTGCTCCGCTTCATGGCGGGAGTCATCGCCGAACTGTGGCGCCGCGAGGACCGGAACCTTCTCATCATGCCTGCCTCCGTCCCCCTGGATGACTCGAAGGTATTGAACGTGGTCACGGAAGTTCTGCCCTCCGGATCCAACTGGACCAGCGTCATCAATGCTGACATCGATGGTCAGGCTGCCACCGCCAATGTGATCGATGGCGAGCATAAGACCACCCTTGGCCGCTATTCCGCCTGCCGCCGTGTGGCCCGAACTGTATTCATTGGTGCGGCCCCCACATCGGGTGCGAATCGCGGAGTCGATGACAAGCACCTGCTCCTAGGTTGCACCCAGCCTGGAGAAAATGCCGAGAAGTTCGGCGATGCGCTTCGGAGACTCTCCGACCAAGCCACCTACCTCTATCGGGACAGCGCCCGGTCTTGGTTCGCCCTCCAGCCCAGCGTCACCCGCCTCGCCAAAGACAGAACCGCCGACTTCGAAGACTCGGATTCCCATGAGGTCATCGAGGAAATCGAGCGCCGCCTCGCCAAGTGGCAAGGCAAGGGCGTCTTCCCCGGCGTCCAGATCGCCAAAGTGCCCGGAGACCTACCTGACGATCCACAGCTCCGCCTTGTCCTCCTCGCCCCCGAACATGCCGACACAAAGGCCGCGACGGACAATCCTGCCCTAGCGAAAGCAGAGGAGCTTCTCACTCAAGCCGGTAACAAACCGCGCACCAACCGAAACGCCCTCGTCTTCCTCGCCCCCGAGTCCGGGCAACTCTCGAAGCTTCGTGAGAACGTGGCAACCTACCTCGCCTGGAAGAGCATCGACAAGGACAAGGAGAGTCTCGAACTCACCAACCACGACAAGGCCCAAGTTGAGACAAAGACGAAGGAGTTCAACACCACCTGCGACACCCGTCTGGCAGAAGCTTGGAACCGCATACTCGTTCCCACCGTCAAAGACCCCAAATCTGGTGCTATCACTTGGGAAACCATTCCCTGCCAGACCAACGCCGATAAAGTTCACGCCGTATTCACCAAGTTGAAGCAAAAGGACCTGATCTACGACGAGTTCAACCCGTTTCATCTCAAACGCGAGCTAGAGAACCATCTCTGGGGACAGAAGGACCACATCTCTACCCGTGAAGTCTCCGACGCATTCGGAGCCTATCTCTTCTTCCCTCGCCTAGCCGGCGACCATCTCCTAGAACAGGCAATCCAGCGAGCCTTCAGCGGCGAAGTTCTCCTTTGCGAATACTTCGGATACGCCGAGGGCTACGATAGCGACACCGGAAAATACCTCGGCCTCTGCGCCACTCAGGCCCCCTCCTTCGTCTCTATTGGCGGAAGCCTATTGGTGAAACCTGAGGTCGCCAACCAGCACGCAACAACCGCAAAGGGAAGCACCACAACTACCCGCGACGACACTGGAGGAGACGTCATCACGGGAGGCGATTCCACTGGTATCACCACCACCGACCGAGGAGGAGGCGGCACCGACACCGGAGAAACCACGCCCTCTGCCCCCCCAACCAAACACCGCTTCTTCGGCACCGTCGAACTTGACCCCGACCTCCCCTCCAAGTCTCTCCTAGATATGATGGACGAGGTGATTACCCATCTCTCTGCCCCCCACGGCAGCAAGATCAAACTCTCCCTAGAGATCGAGGCCACCAACGATGAGACCGGATACGATGAATCCACCGTCCGCCTCGTTTCGGAGAACGCCAAGGTGAAGGGCTTCACCAATCAAGATTTCGAGTAGGCGGCCTTGCCGACACCAGGGAAATCTGTGCCGAGGTCTTCTCACCACGAATTAGATTCTCCAGATCTCGTGTCGCCATTTTGGCCTAGAATCTAACTGCATCGAGCAGTAGGCATCCGCAGAATCTTTAGTAAATGAGGCCAATTCTGGCGCTCCCGAGAGGAATCGAACCTCTATCTAAGGTTTAGGAAACCCTTGTTCTATCCGTTGAACTACGGGAGCCAGATGGGGGGCGGATTGTATAGCCCGATTCGGCTGGTCGTGCAATACCTGCGTGAAGCTAGCTTGCTATTCCCGCTCGAGGATGACCATCTGGGCGGGCTCTTCTTTCGAGCCTAGGGTGCTCTCGGTCTCGTAGGTGACGGTCTCGACTTGGGAGAGGCGCTAGCCGTCGATGGCGAAGGCGTTGGTCAGGCGCTCGAGCTTGCGGGCGACGGAGATGGCGGAGGAAGCTTCTTCGGGTGTGAGGGCGAGGGGGACGACTTTGTAGTCTGTGGCGTCGGGGCGGGGGATTTTTGAGGTGCGCAGAGGACCGGAATGTTTGGGGCTGGGAATGGTCGGGTTATGGTAGTGAGCTGGTCCGGTGGCAGTGCGGGTAAACTCTTTGGGGTTCATGACTCGGGTCTGCGGTGGGATCTGCTCGTTGATGGGGTGGTGGGCAGGGGGAGGCTCCGGAACGGTTAGCGCTGTGCGGCAACTAGGACACTTGACGCTAGGGTCGGCTCGCTCGGCGATGGTTTCGATGCGCTGGCCGCATTCATCGCATTTGAATTTGAAGACCGCGTCTTCTTCGGTTGCGTCGTCGTCCTGTGCTTGAGTTCCTACGCTGTTACGCTAGGGATTGCGGGAGTGTGAGCAACGAAAACCAGCACCCTCCAGTTCCGCTAGTTGAACTGGGCCGTCAGAACGCAGAATTCGAGGAAGAGCTTCTTTCCGAGGTCCGCCGTATTCTTCAGTCGAGCCAGTTTATTCTGGGTCGCGAAGTCGAGGCATTCGAGCAGCGGTTCGCTGCCGAAGTTGGAGCCTTCCATGCTGTCGGCATGTCGTCGGGGACCGATGCTTTGGTGGCTTCGCTGATGGCCTTGGACATCGGCCCGGGGGATGAGGTGCTTTGTCCGGCGTTCACTTTTTTTGCCACCGCTGGCTCGATCGCACGGGTCGGGGCGACGCCGGTGTTCGTCGATGTCTGCCCGGCTTGTTTCAATCTGGATACCGATGATTTGAAGTCAAAGGTGACGGACAAGACGAAGGCGATTCTTCCGGTTCACCTGTTCGGTCAAGCGGCGGAGATGGACACGATCATGGAGATCGCCCGTGAGCACGAGCTTCTGGTGATTGAGGATTGTGCCCAGGCATTGGGTGCGAAGTATCGGGGCACCGACGTTGGGACGATGGGCACGGTGGGGTGCTACAGCTTTTTTCCAACGAAGAATCTGTCCGGGTTCGGTGATGCCGGCATGGTAACGACGAACGACGACCAGCTTGCCGAGACCCTACGCCGGGTGCGCAATCACGGCATGTTTCCGAAGTACGAGCATGTCCGGATGGGCGGCAACTTCCGCATTGATGCCATCCAGGCAGCCATGCTGGGGGTGAAGCTTCCTCATCTGCCGCGTTGGATTGCGGCTCGCGCGGAGCACGCGGCATACTATACCGCATCGCTTTCCTCTATGGCCGGGGTGCAGACATCGCTGGAATCGGATTGCTGCTGCTTGACCGAGCAGGAGTCCCGACTCGGCTCGAAGACCGAGATCATCCTACCGGTGGCCTACGAGCACAACGTCCCGACTTGGAACCAGTACACGATCCGGGTGGTCCGCAAGGGCGCGCGGAACCGGCTGGTGGAGGTTCTTCGAGCTTCTGGTGTTGGATGTGAAATCTACTACCCGAAGTCTCTCGACCAGCAGCCTTGCTTTGAGAATTCGCGGCCAGAACGGTCTCTCCGGGTATCGAATCTGCTCGCGGGACAATGCCTCAGCCTCCCGGTGTTCCCGGAGCTGAAGCCGGTGGAACGGGAGCGTGTGGTGGCTGTCATCGGCGAGTGGTTAGCACGCCAATAGCGTATTCTGCATTGCCATCTAGCCCAGCGACGCCTATTACCTAGCGTATGAAGACCTCACGCCTATTTGCCCTGTTTTTCTTGATCCCGCTCGTCGTCGCGCAGGCTCAAGATGCCGATGGCTGGAAGGCTCTGTTCGATGGCAAGACTCTCGAGGGGTGGGAGCTACTCAACGGCACTGCGAGCTATGTGGTCGAGGAAGGGGCCATCCTGGGCACGACTGCTGAGGGTAGCCCGAACTCGTTTCTTTGCTCGGTCGAGGAGTTCGGAAACTTCGAATTGGAGTTCGAGGTCAAGGTGGATGACGGCTTGAACTCCGGTGTCCAGATCCGCTCGCGGCAAGAGACCGATGCGGACATCAAGATGGACGCGAAGAAGCAAAAGAATGAGGTTCTCAGACGTTTCCGCGGCCCTCAGGTCGAGATCGAAAAGAGCCCTGGCCAGAGCGGCTGGATCTACGGTGAGGCCACTGGACTTGGCTGGCTGTCCGAAGGTCCGCAGTCGAAAGACAAGGCGACCAACCAGCATAGCCACATCAAGAACGGCGAGTGGAACAAGTACCGCGTCGTCGCCAACGGTTCGAACATCCAGACCTGGATCAATGGCAATCAGGTCGCGAACTTGAGCCACGAGGAAGTTTTCCAGTCTCACCCGAAGGGAAAGCTCGGTTTGCAGGTCCACAGCATCGGTAAGGGCAGCGGCCCGTTCCAAGTTCGTTGGCGCAACATCCGGATCAAGGCCCTCGACTAAATTGGTGAGGTCGCCGACTTACGTCCCAACGCTTTTTTATGCCCAAGCTGACTAGCCGTAAGGCTCATCCACAGACCCGGCTTGGTGCCACTCCTCTCGATGGAGGGGCTGTCGCCTTCGCCGTTTACGCAGCGGACGCCTCCGAGGTCCGAGTTTTGCTCCTATCCGAAGGAGCCGAAAATCAGAGTTTTCAACTTCATCTCTGCGACCGAGGCCTGTGGTCCGGCGTGGTCGATGACTGTGAAGTGGGACAATGCTACTTGTTCGAGATCTTCGGTGAGGATCATCCGGAGTCGGGGACCGTCGTCTCTGACCCGTACGCGAAGGCCTTCTCCGGAAAGCCTGACTGGAACCCAACTCTCGATGCGGAAACGCGAGAGCCCGGTGTCTTGCCGAGCATCAGCGGAGTCGTTATCGAAGATGATTTTCCGTGGGATGGCGATGAGCAGCTATTTCTTCCGTGGTCTGATCTGGTCATCTACGAGGCCCACCCGAAAGGGCTGACGCGTCTCATGCCTGGACTACCGGAGCACTTGGCCGGAACCTACGCGGGATTGGCCAGCGATGAAGCGGTAGGAAGACTACGGGATCTGGGGATCACGGCGATCGAGCTTCTGCCTGTCCACCAGCACTTGAACGACGGCTTTCTCGTCGAGAAGGGACTGACCAACTACTGGGGTTACAGTACGCTGGGCTACTTCGCCCCACATAACGAGTATGCATCGGATCCAGATCCTCGAGGTGGAGTGCGCGAGTTCAAGGGCATGGTCAAGGCGCTGCACTCAGCAGGAATCGAGGTGATCCTCGACGTCGTCTACAACCACACGGCCGAGGGAGGCCAAGGCGGACCGACGCTGAATTTCCGCGGGCTCGACGACAGCGGCTACTATAAGAAGCCGATCGACGACGACAACGCCTACTGGGACTGCACCGGCTGTGGAAACACCTTCGACCTCGATCATCCGAGGGGTCTGCAACTAGTCCTCGATAGTCTGCGCTACTGGGTCGAGGAGATGCATGTGGATGGCTTCCGCTTCGACTTGGCGGTGACTCTCGCCCGGGAACCATTCGAGTATAAGAACAAGGCTGCCTTCTTCAAGGCGGTGGCTCAGGACCCGATTCTTCATGGGGTGAAGATGATCGCCGAGCCGTGGGATGTCGGCCAGATGGATAGTTATCAAATTGGCAATTTTCCAGCTGGTTGGTCTGAGTTGAATGGCAAGTACCGCGATGCGACAAGGCGGTTTTGGCGTGGCGATGGGGGAGTGGCTGGTGAGTTCGCTGGTCGCTTCACTGGAAGTCAGCGGACGTTCGCTCCTTCTGACCGAGGCCCCTACGCCAGCGTGAACTTCGTCACCTGCCACGACGGGTTTACGCTGCGCGACATGGTCAGCTACGAGCAGAAGCACAACGAGGCCAATGGCGAGAACAACCGTGATGGCACAGACAACAACTACGCCAATAACCTCGGGGTCGAAGGCGAGACCGACGACAATGGCATTCGGGAGCTGCGGCTCAGGCAGCAACGGAACCTGCTATCGACTCTGATTCTTTCTTCGGGAGTGCCTTTCCTGACTGCCGGCGACGAGCGCAATCGGACCCAAGGGGGCAACAACAATGGCTATTGCCAAGACAATGAACTTAGCTGGATCGATTGGTCCGATGAGTCAGCAGAGGCCAAGTCGCTGACCGCTTTCGTTACCGAGCTATTGGCCTTCCGTCGAGACAATCCCTGTTTCAGTCCGGGGACCTATCTACGCGGAGACAAAGACCCCGTCACCGGAATCGAGGACGTACGTTGGATCGATCCCGACTGTGTCTTGATGAGTCACGATAAGTGGCATGCGGAGAGCACCAGAGCATTCGGCGCTATTCTCGACCGGAAGAATGATCAGGGTCTCTTCCTTCTCCTTTTCAACCCGACCCCAGACGAGATTTCCTTCTCCCTACCGGGGCTCCGCCGAACCGAGTGGAGTGCAGTTTTGGATACTGTTGAAGAAAATCCGTTTAAGGTTTCCTCGGAATCGTCATCACAGGGCGATACCCTCGTCCAGCGACGGGAACGATCCTTTGCCATTCTCCGGTTGGCCAAGGGTAGCGCACGCGATGCGCAGAAAACAAGACGTCCCCGCAAACGGGACGAATAGACATCATGAGACGAAAGACAAAGATCATCTGCACCCTTGGACCCGCGACCCAGTCGCCCAAGGCTATCGCTGATCTTCTCAGGGCAGGGGCGAACGTCATGCGCCTCAACATGAGCCACGCCACGCCGGAGTGGACCAAGAAGATCTGCAAGGACATCCGAGCGGCTTCGAAGGAAGTCGGACGGGACGTGGCCATCCTGATGGACCTGCGCGGACCCTCGATCCGGACCGGAGATATCGATGCGCCGATTCCACTAAAAGTCGGCGACAAGATCGAGTTCCGTCTTGAAGACAATCTCAAGCCGAGCTGCAAGGCCTCTGTTCACGTCGCCTACAGGGGCTTAGCTGAGGACGTCCAAGTTGGTTCCGACCTGCTCCTCGACAACGGCCTGATCCAGGTCTGTATCACTGCGATTTCGCCAGAGGTCGTTACCGGAAAGGTGATTACCGATGGAGTGCTTACCTCTAGGCGCCACATCAATCTCCCGGGCGTCAGCGTGGGAATCCCTGCTCTGACCCGAAAGGATCTTAAGGACATCGACCTTGCTGTCGAAATCGGCGACATCGACTTCGTGGCCCTCAGTTTTGCGCGCGAGGCCGAGCACGTGAAGCAACTTACTGCCATGCTCGAGGAGCGCGGTTCGACTGCTCGCGTCATTGCCAAGATCGAGAACCACCAAGCGATTGAGAACCTCGATGCCATCATTCAGGCGTCCGGCGGAGTCATGGTTGCGCGGGGAGATCTAGGCATCGAGTGCGCCCTTGAGGAGCTTCCGATTATTCAGCGTCGGATTATCGAGAGGTGCTCTTTCTACGGACGGAAATGTATCGTCGCCACCCAGATGCTCGAGTCGATGATCGAGAACCCATCGCCGACCCGAGCTGAGGTCACCGACATCTTTAATGCCGTGCTCGAGCAAGTCGATGCCGTCATGCTCAGTGGTGAAACCACAGTCGGAAAGTACCCCTCTGGTTGTGTGCAGATCATCGACCGCGTCGCGCGTCGGGTGGAGCGAGAATTTCCCTCCGGCCGGATTACCCCCGACAATCCGCTTTTAACCGACAAGGACAAAAGTGCCAAGGCGGCATCCGATTTGGCCAATTCCATCTCCGGCTCGAAGATTCTGGTGTTCACTGCCCGCGGAGTTCTTGGTCACCTTGTTGCCCACCAGCGTCCCGAGCACTCACCAATTTTCGCCTTCAGCCCGAATCTTTATGTTTGCCGCCGCCTGATCATGGCGCGGAGTGTCTATCCGTATCAGTTGCCGTTTGGTGAAGACGCGGAAAAAATGATCGAGGCCGGCTTGAACCTGTTGAAGAAGGAGGGGCACCTAAAGGATGGCGATCCCGTGATTCTCCTCTCCGATGTGTTCCAAGGCGAGTTCGAAGTGGACTCGATTATTTGGCGGAAGGCGTAGGGACGGTCGGACTCGACGTTCTTGGGACTTACCCACAGGGGCTCAAAGCCGACGATCCGTGGGCATAAAAAAACAGGGTAGAAAATCCTCCCACCCTGTTTCTTTTGAGTTTCGAGTGCTCTAGTGCGAGCGGCAGAAGTCCTCGAAGCGATTCAGACCTTCGTTGATGACGTCGAGCTCAGATGTGTAGCTGAGGCGGATGGTATCGTCACATCCGAAGGCTGCTCCAGGAACAGCGGCGACTTGATAGCGGCTAAGAAGCTTTTCACACAGGTTGATCGAGCCGATACCAGTCTGGCCAACGTTGACGAGGAAGTAGAATGCTCCCATTGGTTTGACGGTGGAGATGTTCGAGATCGACTCAAGACGTCCGTAGAAGTAGTCACGGCGGACCGCATACTCTTCGCGCATATCACTGATCTGCGACTGGTCGCCGGCGAGGGCGGCGATGCCTCCATACTGGGAAAACGTGGTCGGATTCGAAGTGGTGTGACTCTGGATTTTCGAGATCGCCTGGGCCAGTTGCTCGGGCGCGGCGGTGTAACCAAGACGCCATCCGGTCATTGCGTAAGCCTTCGAGAAGCCATTCACGGTGATCGTCAGGTTGTAGAGTTCTTCGCTCAGGGAAGCGATGCTGAGGTGCTTGGAGTCATCGTAGACGAGCTTCTCGTAAATCTCGTCGGAGAGGATGACGATGTCCTCGGAGCAAGCGACCTCACCGATGGCGAGTAGCTCTGCTTCTGAGTAAACAGCACCGACCGGATTGGACGGAGTGTTGATGATGATCATCTTGGTTCGCGGAGACATTGCCTCCTCAAACTCCTCTGCGGTCAGCTTCCAGCCGTTCGACTGCTTTGTCTGCACGATGACCGGAACTGCTCCAGCAAGACGAACCATCTCGGGGTAACTCGTCCAGTATGGGGCGGGGATGATGACCTCGTCGCCGGGATCACAGGTTGCCAGGACGGCGTTGAAGCAAGAATGCTTGGCGCCGCAGTTGACGCTGATCTGAGGCACCTCATAGCGAAGACCATTGTCATCGCGAAGCTTATCGGAAATCGCTTGGCGAAGCTCTGGAAGTCCAGCAGCCGCAGTGTAGCGGGTCTCGCCATCGACGAGCGCCTTGATCGCCGCATCTTTCACATGCTGAGCAGTTGGCTTGTCAGGTTCACCACCGCCGAAACCGCAGACTTCGACTCCCTCTGCGCGCAGACGGTTGGCCTCTTCATTAATGGAGAGGGTCAGGGAAGGGGAGATTTCTTCAAGTTTGCTTGCTACGAGATCCATAAGTCTAGGTGTGGTTGGTTGGCGGTAGGCACGGCTCAGAACACACTTGCTCCAGAAAGACGCGCCCCCAAAAGGGTAGGTGGGTGGACCTGCGGGACAATCCGCTGGTCGTCGGGTTTAACACGCGAAAACGACAAAAACCCCGCCACTTCTTTGTTGAGTGCGGGGTGATGACTGCTTCTGCAAAATCATCTGCCATCGCTGAAAATCTCTTGTCAGATTGACTCCGACACGAGGGCCAACTGAATCACCCGCCTTGCCGTCTCTTGCAAGTAAAAGGTAAGTGGGGAAGCGGATTTTCCAGCTCAAATGGACATCTTCCGCCCGCTCCAAGTTTCTACGATCAACCGGCAGGTTCCAGAGCTTGGGAGGCTTCGAAGAGTTCGCGAAGTTCGACTTGGGTGTCCGAAGCGAAATTTTCTAGCGTCAACGTGAAGACCTGCCCGTCCTCGCGCCGGAACTCAGCTGCAGTTCCTGTTGCATCAGTGAAGCGAACGACAGCAGCCTTCATGACGCGCCCATCGGGCGCCTTCCAGCCCCGAATCTCGGTCGGCAGGACGGGCTCAGGAGCTGGAGTCGGCTCGGGCTCGGGCTGGGGGGCTGGCTCAGGAGCTGGAATTGGCTTGGGAGTCGGAACTGATTCCGGTTCGGGTGTTGGTTCCGGGAGCGGAGCTGGCTCGGAAAGGGCCTCGGTCTGTGCTTCCGTGGTGGGGGCGAGTGCCGTGGGTTCTTCGCGCTCCACGGGATTCGGCTCGGCCTCTGCCGTCGATGACACGTCAACAGGCGCCAATGCTGGTGCATCAAAGAATGGCTTTAGGGCCTCACGGTCACTGGTTCCCTGATAGCGCTCAAGGACGCTGTCCTCTGGCTCGCCCGCCATAGAAGAATCAGGCCTGCCAATCCAGACTCGATCATAAAAGACCACTCCCCGGAGGCCCACGGCCAATTTCTTTGGCTTAGGTTCTAGCTCGGCGACGCAGAACTGGGCAGACATCCAGGCGGCTTGAGCGATAAACTCCTTTGCCTCGTCATTGTATTTCCGGAACTTCGGCACATGAACGAGAAAAGCACAGCCTTCTTCCGAGAGCTGGCAGTAGGTAAGGAAAGAGTCATCGGTCAGTGAAATTTCACCGGCCTTTCCATTTTCGATACCAAGGTCACGGAATTTTTTTACTGTTGTTGAGAACTGCTCCGCCAGTTTCTCTGCAACGGCAGTGTTCCCATGAGCAACACCTCCAGTGGAAGAAGTGATCAAAGAGTTGGCCTGATCAAAAGGTGTCTTAGGAGCCGTATTAGCTGAACCCAGCTCACCGGGGTCGGGCATGAGCAGGGCAGGGATGGTAAGGAGGCCCGCTCCAATGAGACCAATGATTGACCACAGACGGGCAGGAATGAAGAACAACGAATGCTTCTTCAATACCACAGTCTTCATCTGGCCCGTTTTCGGGTCGAGGAGATCTTCGGTGATCGTCTTGCCGATCGTGCGCGCGTAGTAGAAGATGGCGAGGGCGCCTCCCCACACTGCTCCGAGGACGACCATACTCCAAGGCAAGCCAGCCTTGTGCAGGAGACTGCCCATTAAGCCGCCGAAGACGGCACCAAGGATGCTTAGGAGTGGGATGAGGATACCGTGTCCAGCCCAGATGATCATTGCAGATTATAGTTCAACCCGCCCGGTTCGATAAGACTATTACAGAAGCAGCTGGATGTTAACCACCTTGGGCTGGACGCGGAGTCCTAGTGGTCGTGACCGTGGTCACAGGTGCAGGCGTACTCCAGATAGTCACAGGTAGGGCAATCGGCGAGGTCCAGATTGAACTTCTCGCGATGCTTGGCGCCGTCGGCTTGGGCGATATTGACGACGATGGGAAAATCGCTTCCTTCAGGCAAAGTCTCTTTGGAAAGGAGGACGTCGCCGTTTCGTTGGAAACTGAGTTCGGTTGGACTACTCCGGTCCCCCGCAATTGCGGAAACCGTTTGGTCGCCGATGGCTTCGACCTTGAGTTCCTCGGTTACTTGAGAGATACGCACTCGGCGGTCCTCGGTGACGAAAAGCTCGAGATGGGGTTCGACTCCGGTGAAGACTCGCCCGCCGTTCGGTCCGGCAACGATGCCCTCGTGGTCGTGGTCGTGCTCATGACCTTCCTCTTCATGGGCATGTTCACCGACAACCTCTACTTCGTGCGCATGGTCGTCGTGGTCGTGCTCACCGTGTTCATGATCGTGGTCGTCATGGACCCCAGCTTCGTGCTTATCGCAGGCGACGACGCCGTAAAGACAGACGAGAACGATTCCGACGAGGGACAAGGGCTTGTGGATCATGCCTTCGAAGGTGGCAGATCGGTAGCTATAAGTCTAGGTCCGATGCAACGACAGAGCGTTGTTCCCGTTGGCCTAGAATTTTGGCCTGGGAGATGACGGCTGCTTGATCCTGATCGTAGCGATAGCCATGGCAGTTGGGGCACAGCGTCACCTTGATGGCGACGATGCTCTCGCAACCGAGGCAAACCTTATACCGAGTCGGATTCTGGATGATTTTTCCAGTCTGCTCGGCTCGTCGACTCAGTGACCCGTCTTTTTCCCCCATGGCAATTGTCTTTGTCCTACGACAGAAAGACTATACACCTAACCTGCCTAGGCACGCGAAAAAAACCCTTATGTGCAGGGAAATGCTGCACTGATCGCCGAAGCGATTGAAAAGAAAGGGCTTAGGCCTCCTTTTTTGGAGCAAGAGCACTCGCGGCGCGGCTCTTGATCCGGCTGGCGGCATTCTTGTGAATGACACCAGTCTTGGCTGCCCGGTCTGCGCGAGCGAACACCTCGTTCATCGCCTTCTTGGCTTCGTCGCTCTTTCCTTCAGCGACAAGGACACCGAACTCTTTTCTCGCTGCCTTAAGGCGGTTCGAAGTGAGCTTATTAAGACGGGTCTTAGTGTCCGTCTGGCGGATGCGTTTCCGTGCTGATGCTGAGTTTGCCATGAGATAGGGCGGTTGAAAGGGTCGCTAAACTAGGGACTATCGAAGGAGTGTCAACTGCGATTCTTTTTAGGATTTTCTAGCTGTGGTGTTCTATGCCCCTTGATCTGCTCGCTTCCGATTGGCAGCCCGAATTCGCTCGACCACGGAAAGCTGCTGCGTGGTGATGATCACCGACGAACCTACCGCCACCTTGTCGTAGAGTTCAGCGACATCTTTCGACGCCATCCGCACGCAACCGAAGCTTGTGGGCCGACCGAGAGTGCGCTCCTCCGGGGTGCCATGGATGTAGATGAATCGCTTCTGCGACGACTTTGTGGAAGGTGAGGTTCCTTTAAGCCAAAGAATCCGTGTGACGATGGGATCGCGTCCAGGAGCATCTGGTTTGAGAACTTCCCCGGTCTGCTGGCGGCTTTTGAAGACTGCCCCGAGAGGCGCGCCTTTGCCGATTTTCTTGGCGACCTCCAAGCGACCGACCGGAGTCTTGTAGGTCCCCGGCCCACTTCCGAGGCCGAACTTCGAAGTTGAGATCTTGTAGACCCGGGCAAGTTCGCCTTTGCTGTAGAGGGCAAGCCTTTGGTCTGGGACGCTAATGATGATTTCGCCTGACTTCGTCGCGCAAGAAGCACAGAAGCACAGAACGAGAAAAGCTAGGAGTGGACGGAAAAATTTGGGCATGAGAGGCTTGGACTTATAGCAGAGATCTGATCTCTCGCGAGTGACCGCATGGAAACGGCGGCCTTCGCTTGCTTCTAGCAGAGGATAGGGCGAATCTATACGGGTCGTCCATCTATAGGCCCGCATCTTTCCCAGCTTATGAGAATTATCCTCCCAACCCTATTCTCCCTCGGCTTCTGCCTTTCTTTTGCGACCTCTAATGCTCGGGAAATCCCAGAAGATCTGCTGGAAGATGAGCATGTCCGCGAGGAATTCGGCATCAATGAATTTACCACCCCATCGATTGGCAAGCTGTTCCGGGACCTCGATGATCTGGGTGCGTTGCCCTTTGAAGTGGTCCGCCGCAACTTGGAAGGCCGTCCGCCACCGGACAGGAGTAAGCTCGCATTGTCCCTAGGAGTTCTGATCGCTGATGGCTTTCTCGCTGTGCAGTGTGAGAAGATCGACGAGTTGGAGCCCGTCGGTAAGGCCATCCTTGATCACGCCAAAGCCCTCGGAGCTCGGGATCGTGTCAGTCGCCACGCCAAGAGCCTGTTGGAGGGGAGCCTGCTGTCTGACTGGAGTGGGCTGCGTAGGGAACTTGCCGCCACCCAAGCCGACGTCGAAGCAGAGATGGTTCTGCTCCGTGATGCCGAAATCGCCCATCTGATCAGTCTCGGTGGCTGGATCCGCGCACTCCAGATCGCTGCCACTACGGCGGCTCATTCTTACAGCCCTGAGAAAGCTCAGAAGCTCGGTCGTGTGGATATCGCCGACTACTACCTTGTCGGATTAGAGGGGCTTCATCCGATTCTGCAGGAGAAGGCCCACATCCAGAAGCTTCGGGACGGTGTCGTGTCGGTTCGGGATCGACTTGATGTTCCCCAAGGAAAGTCCTTCCAACTCAACGAAATCGAAGCCTTGAAGAAGACCGCCGACGACCTGATCACGGCTATTACGGGTAGCTGAGGTCTGACTACGGGAGCCGGGGCGTCCGCGACCCGTTTGGATACCGTTGGGGCTTCGGTCAAGTGGTCGAAGAAGTCTCGGAGGAAGAGTTTCAGTGCCGCGCGAACGAGCTATCGGTTGCTACGGGGTCGCCATGATCAGGCGAACGGAGTCGCAACGAACCCGGGCCTGCTCGATTGCCTTCTTTAAAGCATCCAGCTCGTTCGTGGCGAGTTTCTGCTCGTCCTTGCGGATCGGGTGTCCCAGTTTGGCCAGTTGGTCAAGGCGTTCGATTTCGGCTCCGAGTTGCTTCTCCATGGCCTCCATCGCTTCGGACCGGACCTTGCTGGCGAAGCTCTCCCCTCGTTCCCCGGCCACCTTCATCATGTCGGGTACGACGGCGCGGAGGTTTTTGGTATTTTTCCGAAGCCAGCCAGCCTCGCCAGCCACAGCCCGGTTCAAGGGGTCGCCACCGAAGTCCTTCGAGCGGTCCTTGCCGGTATGATCGACGAGGGCCACCACTGGTGTCGGCGGAAGAAAGCGCTCCACGTGGAGACGGGGAGGAGCGATGCATTCGACGACGTAAACGACCTCGAGCAACAGCGCCTGCTCTGGCGCCTTCTCCATTCGTGAAAAGGCAGCATTGCCTCGCTCGGACGCGAGGAGGCTTTCCATCGCCGCAGTGACCATCGGGTGGTCCCAAGTGATGAAGCAGAGTTCCTCACGGGTGAGTGCGACATCTCGGTCGAAGGTGATCGAAATCCCGCTCTCTGGTAGTCCTGGAAATGCCTCCGCATCGAACAAGTTCTCCGGCGTGAGCAAGTAGACACTTTCGCCCAATTCTTCCACCGTGACACCGAAGTGGTCGAGCAGCCGTAGGAAGTATTTCTGCAACTGCCAGTCTTCGTCGAGTTCCTCGATCTGGACTTGGAGTTCTTCCCCCTCGACTGGGCGGTGGGAGCTGATTTCCAGCAGGTGGTCACGACCGGACTCAAGTTCCTCGTCGATCTCCGCCTTGGCCTTTTTGGTCCTGTCGAGTAGTTCAGGTAAGGCGGCTTCCCAGTTCGCTCCGGATTTGCACAGGGTTGCGATCTCATCGCCGAACCGCGACATGATCTCGCGAGTGCCGTGAATCGGTTTGGAGAATGCGTCGATGCCTTGGTGGTACCAGAGAGCCCAGAATTCCTCCGTCGTGCCGATGACGTAGGGAACGTGAATGTGGATGTCCGATGATTGGCCGATTCGGTCGAGCCGACCGATGCGTTGCTCGAGCAAGGCTGGGTCGGGAGGAAGGTCGAAAAGGATCAGATGGTGGGCAAACTGGAAATTTCGTCCTTCGCTTCCGATTTCCGAACAGACGAGAATGGTGGCCCCGTCTTGGTCCGCGAACCAAGCGGCATTGCGGTCTCGCTGGAGGAGGCTCAGGCCTTCATGAAACAGTGCGGTCGCGCTTGTGCTCAGCCTAGCGGTCAGAGCTTCATCGATCCGGATGGCCATCTCAGCGCTGTGGCAAATGAGCAGATATTTCTCGTTCGGCGCACCCTTGATCACATCGGCGGCCCAGAGAATTTTGACTTCTTCCGAGGCCTGACTGTCGGGATTTTCCAAGCCATGGAGATGCGGAAGTCGCTCGGGAAATCCTTCCAGCACGGTCCGGCGGTTGCGGAACATGACTCGGCCAGTTCCGTGGAGATCGACTAAATGATCGGTCAGCTCATCCCGGCGCTCTTGACTCGATTCGAAGGCCACCTTGGTAGATGTTCCCTCGCCCAACATACGGTCGAGAAGTGTCAGGTCATCCGCCGATAGCGGCGCGCCGGATCGAAGACGATCGGCAAGTTGCGAGACCTCACGGAACTTGCCGCTTTCCTCGATGAAGCCTTCGAGGTCGCTGAAGCGATCGGGGTCGAGAAGCTGTAATCTGGCGAAGTGGCCTTCGCGCCCGAGTTGCTCGGGAGTGGCGGTCAGAAGGAGCAGGCCAGCGGTCTGCCGTGCGATGGCAGCGACAGCACGGTAGGCAGGACTAGGTTCTTGTGGCGTCCACTCAAGGTGGTGGGCCTCATCGACGATGAGTAGATCCCATTTGCCATCAGCGGCTTGCGCAGCGCGCTTCTCGTCCTTGGCCAACCAAGAGGTGGCGCAGAGAATTAGTTGGTCGTCGAAGAAAGGATTGTCGCTACCGCCTTCGTCGCCCGGGCTCTCGATGGCCTTTGCCCGCTCTTCATCGTAAATGCTGAAGGTCAGGGAAAACCGACGGAAAAGCTCGACGAACCACTGGTTCACCAAAGCGTCGGGGACCAAGATCATGATCCTTCGTGCCCGACCGCTCAGGTAGAGACGATGCAGGATTAGGCAGGCTTCGATCGTCTTGCCAAGACCAACTTCATCGGCAAGAAGCACGCGCGGTGCGAAACGTCCGGCGACTTCGTGGGCGATGTAGAGCTGGTGGGGAATGAGCGAAATTCTGGCACCGGTGAGCCCACGGATTTCTCTGCTTCGGGAGGCGAACGTTTGCCGAAGAGAAACCTGTCGGAGTCTCCAGATGTGAGGAGCATCGACAAGACCGGACAACAAGCGTGATTCCGGTTTTTGAAAAGATAGAGTGTCCGACAGTCCGCTCTCTGGAAGCTCGTTACCGTCGGCATCGATGTAGATCAGATAGCCGTCTTGCTCACGTGATTCGGCAACGGTGAAGTTGACCCCGGCCTCGTCCTTTACGACATCGCCGACATCGAAGGCTACACGCCGCAATGGGGCGCTTCGAACCGCGAAGTTAAACAGCTCTCCGGACGCGGGGAAGAGAGCTTGGACGGAAGTCGAATCCGCCTTGACGATAAGGGCGAGGCCTAGCTCAGGTTGAGTTTCACTGAGCCAGCGCTGGCCTGGTGCAAAGGTCGAAGAAGCGGAAGGCATAGGATGGTTTCGAAGGGCGCGAAGCGTAGCCCCGAATGGCGCAATCGCCAGCAATTCGGCAAGTATTTCCGCCGAACCTAGAGCAAAGGCACAAACAGGTTAACTGATTAGCGTCTTCAGATTATCCCGAATTCCGTCGAGAACATCGCGGGCTTCGTCGCCGGCTTCCTTGGTCCGTCGCGCCGCTTCATCGAGAGAAGGTTGGAGCTTGGTCTGCGCTTCTTGAAGTTCTTCATGGAGTCGGTCCTTGTGAAGCTTGGCCTCGTCTTCAGCCACGACCATACCAATCCCGAGGTTTAGGGCGAGAGCATTGAGTTTGGTGCGGAATGACTCGGAGCCATTTTGGAATCCACCGAGGACTTCTTGGAGTACATCCGAAGCTGACTCTTTCAATGGAGCCAGATCGACTTGGACGTCATCGATGGCCTTGCTTATTCTATCTTTCTGCTCAACATAGTTATCTCGGCTTTCCATACGGCCGAGTGCGAGTTGGAGCTTTAGTTCACCGAGATGTTGGCGGATCTTGGTCGTTTTCTCGTCGTCGATCAAATCACTGAGGGTGACGCGGCCTTCGGTGTCCTTGATGATTTCGGAGAAGACCTGTTTTTGTTGCTCGATGAAGTCGAGAGCTTCTGATTTGCCCAGGGACAGTTGGAGCACGAGTTCATCAATTTCTGCCTTGGCTTTACGAATCCGATTTAGGTCTTCACTCATTCCACACTATCGCTGCTAGAACGGGTTCTGGTCAAGCAAACCAGACTAGTGTTCTTGAGTAAGATAGGATTGCCAATCGTTGCCGTTCCGCTAGGCTGGGTCCTCCTATTGTGCACTCCGAAAACCCCCAGAATAGCCCCTCCGATGCCGAGATCGCAAAACGTGAGGCAAGCCGCAAAAAGCGTATTATCATCCTTGGTTTGGGGTCCCTAATCCTAGGTGGCCTACTATTCGGAGCCATGAAGCACCCGGCAGTCGATGTAAGGCTCGACGAGCTACGCGCGGTTTGGCTAGCGAAAAAAGTCACTCGTCTACGCGCCATCGACGACAAACAGGATCTGACCGACGCGGTCGTCCTGGCAGGGCGTTCTTATGCTCTCGCTCCAGAGAATCCGACGGTCATCCGGAGTGTCGCCGAACTCTACCATCAACTAGTAGCCCCCCTGTCGATCGTGCATTGGGAGACCCTGTCCGAACGAGATCTCGCGACGACGAAGGACCGATCCTCTCTGGCCATCGACTATCTCCGTTTTGGCCGCCTAGAGGAGGCCATGGCGATGGCGGATGAGTTAGAGAACGGCGAACAACTCGACGACATCGACTTTGTGAAGCTTCGGGCCATGCTTCTAGTGCTTCAGAAGAGACGTCCAGAAGCCCAGGAACTTCTTGCGAGCTACAACCAATCTCACCCCGACGACAGCATCGAAACCGAAGTGATTCTCGGTGCAGTGAAGCTGGCCGGCGACGACAATAGCGACCAAGCGGATGGATTGGAGCGGCTTTGGAAGATCGCTATGGAGGATGACGAAGAGCCAGGTATTAAGGCGCTTCGGACTCTCACGCAGTCCAATCAATCGATCACTGGCCAGCGGGGTAAGCAACTAGCCACCCGCCTTGACACTCATCCTTTGGCAACGGGGTCAGATAAGGTCCAGGCAGGGACACTACGAATCAAGCTGTGGCCGGATGATCGGCTGAAGATTGTCGAGGACACCATCGCGAGTATCGACCGGACAGAGTTGCCATCAATGGCGGCCCTGTTCCGCTGGTTGGAACAGCAGAATCTGGATCCAAAAATTCTTGAGCTCTACGAAGACCGGATTCATGGCAACCATCCGATTACAGCCGGAGCTTACCTCAACGCTTTAGCTAAGACGGGAAAGTGGCGTGACCTGATGGCGGTTCTCAACAGCGGCGGGTTGCGGGCCATCCCTCCTTATCAGAAAGAGCTGTTCCAAGCCTACGCCATCGTCCACACCCAAGGGAAACCCGATGCTGCCGAGCGGCATTTGAAGAAGGCTCTCACCAGTGTCAGGAAGTTCCGAATGAACAGCGAGGCTCTCAAGATAGCCCAGTTTTCCCAAGCTTATCAGTTCGATGAGGTGGCCGAAGAGGCGTTCCGCTTCGCCAGTCGAGGCGATTTTGGAAGCGAGGCTGCATTCCGAGGGCTAACCAACCTACTCCTCAAGCGCCAGGCCACCAGCGAGCTCCTACGGGTCAGTGAAGAAATGGTGCAACGCTTTCCTGCCAACCGGGAAGCATCGGATCGCCTACGTTACCTCCATCTGGTGAAGGGCAACTCGATCGAATCGGTGCTTCAAGACGAGGCCGAACCAGTCGAGGGCGAAGTGATGCCGGTCTTGGTCAGTGCTATTGCCCAGTTGCGCATGGACAATTATGCAGCGGCCAAAGACCTCGTAGCGGACCTTGATCCATCGACTCTGACTGCCGGTGCCAAGGCGATCTGTTCTGCGCTCCAAACCGGAAGTGTTCCTAGCGACCTCAACATCCTCCCGGAAGAAAACAGCCTCCTGCAAATGGCCTTAGGAATCCCCCCGTCCAACTAAAAATGGGAGCGGGGTGGAAGTGATTGGTGGAGCATAGCGGAATCGAACCGCTGACCTCTTCAATGCCATTGAAGCGCTCTACCAACTGAGCTAATGCCCCCAATCACTAAGCCTCTTCCGAGGCGGGCTGGAATGTAGAGACGCTTGCGGTTCTGGCAAGGAATATATCATCGGTTTCACCCAGCTATCCCTTGAGCGCCCGCGTCGCTACTTCGGCGGCCTCGGTCAGGTCGTCTTCCGAATGAGCGAGCGATAGAAAACCGGTCTCATACGGTGACGGAGCGAAATAGACGCCATCGTTTAGCGCGGCCCAGAAATAGCGGCGGAAGTGATCCATGTCTGCGCCGGTGACATCTCCAAGGTTACGCACAGCGCCTGACCGAAAAAATAGGCAAAACATACTGCCGACGCGATGCAGAGTGAAATCGAGTCCGGCACTAGATAGGCCTTCCCGCATGGCCGCTTCAAATACTTCGCCTCGCCTCTCCAATTGGCCCCAACCATCGCAAGCCGCGAGTTCCCTGAGCTGAGCAAGACCAGCCGCTAGGGCGAGAGGATTTCCTGAGAGAGTTCCCGCCTGGTAGACGGGACCGTCTGGAGCGAGATAATCCATAATATCGGCTCTTCCGCCGAAGGCTCCGACTGGCAATCCACCACCAATGACTTTGCCCAACGCCGTGAGGTCTGGGGTAACGCCAACCAATTCCTGAACGCCGCCTCGGGCGACCCGGAATCCGGTCATGACTTCATCGAAAATGAGCAGGGCACCGTGCTTCTTGGTAATATCCCGGAGGAACTGCAAGTAGCCCTCGCCCGGAAGAATCAGGCCCGCATTGGCTGGAATCGGTTCGACGATAATGGCAGCAATGTCGTCGCCGACTTCGGCAAAGGCCTTCTCCAAGGCCTCTTCGTCATTGAAGGGTAGGGCAATCGTTAGAGCCGCTAAATCTGCCGGAACTCCCGCGCTGTCCGGCTCTCCATGGGTCAAAGCTCCACTGCCGGCAGAAACCAAAAGCGAGTCGACATGGCCGTGATAGCAGCCTTCGAACTTAATGATGCGCTTTCTTCCGGTGAATCCACGCGCTAATCGGATTGCCGACATCGTCGCCTCCGTGCCGCTGTTCACCATGCGCACCTTCTCCACCGACGGCACCCACTTGCAAATGAGCTCTGCCATTTCGATCTCCACGGGGTGGGGAATGCCAAAACTTACACCATCCTTGGCGGCCTCGTGAACTGCCTCGATGACACACCTCGGGGAGTGCCCCAGGATCGCAGGTCCCCAAGTACCAACGAAATCGATAATCTCCAAGCCATCGACATTCCAGATCCGGCAGCCCTTCGCCCGACGGACGAAGAAGGGATCTCCATCGACGTTCTTGAAGGCTCGAACGGGAGAATTGACCCCTCCAGGGATCGTTTTCTTGGCCCGATTGAATAGTTTCTGGGACAGCGTTTCTTCAGGCATGGGTCAATTGGATGAGCTGGACTGAATAGTCTTCGGTCTAAAGCGTCCAACGTTTAACGGTTTTTCTTTCCGACAAAAGTAGGTTATCATCAAATCATGATGGTTCCTTTTCCACTTCCAAGGATAATTCTTGCAGGCGTCGTCCTCCTTTCTCCGTTGGCCCAAGCTGAGTCAGGTCTCGATTACCTAAGCAAAAAATCCAACCTCAGTCAGGAACCTGGATCCATCGCTGTGGAAGATTTGCTCAAAGAGCCGATCAAACTGCGAGTCCTACAGCAGGCCCCGATTTACTATCAGCTCGATTTTCGACGCCAACTTGGGACCATGGCGCGTGGCACCGAAGTAACCGTCATCGGCCTGTCCGAGCAGGGGCACTACCGAGTTCGGGGTAAGGCCTTCCACGGTGGAGTCTCCGGATGGATGCGGGTTCAAGACCTCGCTGGAGCTGATCCGCAGTTCGCCACCAATCTCCGCAAGCTCTACGAACGCCAGAAAAATGTAATGGCGTTAATCGAGAAAAAGGAGATCGCCTTGGGCATGACTACCGAAGAGGTTGTCGCCTCGATCGGGCGCCCAAGCCGGACCAGCAAGAAAATGGACGCTACTGGCCGAAGTGACGTCTACGAATACATTACCTACGACCGGGTCCCCCAGCACCGCACCCAGTTCGATCAATACGGTCGGGCCTACACCGGCATCACCTATGTGAAGGTGGAAACTGGAAAGCTTACCGTATCATTCAACGGCGAAGTCGCTTCGAGCATCGAAGAGACCGAGGGCAACCCTCTAGGCAATGGCGGCGTCATCACTGTGCCACCGCCAATCGTCTTTCGGTAGTTTCTGCCCGTTGCCGAGAGGTTCTAAACGGGCTGCTTTCCCTTAACGGACTGGCCGACCAGCTCCGCGTTGGGGATCATGACGAAGGCACCGTCGTCTTTCTCTATCTTGGTCGAGATCGCGCCAACGTAGGCGACCCTGTAGTCCTCTCCGTCCATGACAATCGTGCTGCCGGTGGAGAATGCATCGCGGGCATAGGCACCGCTGACCACGTTCCTGGCCAAGCCCTGAAGGCCGAAGCCGAGTGCGATGGCTACGGCGAGTCCCAGCGCTCCTAGCGCGATGGAAACCGTGCTTTCGATCAATCCTGTGTCGATCTCCAGTTCCTTCACTGCAAGGGTGGTGACCATTACCAGAAGAAAACCATAGACCAGTCCCGCGAGAGTCTTGGCGTAGTCGAGTCCGACTCCTTCTGCTCCGCGGAGCACGGCACGTTTCACCAGGTCTGCAAAAAGGAAGCCTACGATGAAGACGATGACAGCGGTGATTACGTGGGGAAGAAACTGAACAATATTCACCAATGGATCCGAGATCATAGTGAGATCCAGCGCTGCTGCCAACTCCACCGTGAAGTGGAACATCAATAGGTAGAAGATAATTGCCCCGAGAACTTGGCTGAATGGTGACCGGATACCGAATTTCGCCAGCATGTCGGAGAGCCCGAGCTTCGCGGAGATCTTGTCGGTGCCAATACCGACGAAAAACTTCACCAGAATTGCACGCACGATTTTGAACAGAAGTAGCCCTACCAGGAAGAGGATGATGCCTATGATGACCTTGGGAGCAACCTCTAGAATACTGGTGACGGTGCCTTGAAGGGTATCAATGATCGGTTTGATATACTGATTCTGCTGAATCGTGGTGTTGAGCTTTTCTGCCATGGTGGTGGGGAAGATGGTCTAGAGTCTGTCGGAGGGGCGGGTGCTAGAAACTCCCAGTAAACCGGTGCCAATTCCTGCGAGTGCGGTCGTGAAGCTGTGAAAGACAAAGCTCACCGAGTCCTTCATCACCGCTTGGTAGAGTGCCATTTCAACAATGCGCTCCACACGTTGGTCGTCACTCTGGGGGGGCTCCATTGGCTGGAGGCCTGCTAGAGACTCAAGTTCGGCCACAGAGGCTTCGAGTTCTTCGTCGGTGATCATTGGGATTTCGGGGTAACCGGAGTCTGAGTGGAGGCGGGATCCTCCTTTGTGACTTCTAAATAGTGCTGTTTGAACTCTTCGAGGGCGCGATAGAGACGCATTTTTGTAGCGCTGAGCTTGAGGCCCATGACCTCGGCTATCTCATTTAACGTGAGACCAGTGACAAACTTTAGAATGATTATACGCCTCTGCTCGCCCCGCAGACGGTTCATTGCCTCCTGAACGGTGTCACTAAGCTGGCCTTTGAGGATCGGAGGGGCGTTGCCAGGGCTACTTTTGTAGAGGGCTTCCTCTGCGTAAAGGTGCTGTCGTTCTGCCCGTTTGACGATTTTTTCGCGTCGGGCTATTGAGAAATTGTAGACGATTCGAAACAGCCAAGTCTTGAAAGCCGCGCGTCCTTCGAACTGGTCTAGCTTGTTGTAGATCTGGATAAAGGAATCCTGTGCAACCTCTTCAGCTTCTTGGGGATTACCGATGATTTTGAGGCTGGTGTTGTAGACCAGCCCCTCATAGCGGCGGAGAATCTCTTTGTAGGCCTCGACGTTGTGGGGCAATTGACGTTGACACAGCTCTACCAACTCCTTGTCAGGGAGGGACTCTAATTCGGTATTAGTCTGGAAGGAGGCGATCAAGACAACGGCGACGGCTCCGGTAAGGTAGCGAGAATTCTTTTTTTCGAAAAGTCCTAAAGCCGGAGGACAATATCGCCCGCAATCGGCTTTTTAGCCAGAGTTTTTAAATGTTTGAGATTGTAGTCTTGGTGGGCTAGAACCATCCAGTTGCAACAACCCGGGGAAATAGCAGTGATTGAGTATCTAAAAGTTTGCCGAATCGACCACTGGTTGAAGAACATCTTCATCGTATTTGGACATGCGGTAGCATTGGTTCTCTACTACGACCTAGAGCCCCAGTCTGGATTTCTCCTCAAGGCAGTGATGTCGTTAGTTCCCGCATGCTTGGTCGCATCGGCCTACTACATTCTCAACGAGATCCTAGACGCTCCGTTCGATGCCCTTCATCCGGCCAAAAAGCTCAGAGGAATTCCAGCGGGGAAGGTCAACGTGCCTATTTTGTGGGGAATCATGGTGGGACTTCTCATCATTGGCTTCTCGCTAGCTTGGTTCTATTTCCCCAATCCCCGCTACTTCATCGCCCTCGCAGTGCTGATGGGATGCGCGCTTCTCTACAACGTGCCACCGATTCGCCTGAAGGATAAGGCCTTCCTCGATGTCATCACGGAGTCGTTCAACAATCCCCTGCGCCTCTGGCTCGGCTGGTATGCAGTCATGCCACCTGCCGAAACCGCAGGCCCACCTATTACCATCGTCTTGGCATGGTGGTTTTTTGGAGCTCTGCTGATGACCGGCAAGCGCTATTCGGAATACCGTTTCATCGCTGACGACCAGCTCAGTGGCAAATACCGCAAGAGCTTTCAGGTCTACACCGAACGCCGCCTGATCATGGCGATGATTTGCTACGCCTGCCTATTCTGCTTCTGCACGGGCATCGCCATGGTAGTCTACGAGCGACTGAACAATCTGGTTCTGGTCTTCCCTCTCATCATGGTGGCGCTCCTGGCCTACTTCCGGCTCGCGATGAAGGAGGAAAGTGCCAAGCTGGAGCCAGAGAAGCTCCTAGCCCACCCCGGAATCATTCTCTCCACTCTCGTCACTGCCGCTATCGCCGTCTGGCTTCTGCTGGCTCACAAGAACGATTGGTTCGATGCCAACGACGCTCTAAGACTGATGCAGCCACGGTGGACGCCATCTAGCGAGATTGCTCCGCCAGAGGCTTAGCTAGACCGCACCGCTAGGCCTTAATTCTGTCGCTGGTTGAGGGATCTCGGTATTTTAGGGTGGTCGCTTCCACTCGTAGTGCTAAGATTTGCGCCGACGATGATTGCAGAAGGATTCGAGTTAATGGCCGTGGGAATGTCTACGGTATTCGCGTTTCTCACCCTGATGGTGGGGTGCATGAAGCTGATGGGGAAGTTCTCAGGCACCCTTGAGAAGATTTTTCCCGCCGACAAAAAACCTGCGGCGACACCAGCCGCCGCCGTAGGTGGCGCCGCCCTTACGGTTGCCGCCACTGTAGGAAGCCACCGTGACAAGGTCGCTATCGCCATCGCCGTAGCCCATCGGGCTCGGGGCTAAATCACCACTCTTCGAGACCCCAACTCCCACAATATTTTTGCCATGTCTAAGAAGATCGATGTCATGATCACCGCGTTCCGCGACGGCTTCCAGTCCGTCTACGGCGCTCGCGTATTCACTGACGATTTCTTACCCGCCGTTGAGGCTACGAGGGATGCCGGTATCACTCACTTTGAAGCAGGAGGCGGAGCCCGTTACCAAGCACTCTACTTTTACTCCAACGAGTGCGCCTTCGACATGATGGACCGATTCCGCGAAGCCGCAGGACCGGACGCGAACCTGCAGACTCTGGCCCGGGGCATCAACGTCGTCGCGCTCGACTCGCAACCCCGCGACGTCATCGACCTGCACGCGAAGTTGTTCAAAAAGCACGGCATCACCACGATCCGGAACTTTGACGCGCTTAACGACGTCAGCAACCTGATCGACTCAGGTCGGTCGATCACCGATCACGGCCTGAACCATGAGGTCTGCGTGACCATGATGGCCTTGCCTCCCGGTTGCGAGGGAGCCCATGATCCGGACTTCTACCTAAAGACCCTGCAAGGAATTCTCGACGCAGGAATCCCGTTCTCCTCGGTCTGTTTCAAGGACGCCTCTGGCACTGCCTACCCCTCAGTGATCCACGAGACGATCAAACGAGCTCGGAAGGCGCTTCCTGAAGACACACGGATCGTCTTCCACACCCACGATACCGCCGGCACCGGGGTTATTTGCTACCAAGCCGCTATCGAGGCCGGCGCGGACCAGATCGACTTGTCCATGGCACCCTGCTCCGGCGGTACTTGCCAGCCCGACGTTGCCTCCATGTGGCACGCTCTTCGCGGCACCGACTACCACCTCGATCTCGATATCGACAAGGTCATGGTCGCCGAGGAAGTCTTCAAGGACTGCATGAAGGACTATTTCATGCCCCCAGAGGCGAAGGCAGTTGAACCACTCATTCCTTGGTCTCCAATGCCCGGCGGTGCCCTGACGGCGAATACCCAGATGATGCGCGACAACGGCATCATGGACAAATACCCCGAGGTCATCAATGCCATGGGCGAGGTGGTCCGACTCGGTGGTTTCGGAACTTCCGTCACACCAGTGTCCCAATTCTACTTCCAGCAGGCGTTCAACAACGTCATGTTCGGCAAGTGGGAAAAATTTGCCGAAGGCTACGGCAAGATGATCCTCGGTTACTTCGGCAAGACTCCGGTTCCGCCCGATCCAGAAATCGTCAAAATAGCTTCCGAGAAGATGGGGCTTCCTCCGACTACGGACAGCCCGATCGAACTCGACGAGGCTAATCCAGACAAGGGCTTGGCACCTGCCAAGAAGAAGCTCGAGGACGAAGGCTTCGAAACCACCGAGGAGAACATCTTCATCGTTGCAGCCTGCGGCCAAAAGGGAATCGACTATATCAAGGGCGAAGCCACCATCGGTGTTCGCAAGGAGAAGGCCGGTGCCGCACCTGCCGCAGGCGGAGGCTCGGCTGGTGATGCGTTCACCGTCACTGTCGAAGGCGAGGACTTCGGCGTCCAATTCGACGCCGATGGCTCCGCGACCGTCAATGGTAAGAGCTACCCAGTAAAGATTGCCGAGGGAATTCCTGATACTGCCGAAACCGGAGTAGCTGCCGCGGGCGGGGACACCTCCCCGGTCCAGGCCCCGATGCCAGGAGCGGTCTTTGCGATCAAGAAGAACGTCGGAGAAACGGTCGCCGAGGGCGAAGCAGTACTCGTGCTGGAAGCCATGAAAATGGAAATGCCGGTCAACGCGCCTTGCGCAGGCACGGTGACGGAAATCCTGGTGGCCAAAGGAGATCAGGTCGGCGCCGGCCAGACGCTCGCCACCGTAGGCTAGTCCAAGACGAGCTCCTCACTGCTACTGCTATGCCACATTTTCTCTCCACCACCCTCTGCCTCCTAGGGCTAGTCCTCGGGCTGACGCTTTCGCCGAATTTATCGGCTGCCGAGCCTAAGGCCGCGCCGGCGGGGGACCTCGCCGATGTCGCGATCGATGCGCCCGCCACCGCAACCGTCGCCACCGCCACGCGCGAGCAGTCCAAGCTCAGAAAGCTCTGGACCAGCACCGGCATTCACGGTTTCCTCCAACGCAGTCCCGACAAAGTCCAGAAGGACGGTGAGACCAAGAAGGGACAAGCCGGCATTTTTAAGCTAGTCATGATCTTCGTCGGCCTGCTCCTCATTTATCTGGGAGTAGCCAAAGGATTTGAACCATTGCTCCTCATTCCCATCGGTTTTGGAGGAATTCTTGCCAACATCCCCTACGCGAACATCGCTGAGCCAGGTGGCTTCCTCTATTTCTTCTATTCCTTCGGAATCGGAACGGTGCCGATCTTCCCACTGCTGATCTTCCTTGGTGTTGGAGCGATGACCGACTTCGGTCCACTTCTTGCCAACCCCAAGACAGCGCTCCTCGGCGCAGCCGCCCAGTTCGGAATCTTCGCCACGCTTCTCGGTGCCATCGCTCTTTCGCAGTTCATGCCTGGCATGGACTTCAGCCTCAAGGAAGCTAGTGCCATCAGTATTATCGGCGGAGCTGACGGACCGACTGCCATCTTCTTAGCTTCGATGCTCTCGCCACACCTCCTCGGTGCCATCGCCGTCGCGGCCTACTCATACATGGCACTGGTGCCGATCATCCAGCCGCCGATCATGAAGGCCCTGACCAACGAAAAAGAGCGCAAGATCGTTATGACTCAGCTTCGCCCGGTTTCCAAGGCCGAGCGCATTTGCTTCCCGCTGATCGTGTTGGTGCTCTGCATTATCCTGCTTCCCTCAGCTACCCCACTGGTCGGCATGCTCATGCTGGGCAATCTGTTTAAGGAGTGTGGCGTCGTCGAACGGCTGTCGCGCACTGCGGCCAACGAGTTGATCAACATCGTCACGATCCTGCTTGGTCTCGCGGTCGGATCGAAGCTCCAGGCAGACAAGTTCCTTTCAGCTGAAACTCTGGGAATCATCGTCCTCGGCCTGATCGCCTTCTGCATCGGCACCGCCTCGGGTGTCCTCATGGCCAAGGTCATGAACAAGTTCGCCAAGACACCAGAGGCCATGATCAATCCGCTCATCGGTTCCGCCGGCGTTTCTGCTGTGCCCATGGCGGCTCGTGTATCGAACAAGGTCGGCATGGAAGCCAATCCTTCGAACTACCTACTCATGCACGCTATGGGCCCCAACGTCGCAGGTGTCATCGGCTCCGCAGTCGCCGCTGGCGTGCTTCTGGCTCTAGTCGGCTAGTCCGAGACGATTGACGCTGGTGTTCTCAGATCCATGGGACATAATTGCCACATGGTCGCGAAATTCCTCCAAGCATTCCTTCTTCTGAGTATTGGGGGAGCCCTTCTGTCCTGTAGTTCAACAAGTTCCTCCAACTCTGACGGTTCATTCGGTCCATCCATAGACCAAGCCGCACTTGGACCTGTTCATCCACGATCAGGTGAATTCATTGGTCTAGGACTCTTCGAGGCGATGGACAAGGCCGAGTCGTCTGGACTTCGTTCACGCATCCTGGTGCGCGACGGTGACATGATGCAAGTCGGGTCCGAAAATGTCCCAGGTAGGCTTGGCTTCACGATCGAAAATGATGTCGTCACCGCCGCTCACGAAGGCTAGGAGACCTACATCGGCGAGGCAGGCTACTTTTTTTGCCGCCCTTTTTTAGGCTAGCACAGCCTCACTGGCATTTCCTGATCCGCAGCCTTCCGTGCCATTCCGATCACTTGAGCATCGGGATATCCGGATTCGATTAGGTCGCGTAGAGTGGCATCCACCTCACCTTCGGGAATGCTGGCGAGCAAGCCGCCTGATGTCTGAGGATCGACCAGCAGAGGGAAGGCGTCGTGCTGGGTGAAGCCGTCGGCATTCTCCACCGCCTGAAATGCAGAGCGGTTGTGGCTATGCAGTGAACTCAAAATACCTGCTCGACTGACCTCAACCGCGCCGTCGAGGACCGGCAAGTCGTCGAGGCAAAGCTCCACTCCCATACCAGATCCCGTGGCCTTGAGCATCTCCGCTAGGTGCCCGAGTAGGCCGAATCCGGTAATGTCGGTCATCGCCGTCGCCCCCCGACTTCTCAGAATCTGTGAGGCCTGGAGGTTGTCGCGGAGCATTGACTGCAGGGCTCGGTCAATCCACTCGGCGCGGGCTTCTAGCCGCATCTCGGCGGCAAATAGGCAGCCGGTTCCGACTGGCTTGGTTAGGATGATGGCATCGCCTTCCTCAAGCCCGCCTTTCCGCAGCGCAGCCTCGCGGTCGATGAATCCATTGGCGCTGATACCGAGGGCTAGTCGGTCGCCCTCCGCCGTGTGGCCACCGACGAGCGGCACCCCCATGGAATCGAGGGCAAACGTCAACCCACTCAGGGCTTGGAAGACCGACTCTTCCATGACCGCTTCAGAGCCGAACGGTGCGACGACAAGACACAGCGCACTGTGGGCATCTGCACCCATAGCGAAGATATCGCTCATGCAGTGGTTGGCCGCGATGCGCCCAAAAACGTAGGGGTCGGCAACAATCTCCGGGATGTAGTCGATCGTCTGAACCAGGTGTTTTCCTGCGGGCACGGCGAGGATCGCTGCGTCATCTGGGTCGTCCATTCCCACCAGAACTTGGGGGGAATCTGGCACGTTCTTTCTCGATTCCCGAATCCGATCCATGACTCGACTTAGAATTGGCGAGCCAACCTTCGCCGCACAACCTGAGCAGCGCATCGTGGCACGACGGCGTAGCGACTCCAAGTCATCGCCACTTGTCTCGTCCGGCCCGTGACTGCCGGCTCCATCCATCTGAGGAAGGTCGGAGAACTCGCGCATGAACTTACGGTCGATGGAATCTTTCCACTTCCACATAACTGGAGATTCCCACGCAAGGAACCTCCGCGATGCCACCGCCGAGCCGCTAGCCGTGCCGATCAGGCTGAGAAATTCCTTCTGCGGAGCCCAGCCGACCGTAGGCTTGTCCTTCGTCATTCGCCGAAGATTCGCCAACAGTGGCTTGGCCATACGCACCGCGAAGACGCCTGATTTCGGCCGCGGATCGCCATCGATACAGGCGATGTCTCCTACGGCGAAGACTCGGGGAAATCCCTTCGTTTGAAGGGTAGTCCCTACCTTGACGAAGCCCCCCTCATCGACTTCGAAGCCAGCCTCGGCCAACCATTTCGGAGCCTTGGCCTGAGTCACCCAAAAGACCGCACCTGCTGGAATCAACTCACCGGATTCGCACAGCACGGAGTCTTGACGGACCTCGCTGACCCGCTCTGAGGTGCGGACATCAATGCCTCGCTTGTCGAGGATCGACGCCAATCGTTCTTGGACCCGCTCATTGTGAGTCTGAAGAATTTGCTCCCCTGAGTGGACTAGGTGTACGTTGGTGTCCTCACCCAATTGCCGCTGCATGCTGAGCGACAGCTCGACACCACCGGCGCCACCACCAACGACCACGAGGTCCTTGATCTTCTCTGGTGCATTACGGATTGCGTTCCAGCGCGAGAGCAGGCTAGGCACCGGCTTGCTAGGAGTGGCGAACTCGTCGGCTCCAGGAACGCCACCCCAAAAAGGTGTGCTCCCGATGTTGATCGAGGCTAGGTCAAAATGGAGCGCAGAGCGGCCCTCGACATCGATCGTCTGGGCCACCGGATCCATACCCGTCACCTCGGCATGGATAAACGTCGCCCCGGCGAACATACACAGCTTACGCAGATCGATATGGGCTTCATCGTAGCTGTAAAACCCGGCGATGTGCCCCGGAAGCATGCCCGAGTAAGGAGCCATGCTGACATCTGAAATCAGTGTGATTCGCGCACCGGGAATAGGCTTCATCCCGACCATACGTAACAGTAGCGCGTGGCTATGACCGCCACCGATTAAAACGATGTCTCGGGCGATCGGGTCGGCTGGCGGCGGTGTCTTCAAGGGGCCAAGTTCCACCCGTCGGCGGATTCTTCCAGTGCCAATGGAGATCTTGGTTAGGCCTTGTTGGATTTAGGACGTTGAATCCAAATCAGAGCCGTTGCGATGAAGGCGATCAGTACACCGAAGAATTCCCGGCTGAGCTCCACCTCGGCGCGTTCTGGCGACATACTTTCCTTGGCCATTTCTAGGCCGCCGCCGCTGAAGTTCTGCAGCACCCCAGGGATCGTTGTCGCGAGGTGAAATAGCCCGAGCAGGACGATGGCAAGGAACAGCCAGCGGGGAAATTTCCGCACCACTGCCAGTCCGAAGGCCAAGGCGACGAGTCCGTAAAAACCGACCCAGAGCACAACATCGACCAACGACGGCTGGACGTAGATGTCGGGATTGTCGTCCTCGCGTTGCAGCCAGGCGAATAGGGAGAAGGCAGCGACTCCGAAGATGTTGAGAAATTTCAGAAGGGTTGGGTTCATCGGCTTAGGAAAGGGTTGTCGGCGGATTGGCTACTGCTCGTTGGATCCAAGTCGAGTCGCCATAGCGATCGCGGGCAGCCTTGACCAGATGGTCGCGTCCTGATGGATCCTTCAGCACAGCGAACATCGTTGACCCCGAGCCGGACATCAATGCCGCCTCCACTCCATTCTGGGTAAGTAACCACTGCTTAGTCTCGGCAAGAACTAGGTGCTTGGAAAAAACTGGCCGTTCTAGGTCATTGACCATTTCCCCCCACGGCAGAACCTGCGGGGTATAGGCAAGACCGGGCAACTCCTTCGAGTCCGACCACTTTCCGTAGGCCCACGGAGTCGAAACACCGAAGCTCGGTTTGATCAAGACGAGCGACAATGCCTTGTCGAAATCCACCGGCGCAACGATTTCGCCACGACCCGAGCACTGGCAACTCTGCTCGTGCAGGAAGAACACCACGTCGGATCCGATCTGAGCAGCCAGCGGCGTTAGGCCATCGATTCCAAGTCCCGCGCCGGTCATGGAATCGAGCCCGAGGAGGACCGTGGCTGCGTTGCTACTACCACCCGCAAGTCCGGCACCGGAGGGAACTCGCTTGTCGAGATGGATTTGCACCCCGGCATCGGCCATGTCCGTCGCCTCGAAGAACAACTGCGCTGCCTTCCACGCAAGATTGCCGGCGTCGGTCGGAATATCGGGGTCGGAACAGCTGAGTTGAATTTCTTGGCCATTGAGCTCGAGCTCCACCACATCATGTAGATCCAGCGGACACATCAAGGTCTCGAGATCATGGAACCCATCCTCTCTACGACCGAGGATTCGAAGCGACAGGTTCACCTTCGCCGGTGAGCGGAAACTTGGCATTCTCTAATTAAGACCTATGACTACCAACTTCCAGCCGAAGTGTGGTTAGAGCAGCACTCGACTAGCCAGCCACTGTTCCACCGACCGTACTGTAGTCGGAGCAGCTCCACGGTTTCCCGATACCTCGAGTTCGCCAATCTGCCAGCCTCCCGATGGATCAGGAACGATGGACAAGGTCGACCGTTGGGGGCCGAGAACCCGATAGATGAAGGTTCGCCTCTCAACCACCCGGCCGGCATACGACGCCACGCAGTTGTCTTGGGTCCGTCCCTCCTCACGCAATTCGTCGGCCGAGCGAATCGGCTCAATACGACCGGGAATTCCGCGAAGCGGCGGATCGGGAAAGGTCGGATGGTAGGCAGGGTCGTTGGACTCGGCATCGATTGCCAGATACTCGCAGCTCACCTCGTCGTGTTGCGCATCGAGCCGCTCAAGACTCTGGATCTGTCGGGGCGGCCGACCGGGATGCACGACGTCCCACATCGTCGCTACGTCCTCCAAACGCTCCGCCGTGCGGGCGCGATATTTTTCTTCGTTCAGCGCTGCGACCTCCTCCAACAAGGTCGCCGTGATCCAGCCCTCAAGGCGGGTATCGAGGAGGATCCAAAGCACACCGAGATTGATCGCCGGTAAATGGCGCAAGTGCTTGAGCGCGGCCCCTTCTTCCCGCAAAAACAACTGCCGAACATCCGCCCACTCCCCAGCGCAGACCGACTCCGCCGCGACCTTTCCGAGGAGCCGCACCGTTCCCTTCGAGGCCGGAAAGCCGAGGTGCCCGGCGAGCATGGCTTGGTTCACTCCCTTGAGCGTTGGCAGTTGCCCGTGCATGGCTGCATGCCAGTGCTTGCAGGCGAACAGGTAGAATAGAGCCGGGTTGGTCCGGGCGATGTCGAGCAATTCTGGACGCTGGCGGAGTGCATGAAGGAGCGGCCACTGGTTGGTCCGAAATCTCTCCACCGCTGCCGCGACATCCGTAGGAAATGTCCGTCGAAACGCATCGAATGCTTGCCGCTGTTGCTCGGCCAGACCTGGGCCACTGTCTTGGCTCTCGTCTAAGCCGAATCCAAACTCAAGCTGTGGCGGCTTGGGCAAGGCTACCCGCGGCTTCGGTTTCGGGATCTTCTCGATAGGCCGGATCAGCTGGAAATTCGGCTGCAGGTCTTGCCAACGCGCCATGCCGTGAATCTTCTGCACCGCATCGAGTTGCGGCCAACCACGGACTAATCGCACCCGACTCTCATCGACGATCACCAGCTGTTCCTTGCCCCGATTGAATCGGTATCCGGGGACAATCGGTTCCTGCCTGCTTCCTGCCATGGGTCTCTAACATGGCGACTTACTCGCCTTGCCGCCGGAACTAACTTCAGGTTAGATCAGAGGAATGTGCAACCACTCCCTGCGTCTGTTCCTTGGATCCCTCTGTAGTCTTCTGGTCGCATGTGAGCAACCTGCGGATACTGAGCCCAAGGAGAGACGGTCGCTGTCGCTTGCCCCCACCGATTGGAATAAGGCTGATATCCCCGATGGAGGAGACCTTGAAATCGACGGCGACGTGCTGGTTCTTCTTGCCGGAGCACCCCTGTCGGGCGCTGTCTTCAGCGGCGATCCTGCCGTGCTTCCGGTGGTCGATTATCGGATTCGCTACCAGGCGTATCGAGAAGACGGACTGGACTTCTTCTCGTCGATGACCTTTCCCGTGCGCAGCCTCGACACCCCAGTCACGCTGATCCTCGGTGGCTGGGGTGGGGGACTGGTCGGGATTTCTTCCATCGATCAGCTCGATGCCTCGGAGAACAGCACCGGAGCCAATCAGCGTTTCGAGAACGGCCAATGGTACGCCATTGAAATTACCGTCGAAGCCGACCTCATTCGTGTCTGGATCGACGATCGACCGGTGGTAAATGTCGCGATTGCAGGACGCCGGGTCGGGCTTCGGTCCGGAGACATCGAAGGCTGCGCCCCACTCGGATTCGCTAGCTGGCGCACTAGGTGCCGGGTCCGTTCAGTCGAAATTGAGGCACTTGGCGACACGCTCCGCGCCGATGGGCGGTAGACCACGGCCGACGATCTGTCATTCGGCTCCAAGGTCGCGGGTCGCGGATTGTCTATAAGGATGTATCGAAGGCTGGACGGTCCTTGATCAGACCTCGGAATGGCCTGCTCATCTCGGCCGTTCGGGAGGACCTTGCTGACGTGACTCAACATAAGATGGACTAGCAGGTCGCCACCCTCCAGTCTGATCGTCGTAACGACTCGCCCAAGCCGAATGCTGACAAGTCTCAATGGATGTGACTGAATCCACAGATTTTCGGCCACCTTATCCATGACGGGATCCTCGAAACTATTTCTCTACCGGTGGCGTCGTCAGTAAATCACGGGACTCAGTTGCGATCTGCCGCAAGCGCGAGTCACCGCTCTCGTGGGGCCACTCCTTGAGGACGATACCGTCCTTGATCAAGACCAGTCTTGGCAGAGCGGTCTTCCAGCGAAGTCGGAAATGTTGGTGGGCAGGGAGGCGGGCGATCGGGAAGGTCGCGCCAGTCGCGTGCCGAAACTTGTTCGTTTCCTCGATCGAGTACGAGTCCGAAGACATTCCGATCACTGGGGCAATGCCAGCTCCGTGGAGACGATTGAGTTCGGGTGCTGCCTCGGCGCAGTGCTTGCAGACTGGGAGCATGATATCGAGGAAATACGCACCCTCAGATAGGTCGAGCCCTTCCAATCCCAAGTCCAGCCCCGCTACCGACTGGCCTGGGCGCATGTCGTGTTTAGGAAGAGTCTTCCAGTGCGGCAGATAGAGAAACAGGCAAACGCCGAACGAAGCTAGTGCTGTTACCAGAACAAAACCAAGCCGCGTGTCCCACTTCGGTGTCTTCCGAACGAAGTGCAGGGCGACGACAAAGAGAAGGGCGATGAGAAGAATGAGATCGAGGATCAGCGAAACCGAAGCCGACTTCTCGAACATCCTACCGAAGCAACCGCACTTCACATCCATCTGCAAAAGCACGCCTCGGATCAGCATGAGAATGAACCCCACGATCAAGACGAGCAAGCCACACGCCGAAATTAGGAAGGAGAATCCCGTGATCAATGCGATCCCCAGAACCATTTCGATTGGCCCGAGAAGCGGAACATATTTTAGCACGGGCGCCGCGCTCTCGGTCAAGCCAGCCGGCACGGTTACCAGGAACGGCATCGCGCGCTCGTAGAAGCCGAATGGATCGATCGTCTTGAATAGACCCGAGACGATAAAGAGGAGGCCGATGATCCACCGGAGAACATCGGCGATCCGGTAGAGGACCTTAGTAGACATGGGAGAAGATACTCCCACCCTGTAACTCAAGCTACCCCAATCGTATCGTGATTAAAAATCGAGGTAGATCTCTGCGCGACGGTTTTGTGCCCTTCCGTCGGGATTGTCTGTCCCGTCGGCCTTGGCATTAGGAAATAGCGGAACGAGCTCACCGGCGGCCTCGGTAATGATCTGAGTTTCAGGTATCCCGGCCCCGATTAAGAATTCGCGGACGCGCAGAGCCCGACCAGCGGACAGTCCGGCATTGTAGTCGAACGAGCCAAGGGAATCCGCGTGGCCAGTGATACGAAGTTTTTTAGTCGGGTCGTCTTGAAGTAGTCGGGCGACGACGCGGAGCTGTTTTTGAGCCCGCGAATGAACCTCGTCCGAGTCGTAGGGAAAGTAGAGAGCCAAAGACTCGCCACCGTTGGGCGAACTGACAATCGGTGTGTAGGGAACCTCTCCAGCTGCGGTTCGGGAGGCATAACCGGACAGCAGGTCGGACAGGTTGATACTAGCGATGCCCCAGTCTCGAGCGGCACCTGGTTCGGAAGCCGGACGGCGTTCGATCTCCATGCCGAATTCCAAGTCCGCATCCCAGGCGTCGGACCGGATTTTTGCGATTGCCCAAGCCGCATCTTCCGTGACTGCGGTAACCCGAACCTTGGCTGGAGCGTCGCTAGTCAGTCCTGCGTCTTCGAAGACAAAGCAGAGGGCCGCTACCTTCTCGGAAGGCAGTTTCCCAGCAATGCAGTGTTGACGGGCTTGGCGGTAGTCCCGTTGGATGACGGCATCCACGAACTGGTGGGCAGTAGCTTCGGCGGCGGTCTTGTCTCCTGTGTTCCCGGAACCATCTCGTGATTTGCCGTCTTCTCCCGTCAGACCATTGCCCGACTTGCCGAGAATCTGGCGCTCCAGAGTAGGAGGAAAGGTAAGTTTGACGATCTTGGCATCGACCGGATCCTTGCTGAACTCGAACGCGATGTGGTGGACTTCTCGTCCGTCGGCCGGGGTAGTGCGAGAAAATGGAACGAGGTACGAAGTAGTGCCCGGGAGCTGCTCCACTTTGTCGGTATTTGATTGATATCCTAAATCTCCGATCACTCGACTGAGAAGTAATGCAGCAGCCTGCGGGTAGTTGGGGTCGGCGGTAATGGAAAAGTGCGTCTCGGTATCTGCGATCCCGCCTTGATCGAGCTGGCTGAGAAGGCTTACCAGCTGGGACTTTCGAACCTGATCTGGGGTCGCAACCGCCGCTCGTGCGGGTGAATTCTTTTCCAGACCGAACCCCTTAATAGCGGCATCACTTGAGCTCCCTTCACTACTGGTAGCCTGTTCCAAGGCAACTCGGGCTCTGGCTTCTCGTTCCTCTTCCGCCTTCTTAAGAGTGAAGGAAAAGAAGATCCCGACACTCATGACGATGAGTGCTAGAAAAAAAATGATGCCGATCGCGCGGTCTCCTGAGTCAGACATATCGTGGAATTGGTCCCTCCTATATACGGTCGGATTTGATGATTCTGATCACCATCGTGCAATCCTGCTATCGAGATTGAAAACCTGACCGGAGATCCCATGAAGATCGTTGAGGGTTAATAGAAAGCGAGCGGTGTCCTCCGTCGTGGTGAATTTTTTCAGGCAATGCTCATCGCGCACCCGCTCGAGTACGTCCGAATCGAGGTCCCGCGTCATCTGGGTTTCCAAGAAGCCGGGGAGAATGCAATTGCTTCGAATCCCCCGACCCCCGGCCTCCTTGGCCAGCGACTGGGTCAGCCCGATCAGCCCCGCCTTGGCTGCCGCATAACTAGACTGGCCGAGGGAGCCACGCAGGGCGGCGAAGGATCCGATCTGCACGATGTGTCCAGGTGTGCGCGACTTAAGCATGGCGCGGATGGCCTGCTGGGAGCAACGCCAGGCACCAGTGAGGTTCGTCGACACCACCACCTCCCAATCTCGTTCAACCGATCTAGCGACCAAGGCATCGCGACAGATGCCAGCGTTGTTGACCAGCAAGGCCACCTCCGGGTAGCCGCCGAAGTAGCACTTTACCGACTCCGCCGAGCAGACATCGAGGTCGCTTCGCCCAGGTGCCTCGACCGTCCAGCCACCAGCGCGCAGCTCGGACGCGATGGCTTGAGCGAGATCTCCTTGTCCTCCAGTGACGATTGCGAGGGGCATAAGTTGAACCTAGACCGGATCGGACAAAACTGAAACACTGACGCGAAGACTTCGTTCCCAGCTCGCTCCATGAACTTTCTAAAGATCCCACTGCTACTTCTGGCTCCGGCTCTACTAATGGCCGAGGCACCTCAACCATTTGGTCCCGACTACCCTGCACTCGATGGTGCCGCTACGGGTGACTGGGAGAAGGCCTACGTAGCTCCAGAGAAGGGTGCCAAGAAAAAGGGCAAGAAGCCCAAAGTGCTTATCCCGCTCGACGTTCCCCGCCATGAAGTCGTCGCCTTTGCCATCTATACAGTAGACCGCGGCACCCTGAAGCTCAGTGCTCAGCTCTACCCCCTCAAAGAAGGCGAGCCGAGAGATGTCCGCTTGGAAGTAAAGGAGGGTGATAGCTGGAAGGAGATCGCCAAGGAATCAATTCACTACCCAGGTTGGAGCGCCCACTTCCGCGTTGAGAACTGGGACAATACCAAGACTCTCAGCTATCGAGTGCTTCACGGCGAGCTAGCGAAGTATGAAGGCACGATCCGCCGCGATCCGATTGACAAAGATGAAATCGTCGTCGCCAACCTCGGTTGCAACTCCAGCCGTACCAAGGGAGAACGCCCGCAGATTCTGAAGAACCTGATCGAGGCCGATCCCGATCTACTCTACTTCTCAGGCGACCAGACCTACCACCACACCCAGCACACCGCCGGCTGGATCGAGTTCGGTCTGCAGTTCCGTGACGCCATGCGCGACCGCCCAACGGTCTGCATCCCCGACGACCACGATGTCGGTCAGGCAAATCTGTGGGGAGAAGGTGGAATCAAGGCGACCAACGCAGCCGGCCCGAGTGGCGGCTACTTCTACCCGCCAGCCTACGTCAATATGGTGCAGCGCCAGCAGACTTGGAATCTTCCCGACGCCTACGACCCGACCCCAATCAAGCGCGGCATCGGCGTCTACTACACAAGTCTCAAGGTCGGCGGCATCGACTTCGCCATCCTGGAGGACCGCAAGTTCAAGACAGGACCCGAAGGCACCATCCCGAAAATGGGCCCCCGTCCCGACCACATCAACGACCCAAGTTACAACCGCTCCGCCGTCGATCTCGACGAGCTCGTTCTTCTCGGTCAGCGCCAGCTCGATTTTCTTCGCGACTGGGGACAAGACTACACCGATACCGAGATGAAGTGCGTGCTCTCCCAGACCGCTTTCTGCGGAGCCGTCCACCTACACGGCAGCTACACCAACCGCCTTCTCGCCGATCTCGACTCGAACGCATGGCCACAGAAGGGCCGCAACCGCGCGCTTCGCGAAATTCGCCGCACCTGGGCCACTCACCTTAGCGGCGACCAGCACCTCGCCGTCTCGGTCAAGCACGGCATCGACAACCACCGCGATGGTCCTTACGCCTTCACCGCACCCGCCTTGGTTAATACCATTTACGGACGCTGGTGGCACCCGAACGAGGACGAGATCGGCGTCAACCCTATCGAGGAAAGCCCCCTCCCATGGACCGGCGACTTCCTCGACGGACTCGGCAACAAGATCACCATGCTCGCCTACGCCAACCCAGAGAACCGCAACGACGAACGCCTCCGCGCCGATGGATACGGACTCGTTCGCTTCCGCAAGTCGGACCGCAACGTCACCTTCGAATGCTACGAGCGCTTCTCCGACCTTCCCGGCGAGGCCCCCAAATCGTTCCCCGGCTGGCCGATCACGTTTAAGACCGACGAGAATGACGGTCGCGAAGTGAAGGGCTACCTGCCGACGCTGAACTTCCAAGGAGCCGACAATGCCGTCGTCCAGGTGGTCAACGAAGCCGACGGAGAGATCCTCTACACCACCCGTTCCATCGGTGCCACGTTCCAGCCCCGCGTCTACGACACCGATGCCACCTACACCGTGAAGATCGGTAAGGGCCGTCCGGATGCGGAGACGATTACTGGCTTGAAGGCCAGTGATTCGGCCAAATCGGGTAGCCGAGATATCGAGTTGTAGTCGTGGAAATTCTAACCTCAGACCTCTACAATCGAGTTCTGTTTAACCGCAGTCTGAGGCCGAACTACTGAGTATCGTTTCTGGCTATATATCGCCGCACCTGTGTCACCAACATTGAGGATCACGTCTGGGTCCGGCTGATCGTCCTTCGACTTACACAGGTCTACTACCCAGGCAGGTTGGAGGCTATCCGCGGGCACCCAGCTGATGCGCTCACGCTACGCCATCCCGCACGACCAGATTCCCTCTTATCCGGATCAACGGAAGAACGCTGGATACTACATCGCCAATGGCGGCAAGACCGATTACAATATCGGCTCGCGTGACAATAAGGAAGTCTGGGGCGGATCGGAAACAGGCGACTGGAGCCAGGGGAAAGAAGGCCAACTGTTCTTCACTGTTGTCAATAGCGGCGGCTCCCAAGAAATCCGACACCTATCAAGGCACCGTTTTTCTTGGAGATGGTATCGAACACGCACTGAGGAACAACCTGTCGTTCCACGAATGCAGTGCCTTCGCCGCACCACCCTCACCGCCGAGTGGCCCACCACCGTCACCTTCGCCGCCAAAGTCGATGATCACCACGCCACCATCCACCACGGCAACAGCCAGCCGGTGGAAGGACACAACTGTGAGCCTCCGGGTAGAAAGGCTGCGGGGACATGACTAGCGGTGTAGAAGCGCTCCGCCCTACCATGTGTAACAAGATCGTAGTGGTGGCGCGTCCGCTAGGTAGATGAGGCGGTGCCCAGCGTTCCAGAGGCGCTGACTGACTGAGTTGGCGCTCCGTCGAGCAGAGGTCGAGCTTCCGAGACCCGATTCGAACATTGAACGTCTCTGGGATTCACGGACATAATAAAGCCCGCTGCCCGAGTTCGGACAGCGGGCCAAAATCGTTGGGTCAGATTACAAGGTCTTGCCGAACTTGATGATGTCCTTGAATTTCCGTTCACCGAACCCTGTGATGTTGACTAGGTCAGCGGGGGACTTGAACGCACCCGCACGGGCGGCTGATTGAAGCTTGGTAACGGTAGCTTCGCCGACACCTGGGAGCTTGAGCAGTTCCTCTTTTTTGCCGCTCTTAAGGATGGCGAGAAGCTTACTTCGCTGGCCGGAAGAGAGACCTGACACAGCCTTGTCAGCCGCCGTCTTCACTGAAGCCGGAGCCATGGTCTGCCAAGTCGGGCCGGCGGTTCCAGATCCGGCCGCAGCACGCTTGGTGGTAGAAGTAGTCGTGGTCGCCTTCTTGGCTGGCGTAGTCGAGGACTCCGATGTCGTGCTTGGGGTCGTGGTCGACTTCTTGGTCGAGGGAGTCGTGGCAGTTTTCGACGGAGTGGTGGTGCTCTTCTTCGTCGGAGTCGTTGTAGTCTTCTTAGGAGTGGTGGTTGCTTTTTTCGAAGGAGTCGTGGTGGTCTTCTTCTTCGACGGGGTCGTCTTCTTCTTCGACGGGGTCGTCTTCTTCTTCGACGGGGTCGTCTTCTTCGAAGTCGTTGGCTTTTTGGAAGTCGACTTCTTCGAAGTCGTTGGCTTCTTGGCAATCGACTTCTTTGTCTCTGCTTGGGCAGTGACAAGACTGAAGGCGGCGAGGATGGCGGGAAGGGCTAGGAGTCGTTTCATGATCCGATATCGTCGGCTGTTGCTCTTGAAGCGCAAGAGGCATCGTCAGCCGGGGCAATGCCGGGCTTCATGATTGACTTGTTAGGTCAGTCTTCGTATCACCCTGCTTGTGAGTTCGAATCCCAAAGCCTGCATTGGAGTCTCCTACGCTTGGAAAGAAGAGGGTGGAAATAATCCTCTTCGTGCCAAAGCGGTAGATAAGTTCTGTAAGGCCTTAGAGTCAGAGGGCAAGACGAAGACGGTGGTGCGTGATGTGGACCAGTTGTCGTTTGGCGATTCACTCAGCCAGTTCATGAAAAATCTGGGCGCTGCAGACCGGCTTTTCGTATTCTTGAGCGATTCCTACCTTCGTTCTCCGAACTGCATGCTCGAACTGCACACTGCCTGGGAAGTCGCAGGGCAGGATGCTGAAGTATTTCGCCAGCGTGTGAAAGCGTGGGTTTTACCCGGGTCGCTTCGGCTTAGCAACGCGGAGGATCGCGCGATCTATACAGAGTATTGGGAGAAAGAAGAGCGGAAGTCTAGTCAGGTGATTAAGGACCTTGGTGTGAACGGGAGTGGTTCTGAATTGGAGAAGGCGAAGCGATGCAAAAAAATCGCAGCCGACATCAATGGTATTCTCAATTTCATTAACGATACGCTACTTCCGAGGACGCTGGCGGAGTTTGTATCGTGGGCAGAAACAGAACTTGGCGTAACGATTCTGGCATCAGATTGGGAAGAGGATGATAGGGCCATCCAAGAAAATCCCCCGCTATCCGCACCTGTCTCTAAGCGATTTCGGAACCCTGAATTTTTAAAGGATCAGCTCCAGGACCCTGAATTTCAGAAAGAGATTGAGGGCGTATTTGGCAAACAGTTTAAAAAACTCAAAAGCCTTCTTGGAGATCATGAGGCGTTTCGCACGTTTCTGCGGGAGCACTTTGCCGATATCCTACCGGAGAACGCCACTCTAGATTCCGACAAGGAGGCGACCTGTCTGATCCTTCTATTCCATCTCCGGTTTCTCGAGTCGATCGCCGCCTTTTACCGCTTTGTGGAGGAAGAGCAAGGAGACCCAGAATTGATTCGAAGCCTTCTCCAGAATCAGATTCCTCTCTCGATGGATGCGGAGTTTGCGAAGACCACAAAGAAGCAGAAAGGGAGATGCCAAGTGAAGGTGCATCCTGAAATCCAGCACGCCGTCGGCGAGATGATTTCTTGTTGGCATTCGAAGGGGAAGGGAGTCTGGAAACCCAAGGAGAAGGCTGAGGCGGGGGATTCATTTGCGGAGGGTCTACCTTTGAATACGGAGATGGAACTCGAAGCCATGCTCTGCGAACGCTATGGAGTCGAAATTGATCGGGTGAAAACGAAGTTGGAGGACGATTATGATTTTGGACATGCCGTTTATGTGGTGATCCCCGACGATGCGGAGTTGGCCAATGTTATTGCGGAGAATCCACCTTACGAAAAATTGCTCGTCCTGTTTGCGACAGAGGGGGCTACTATCCACCGCGAAAAATTCGCGGAATATCAGAGGGAACTGGCCGATAATGAGGGGAAATCTGAAGCTGATAGAAATATACCCGAACTCTATGAAAACAGCATCGAGATCCGTCTTCAGAGACTCCACAAGCTCCTGAATCAATAATGACTACCCCAACAATCGACTGCAAGCCGGGTTCTCTCATTGATCTCGAAGGCGATGACTACTGGCCGAAATCGGTTCATGTCTTTGATGAGAAGAGTCTTTGGGCGCTGAATGCGGCCTTTGCTACGGGGCGACCGTTGCTTTTGCGGGGGGAGCCGGGGACGGGGAAGAGTCAGTTGGCGCGAGCGGCGGCGGCGGTGTTGGGGTGGCCCTTGCTTTCGAAGGTGGTGAATGCGCGTATGGAGCCGGAGGATCTGCTGTATCGGTTCGATGCGGTGGCGCGGCTGGCGACCGCGCAGGTGATGACGGGGGAGGGGGACCGCGATGAGAAGCTGGAGCCGCGGAACTTCCTGCTTCCCGAAATTTTGTGGTGGGCCTTTGATTCGGATACCGCTCGGGCCCAGCAGGAGGTCGCGGGGAAGAACTGCGGGTCTGGGGAGCGGCGGATATGGGGAGGAAGGGACACCGCCGTTTGTGGTTCTGATCGACGAGATCGACAAGGCGGATTCCGAGGTGCCGAACAGCCTTCTCGAAGCGCTTTCCGTATGTGGGTTCCAGCTCCCATTTGGCGGGGTGAAGGTGAGCCAGAGCGGAGAGAATAGGCCGCTGATCGTGATCACGACCAACGAGGACCGCGAGTTGCCGCCGGCTTTTGTGCGACGGTGTTTTGTCCTGAATCTTGATCTCCCAAAGGAGGAAAAGGCGCTCAAGGGGTTCTTGCGAGAGCGGGTCGATGCCCACGCCCGGCTACGGGAGAAGAGCTTGGATGAGGGGGTGGCTGATGCGGCGATTGATCTGCTGCTGGCCGACCGGGATGAGGCAAAGGCCAAGCATCTGCCGAGGCCTGGTCTGGCTGATTTGTTGGATCTTCTCGATGCGGTGGTCTCGCTCCCTGATCAGACGGCAGCACTGGGGAAGATCCGTGAATTTGCCTTTGCCAAGCATCGCGAGGATGATTTGTAATGGCCCACGGAGACATCTATCGGGGGGACCTTCTTCGGCTTCTTGCTCTTGGGCAAGGGGAGCTGGAGAACCATGGGGAAATCTGTGGGTTTTCCCATCGGCCGAGCCGTTCTGAGCCAGCTCCGAATACACGCAGTGGAGGTTCGCCGGATAGACCTAAAAAAAAGCCAAAAGTGTCCGAGCCTGTTTCTGAGGCGCCGTCTCCGGGCTTGCGATTCTGGATGGCGACGGAATGGGAGCCCTTGTCCCCGGAGGAGGTAAAATCCCGCCAGGAGCCGCCTGAGGCCTACCGGGCGGCGGAGGTCCTGACGGATGCCGATCTCTCCGGCGAGACGGTGCCCACGCCGGGCCGCCCGTTGCAGCCGTGGTCTAAGCTTTGGCCGTTTGTCCAGCGGGCCCTCTCCAAGCCCCGGCCCCGGCGCGAGCCCGATCTGGGCCAGATCATGCCGAAGATTGCTATCCGGCGGCTTCCGCGCAAGCAACGCCCGGCTTGGCATCCGAGGGCGGTGGTGCTGTTGGACCGGCGTCCAGCCCTGGCCCCGTTTTTCGATGACTACAACTACCTACTCCGGCGGTTGAAACAGTCCCGAGGCAGTTGCGGCTTGGAGGTGGTCAAGGTAAGGCAAGACCGTCCGCTTCCTACGGCATGGGGCGATGCCGTGGTCCTGGCCCTGGGCGATCTCGGACAGCTGTTCGGAGAGGCCGGACAGTTGCGGTTCTGGCAGGATCTGGGGCGGGTATGCCGACGGTCCGGGCAGCGGCCCTGGGCACTGTGTCCGGCTCCTACCTGGCGCTGGGATCACAGGTTGATGCGAGATTGGAACGTTGCTCGGTGGGATCGGGGGGCGCCTTTGCCCGCTGGGGCGCTAGGACAGCATGCCCGGCCGGAGGAAGACCGGGAGGGGCGTAAGTTGGATCAGATCAAACGGCTTCGCACACTTGTCTCTGCCCCGGTGCGGGTGGGGCGTGGGTTGTTGCGGGATTTGCGACTCCTGGATGCTTCCCTCGATGCGGCAGCCGAATATGATCTCTGGGAATCCGACCTCGTTCGTGGCACGCTTATTGCCCTGTCGCTCACACCCGAACAGGCGCGCTCGGGACGCGGGCAAATCGCCGGATTGCCCAAGTCGATTCTGCCTACCCTCTGTGAGGCCCTGATGCGGCACTACCGGACCGGACCAGAGCTGTTCCGGCACATGGCGGTGCTGGGGTTGCTGGAAAATCTGAGTACTGCGCAGCGTGTATATGTCGATGCGCGTATCGGGGAGGACGTGGTCAGGCAGGTCGAGGAGGCGGCTTGGAACTACTACATGCGGCTTGCCAAGACCTTCGGAGAGCAGGCCCAGGGGCGTGGCAGGATTTCCCATGCGGGTGCCGTGGCGGCCATTGGGGGACGGGATCTCACGCGTTATGAAGCCCCGGTCAAGCAGCACGATACCTTCCAGTGTCTGTGGGCTACGATGGGGGTGTTTCTGGAGAGCGACCGGAACATACCCCTACCCGACTTTGTTGATCCCGAGAAGATCGCCTGGTTCGACCCGAAGGAAGAGACCGCTCTGACCGATAGGCAGGTGAGTGTGGTGGCGGATCATCTGTCTTTGGAGGAAGGCAACTCCGGGCCGGGGACACCTGTTGTTTCGCTTCAGGGGATCCGGGAGGGTGCGAGCTACTTGACGGAGAATAGCGGTGCCTATCGGCCTATGCCGGATTCCCCGACGATGTGGGCGGGGCCGGGTAGCCACCGTGCCACCATCCGAACCGACCTTGCCCGGATTCAATTGGAACCTGTCCCGCGCCCCGAATGGGCACACATCATGGCCTACGACCGCGTTGGGATCTATGCCGTGCTGCGGGTTGGTAAAGGGGATGAGGCGGTCGATTTCCGGTTCCGCTGGATCCCGCCGGGACGGTTTACCATGGGCTCGCCAGAGGATGAGACGGGGGGTTTAGGCCATGAAGGTCCGAAGCACCTGGTATCAGTGACGCGGGGTTTCTGGCTGGGGGAGACCCCGGTGACCCAAGCGCAGTGGCAGGTGTTTGGGGATGAGAATCTAAGCGAGTTTCGCGGTGACCAGCGTCCGGTGGAGATGGTGAGTTGGGATGATTGTGGCGGATTTATCGACAAGCTGAATGGGCGGTTTGAGGGCCTGGAGGCGCGGTTGCCGTTTGAGTATGAATGGGAGTATGCGTGCCGGGGGGGAGAGCAGGGTGCGTTTTCGGATGGATCGGCGTGCACCGAGCCGGAAGGGAAGGATCCTGCCTTGGAGAATCTGGGCTGGTATGATCAAAATAGTGAGTCTCAGACGCATGACGTTGGTTTGAAGCAGGCCAACCGGAATGGCCTCTACGACATGCAGGGGAATGTCTGGGAGTGGTGCGCAGATGGAATACGCAATTATATGGAGCAGTCTGAAGTGAACCCTAGGGGAAGTCTGCACCTAGAACTGGAGGACGTCGCGCGCGTGGTGCGCGGCGGTAGCTGGACCGACGATGCCTGCTACTGCCGCTCCGCTTACCGCGACGAGGGCGGCCAAGGCATCCGATACATGCACCTTGGCTTCCGCTTGGCCGCAGGTCAGCCGGCGGAGTGAGAGCGAGGGACGAGCGACACGAAGCTGAGGCAGCAAGGCAGATGACCGCGATGCGGTCGAAATTTTTTAGGAATACAATACAAGCACTTTTTTGTACCCATCGTCGAAGGCGAAAAAGAGGAGGTCGCATTGAATTCTTTTCTTCGTTCGCACCGTGTTTTGTTCGTTGAGAGGGGTATTCCTAAAAACGAAGATTGGAACCACATTCGGAGAGTAGCGGAGAAAGCCGGAGGCAAAAAGCACGGCAACTCGCGGAACATGCGAAGGCCTTCGTCGTTCGGCTGTGCACCAACAAATCACCTATGAAAACGCTTATTCAAAACCCTGAGTACCCACCGGTCTGGGCCGAAACCTTTGGGGAAGAGCGGGGTGTAGGGATCTTTGCGGGGTTCTGGGTGGAGGAGGTGGAATTTCGGTTTCGCTGGATCCCGCCGGGACGGTTTACCATGGGCTCGCCAGAGGATGAGACGGGGCGGTGGGAGGACGAGGGGCCTGCGCACGAGGTATCGGTGACGCGCGGATTCTGGATGGGGGAGACCCCAGTGACCCAGGCGCAGTGGCAGGTGTTTGAAAGGAAAAACCCAAGTATGTTTCGTAGCGATCAGCGTCCGGTTGAGAAGGTGAGCTGGGAAGATTGTAGTGGATTTATCGACAAGTTGAATGGGCGATTGGAAGGTCTTGAGGCACGGTTGCCGTTTGAGTATGAATGGGAGTATGCGTGCCGGGGGGGAGAGCAGGGAGCATTTTCGGATGGATCGGCGTACACCGAGCCAGAAGGGAAGGATCCTGCCTTGGAGAATCTAGGCTGGTATGACCAAAATAGTGAGAATCAGACGCATGAAGTGGGTTTGAAGCAGGCCAACCGGAATGGACTCTACGATATGCACGGGAATGTCTGGGAGTGGTGTGCAGATGGGATGCGAAATTATCAGGGGCAATCTGAGGTGAACCCTAGGGAAAGTCTGAACCTTGAACCAGAGGAACCTTGGCGTGTGGTCCGTGGCGGTGGATGGTCCAACGATGCCCACCGCTGCCGCTCCGCTTCTCGCAATGGGCTCCTCCCGGGCACCGGCCTCTTGAACGTTGGCTTCCGCTTGGCCGCAGTTCAGCCGGCGGAGCCGGGAGGGAAGGGTGCGGAGTGAGAGCGAGGGACGAGCGACACGGAGTCGTGGCGGGGGGAGGCCCCGTCTGGACGAAGGCGCAGAGCTAGCGCTACCCTCGCACACGTCAGGCTCAGGGCCGAGTCGCCGACTTTTCAGACCCTGCTAGGCTCTGTCCTTGATCCACGACCGGAACTCATCAAGAGCATGGGACCAGAAAACAACGATGTCCGAACCCTCCATTCGAACGATTTCGGTCGGCTTGAAAACGCCTTGAATGAGTGCGCCAGTAATCACGAAATTCCCCCATTGCCGACGCCATGCCTCACTCTTCTTTATCACGTCGTTGGTTCGCTTGATCGAATTCGTGGCGTCGTTGGATACCTTGCACTCGATAGCCAAAATCATCTTTCCGGGGAGCCCTACAGCGACATCGACCTCATGAGCCGAGTTGTCAGCGGTGGCGAACTTAGTGGCTAGAAGATATTCGTTTTTCTCTAAAGACCCCGGTTCATTGACGAATCGCGACTCTCCTTTGGAGAAGCCAAGTTCATCAAGAACGGCACAAATTTCCTCCTCTTGCCGCCGGGCCAACTTAATCCTCTTCTTGGTTTCGTATTCCTGTCGAGCCATGAGGTAAGCAGCTCCCAGAAGGTCGAAGGATTTGCCATCTGCGATCGCGGACAAGTGAGCGGGCTCAAGCCATTCTCGGACCCTGCCGGCAATGAGTTCTGCGGCTTCCGCCTTGATGGCTATGCCAGATTTTTCCGTGGATTTGGTCCACTCCGGGCATGCTAGCTTAAATTGGTCTTGGCTAAGAGGAGGCGCAAGGAGGTGCCTCAGAGCACGCATGTGGCTTCCTGATTGTCGAAGTGCGGCGGCAATGTTGGTAAGGTTTTCGCTCGCTCCAATCAGGCTTCGCAATTCAGAAACTGAATGATCTACTGCCTCAAGCCAAGCAGGCTGTAGCACAGTTGGGTCGAGGGTCGTCTGATAGAGCTCCTTTGCCTCTGCGCAACGCTCCTCGATAGTCATAAAATCAAATGGCCCTGGCAACGCATTTTTGCTTCGCGGGGGCGGCTCTACGAGAGGCTCCATTTCTTTCCTCTTCCCGCTTGGTGTAATTCACAGCGGCTTGCAGGTGCTGAGGTAGAATACTCGGGTCGAATTGAGAATCTACATGTGGCGAACCATCGAGTGCCTCCTCAAGCATCGGAGCCAGTTTCTCGGCAATGGTGGGGGCTACCGCATTCCCTATTTGCCTATATTGGCTCACTTTACTGCCAGCAAACATCCAATTCTTTGGAAACGATTGAATCGCGGCGCACTCTCTGGGGCAGAGGCGTCTGTAGGATTCGTCCTCGAGGCGAATCCAATCTTGCTGGGAACTAGCTGTAACCGTGCGTGCAGGCATGTCAGGATCGGCAACGAAGCCACCCTGCATATAGCCCCAGTGACCACCAGGGCGCGTAGTCTCGGCCTTGCCGGCGCTCTTTATCCCGGTTCCGGGGAGAATGCCATCTAGGCGTTCTGCCATTCTCTGCGATGGACGAATCCATTCCTCTTCTCGCAAGCGCTCACTGGGGATTAAGACGTTTGAAAGAGGCTCCCATCTGTTGCCAAAGGCAAAGTCACCTGGTTCAGAGCGGTGATGAGTCGGCTGAGGGAATGAGGGTTTTGCACAGTCTCTGAAGCCAACAATGAAAAGTCGCACCCTCCTCTGGGGAACGCCGTAGTCCGCGGCGTTCATCAAGGCTACGGTGCTGTAGAAACCGTGTTTCCACAGCGTTGATCGTATCAGACGAAGTGCTCCGCCGGGTTCTCCCTCGGGGCCACGTGCAGTGAGCATGCCGCGGACATTTTCGAAGAGAACTATTCGGCAATCGCAGTCGTCTGCGAGACGAACGAAGTCGCGGAAAAGTGTTCCCCTTGGGTCTTCCATTCCTTTTTGGTTTCCAGCACTGCTCCAAGACTGACAAGGGGGGCCTCCGACCATGACGGGAATGTCGCCTTTCGCCTTCCCGGTAGCAGATAGAATTTCCTCTGCTTTGAGGTCTCTTACATCTCGCTGAAGGATTACTGCATGCTCCGCAAATTTGCCGCCCTTAATCCGGCACCCTTGATTTTTTTGCAGGCTAGCAACGGCATCTTCGTCGCAGTCAGTTGCAAAGTGGCATTGCCATCCAGCGCGCTCCAATCCGAGATCAAGTCCGCCTCCTCCTGAGAAAAGGCTGAGAAAGGACCGTGCGGAATCTTTGTTCATAAGAACATTTTACTGTATTTTTTCCCGGCGCTCAAGTTCCGAAAAACCAGCTACTCGCTGCCGAAGTAGCCCTGCCAGTCTTTGGGCAGTGGGGCGGCTTCGACGCCGCTTTCGATACGCCCTTCGAACTCAGGATTGAAGCGGGTGGAGGTGCCGTAGACCATGATTAGGTCGTCTGAGTCGGCGCCACGGAGGGCGTGGGCGACACCGGCTGGAATGACAACACCAACGTTGTTGGCACCCGGAAGGTTGTCGCCGTCGATCTGAAAGCGCATGGTGCGTCGCTCCATGCCGACGCGTTCGTCGATCAAGAGCATCTCCAGTCTTCCCTGCACGAAGAACATGGCATCCCACTGCTCCTTCTCATACGGGCGGAGGGCATAGTTGGTCGGCTCTTCGACAAACAGGCGTTGGAACCAAGCCGCTGGGTCTTGTCCTTCGGGAATGAAGGGCGGGTGGATGTGAAAGCCCTTGGCCGTACCGGAAGTCATGGTCGCAGTTGCCCATTGGCTCGGCCACATACCTATTTCGCCTAAACCAGCCTCGCCCTCGCGAGCAAACTCGCCGAAGAATCCCCGGTGGGGCTGCTGGAAGACACGTCGAGGCAGAAGCTTCACTCCTGGAATCCAAGCGTCGGCGAGGGCATCCTCTTGGTCCAGAAGCGCTCCGGCATTGACCCCCGAAGTAGCCAAGCGACCACCGAGGTCGGCGACGCTGTAATCACGAGTCTCGATAATGGCGGCCGCCTCGGGACGGAGGCCTTGCCAGTGATTGTCTGCGGAATTGGACATAGGCGGATGAATGCCATCGGACCGAGAAGATTGCAAGAGTCTGCCTACACTAGCTACGAAGCGAACCGTCAGCGACTTGTGCTAGGAACGATACATACGATTCCGCCAAGCCGTCTTCGAGCGACACCGTGGGCTTCCATCCGAGACCGTTGATCAGGCTGGTGTCCATCAGCTTACGCGGAGTGCCGTCGGGCTTGCTGGGATCGGTATCGATCTGGCCTTCGAAACCGACGACTTTCGCGACTAGTTTCGCCAAGTCGAGGATGGCCAGGTCTTCTCCGACACCGACATTGACTAGGTCTGGTGGGTTCTCGTTAGCGAGTAGGAAGGCGCAGGCCTCGGCGAGATCATCGACGTGGAGGAATTCCCTCTTTGGTGTTCCCGTGCCCCAGATGGTGACCTTTTCTGCTCCTGATTCCTTGGCCTCGTGAAAGCGACGGACCAGCCCAGGGATAACATGGGAATTCTCAGGATGGTAGTTGTCGCCAGGGCCGTAGAGGTTGGTTGGCATGGCGCTGTGATAGAGCACACCGTATTGCTTGCGGTAATATTCGCAGAGCTTCAGGCCAGCGATTTTGGCGATGGCGTAGGCCTCGTTAGTTTTCTCCAGAGGAGACTCGAGCAGACACGATTCCGGCATCGGCTGCGGCGCCATGCGTGGGTAGATGCACGAACTACCGAGAAAGAGAAGCCTCTCGATGCCTGCCCGGTAGGAGGCGTGTACGAGGTTCGCCGCGATCATCAGGTTTTCGTAGATGAAGTCGGCCGGGTAAGTGTCGTTGGCATGAATCCCCCCGACTTTGGCTGCCGCTACAATGACGGCGTCCGGCTTGTGCTCGGAGATCCAGGAATCGACGGATGCTTGATTGCACAGATCACACTCCTCCCGGCTGGCCGTGAGGAGGCGGAGACCCGATTTCTTTTCAAGACGTCGGATTAGGGCACCGCCAACCATGCCTCGATGGCCGGCGACGAAGATGGTGGTTGGAAGTGCGCTCATAATGAGTGGGCAGAGGATAGACCGTGGCCGCCCAAGGTGCCAAGTCTTCTCCGCCTTTAACCTAAAAGGTGTGGACGAACAGGCCGGAGCGGAGCTTCGGCTCGAACCAGGTACACTTGGGCGCCATAATCTGGCCGGCATCGGCGATCGCCATGAGCTCCTCGACGCTGACCGGGTGGACGGCGAAGCAAACCGCGGCTCGGCCTTCCTCGACGAGACGCTCAAGTTCTGCCGTGCCGCGGATGCCGCCGACAAAATCGATTCGATTGCTGGTGCGCGGATCATCGATGCCGAGCAAGGGAGTCAAGATCCGATCTTGGAGGACGCTGACATCCAGTCGCGCCACCACATCAGCAGATGGATCTGCGGCCCAAGAAATCTGGTGCCATGCCCCTCCTAGGAACATCGAACAAGATCCGGCTTCTGACGGTGCAGGGGAGGCATCGGCTGTGATCTCGAAGCCTGCGGCCCGAATGCCTTCGAGAAGAGCATCCTCAGTCAGCCCGTTGAGGTCGTGGATCGCACGGTTGTAGGGCAAAATTTTCAGCTGGTTGCCCGGGTAAAGGACACTGAGGAAGTAGTTGTAGTCCTCGGTGCCGTCGTGGTTCGGATTCGCGGCGCGGCGCTCGGCTCCGACTCTGTGCGCACTGGCGGAGCGGTGGTGGCCATCGGCAACGTAGGTCACCGGGATGTCGCCGAAGAGCGAGACGATCTGCTCGGCGCGCTCACCACTGAGCTTCCAGACGACGTGCTCGACCCCATCGTCGGCGTGGAATTGGCAGACGGGCTTGTCTTGTGCTACTGCTTGGGCAACGAGAGCGTCGATTTCCTCGACCGCTTCGTAGGTGAGAAAGACCGGGCCGGTGTTGGCTCCTAGCTCGCTGGTGATTCGGGTGCGGTCGTCCTCCTTTGCGGGTCGCGTCTTCTCGTGCTTCTTGATCTTGTCCTCAGCGTAGTCATCGACATGGCTGACAGCGACAATGCCAGTCTGGGTGTGGTCACCCATCGTCTGCTGGTAGAGGTAGATCGCCGGGGCATCCTCGCGCACCAGCACACCGTCGGCTTGGAACCTTTCCAATGTGTCACGCGACTTGGCGTAGACCTCGTCGGAATAGGGATCCTCGACCTCTGGAAGATCGATCTCCGCCCGGACGACATGAATGAAGTTCTCGGGCTTTCCATCGCCAAGAGCCGCTGCTTCCTCGCGGTTGACGACGTCATAGGGAACGGAGGCGATGTCGGCGTGCTTGCCGGGAGACGGGACGAGGCCCTGAAAAGTTCGAATGCGCATGGGTCTGTAAAGTTGGCCAGAGGGGTAGAGGAAGGCGGGGCCAGAATCAAGGGCGGGGTGGAGGAGAGTGCGGGTCGGAGAGTAAATTGAGAAAATTAGGGGCAGGCTCGAAGATCATCAGTTTGCCCCGTCTACGCATTTTCAGCAGTCCCCGTCCCTCCAGTTTTAGAAGGTCGGTTCGTGCGCTGGCGTTGGAGATCTGCTGGCTTTCCCATAGGGCCGTTAGCTCGCTCGCCTTCGGGAAGTCGATCGACGAGTGGCGTAGGATCGTCCGACACACCGGTCGAGCTAGGCCCTCGCCATTGGCCCGACTCAGCCCACCCTGAACCTGAACTGGGCAAGGCTAGGGAGAGGAACACCGGCTGAGATCCAGAGATTGACCAAGGGCGAGGTGAGGCAAGCAGTGGGGTTGAGACTTCATAGGACGGGGAAACGACGGTCCCGGCATGAGAATTTTTCCCCGCCATGTTTTCTGACGCATTTAAGTTCTGGAGGGGAGCGTTGTCACAAGGAGCGTCGCTCCCTCCGCTGAGGCGACCATCGGTCGGGCGAGCAACCCAGCACTTGCAGGCACGACGCGGAAATCACCGGGGCTTAAACGCTCTGAGCCAAAGTAGAGTCCGCCATCGACTACCGCCAGAATGCAGAACTGTCCCGGTTGGAGACAGGATCGCCCCGATCCAGGGCCCATCTCCCAGCGGTCGACCTTGAAATAATCGCAATCGACAAGACACTCACCGTCCGCCTTACCTAGGCCCGGTTCGTGGTCATCAAAGTTGATACTGGCCAGGGACTGCTCAACCTGTAGTTCCCGAGGCTGGCCGTTAAGACCGGCGCGATTCCAATCGAACACGCGATAGGTTGTATCGCTGTTTTGTTGGATCTCGAAAATTAGTAGTCCCCCGCCAATGGCGTGAAGTCTGCCACTTGGAATGAACAAGAAATCGCCTTCGCTGGGCTCGACGACATGGACTAGGTCGGACGTCGTGCCGGCCTCAACCGCGTTTTCGAAGGCTGTCCTATCGACCCCGTCCTTCAGTCCAACGTAGAGCTTGGCACCCGCATCGGCCTGGGCCACATACCACATTTCAGTCTTCGGCTCGCCACCTAATTCCTCCGCCTTTTCGGTCGGAGGGTGTACTTGAATGGAGAGATCTGCCCGGCAGTCGAGGATCTTGACAAGAAGCGGAAACCGATCGCCTTCGGCATCGAGACCAGCTTGGCCGAAAACTTCTTCACGGTGGTTGTTCCAAAGAAAGCGAAGAGTTGTTCCCTCACCGGCGACTAGAGACATCGCTTCATCCCGGTCAGATACTTCCCAAGATTCACCGAAAGGAGTGTCGGAATCCGGGAGATCTCGGCCGTAGAGGGTTTCCAGCATTCTGCCACCCCACACACGCTGCACGTAGATTGGATCGAGCCGGAACGACTTCGACCAAGGGGTTTCGCTTTCCTCGCTCATCTTAAGGTAAGTTATCTTCTTCAGGTAAGTTATCTTCTTCAGGTCCTCTCGTTCCTGAAAGCGCTTCCACGCCGGAAGGTCGTCGATGTCTTCTAGCTCCTCAAGCATTCCGATCCGAAGCCCTGCTCGCTTGGCTGCTTTAAGGCTATCGGCTAGAGTGTTCTCACTACTCCATTCGATATCTCGAAAGATCGATGGCTGCGGAGCATTCAGACCAACGAGGTAATATCCCCCGTCCTTGCTAGGCCCGAACACCACATCGAATTCCGTGGTTAGAAGCTGGATCGCCTTGGCGTAGTGACTCTTGCCAACATCCGGGCAATCTGTTCCCACAACCAAGACATGTCCGGCCCCGTCCCGAAACAGTTGGTCGGTCGATGCCTCGAGTCTTGCCCCTAGATCACCATCGCACTGGGCGATCCACTCGACCCGATCACGCCATGCGAGGTCTGGTGCGAGCCAGTCGGAGATCTCGTCGTGAGCGTTTTTCGGAGAATACGCGACACAGACATCTAGTGAGTCAGGGATGTTTCCGAGGACTTCGCCAACCATCCACCTATAGGCCTCGGTAGCGGCATCATCACCGATGTCAGCAGCTAGACGCGTCTTCACCTGCCCCGCTCGCGGGGCCTTCAAATAGACCTGCACGAAGGTCTCACCACTGTACTTTCTAGAGAACAAAATAAATAAGTGGAACAAACTATCAGGAAATCTATACTAATCCAGCTCCTTTCTCTCTACTTAGCCAAAAGAGGACTAAGCAAACCCGACTCGAAATGGCGACTAAGCGAAAAACGGCAACAAAGAAGGTGGCGAAGGTAAAGTCACAAGGGGGGCCGACTAACGAGATCGTTGGGATCGTCCTTCTAGGCATCAGTGCCCTCTACTTCCTAGCTCTAGCATCCTTCGATGCCTACGATCTCCCGGCCTGGGTTCGGCACAGCCCCGCGACCCATCCGAATGACCCGATCCAGAACCTGATCGGTCCCGTCGGTGCCATTTTGGCTGGCTACAGCTACTTGTTCTTCGGTATCGCTTCCTATTTGATCCCTATCGGTATGATCTGGTTTGGAGTATCCAAGCTCACCTCTGAACTCCGAATTGCCCGGAGGACACTGATTGGCTTCGCCATTTTCGTCCTAGCTGGCGCCAGTCTTGCCCAAATCCAGCCATTCGCTTTTTCGGACTGGCGGGATCACTATTTTTCCTATGGGCCTGGTGGTGTGGTCGGCCATATCTTCGGAGCGACGCTTTTGCGTGGAACCATTGGCGGCATCGGGGCCTTTATTCTTTTGGCAATGGCCTACGCCACCGGCATCCTGATGATGACTGGTATGCACCCGGTTGTAGTCGTCCGTGCCATTCGAGCTGGAACTCCCGATGCCTTAGAGTCTCTCAAGGCTAGGTGGTTTGCGTTCCGATATCCTGAAGACATTCCAGCACCAGTCGCCAAGAAGAGGGTGGCGGCGAAAAAGGCCAAAGCCAAGCCTGATCCGGTTACCGACGAGATCGAAGAAGAGCCAGAGCTGCCCCTAGACGATCTTCCCGAGCCAAAGATCATCGATGCTTCTGCTCCACGCGTTGCTCCGGAAGGAGAAGAGAAAAAGAAGACTCTCGCCGAACTTCAGGAAGAGCTACGGGAACGAAAGAAGGGTAAGCGGGCAACCAACAATCCATCTCCCAGCCTGGCCGAAGCATTCTCAGACTTCGAGTTGCCGCCGATGGACATCCTGCAGTTTGCCGAACCTGAGGAGCAGAACTCGAACGGAGACGATAAGAGAGAATTGTGGGAGACCCAGACAACGATCGTCAAGACGTTATCGACCTTTGGCGTGAAGGTTAGTCCTGGTGACATCACTAAAGGACCAACAATCACTCGTTATGAGGTCTACCCGAGCGAAGGGCTTCGGGTGAACCGAATCACTGCCCTCGAGCAGGACATCGCTCGTGCAACCCGAGCCGAGCAGATCAGCATCCTCGCACCCATCCCGGGGCGCGACACGGTCGGTATTGAGATCGCTAACGATAAGAAGTATGCGGTTACTCTCCGTGAACTCCTTGAAGACGATGCCTTCGCCAAGTCCAAGGCCAAGATCCCTCTCGCTCTAGGCAAGGACGTCTATGGCAAAACCATCGTGGGCGATCTCGCTGCCATGCCCCACCTCCTTGTCAGTGGAGCAACTGGTGCCGGTAAGTCGGTGTGTATCAATAGTATCATCGCCAGCCTACTCTACCGATTCACTCCCGAGGAGATGCGGTTCATCATGGTCGACCCGAAGGTCGTCGAGATGCAGGCCTACAAGGATCTGCCTCACCTCGCCATCCCGCTGGTCACCGAGCCAAAAAAGGTGCTTCTTGCCCTCCGATGGGTGGTTAAGGAGATGGAGAATCGCTACCAGTTGTTCAAGAAGATCGGAGTCAAGGACTTTGGCTCCTACAACAAGCACCAAGAGAAGGCCAAGTTGGAACGCGACGAGCAAAGCAAGCTTGAAGACACCGTCGCCGATGACGTCGGAGGCTCTGTAGAAAGCGCTGGCAATGAGTTGGAAGATCTTGGATTTGAGTTCGGCGATGAGCCGACGCCGCTGATCACTCCCACGGCAAGCGCTCTCGGTGCGACCCCAGGTCCGGTGGAACTCGATGAAGTTGCGCTGTCCGCCCATCCCGTCCGGGTGAACTCCGACGGAGCCGCTGACTATGCTTCTCCGCCGGCGAAGAATCCAATCGATGAAGCTCCACTTCCGGACCACCTGCCGTACATCGTTGTCATCATTGACGAGCTAGCAGACCTGATGGACACGGCTCCGGCGGACGTTGAGATGAACATCGTCCGGATTGCTCAGATGGCGCGGGCCGCCGGTATCCACCTCATTCTTGCCACCCAAACACCAAGGGCAGAGGTCATCACTGGCCGAATCCGTGCCAACGTCCCGACGAAGATCGCGTTCCGCGTTTCCTCCGGGCTAGAGAGTCGAGTCATCCTCGATGTCAAAGGCGCGGAGCGTCTGGTCGGAAAAGGCGACATGCTTTACTTGCCCCCTGGGAGTTCGGCCCTCGTGCGGGCTCAGGGAGCTCTTGTCACCGAAGAGGAGATCGAGGATCTTGTCTCCTACCTCACGGAACAGGCAGAGCCTGTGTTCGAAGCCGAGATCACCGAAACGATCGAAGGTGGTGGCGACATGGACGACGAGGACGTCTGTGATGAAGACGAAGAAACTCTGGAGAAATGCCTCGAAGTCATCGGTCAAGAAGGCAAGGCATCGGCCTCGATGCTGCAGCGCCGTCTGCGGCTGGGCTACAACCGTGCTTCACGGATGATGGACATCATGGAAGACCGCGGAATCATCGGTCCAGGGGAAGGTGCAAAACCTCGGGAAATTTTGATCGATTTGAGCGGGGGGCTGGACTAGATTTTGCTTTTTGACCCAATGATTCGGCAACTCCGAGGAGGGACCCAGCGCCCATGGAAAGTATAGGAGGTAGCCTACGATCCGCACGAGAGCAGCGGAACCAGACAATCGAGGACGTGGAATTCAAAACCCACGTTCGCGCGGATGTGTTGCGGGATCTTGAGGCCGACGAGTACTCAAACTTTGCCAATCTCACCTACGCACGTTCCTTCCTATCGCTTTACAGCGACTACCTCGGTGTCGATACCTCTGCCTTTCAGGAAGAGTTTGCACAGCCAGAGCTAGGTAGTATCGAAGACTACCCCTATCTTCAGGAGCCTACCGAAAGCCTGCGGGCAGGTGGCATCGGTGGAGGTGGAGCACCGCCTTCGATGAGTAAGCGGAGCGGTGGATCCACCAACGGCGACCGCAAACAGCGTGGCCGTAATGATGAGCGCGACGACGACAAAGATCGCCGTCAGCGAATCGAGCAACCGAATGTTCGACCACATCCCGTCGCTTTGGGAGCCCTGATGTTGGCACTGCTTGGCGGTGCGGCCTATCTGTTCACTAAGGGGCAGGAAAAGGGGCAAGAAAATCAATCAAAGCCCACTCCACGCACGGAGGAGGCGGCGACCGTTTCTGACAAAGATCGGGCCAAGAGTGAACGACTGAATGCCGTCCCGGGGTCCGGCGAGCCCGCTGGCGCCACTCCAATCGAGAATCCCAGCGAGGGATCAGCTAGCAACATGCGCCCGCCGGCGCCAGCTGGCGGCGATGTCCTAGCTCCACCGGCACCTAGCCCCGCTGGACAAACTCCCGCCGGCAATATTCTCGCGCCACCCGCTTCCCGACCAACCACTCCCGAGGTCCGTCCCACACCTGAAGAGATTCTGGGAAGTGCCTTAGACGAGAATCGTCCGGCTGAGACAGGAGCCGTCCAGAATCCGATTGAGACCAACGGGTCGATTTTGAGAGCTCTCCCAGTGAATGGGAATTCTATCCCTGATCCTGAGTAGTAAGGTTCGGGCAGGCTACAGGCTCGAATCGATCAATGTTGTCGCCGTGCCATTATCTACGGTCGTCGTCGTGGTGTCTTCTGTGGTCACTTCTTCCTCAATGACTTCATTTTGAAAGCCGCGAAACGTTAGTTCGCGTTCCAAGCTCTCGATCGACTCGGCGACTGTTTTGCTGGTATAGTTGGCGAGATCGCTCCTAGAACTGGAGAATCTCAATTGCACCTCGGAGATGCCGACAAAGCCAATTCCCTCACCAGGATCGAAGGCTTCTCCTGACTCCGAATCGGAGGCGAGGAATTTGCCCTTCAGCTTAGACGCCACTCGTAGATTTGACTTGGGACGGTAGAGATCGCGGTCTGGCTTGCCTGCGAGCAGAAGAGAGGACTGGGCGGTGTCCCGGTCCGACCGGGCTCGAGCCACGGCGGCGGTATTGTCGCCATCCGACACGAAGAAGACTTCGGCCGAGTCTTGGGCGATGGCGTAGACCTTCTCGCCGTCTTCCTCGAGGGTCAGGACAAAGCTGGCTGTGCCGTTGTTCCCAGGCACTATCAGGAATCCACCGGTATAGTAACTGTAGTTCACCGCACCCGGATCGGGTTCGGAAAAATTCAGTTCGTAAATCGCCACGAACTCCTGTGTCTGAGCAGTAGCGCTCAGACACGAGAGAAGAAGAAAGGCACTGGCGAGGAGGGTTCTGCGGAGGCAAGCCATGGTCTATCCTACCGCACCGACATAGGGGCGCAAAGGAGAACGATGTCCTACCGATCCACTCTTGCGCTGCCACCGCCGACCAATTTCTCGATCTCGGCGAGCGTTGCCATCGACGTGTCGCCGGGTGTGGTCATGGCGTGAGCACCATGCGCAGCACCATACTCGACCGCTTGCTGCGGATCGCCGTAGGTAAGGAAGCCGTAGATCAATCCGGAGGCGAAGGAGTCGCCGCCGCCGACTCGATCCATAATTTCGAGCCGTTCGCGTTGCGTGCTTTCGTGGAAGGTTCCGTCGTGCCAGCAGATGGCGCTCCAGTCGTTGACCGTCGCCGTGTGTACTTCGCGCAATGTGGTTGCGGTGGCTTGGAAGTTCGGGAAATCGGCTACGGCACGTTCGATCATGGACTTGAAGTTGGCCACGTCGATGCCGGTGATGTTCTCCTTGTCGACGCCCTCGACCTCGAATCCAAGACAGGCGGTAAAGTCTTCCTCGTTGCCGATCATGACATCGACATACTTGGCGATTTCGCGGTTCACCTCCTGGGCCTTCTCGATTCCGCCGATGCTCTTCCATAGGGAAGGTCGGTAGTTCAGGTCGTAGGAAACGATGGTGCCATACTCCTTCGCCTTGCTGCAGGCGTCGATGACTAGATCTGGGGTGGTAGCCGATAGAGCGGCAAAAATTCCACCGGTGTGGAACCAACGCACTCCTTGCTCGCCGAAGATGTGATCCCAATCGACGTCGCCCTTCTTCATCTGCGATGCGGCGGTAAGTCCGCGATCGGGGACGCCCTTGGCACCTCGGACGCCGTAACCGCGCTCGGTGAAGTTCAGGCCATTACGAACGTCGCGGCCTAGGCCGTCGAACTCGCGCCACTGAATGTAATCGGTGTCGACTCCACCCTGCATAATGAAGTCCTCGATCAGGTGACCGACTTCGTTATCGGCGAAGGCGGTGACGACGGAGGTGCGCAGTCCGAAGCACTTGCGGAGACCACGGGCGACGTTGTACTCGCCACCTCCCTCCCAGGCTTGGAAATTGCGAGCGGTGCGAATGCGTCCTTCACCAGGATCGAGGCGAAGCATGACCTCGCCGAGCGAGAGAAGGTCGTGACGGCAGTCAGAGGCGGGTCGGATGGAAATAGCCATGGTAGTATTGGAAAAAATTTGGAAGGGACTAGAACTTGTTGGCTTGGCAGTAGCCTTCGTCGCCGTTGAGGAACTTGATCAAGTTGTCGGTGGCCATACAGGCTTGTCTGGCAACAGACTCGTGGGTCCGTGAGGCGATGTGGGAAGTGACGATGCAGTTCGGCGCACCGAGGAGCGGGTGGTCTTCGGCTGGGGGTTCGGCATCGAGCACGTCGGTGCCGTAGCCGCCGACCTTGCCACTCTCAAGAGCGGCCCTTATGTCGTTCGTATCGACGAGTTCACCGCGCGCGCAATTTAGGACGATGACGTTGTCTTCCATTTCCTCGATCTTGGCGGCATTGATCAAGCCGTGGGTCTCTTCGGTGAGGAAGCAGTGGAGCGAGACGATGTTGGCATCCCGAAGGACTTCGTCCATGTCGTTGCAGCGCCGAACGCCGTGGGTCTCGCCGAACTCCTTATCGAAGTAGGGATCGAAGGCGATCAGGTCCATGCCAAAAGCCTTGGCTCGCAACGCGACTTCCTTGCCGATACGACCGAGCCCGACGATACCGATCGTCTTGCCCATAATCTCGTTGCCGACCGGCTTCTTCCAGCCTGCCTTCCATTCGCCTGCGGCGACTTGAGCAGCATTGACTTGGATCTTCTTGGTCAGGCCAAGGAGCAGTCCGAACGTGTGCTCGGCGACGGTCGTGTGATTTACGCCAGGGGTGAACAGGACGGGGATCTTCTGGGAGGTGGCGTAGTCGACGTCGATCTTGTCCAAGCCGATGCCGTACTTGCTGATGACCTTCAGTCTTGGCAGAGACTTGTCGATAACTGCTTGGGTGATGGCGTCGTCCCCACAGAGGAATCCATCGAACTCGCCTGCGAGTTCCAGCATTTGCTCTTCGGACAGCGGTCCGCGCTCGCGAACGATCTCATATCCAGAGGAGGCAAGTAGGTCGTGGTGTGGACCCGGGGTGTCTTGGTAGGAGGTCGTGGTGAGGAGAATTCTGGCCATGGTGTTTGTATAGTTGGAAACGTCAGGAATCCCGCCGAACGTTTGGTCTCTGCGTGATCCCATAAGAATGACCGAAGAACAAGCCAAAACCTCAGCACGAGAAGTGGAACGAAATTTAGGGCCCCAACCACTGGATGCTCTAATGGAAGAGAACGAGATCACCAATCACGCCTTGGTCGAGGCCTCGAAGGAGCACATTACCCACAAGATGGTGGCGCGCGCGAGGAAGGGAAGAAGGCTGACTTCGAAGGTGAAAAACAAGATCACCAGGGCCTTTAACATAGCTAGGAAGAGCGCGTGGAAGACGGTTGTCGATGGTCTTGGGGAAGACGAGAAACCAGATCCAGCACCGGTGGAGCAACATCCGAAGAACCTCTTCAACTACTAGGAATCGGCCTCTATCACCCTCTTCTGCGCAGCAATCTACAGACTGACGATGGCTTCCGATCTTCTTATCATCGGCCAAGGTCTGGCGGGCACGATGGTTGCGTGGGAAGCTCATTGGCAGGGGCTTCAAGTTACCATCATCGATCCCGATCCGGCGGACTCCGCGTCGAAGGTCGCCGCTGGGATTGTCAACCCGATCACAAGTAAGCGGTTGTCGAAGAGCTGGGACTTCGATCGGTTGTTCCCGGTGGCCGAGCTATTCTATCAGCGCACCGCCAAGGAACTCGGGGTCGCCCACTACCGGCGTTTACCCATTCTTCGTTGCCTCGATGAGGAGGTCTCGACCAATGCCTGGGAGAAGAAGCGCGAACGTGAGGACTTTCGCCAGTTGTGGACTGATGATGCTAGAGCGAACCAGTCGGTCGATGAGAACTTCTTTCGCCGACCCGGAATCCACTTTGCCACAGCTAGTAGCGGAGTTCTTGCCACCGAGGAGTTTCTTCAGGCCAGCCGCAGGTTCTTTTCAAAGCACCACCAAGTCGTGGCCGAGGAGGTCGATATCGACTCCCTCACTCCCGGTGACACCGGCGTGGATTACTGGGGCTTGAGTGCCAAACAGGCGGTACTTTGCCAAGGCTGGCAAGGGACCTCGAATCGCTTTTTCGACTGGGTTCCGCTGCGCAGGGCCCGCGGGGAAGTGGTTGAGTTCGAACTGCCCGGTTGCGACGAGGATCGGGTCGTCAATCGGGGGAAGTGGCTTCTGCCGAAAGGGGGCGGACGGTTCTTGGCTGGATCGACTTACGATTGGGCAACGACCCACTCCGATCCCACCGACGCTGGTCTCGAAGAAATTCGATGTGGTCTTGGCAAGATCCTTGCCAAGCCATGCCCTGACATATTGCGGCATCGTGCTGGAGTTCGTCCGGTCATCCAGGGGAGTCGGCTACTTTGCGGTCGGCATCCGGGGCACCCCAGTATTGCCTTTCTAAATGGCCTAGGTTCGAAGGGAGTACTCAACGCGCCTCTCCATGCGGCTGCGTTGGTGTCGCATCTGGTTCACGGGACTGCCATCGACGATGCGGTCGATCTTCAGGGCAATACGTAGCTTCACAGAAGCGTGGCACCCCTTATCTCTCGTCCGATGGAGGAGAGGACGAGGCGGTACGGAAGCCGCGAGCCAAGCTACTTTCCTCGGGGGACTCAGCTCTGCGTGACAGGCCGAGGTGGTGCTCGATCGAGCTGGCGAACGACCCGCCATTAACCACTGGGGTCCGACGATCTGGATAGTCGGGGTGGGTGGCCCAGGTTGCGGTCCATTCTTCGACATTGCCGGCCATGCCAATGGCACCGAAGGGGCTAAGGTCTTCTTGGTGGGCATCGACGGGAGCCCAGTAGTTGAACCCGTCGATTTGTCCGCCTTCTGCACCAGGGCTGTAGTCGGCGCCGAAGTTGGCCTGATCAGTCGGTGGGCTGTCGCCCCATGGGTAGCGTGTTCCATCTGGTCCGCTGGCGGCCTTTCTCCATTCCAATGTCGAGGGAAGGCGCTGGCCTGCCCACTTGGCGTAGGTGTAGGCATCCCACCAATCGATCATTGTCATCGGACAGTCGAGATTGATTTCGTGTCCGCTGTAGGTGCCCCCTTGGCGCGCTTGAGCGTAGATAGTTTCCCAGTCGGCAGGCGCATGGCCCCGTTTGGTCGCTGGTTGTTCTTCGTGATCGAACTCTCTTCCGGTGCCGTCTCGGGTCGCAAGATCTTCTAGGAATTTCGCATACTGAGCAATGGTCACCTCGTGCTGAGAGATCCAAAAGGTTGGCAGATGCTCCGACTCAGCACCATCGGCGGAGAAAGTTCCACCGCTGACACACAGCATTGTGTCGGGGATCTGGCTCTGAGGTGCGGCCACAGGCCGAGCGAGGAGGACTACCGAAAGCAAAGCGAGTAGCGCACCGCAGATGAGGGAGAGCACGGCTATGCGCCTCTTCCGGTCCTTTTTTCGAAGCCAAGAGGTAGCGAATCCACGGGCACCAACGACGTGGTTGGCTCGGCCGATGTTGTAGCGGCGGCGGGAAAGCCGCGACTCACGGAGCAGGCCTTCCCAAGTGAGAATTCGGTCGTGGGACAGCTTCTTCAGGGTCTGAATGAGATCGGCTGCAATTCCCATCGGAGACACGCGTTCCAAACTGGAAATAAATTTGCGGATGCCAACGCCTTCGTTCTTGGATGCATTCGGAGCTCCAGCTGGCAACGCAAGATTGGCAAGGTGGGCCTGATCCTGCTGGTCGAGGTGAATGTCGGTGCCTTTCAATGGTCGGTGCGAAAGCTCCTGCGATTTGATCGCTGTCATGGCCTCACCCACGGTGACCATGATCTGTAGGACCTGCTCCGTGCTCAGATCCTGCCCGCCTGTCGAAAGTTGGTCGAGGTTTCTGCCGGAGAGCAATTCACCAGTATAGAAAAGGATGGGTCCGCTCTGCAGTAGCTCGTAGACGGGCGCTATGTTGGGGTGCACGAGGTTGGCCTTCGCACGAGCCAGCTTCTTGAACTCGTCCCTGAGCCCTTCATCGGTGCAAGCCTCGGGTTTCAGCAACTGAAGCACGACGTTCCGGTCGACAGATTGTTGCACCGCGTGGTACATCAACATGTGCGGAGACTCGTCGAGGAATCGTACAAGGCGATAGTCCCCGAGAACAGGGGCCACGCCCTCGGGAAGTCTTAGATCACTGTCCCCTGCAGGTGGCACACAGGAGAATCCGCTACCGTCGCCAGCGTGCAACCCGAAACGCCATCGACCTAGCGGAAAAGGATGTCGTCAATTTGAGGGAGGGTGGTAGCAGGAGCGTAGTCGAACAACATGCGTGGCTTGGCGATGATATCCTGCAATCGGTCTTGGTAGTAGAGCTTCAGAACATAGCCGAAGTAGCGTCTACGTCCGAGTTCGCGAACCTCTTTCGGGCTGAGAACCGGATGGTGGTAGACGATCTCGAAAATCTCCGGGTCGGCACTTCCCCAGTTGATCGGCAGGGTGCGCCACGCGCTGGATGGTGGATCGGCGGTGCTCTTCTCGATCCGCTCACCGTTGACCCGATCGTAGAAGTAAACGTAGATGCTGACTTCAGAGGCGATGATATTTCCCTCCGCTTCCCGCTGGATGGGAACGCGTAGCAGGACGGTCTCACCGTTGACCATAGACCCTTTGTCGCTTTTCTCCTGGGACACTGCTCCGAACGACAAGACTGCCGAGGCTCCACGTTCGGTGCTGCGGCGAGGGTCGAGACCGCGCAGTCGTGCATCCGCGATGACATAGTAGTCGCCAGCGCCGGAGTCTCCCATCTGGTAGATCTTTTCCCAGCACTCGACCGCCTTGTCGGAAAGGCTCATCACTTCAAACGTCCTTGCCATTTCGGCAAGGATCACCGGGTTGTCACCCATAACGTCTGAGGCAGCTCGGAACCTTGTCAGTGCGCCTTGAGCATCGCCCTCTGCTCGGAGCCGGATCCCGTCGGCGAGGCTCTCTAAGACTACGGGATCTCTGATCTGCATGCTTTCGGGTAGAAGCAGTTCACCACCCGACGGAACGGGAGTTGGATCGAAGACGGGCGCCGCGGGAGTTCTGGCACCAGACCTAAGTGGCTGCTGAGACGTCACCGGAACCTGCGGAAGGGGAGCACGGAGTTGGTAGTTGTCGGGCAATGGGGGAGGCAGGATATCGAGCTGCCCTACCGCCGATCCCGGGTCAGAATATCCGTCTCCGGATCGAGAAGCGAGTCCCCAAATGGCCGCGATGGCTTGGCATAGGGCGATGGCGAGCAGGATGCTGGTCGCAATGCGGAAGGTGCGCCCGGAGCCGGACTCCGGCGGGGCTGACGGCTGGAGTCTCTCGGCCATAGATGAATGTCGGTTGCCAAACGTAGGGATCGAGCGGATTCCTGTCAATCGAGCAAGCTTTACCTGTGAACCGAAAAAATGTCTACTGCTTGAGGAGGATTGATCTCGATCTCGCCCCTGAGGATGTCGCCTTGGGCCTGCGTGGATTGGGTGGCTTGGTGTTTCTTGATTCCTCCTCACCGTCGTCCACGGGCGAAGCGCTGTCACTTGTAGCAGCACGGCCAACGTCGATTCTCTCTGGCAATGTCGCGGTGGCGGAGGACCGGGAACTCCTGAGAAAGAGCCTCGATTCCGGTCAGAGCAAAATCCCGGCAGACATCGCGCTCCCAAGCGGTGGCTTGATCGGCCAGGTAGATTTCGACGGGTCGTTCATCTTCGGCCAGTATCCAGAGATCCTCGTCTTCGATCACGACGACGCCATCTGGTGGGAAGTCGGGAATCTCTCCGAAGCGATTTCTAAGGACACTGATCTACCTCTTCCCCCGGACAGCCTCGAGTTCGTTGCTGACTCAGACCGTGAAGATTTTCTGCAGGGCGTGCGGACGGCCAAGGACTACATCTCGGCGGGAGACATCTATCAGGTGAACCTCGCTCACCGTTTTTCGGCGGCGTGGCCGTCGGACGCGGACGCCTTTGGCTTCTACTCGGTGCTCCGCCGGGTCTCGCCGGTGCCGCATGGTGCCTATCTAGAGCTAAATGGCCGGACGATCCTCTCAGCTTCTCCGGAGTGCTTCTTGAAGATGAGCGGCAGAAGTATTCTCACCCGTCCGATTAAAGGTACTCGTCCCCGGTTCCGCGATCCTGCGTTGGACCAGCGATCCGCTGACGACTTGATGACGTCGCCCAAGGAGATCGCGGAACTGGTGATGATCACCGACTTGGAACGAAACGATCTCGGCCGGATCTGTGAGTTTGGATCGGTTCAAACCGACGAATTCCTCAAACTGGAGGCGTTCGAGCAGGTTTATCATCGGGTCTCGACTGTGTCCGGAATGCTTCGGCCGGAAGTGGATCACATCGAGGCCCTGCAGCTTTGCTTTCCAGGTGGATCGATCTCGGGTGCTCCAAAAAAGCGGGCCTTGGAAATAATCGAGGAGATCGAACCTTTTCGACGGGGCCTCTACACCGGAGCGATTGGCTACTTCGGGCAGAATGGCGAAAGCCAGTTTAGCATCGCCATCCGGACCTCCGAGGTCATTGGCGACCGACTTCATCTTCATGTCGGCTCAGGAATCGTTGCCGACTCCGACCCTGCGGCAGAGTATGAGGAGACTTTGCACAAGGCCGAGGGGTTTTTTCGTGCGGCGGAAGGACGGAATTCCTAAAGGTTGGTTGTCGCTTTCATGGGAACCAACTGGGAGAATTCCCAGTTGGCGGTTAATTCAGGCGCTGTTGTCTCTTCTGAGGATTCTGGCAGATCTTCGAGAAGGAAGACCAAGTCCTCATTGTCGGGATCGCGTTTGATTGCCGAAGTCACGAGGCTTCGAGCGCGATCGACTTCGTCTAACTCGATCAGAGAGTAGAAAGCCTCTTCGATTAAGAACGGGTCCTCGGGAGTGATTTGGAGCGCCGTCATCTGGGCCTCTAGGGCATGTTTTTTTAGTCCGAGTGCGCTGTAGATCTCCGTGAGAAGGAAGGAATCGAGTAGGCGTTCTTCGTCATGATTCTGGGAGGTGGTCTCGGACGCCCAGCGGAGTGCATCCTCTGGTCGATCTTCCTGAAGTGCCTGTCGGGCGAGAGCACGGTGGGCACGCCCGTCGGGTTGGACAGGATAGGTTGCGGCCCGTCGGAAGTAGAGCAATGCGGTGTCCGAATCCCCGGCTTCCTGAAGGTAGTCTCCGATCGCCGAATTCATGACATAGTCTTTTGGGTTGGCTTTTGCTAGGGCCTCGAAGTAGGGCTTCGCACCGTCCAAATTTCCGTCTGCTTGGAGGGAGTCAGCTAGGCCGAAGAGTCCCAGCTGATTCTTGGGATCGACTTTGAGTTGGCTCTCGGCCCAAGTCTGAGTGTTTTTCCAGGCTCGGACCTGGACAGCCGAGGCCGTCACCAAGCCAACAATGATCACGGGCACCAGCCCGAACCGGATCCATCGGTGGCGTAGTGCCCAATCGACCAGCGGAGCCAGGGCGATGAGGATTCCGAGATGGGCGAGGTAGGTATAGTGGTCGGATAGGAACAGGCGGGAGAAGGGAACGAGTCCAGAAGAGGGCAGGGACAGGACTAGGAAGGTGAACAAGCCGAAGATTGGGAGCTTGGACCGCTTCGAGAAAATGCCACCGACGACGGCCCAAAGAGCCAGAATGAATGCTCCCAACCACATCATGAGGTGCGGGGCAACGATCGGCATATCGACAAAGGTTGGCCCGCTTGGCAGGACCAGTCGACGGAAGTAGCCACACATTGTGGCGAGCGACAGCCCCAGCGCATCGATGCCGATGGGTGGGTAGAAGTCAGGGAGTATCGCTCGATAGCTCCCGATTCGCCATGTGATGAGCGCGGTTGCCAGTGCGATCGCGAAGAACAGGAACAGACCCCAGAAGGGCAGAAATCTCCGCTTAACCGAGTTCGCTCTCCTCGGAAGGTCTTCGAATTCAAGAACAGCAAAAATAAGGGGGAGACCGACCCACGATGGCTTCGAAAGGCAGCAGAGTAAGAACAAGGCAATCGATGCCAACAGAGAAACGGTTCGATGGTTCTTCCGAGCACTGAGAAAGAGCAGGAACGAGCCAAGGGCGAAGGCCGAGGAAAGCATATCTTTGAGTTCCGACGCCCACGCTACGGAGGCGATCCGAGCAGGATGAGCGACAAACACCAGCGAAAGAGTGAGTGCGACCCAAGGGTCAACTCGGAGCCTGCCGAGAATCAACAGGAGCAAGACTCCGCAAATGCCGTGAAGCAGCATACTGGCAACATGGTGGCTGGCGGCGGGCTCCCAGGGTAGGAAGCAGAGGGCTTGGTGGCCAATTAGCGTCACAGGAGACCAGAGATCCACGGTAGTCGATGTGAATGCCCAGAGAGCATTGTCGGCGCTCAGACCGGTCGAGACGCGGGCATTCTCCGTGATGTAGTCGGAGTCATCGTAGAAGAAAAATTCATGACCCGCCGTCTGGGCATAGATGACTAGCACGGCGACGAGAAGGATCGGGATACGGAGGAACCCGAGATATCGAGGGGTAGATTTCGTTTCCATGGTCGGGGTGCGGACCATGCAAGACATTGATCAGTAGAAGGTTACTGATTCCGGATGAGGCCGGAAGTGCGATGCGTAGAGAGACTTGGGGTGTTGCCTTACGGCCGTTGTTTTAGATAATCCGACCTAGGTAACCAGATTGTCACACAATTACGATAGATCAAATGTAAATACATAGTGGTTTTGCCGTGTCCCGCCGCTAGCATAAACCGCTGGACATGAGGCGAGCAGTCGCGTTCGATCCACTCAGAAGGCGATGATCGATTGGATCCAGAACTACATAGAATCCCAGCGCCAGCTCCTTGCTGGAATTGACCCAGAAGAGGTCGCTGGACTGATTGGAATCCTCAGTGAGGCGTGGCGGGAGAATCGTCAGGTATTTTTGTTCGGAAACGGCGGTAGCGCCTCCAATTGCTCTCACTTCGCCACTGATTTGGGCAAGAGTAGCTCTGATGCCTTGGGCAAGCGCTTTAAGGTGATGACGCTGAACGACAACGTCAGCTGGATCACTGCGCTGGGGAACGACTACTCCTACGAGGATATCTACGTTGGTCAGCTCCAAAACTACGGCGAGCCCGGTGATGTGGCCTTGTCTCTCAGTGTCAGTGGAGCATCACCGAATTGCGTCAAGGCGCTGACTTGGGCCAAAGACAACGGGCTCAAGACCATTTCGCTTGTCGGCGGGAAGCGAGGACCGATGGCGGATATCTCTGATCATTCGATCGTGCTCAAGGACGAGCACTACGGCCGGGTGGAAGATGCCCAGATGACGATCTGCCATCTGCTTTGTTACGTCTTCTTGGAAGTACAAGGAGCAGCGGAAAAGACCAGCTAGCACAACTATGAAGAAGGCCGTCGTTATTCCCTCCTACAAGGCCGAGGACACAGTCGCCGGGGTCATCGAGACCCTGCCGAATGAACTCTTTGCTCAGGGTGGCATCGCCATCATCGTCAACGACGCCAGTCCTGACCGAACCGGAGAGGTCGCCGATGAGGTCGCCAGCAGGCGCGAAGGTGTGTTCGTCGTGCACCACGATGCGAACCGCGGCTACGGAGGCGCCTTGAAGACCGGGATCCGCTTCGGTATGGGACAGGGTGCAGAAATCTTCGCCATCGTGCATGCCGACGGTCAGTACGCTCCATCAATGGCCCTAAAACTCTGCGAACCGATCGAGCAGGGCTTGACCGGCATCGTGCAGGGATCTCGGATGAAGGGGGGCGCACGTAGCGGTGATAACCCGATGCCGATGTCGCGTTACTTGCCAAACCGGATGCTGACGATCTTCGAAAATTTTGTCGTCGGAACCGACCTCGCGGAGTTCCACAGCGGCTTCATGGTCTACTCGCGTCAACTCTTGGAGCGGGTCCCATTCGAAGCGCTGCAGGACAACTACAACTTCGACGCGGAGATGATCATCCTCGCCCACGGCGTCGGGATCAAGACGGTCGAGGTCCCCATCCCGACTCGCTATGACGACGAAACCTCGAGCCTGAATCCGATTCCCTACGGCTTGAATGTCCTGCGGATGATGTGGCGGGTTACGACCGGTCACTACTCGAAGCTTCAGGACAAGCACGACCTAACTCTCGACACCGCTGATTAAGATGACTTTTAGACGAGTTGGTGGCTGGTGGCGGCATCTCTCATTTGGGGCGAAGGTCGCCCTTGTTCTACTTGTGGCCGTTGCGGTTGGGTCTGCGTTGGCCATTCCTGCTTGGGGATCCCTAGACCAGGCTCAATTGCGCATCGCTGATCGAATCGAGTCAGGTAAGCCAGTTCCCTACCACTATTATCTACCGGTCTGGGGTATTTACGGTAGCGCGCTGAACGTAGTATTATCGTCGGTTCTGGCGGTTCTGGTGGGTTGGTGGGGAAGTCGAGACAAGGCCCCACCGCTGGAAACTTCGAAGCCCGAGCCGCTTTCCAACCTCGCCTTGGGTTCAGCCCTCGTTGCGCTCGTCGTGGCTGCGATCCTGAATGCGCCCCGTTTGCATCACAGTCTATGGGGTGATGAGGAGCAGACCTTGAAGGAGTCCGTCGTCGGACAGTACAAGGCGGACGCGTCAGGAGAACTGGAGTTCCACGAAGTGACCTGGCGGGACGTGTTCTTCGGCTACAAATCGACCAACAACCACATTCTGTTCAGTGCCGTCGCGAAGCTGAGCCACGACGTCTTGCACCAGCCAGACGACACTGGAACCTACTTCTCCGAATGGGCCGTCCGGCTGCCTGCCTTTCTCGCTGGCCTGCTCGCCTTGCCTGCCATCGCATGGGCGACCCATCGGCTTGGTTTTATCGGAGCAGCGGCATGGGCTCCGTGGGTGCTCCTTGGCCATGCTTGGTATACCCGCTACTCAACCGATGCGCGGGGCTACGGCTTTGTTCTGCTCTTGGCGCCTCTCGCGGTTGGGGTTGCCACTCGATGTGTGCAGTCCGGTCAATGGCGGCACTGGTGTTGTTTAGCGCTGCTGTCGTTTGCTTTGCTTTACACGTTCCCAGGCTCGATTTACTTGTTGGTTTTGCTTCATGCCGCCGTCGCGGTGGTGCTCATCCGCCGACCCGACCCACAGGAACGTCTTGCCCAAATGGGACGTTGGATTCTACCGTCCGCAGTTGTCGCGCTAGCCTTCATCCAGCTATTCGCGCCGTGTTTCCCACAGATGTGTCTCTACATACATCGGATTTTCGCGGTGGAGCATGGCTATGTTGCCTCTTGGTTCACGGACGAACTCGCCTACCTCGCCACCGGGGAGGCTTGGCATCGCTGGGAGCAGGACAATCCATTTGCCGGAGCTCTGTCGGAGCGTGTGGCGGCACGGCCCGTTCCCACTGTCATCGGCCTAGTCGCGATTTTGTTGAGTTTCCTCACAGGATGTCTTGCTCTTATCCGAACTCGAAAGGCCCGCCCCTGGGCAATCGCCTTACTCCTGGCAGGGCCTATGGCGGTTCTCCACGGTGTAGCCGCCGGACACTATCTATATCCTTGGTATCTGGTTCCGTGTCTGACTGGTATTGCAATCTCCCTCGCGATCGGCATGCATTGTCTTGTCGAAAATTTCGCGTCAACGATCGCATCGGGCCTGACCGTTCCTCCCAAATCTTGGATTTCCGTGGCGGCTGGAGTCGCTCTCTTGACTGCTCTTTGGCAGCCAGCAGGCCTTCGAAATCAACTGCTTCGTACTTACCCGATCGAGCCACTAAAGGAGTCGTCGGAAATTTACCGTCGCTACGCCAATCCCGAACACCCGGACTTTGGCAAGGAAGCGCTTAGCGCACACATCCACATGTATACCGAGGCCTACGACCCCGCAGGCGTGCGGGTGAAGAACGAGTTCGGGCTTCTCGATCTCATGTCCCAGTCCGATGCCACCGGCCTACCTCTGTTCGTCGATACCGCCATCCCAGACCTTGGTGCCGAGGTGATGCCTGATGTCTTCGGCTTGCTTCGCGACCGAGAGAAATTCGAACAGATCGGACCACTCTGGGGACTGTACAAGGCATCGTCTCGCTGGGTCTTCCGCTACCGTGGCAGCGAAACGCAAGTCAATGCCTTCCAATTCGATGACTGATCGGTCATTCGGAGTAGCGACCTGCCCCGATAAGCAATGATCCGCGAGAAGGTCCACCCAATTGAGCTCCAAGGGATCGAGTTCTTCCACGTCCATGGCGTCGCGGTAATCCTTTTCGTTACGTCGCTCACAGCATCCGCTGATTCAGGCATCGACTTCTTCGAGCCGCGGGTTCATTCGTAGATTTTTGCGACGCCGAATCCGCGTTGAGCTCCTTTGAATCGGTTACTTTTAATTTAATTCTGGGACGTTATTTCCGACAGCGCTTTGAAGTCTCTTCGAAGAGCGAGAATGCCCCACCGAAATTCGCTGGCGTAAGTTCAGTGAAGAGACCTATGGTCTGGATTGATCAGCACCATGCCTCTTCCCCTCGAACATACCCTCGGTGAACTCTTCTGCGGACCTGGAGGAATCGGTCTCGCCGCCTTACAGTCGCGGGTCCGTGTGGGTAGGAAGACCGCGAGGATCTCCCACGGCTGGGCGACCGACTACGACGCCGACACCTGTGCGACTTTCGCTGCCAACATCAGCCCATCCGTCATCTGCGAGGACGTGCGCAAGATCGACTTCTCTAAGCTCGATCCGGTCAATGGGCTAACTTTTGGCTTTCCCTGCAACGACTTCAGTCTGGTCGGTGAGCGACGTGGCATCGACGGGACGTTCGGGCCTCTCTATACCTATTGCGTCAAGGCTATCGATATTCTGAAGCCCGATTGGTTCGTGGCGGAAAACGTCGGTGGGCTAAGCAGTTCCAACGAAGGCCGGGCCTTCGATCAGATCTTGAACCAGCTCCAGATCGCCGGCGAGGGCTACACGGTGGTGCCGCATTTCTACCATTTCGAAGACTACGGCGTCCCGCAGAAGCGCCATCGCATCCTCATCATCGGCATTAAGACCAAGCACAATTTGAGCTTCCGCGTTCCTGCTCCGACCCACGATGCTAGCAACTATGTCACCGCTGGCGAGGCCATGGCCAACATCCCAGACGGCGCCGCCAACTCCGAACTGACTCGGCAGGCAAGCCAAGTCGTCGAGCGCCTCAAACTGATCCGCCCCGGCGAAAACGCATGGACTGCCGATCTGCCCGAGCACCTGCAACTCAACGTCAAAGGCGCGAAGCTGTCACAGATCTACAAGCGTCTCGAAAAGGACCAGCCTTCCTACACAGTCACCGGCTCTGGCGGCGGCGGCACCCACGTCTACCACTGGGAAGAACCTCGCGCCCTAACCAACCGCGAGCGCGCCCGACTGCAGACCTTCCCCGACGATCACATCTTTTACGGTTCCAAGGAGAGCGTGCGCAAGCAGATCGGTATGGCCGTACCACCGGCAGGAGTCCAAGTCGTTTTCGAAGCGTTGCTCAAGACGCTCCACGGTGTCGACTACCCGTCGATTGAACCGAATCTGAAAATGCCCGATCCGGGAGAGGGATCCGCACAACGCGAGTTACCCCTGTCAGCCTAGGTCTAGGCAGGAAGCGCATATCTTCCCCACGTTGATTTCCTACTTGAGCACCAGCGGTTCATGCTTCGTCGTAGCTTTCTGGCTTGGTGATGTAAGCCTTCTACTCGAACCGATTTCCAGTAAGCGAGAGGTAGATCACGCGGTCTAGGCACTTGTTAATTTAGGGTGAAACAGGGGATTCTGACTGATCTAAGGCAAGATTCTCATCCTTAGGCGTCGTTCTAAAATAACATATACGATCTATCATTTTATGTGATATTGACTCGTGATTGAAGTGGAACAGGGAATCTCTGATCGTTTTAAAAGCCTTAGGGCAACATTCAATGAGAAGAGTCGGCGAATATGGGCAGCAGCAGAGGCGCTGGCAGCAGGGAGAGGAGGGATCACTCTGGTCGAAAGAGTTACGGGGATATCCCGGAAAACAATATATCAAGGGATCAAAGAGCTGAAAGATCCCGAGAGTCTTCGTGAGGGCGCAGGGCGTACTCGAGCCCCCGGGGGTGGTAGAAAAAAATATTGTCGATACTGATCCCGGATTGCGAGAAGAACTCAACAAGCTCATTGCTCCGGTGACGCGTGGTGACCCTGAGTCCGCTCTACGTTGGACGTGTAAAAGCCTACGAAATTTAGCTGAGGAACTCGGTCGCCTAGGTCACAATGTAAGTCATCAGGTCGTCGGGGAGATCCTGCGCGAGATGGGCTACAGCCTACAGTCAAACAGGAAGACAACTGAGGGAAAGCAGAACCCCGACCGCAACGAGCAGTTCGAGTTCATTAACCTGCTAGTGGAAGAGAACCTCAAAGAGGGCAACCCCGTGATCTCGGTAGATGCAAAGAAGAAGGAGCTGGTGGGTAGCTTCAAGAACGCCGGGAGGGAGTGGTTTCCGAAGGGGCAGCCTGAGGAGGTTAACGTCTACGATTTTCCCAGTATGTCGGAAGGGCGTGTTACGCCATACGGCATCTACGACATAGGGAAGAACGGAGGATGGGTGAATCTAGGCATCGATAAAGACACCGCCGAATTCGCAGTGGAGTCGATCCGGCGTTGGTGGAAGGACTCTGGAGAGACAGACTATCCCGCTGCCAAAAAGCTGGTAATCACGGCGGATAGGCGGGGGAAGCAATGGAAGCCGAGTCAGGCTTTGGAAGACACAGCTTCAGGAATTCTGCAACGAGATCGAGATCCCTATCGCCGTTTCTCACTTCCCACCTGGGACGAGCAAGTGGAATAAGATTGAGCATCGCCTTTTCAGCTTCATCAGCATGAACTGGAGAGGCAGGCCACTCACTTGCTACCAGACCGTGCTTAACCTGATATCATCGACAACCACTGCAACCGGACTAAACGTCAAGGCGACGCTCGACTCCAACAAATATGCCAAAGGAATCAAGATCACTGACGCACAAATAAGGATGCTTGATATCAGTAGAGACAAATTCCACGGCGAATGGAACTACACGATCAACCCACAACCGCCCCTTTCATTGTAGCAGTTATTTTCGAACGAGCCCTTAGAATCCTTAAGGATAAAGGCTTGGGCCATCTCCTTCAGCAAGACACAAGTCTCGGTCGTTGTATTTGCGCCACCCCGAGGGTGATGTACGATCAACGAACACGGGAGCTTCGGCAAGCCAGTCGTTTCCCAAGGCTACATGAAAAGGCAGGAGTGAGCAGGGATTCATCCGTGCCCAACAACCAAATTTGGATCTCAATAGATGCGAAATTGGGACGTCCTACTCCCGCCCTTCGTCGGCGTCGATGTAGTCGAACATCGTCTGGATGTTCGTGTCCCCAGTCAGGCCCGACTCGACGATGCGTGCCAGCAACTTGTCGCTGAGGAAGTCGCGGTAACCGGTGTTTCGCATGTAGGAGTTCCACCAGTCGCGTTCGTGTTCGGGTCGCTCTGATCCCTGCTTCCTTGCCCAAGCCAGTGCGTCTTCATCCGATGCGCCGGCCTTGATAACCTCAGCTAAGGCGTCATACTCGACACCTAGGAACTGGCAGGCCCAGAGATCCATCGCCCGCCCGAGGTTGGCGTGGAGATCTGGATGCAGGGTGCCTTCGGCGAATAGCCGGACCTTGGAACACAGCCGTGGGAAGTAGACGAGACCATCGATCTCGTCCTTCGGGCTGCAGGGAAACTGGTCTTGGAACAGGCGATCCATCTGCGGAGCTAGTCGCGGATGATCTTGATCGTGCCGCCGGACGGGACTTCGCCCAAGGCAGCCTTGCGGGCCATTTCCTCGTGCTCTTCATCGGTGCAGGCGGAATCGGTTGGCGCATCGGCCTCGGCGTCGCTGGCCTGAAGGAGTCCCTTTTCGGTCATCCATGCTTCGACTTCGTCGCCGGAGACATCCGCGAGCATCTCTCCATTGACCACCACACAAGGGCTCAGCGGCTGGCCGCTCTTCTGCTCCATCTCCCAACGGAACGCTGGATTGGCGATGATGTCCTTCTCTTCGAAGGTGAGGTCGTACTTGCGCATGATCGCGCGCACGCCTTCGCTCCATCCACAGTAAGTCTTGAGGTAGCAGGTGATTTCCGGTGTTTCAGCCATGTGCCAAGATATCCCGTTCGGGCGACGGATCAAGGCGGGGAGCAAATGGATGTTGGATATTGGATGTCGGGTGTCGGACGGGGGGAAGTGAACTCTAAACCCGTATCCCCTTATCATAGATTTATCCTAGGCACGAAAAAGCCCGCCTCCCTCACTACGAGGAAGACGGGCTTAAATCGTTTTTCTAAGCGGTGGGCCTACTCCTCGGAAGGAGCTTCTTCAACTGGTGGGGCACCTTCTTCGCCCGCACCGGGAGACCATTCGAGCATGTCGAATGCCTGCTCGAGACCAACCATGTCGGTGCTCGGGCGGAGGGCTTCGAATGCTTGAGTCTCGCGCTTAAGATCCTCTTCGCTGTAGTTGGCAGCCTTGATCGAGAGACCGATGCGGCGCTCAACTTTATCGACCTTGATGACGCGGGCTTCGACTTCGTCGCCGACGTTGATGACGTCCTTGACCTTGGCCACGTGCTCTTCAGAAATCTGGGAGATGTGGACGAGACCGTCGATGTCATCTTCGAGCTCAACGAAAGCACCGAAGCTTGCGATCTTGGCGACCGTGCCCTTGACGAGATCGCCAACCTTAAAGGTGGTGTCGATCTCGGACCATGGGTCGTTCTCAAGCTGCTTGATACCAAGGCTGATGCGCTGGTTCGGCTTGTCGATTTCGATGACCTGTGCTTCGACCTCTTCGCCCTTTTTGAGGATTTCGGAGGGGTGGTTGATCTTGCGAGTCCAACTGAGGTCGGACACGTGAATCATACCATCGATGCCGTCTTCCATTTCCACGAACGCACCGTAGGCGGTGAGGTTGCGGACGGAGCCTTTGATCTTCGAACCGATCGGGTAGCGACCGTCGATGTCGTCCCATGGGTTCGAGTCGAGTTGGCGAACACCGAGAGAGATTTTCTGCTCTTCGATGTTGATGCCGAGAACCACTGCTTCGATCTCTTCGTCCTGAGTGAGGACATCGGACGGGCGGGTGATGCGCTTGGTCCAGGAAAGCTCGGACACGTGGACGAGTCCTTCGACACCATCCTCGAGCTCGACGAACGCTCCGTAAGGAACAAGCTTGGTGATCTTGCCTTTGACTCGGGATTCGACCGGGTAGCGAGCTTCGATGTTCTCCCAAGGGTTGTTCTGCATCTGCTTCAGACCCAGAGAGACACGCTCCCGCTCGCGATTCACGTCGAGGATCTGTACTTCGACGCTCTGGCCGATGGCGACCATTTCGCTCGGGTGGTTGATCCGGCCCCAGCTCATGTCGGTGATGTGCAGAAGGCCGTCCATTCCGGAAAGATCGACGAACACACCGAAGTCGGTGATGTTCTTGACCAGTCCTTCAACGCGATCGCCGATCTTGACGGTCTCAAGGAAGGCGGCACGCTGCTCAGCGCGCTCCTGCTCGATGACTTCGCGACGGGAAAGGACGATGTTTTTCCGGTCGTCGTTGACCTTGACGATCTTGAACTCGTAGACCTTGCCAACGTATTCGTTGAGATCCTTCGGAGGAATGATGTCGGTCTGTGATCCAGGGAGGAACGCTTCGACACCGACGTTGACCATGAGGCCGCCTTTGACGACAGACTTGATCTTGCCTTTGACGAGGCCGCCGTCCTTATATACTTGGACGATTTTGTCCCAGTTCTGCTTGTGGGCTGCTTTCTCCTTCGAGAGGACAACCATGCCCTCATCGTTCTCGAGACGCTCGAGGAGGATTTCGACTTCGTCGCCGACTTCAAACTCTTCGTCTTCGAATTCGCCGATGGGGATAGCTCCCTCGGACTTGTAGCCGATGTCCACGAGGACGACCTGCTGTTTGATTTCAAGGACGGTGCCGTTGACGATGCTGCCCTCCCGAAATTCGTTAAAATTGTTGTCGATGAGAGCCAATAGGTCCTCGGCGATGGGTTCGGTGTTCATAGAATGGTTGATGGTTAGGTTGTTTGGTTGTTGATCGTCCGATTCTTAGAGGCCCAAGACATAATGACGGAGCTCCTTTAAGCCAGAAAATGGACGGCAAAACTACGGGGAAACCGCAGATGCGCAAACGGTTTGTCAATGCGTCGGAGAATGGGAAAATTCGCTATTTTGCGGTTGATTCGGCCTCGGGGGAGCTGGTTTCTGGAACGGGTTCCTTCGCCTTCAATTTGATCTCTAGGGGAGACTTGAGCTTGCCCGTGGCGAACAGGTATCCGCAGACGCACAGACTGATCAGAAGCAGGACGAGAATCAGGTTAAGAAACTGGTTCAGAAGCATCGCGCCGAATCGGCCTTTGCGTGCGGGTGCTGGTTGGAAATCGTCACCGCCAAATAGATCATCGTCGGGATCGTCGATGTTGATATCGAGCCCCCGCTTTTTCGGGGCATTGACTTTGATTTCGGGCTTTGGGGGCTCGGGAAACCTGTTTTTGGAGTAATTTGATTGGTCCGAATCTGACCCTAATTTCGAATCCGACGTGGTCTTGGCGCCCTCCCCGGGAGCGGATTTAGCTACGCCTCGCTCGCTGAGGAAGAACTTGTGGCCGCACTCACAACCGAACTTGCTCCCGGCGAGGGAGAAATCGATATCGGAGTATTGGCGGTCGCATTCTGGGCATCGGATGTCCATGGCAGAGTTGGGGGGTGGTAGAGGTTACGAGTTGTTGGTTGTCTTGATCGAAGTCGTGACAACCGGCCTTGTTCTCCAGATTCCCGCCATCAAACTACCTATGAGGCAATGGAAGAAGGCGGAGATGGCGGAGGGCACGACGGTATTCGGATCGGCGGCGAAGTGCTTGCTGGCGAGGGCGGCACCGAGTCCGGAGTTTTGCATGCCGACTTCGATCGAGACCGTGCGGCGGAACTCTTCTTCGTAGCCGAAGATTTTCGCGAAGAGATAGCCGAGAAGAAATCCGACCGCGTGTAGCACGAAGATGGTCAGGAGAAGAACGAGGGCGGATTCGCGAATGGCACCTCGGCGTAGTCCGACGATGCAGCCCACGATGAGTACGATGACGACGACGGAAATCAGAGGGGACACCTTCTGCACCGGTCTCATGAGATTCTTCGGCAGCCAATGGTTCAGGGCGATGCCGACGACGATCGGCAGAAGCACAATCTGCGCTGTCGTGGTGAGGAGTCCGACAGCATCGATGTCCATCATTGCCCCAGCCAGCAGCTTGGTGAGAATTGGCGTCAGGAAGACCGCGAGGAAGGTCGAGCACATGGTCATCAGCACAGACAGCGCGACGTTGGCCCGAGCGAGATAGGCGATGACGTTGCTTGCGGTTCCGCCAGGGCAACAGCTGACGAGGATGAGGCCTACCGCGAGGTCGTTGGGGAGCTGGGCGATCTTCGCTAACGAGTAGCCAAGTAGCGGCATGACCGCGAACTGTGCTAGGACACCGAGACCGACAGCCTTCGGCATACGCAGCACCTGACGGAAATTTTCAAGGCTTAGGGTGATGCCCATACCAAGCATGATGACTCCGAGGCCGATGGGAATGTAGGCCTTGAACCAGACAAAATGATCCGGGCATAGCCACGCCCAGACCACCCCAAGAATGGTCCAGAGCCAAAAGAAATTAGTGATTCGCTCCAAGTGTTGTAGGGGCCAGCTATTCGTTCATCGCCAGAGCCTCTTCCATGGCCGGCTCGGGCTCGTCTGTCGATTCGCCCTGAGTGGAATATCGATTGTCTTGCCGCCGCGATCTCGAACGATCTCCATGACTTCAGGGTAGGCCCACGCGTGAAGCCCGGCCTCGCCGCTATAGGTTTCTCGAGCGAATTCTTCGATTTCTGGAGGAGAGCAGATAAAGATCTGATTCATGGCCGCCTTTGCGGATTTCACCTGCTTCCGCTTTCCCATTGAGCCGAGGACACCTCTAACCCCCAGACAGGCCCTAAAGCGTGGGGCAGGGCTCTTTGTGGTTGTTTTTATTCCCCGAGAATTGGGAAAGTGGAGCGGGTGACGAGATTTGAACTCGCGACATCTTCCTTGGCAAGGAAGTGCTCTACCACTGAGCTACACCCGCGTCGCCTTAAGGGTCGCTAATGTGGCCAGAGTCGGAAAGGAATCAAGTGGAAAAGTAACCATCTTGATGTTCTCTTTCACGGTCGGACCAAAATCAGTCCGACTTTGAAAAAGACGCCACTCCCGATGTCCGATATTGAAAAATCCATCTCCCTCCTCAAGCGGGGAACCGTCCAGATTTTCAGCGAGGATGAGCTCCGGGAAAAGCTCAAGCTCGGCCGGCCATTGCGGATTAAGCTCGGCGTCGATCCGACCTCACCAGATCTTCATCTCGGTCATGCCGTGCAACTTCAAAAGCTCCGCCAGTTTCAGGATATGGGTCACCAGATTGTGCTGATCATTGGCGACTTCACCGCACAGATTGGCGACCCCTCCGGAAGAAACTCCACTCGCCCGCCCTTGACCCATGAAGAGGTCCTGGAGAATGCCAAGACCTACATGGAGCAGGCCTTCCTCGTCATCGACAAGGACAAGACGGAAATCGTCCACAACGGCGACTGGTTCAACAAGATGAACTTCTCCGATGTGATCAAGCTCAACGGCCGAGTCACCATGCAGCAGATGCTTCAGCGCGAGGACTTTCGTAATCGCATCGACAAGGGCCAAGAGGTCCGCCTTCACGAGATCCAATACCCCATTGTCCAGGGGTGGGACTCGGTCATGGTCCGCGCCGATGTCGAAATCGGCGGCAGCGACCAGCTATTTAACATCTTAGTCGGTCGCGATCTGCAGAAGTCCGAGGGTATGGATCAACAAGTGGTCATGACCCTTCCACTACTCGAAGGCTTGGACGGAGTGAAGAAAATGTCGAAGAGCTACGGCAACTACATCGGCCTCACCGAACCCGCACAAGACATGTTCGGCAAGGTCATGAGTATCTCCGACGAGCTCATGCCTCGCTACTTCGAGCTAGTTCTCCAAGAGGACATGCCTGAGGGACAGCACCCGCTGGAAACCAAAAAGCAGCTAGCAGCCGAAGTAGTCGCCATCTACCACGACGAGGCCGCCGCCCAAGACGCGATCCAGTGGTGGGATGACCGGAGCAAGGACATCTCTGCCGTCGATCACCCCGAGTTCCAGCTCAGCGAGCGTCGCGACCTCGTAGGCGTCTGCACGGCGGCCTACATCTCCCTCGGCCAGAAGCGCTCCGGCTCCGAAGTCCGCCGCCTGATTCAACAAGGAAGCGTCCAGATCGACGGCGAGAAGGTCACCGATCCGAAGCTCCAGCCCGACTGGGCGAATGGGCAGATCCTTAAGTTGGATAAGAAACGGGCGGTGAAAGTGGTTATGTAGTTCGGTCTTACCCGCCCGGAGTCTATTTTGGCTCAGGGCCATATTCACTCCTCCCATTCTTGGTTTACCACAAATTAAGAATACAGTGAGAATTCCATCGAAGGCACCCCGGCTATCCGACATCTCCCCCGAAGGATCTCAGGTCGACTTTCGAAGGTCCAGTGCCACCACTGCCCTCTGGCTACTTTCAGTTGGAAGCAACCGCCAGCTCTGCCCTCTGCGTTGATCTCGATAGCGGCGAACACAGCGATGGTTTAAGATGCGTACGACCAAGGTAGGCTGGCCAATTCTCGTCGATGGCAAGCTCTTCGCCTACGATCAGAAGGGTGCTGTTCTGCCGTTCTGGGCATGGTGGCGGCTACCCCAGATGGCTACACCGACCTGCGTTCAGCGAAGCTCAGTAAGAACCTTTACTGTGCGACCCCAGCGGTGGGACAAGGCCGAATCTACATCCGTCACGTAGACAGAGTGATCGCCTACGACTTGAGAAAGTAGAAAGTGGTAGCCAGCCTAAGCGCTCTCAGGATTCGCCTCGTCGGCATCGACGATGTTCTCCAGAGAGTCCATGAAGTCATTGAGGACTTCGATCGGAACCATGATGGTGTCCCGGCGACCCTTCACGTCCTCGGTGATCTTGATGAATCGACCTCGGTCGTTCTCCTTCAAATCGAGAAAGAACGTCTTCCGCTCAGTGACGATCTTTTCCGTATGGAGTGGTGCTCCCCTTCTCCCCGCTCCGGGATTCCCATTTTCGTTCTCGCTCATCGATTTCAGCTGGCTAGACCAGGTACTGTTCGCTCATTCCGGGGAAGAAAGCCTGGCTGGTTGATGTTATCGCTACCTCCGACCGTGTCAACGGAGTCCCACTGCTCGACGGACACGATCCATGACAGGAATGGCGATTTCGCGGGCACGGGTGGCGGCAGCTTCAAGGATACGATCTACCTCGCCCGGGTCGGCGGCGATCTCCTCCCGTTTGACGCGGAAATCAGAGAAATGGTCCCAATAGGCCTCAAACAGCCGCTTCTTGAAGTCCCCATAGCCAATACCGCCAGCCTCGTGGTCAGCGACCATGCTGGCGATCTCCTCAGGCTTGGCGACAAGGCGGTAGAGATCGAGGATGATTGAATCGTCAGTGGATTTCGGATCTTCGAGCAATGTGGAGTCGGTCGGGATGCGCATCACCGACTTGCGGATCGGCTTTTCCTCACCAAACAGCGGGACCGTATTGTTGTAAGACTTGCTCATTTTCTGACCGTCGAGGCCAGGGACAGCTGCAGTAGCTTCCTGAATCCTAGCCTCAGGAAGCTTCAGAGTGTCCTCACCGTAGGTCTCGTTGATCTTACCCGCCAGATCCCGCGTCACTTCGAGATGTTGCTTCTGATCCTTGCCCACTGGCACTAAGTCGCTGTCGTAGAGGACAATATCGGCAGCCATAAGTACTGGGTAGCTAAACAGGCCGTGGCTCGCTTCCATACCCTTATCGATCTTGTCCTTGTAGCTGTGGCAACGTTTAAGAAGCCCCATCGGAGCGACAGAACTGAGCACCCAGGAAAGTTCGGTGATCTCTGGAATATCCGACTGGCGAAACAACGTGGCACGACTGGGGTCCAGTCCACAGGCTAGAAAGTCGATCGCCAGATCACGCGAGTGCGTTCGCAACAGCTTTGGATCGCGAACCGTAGTCAAGGCGTGCAGGTCGGCGATGAAATACAGAGCCTCGCCTTCGTCTTGCAGGCGGATGGCTGGTTCCATCATTCCAAAGTAGTTGCCGAGGTGCGGTCGGCCGGTGGGCTGGATTCCAGAAAGAATGCGCATGGCCTAAACGCATCCGCTCCGCTATGGCGGAAGTCAAGGCTGCGCGAAACCTTCTCCCTGCAGGAAAGAAAGAGGGAAGCAATTTTCGAATTTCGGTGACCCATTTCGTTTTAAGTGCCTCAACCCGGCGTACAAAAACAGTTTGTTGTCGGGTGTGAAAACCTGTTGACGCTGCCTGCAGCCCCGGTGGAGACTGGCGAGAGACAAAAGCATCGCCTCACAGGGGGCAGCGCAACAGAACAACTACAGATGAACAAGGCAGAACTTATCGAGTCCATTCAGGAAAAGCTCGGATCGTCCAAGGACGACGCGGCACAGGCACTTCAGGCGATCACCGACTCGATCTTTGAAGGCGTGAAAAAAGACGAGGTCGTCCAGATCATCGGCTTCGGAACCTTCAAGATAAGCAAGCGTGCTGCTCGTGACGGACGCAACCCACAGACCGGCGAGAAGATCAAGATCAAGGCCTCCAAATCGATCAAGTTCACTCCGTCTGCCGGCGTGAAGAAGGAACTCTAAGTCCTTTCTGAAGGAATCAAATTCCTAAGCCGCCTTCCTTTCATGGAGGGCGGCTTTTTTGTGCCCAGCGTCGTCTACTAGGACAAGGCCTCTTCGAGAAGCGACACCAGTCTCCCGGCGGCTTCCAGCCCCATTTCCATAACCTCCGAATGGTCTAGGCTTTTCTGGCCAAGCCCCGCTCCCCAATTCGTCAGGCAAGAGAACCCCGCGACCTCGATGCCAAGTGCCTTAGCTTGAATCGCTTCCAGCACGGTGGACATACCCACGGCGTCTCCGCCCAGCGCCTGCACCATACGCACCTCTGCCGGCGTCTCATACTGTGGTCCAAGGAGACCGGCATACACGCCTTCGTGGAGTCCCATTCCCTGAGTCTCCGCGATCGCCCGAAAGTCTTGGCGCCAAGACTGCGAGTAAACCTCCGACATATCGAAGAAATTTGGTCCACCGAGCAACGGGGTCGTTCCGGTGAGATTCAGGTGGTCGCTGAGCATCATCCAAGTCCCGGGCGAGAATGCCTTGTTCGCCGTTCCCGCGGCATTGGTCAGCACCAGGCGGGAAATACCAGTCGCCGCTAGACAACGAATACCAGCTGTGACCGCAGGCGCCGCATGACCTTCGTACAGGTGCACTCGGCCCTGAGCGATGATCAGCCTGGTCTTGCCTAAGGTTGCGAGGACAAACTGGCCTGCGTGCCCCGGCACCGTTGATCTGGGAAGGCCGTCAAGATCTTCGTAGGAGATGGTGTCCTTGATTTCCGCACGATCGACAAACGAACCGAGGCCACTACCCAGAACAATACCTACCTCAGGGTTGAAGTCGGCCATCACAGAAGGAAGGCCGCCGACGAATTCGTTCTCAGGGGGACGGGACATACTAAATGGTATTCATCGGAGTGGCGGGATTCAAGCCAAGGCAAGACTACATCTTCTCTACCCCGTCGCCCGCGTCGCCATCTGGTGCTTGAGCAGACGATACAGAGTCTGTAACCGTCCGACATCAGCACCTGCTTCCAGTCCCCGCCGATAGGGTTCTCCCCAGATCGGCTCAACTTCGACTTCGCGGCCCTCCAGAAAATCGATCAAACTCGAAGGCCGGTACTCGCCCATCGGACCAGTCACATCGATCATTTTCTCCGCAAACGACATTGGGATGTCGTGTCCCAACTTCTTGGCGATACCGATCGTTTCGTGCATCAGCTGGCGGGTCAGAGCCAGCAGCTCGGCGTTCTCGAGAATTCGGGACGTGTCGATTCCACCGGCAGCAATCGACAAGCCATTGAAGGGAATATTCCAAACCAGCTTCCGCCAACGTTCCGTCGCGAGGTTCTCGACCACCGAGCAAACGATGCCACAGCGCTCCAATTCCCAACACACCTCATGGGTCCGCTCTTTCGGCGCGCCGCCGGTGCCGTCACCAGGATCGTATTCCCCCAGCCCAATCCTTCCCTCTCCAATGTGAACGATTTCCCCGGGTGCGGTGCGATTGATATAGACGAAACAGAGGCCGCCCATAATCCGGTGAGCGCCAAAATTCTCGGCAAGAAATTCCTCGTTGCCGAGCCCGTTCTGCAAGGTCAGAAGCATCGTGTTCTCGTGGAGGAGCGGTGGTATCAGCTCTTTAAGCGCCTCGTTCGACGTAGTCTTCAGGGCAATTAGCACCAGATCCACCGGACCGATGTCCTCTGTCTCGCGATAGCACTTCACCCCCTGGAGGCGAAAATCGCCGCCTTTTGTGCAGACGCGCAGGCCGTGTTTTTTCACGTGCTCGTAGTCAGAGCGCATCAGGAAGTGAACATCCCTGCCCCCCGCAGCCAGTTTCCCGCCGTAGTAGCACCCGATGGCACCGGAGCCGACGACAGCGATTCGGTAATTGGGAAGACTGTCAATGCTCGCCATAACTGATTGTAGAATTGTACAGATCAGCAACAACCATCCAACGAGAGGAGCTGACAGTGCCAGGAGAAGGCTGAGGTAAAGCGAGTTGCTCTGACGGCGACATTCGACCACCTGAAGGCTAGAAAGAGTGACTAGATAAAGACAACTACATGGCCCCCGCGAATCCTGAAGTGGTCCATCAAGCCTTCCATCTCTCAGTTCCCTACTCTCCTAGGTAGTGATCGGCTGGAACGTTGTAGGTCCGGAGAATTCGCTCCTGTGCAGCGGCGACGAGCGAACGATCAAGAACCAATGGCCGGCCTTGCTCGATCAGTTTGATGACGACGAAGTCTCCGGCATCCTTGGGAGGATTGTGGAGTGTTTGGTACAGCTCCTCCATCGAGCCGATCTTCTTGCCATCGACTTCATCGACGATGCCGTGCACGTAGCCGCGAAGGTAAGTATTAATCGAGTCTGGGAGGACACTGGTAAAGACGACTGGCTCGGGACGCTCCTTGTAGATCTCCTTGCTGGTGAAGTTGCTGAAGACGTGATTGACCACTTGGTTCTCGATCCCGTGGGCGTTGATCAGGGCGCGATCCAGTGGTTGAAAAACCAAGCCTGCGTAGACCACATACTTTGGCCGCTTATTGTACTGATTGGCCATGATCAAGTAGGGCAAGAAGCGCTTCAGGGTCAGAGTCAACGATAGCTCCTTACGGTCCCTCCAGATCTTCACGCTGACCTTGTCCCCGGCGAATTTTCGCTCAACGACCTCGTTCAGATCGACCAATTCCCCATCGACCTTGATCAGGCCATTTGAAAGGACAGGGTTTCCTTCAATCTCAAGAAGCACGTCGCCGACCTGGAGGACACCTCCGCTGGAACCTGCCTCATCGACGTTGGCAATCATGACACCACGATCTCCACCAGCTAGCCCTAGGGCCTTGATCTGACCGGGGTTCTGGATGGGAAGATCCGCTACTGACAGATCCACGTAGTGATCGTAAGTGCCGTCCTCCACATCGGTCAGGAACCGCTGCACCACAGGAATGGGAATCATGTAGCCGACGTTCTGGGCACCGCCGCCGTTCAGACCTTGGAAGGCAACACCGACGACCTTGTTGTCTTGGATGACTGGACCGCCGCTGTTTCCGGGGTTGATGGCGGCGTCGATCTGAATGGTCAGGTGCTGATCCACGCCACTGTGGCTGTAAGATCGGAAATCGATCCGAGAAACGACTCCACGGGTCACCGACAAGCGATCGCCACCTATGGGGTAACCGACCGCGATGACCTCGGTATCGAGCTTGGGAATGCCGCCTAGCTTGAACGGCTCCACTCCCTTGAACGGGCTTGGATCTACGAGCTTCAAGAGGGCCAAATCACAATCGTGGGCAATGTGGAGAAGCTCGGCTGCAAGGGGTTCTGGATTGCCGACCTTGCGGATGATCAGACGGTTCGCATTGCTGACCACGTGCGCATTGGTCATGAACAGATTATCGCCGACCAACCAGCCAGTTCCAGAGCCACCGCTAGGAAGACCACCGTTCCAAGGCGTCCGGTAGTCGGGATTCACCGCCGAATTCTCGACGCGGACAATTCCAGCGAACCGCTCGCCTTCTTCCGCGTGACCGAGTCCGCAAAAGCCGAGGCTGAAAAAGAATACGAGGACCTGGGGGGCAAGGAGACGTCCGATTTTCATTCATCTTTACTTACCCGCAGGCAGGCAGAACGCAAAGCCCATCTTTGTGCACAAGATTTGTGCGGTTGAGGATCGTTGTCCGGCCTTGGCTAGAGATGCAATCTTCTGGCATGCACAGCCGATTGCCTATGCCGTCTATCTCCCTCGTTTTTTTTCTCTGTCTCCGGGGTAGTGCTTTCGTCCAGCTATGCAGACGAGGCATCCATAAGGTAGTTCCGCAGTAACACCCACACGCTCTTTCTTTTGCCAACCCCGCCAATTGCGGTATCATCGAATTCCGCGTCGGACCGGGGGGCCAAGCAACGGAACAGGATTTCACTGGGAAAGCTCCTGTCTGTGCGTTATGGCTCCGCCCCGCCGCCTCATAATATCATGAGCAACAGCGCGCTACAACCGGGAGAACTTCCGATCATCGCGATCACCGACGAAGTCGTCGTCGATGGCGTCAAACCGGTATTTATTCTCGGCCCCTGCGTCATCGAGTCCGAGGACTTTCTGCGTCGAATGGGTGAAGCCGTGGCCAAAATCCGAGATGATCTCAGTCTCCGAGTAGTTTTCAAAGCCAGCTACGACAAGGCCAACCGCACCAGTATCGACTCCTTCCGCGGACCAGGTCCGAAGAAAGGATGCCAACTTCTTGCCGAAATTGGTAAAGAATTCGGCATGCCGGTGACTACCGATGTGCACACCGCCGAGCAAGCAACGCTCGCCGGTGAGTACCTCGACATGCTCCAAATTCCCGCATTTCTATGCCGCCAGACCGACCTGCTGGTCGCCGCGGCCGAGACCGGGAAGGTAGTCAATGTGAAGAAGGGCCAGTTTCTCGCTCCTTGGGATGTCCCTAATATTGCCAGCAAGGTCCTCTCCAGTGGCAATCAACGCCTTCTCATCACCGAACGTGGGAGCACCTTCGGGTACAATAATCTCGTCGCCGACATGCGCTCGCTTGCTTGGATTCGCGAGGCGGGATGCCGGGTCATCTTCGATGCCACCCACTCGGTCCAACGACCTGGCGGCGATGGCAATACCACCGGTGGTGACGGCTACCTCGCACCAGTCCTCGCCCGCTCCGCCGCCGCTGCAGGTTGCGACGGAATTTTCATCGAGACCCACGAGGATCCCTCGAAAGCACTTTCCGACGGCCCCAACCAAATCCCACTTTCCGATCTCCCCCGGCACCTTAAAATCATCTCTGAGATTCATGCCCTTGCTGCCCAATAGCCACGGTCTTGTTCAGGGACTGCCCGGCCGCGCCCTGATTTTCACTCTTGCCCTTCTTTTCACCTCGTCGGTCGCTCTTGCCCAAGACGAGAAGAAAAAAAAGAAGGACGACGCCGTCGGCGAGGAGTCGAAGAAGGCCACCTCAGGGCTCGTCGCCCTTGCCAAGGTATTACCGCTCGGCCAAGAGCAGAAATCCGTCGTATTTCCCAGCTATTCCGGTACCCGTATCGCCTCGCTGGTTCGTGCCGCCAGCATGAAGCGGGTCAACGACAAGCACCTCTATCTCACCGAAATGTCGATCACCACCTACGACGCCGACGAGGCTGAGGAAATGGTCGTCACCATGCCTACCGCAATCTACGATCTCACTACCGGCAATCTCCAAAGCGACTCCCGTAGCCTTGTCTCCCGCGACGACTTCGACATCGAAGGCGATGCGATGCTATTCGACAGCGAGCGGCAGTACGGACGCATGGAAGGCAACGTGAAGATGATCATTAAAGACTCCAGCACTATCAACTTTGGCCCGGCACCTAAAGCCGAGCCCTCCAAGGGACCCACCAATGAGAAGGAACCAACCCAGTAGCCCTACGGCACGCACCATAGCGGCCCTCAGCTTCGCTCTCGTCGTAGCCTTGCTCCCCATCGGGGCAGTGGCGCAGGACAATATGTCAGCGACGCAAGACAAGCTCAAAGCCGCTCTCGATGTCTTGAAAAAGGCGAAAGACCGCAAGGATTCGGGAATGGACGAACGGACCCGCGGTCTGATCGGAAATGCCGACCTCGAAAAACGCGCCCGCGCCGCCATCGAGAATATCGATCGCAGCCCCAGCAAAGAAGAAATCACCCGTGCTAAGAAGGCGGCAGGTCTTCTCGATAAGGCCCGTGGCAACCTCACCGAAGAAGGTGCCAAGCGTCTCGCAGCAACCCGTAGCCAAGTGCAAGTACCGGTCGAGCCTCCCAGCGATCCGACCACCGGAATTCCCTCCGAAGTTGCCGACGCCCCCGATCCGAAGGCCAAAAAGCCACGGAACATCGCCGCCAAAAAGAATACCAAAGCGACCATCATCGAGACCGGTCCAGACGGAACTGGCATCTTCGACGGAGACAAGCACGTCGCCGTCTTTGCCGACGACACGGATGGTGTAAAGCTCAACAACCCGGACATCTACATCCTCTGCGAGGAACTCGAGGTCCACTTTCACGAAGAAGACGCCGCGACTAAGGAGGCCAAAGAAGCCGCCGCCGCCGCAGGCGGGAACACCGCACTCGGAGGCACCAGCAGTATCGATGTCGCCTACGCCCGAGGCCGTAAAGTCTTCCTGCAGAAGAAGAACCCCAACGGAAAGATCCAGATCGGCCAGTGCCGCGAGGCGATCTTCGACGGAGATACCGGTGATCTTGTTCTGAAAGTCTGGCCACAGATCCAGGAAAACGATAACCTCGTCATTGCAACTGCGGAGACCACGCAGATTATTATCATGCGCGATGGTCGCCTCAAGTTCATCGGTCCGACCGAGACCCGGGTCGCAAACGAATAGCCAGTAACTATCATGGATTCGCAAGGTCCCTCCATCTCTGATATGAACGCTCCCGTCGATGGCGGGGGCTCCGTTCCACCACAAACTCCTGCTGGTGAGCCACAAACCGCTTACCCTCTCGACCGCTCTGCGGACCAAGCAGGCAACCAGGCGCAAACCAATCCAGGCCAAGAGGATCAGGGCCGCCCTGAAGACTTCCTCCTGCACACCGAAGGTCTGAAGAAGATCTACGACGGCCGCGCCGTGGTCAAAGGCGTCGAGATTAATGTCCGCCCCGGTGAAATCGTCGGCCTTCTCGGACCGAATGGTGCGGGCAAGACGACCTCGTTCTACATGATCGTAGGCCTTGTGCCGCCGAATGGTGGCCGGGTTTTCTTCAACCAGCAGGACGTCACCACGATGCCGATGTACAAGCGAGCTCGGCTTGGCATGGGATATCTTCCGCAAGAAGAGTCGATCTTCCGCAAGCTCACCGTCCGCCAGAACATCATGGCTGTCATGGAAACCATGAAGTTGAGCCGTGAGGAGAAGCGCTACCGTTGCGAAGGCCTACTCAACCGCTTCGGCATTGAGCACGTGGCCAACAACGTCGCCCTGACCCTCTCTGGTGGTGAGAAGCGACGCCTGACCATCGCCCGCTCTCTGGTTACTCAGCCGAAGCTCCTGATGCTCGATGAGCCATTCTCTGGCGTCGATCCGATCGCCGTGGGCGAGATTCAGGACATCATCACCAGCCTCCGTGAGGCAGGACTCGCCATTCTCATCACCGACCACAACGTGCGCGAGACCCTAGCCATCGTTGATCGCGCCTATCTTATCTTCGAAGGAAGTGTGGAACGCCAAGGAACACGGGAGTTCTTGGTCAACGATCCAATGTCGAGAGAACTATATCTGGGCCAAGGCTTCCAAATGTAGTATACTGCGGGTGGCCCGGCCATCTGCGCCACCCCAAATCTGGGTGGGATTGTTGCGCGTGTTCGGTGGCCACGTGATCAAAACAAAAATCCACAGGAGGAATCTATGCAGAAATCGAACGTCGATCTACCAATCACCGTAACCGGACGCCACGTCAGCGTCACCGAAGCCATGCGCGACTACGCGCTAAAAAAAGTCGAAGGACTCCACCTCGACTATCCTAAAATCATCGAGGCCAAGGTCATTCTCGATGTCCAGTCCCACGGCCAGATCGCAGAAGTCCTACTGTTCTGCGCCAACCACATCCACATCGAGGCCAAGACCGAGACAGCGGACATCTACAGTGCCATCGACGAAACGATGGCCAAGATCGCTAGGCGGATGCGTAAGCACAAAACTCGTCTATTGAAGAAGCATCGTCCCCGCGAGCACGATATCCGCCACATCCACGAGCACGTTTACCAAGGTGAACTCATCGAGCTCGATGCCGACGCTCCCGAAGGCAGTGCCGACGCCCCAGAAATCGAGCCGTTCACGATTCACGAAGACAACTACCGCATTCGCCCACTGTTCACCGACGAGGCGATTATGGACATGGAGCTCAGCGAACGCCCGTTCGTTGTCTTCACCAACGCGAAGACCAACAAGCTCAGCATCCTTTACCGTCGCGCGGATGGTGACTACGGCGTAGTCGAACCGTAGCCGTAGCAAATTCTTTTTCTTAAGGGATGGGTCGTTCTGCGGCCCATCCTTTTTTTGGAATGACGTAGCAAGAGCAGTCATCGTGACGGGGCGTTGCGTAGTTAGGTGCCTACGGGCTTCCGAGAGTCTGAGGCGCGGATCGACTAACTACTTGCCATTCTGACCTATCCCTTTATCCGCTATTCCCATTTCTGTTTTCTCGATTTAAGAGCCATCAAAACCAACAAGAGGAGGTTGCTGGATGCGAGTATGACGGTTGCCAGACTCATCGAGGTGTTCTCGATCACTTTCGCCAGCGGGGAAATCGGGAGCAACAATTGACACAGCAATAGCCCTCGGCGACGAAGGCGTCACCCAGTTCAATATCGATCCCGTCACAGTGAGAGGCAGCCGTGGCTATATCCTCCTCGACCTCCGGATGAACAATCAGCTCTTCATCAGGCTCGGCTGGCCGCGACGCGCTCCTTTAAGGTCTCCGAGGAGATCCCGGCAACCTTGCCCGACAGTAGTTCCGCAGAGCAGCGGCGCAGGGTCGCGGTTTCTTCGTCGCTCAGGGGCTTAGGGGAATCGAGGCTCTCGATAAGCTTGGATACTAGGAAAGGCCACCTGTTACCAGCAGATTCACCTAGCTGGTCTACTCTTCCTCGCGCTTCTTCAGGCGCTTACGCTCGTTCGGATCTAGGAGGCGCTTGCGCATACGCAGGCTCTTCGGAGTTACCTCGACCAGTTCGTCATCGGCGATGTACTCGATGGCACGCTCCAGCGAGAAGCGAAGCGGCGGGCTGAGTTGGTTGGACTTTCCATCACCGGACGAACGGTAGTTGGTCAGTGCCTTGGCCTTAGTCGGATTGACCGCCAAGTCCTCGTCCCGAGGGGTCTCCCCGACGATCATACCGCCATAGACTTCGTCCCCAGGGCCGATGAAGAGTGTCCCTCTCGTCTCTAGGGTATCCAAGGTGTAGGCCATGGCTTGGCCGGTCTCCATACTGACAAGAGTTCCGGTGCTCCGCGTGCGGACCTTGCCCATGCGTGGACCATACTCCTTGAACAGGTGGCTCATGATACCCTCACCACTGGTCAGGTTGAGAATGTCGAACTCGAATCCAATCAGCCCGCGGGTCGGGATCGTGGCCTCGATGTGCGTCCGGCCGTTCTTGCTAATCAAGTTGTCCATCCGGCCGTTGCGCTCGTTCAAGCCCTGGATGACACCACCGGCGGAGGCATCGGGGACTTCGATGTAGAGAGTCTCGAACGGCTCGCAGCGGCGACCGTCGATCTCACGCTCGATGACAGTCGGGCGGGAAACGAGGAGCTCAAATCCTTCCCGGCGCATCTCCTCGGCTAGGACGGCGACCTGCATGGCTCCACGCGCATCGACGGAGAAAATGCCCGCCTCGTCGGTGTCCGCCACTTGAATACTGACATTGGTCCGAGCCTCGTGATGCAGGCGATCGCGGATCTCCCGCGAGGTTACCTTGCTTCCTTCCTTGCCTGCGAAGGGTCCGTCGTTGATGCGGAACTGCATCTGAACGGTCGGCGGGTCGATGTCCACGAACGGCAGGAGCTCGGCGTCACCTTCAGCGGAAAGAGTATTGCCGATATCGACACCCTCGAAGCCGGCGATACCGACGATGTTACCGGCAACTCCCTGCTCGGAATCCATAGTCGCCAATGCGCTGTATTCGAACACCTTGGTGATTTTTCCATGCTCGGGCTCTCCGTCCTTTGACAGGCGCCAGATCTTCTCTCCGGCGGAAGCGGAACCGGCGATGATTTTGCCAATGGCGATCCGACCGACGTAGTCGCTCCAGTCGATATTCGAAACTAGCATACGAAACGGCGCATCTGGATCGGCGGCCGGTGCGGGTACGTGCTCCATGACCAGTTCGAACAGTGGCGTCATGTCGACTTGCTCGTCACCGAGTTCACGAATGGCGAATCCGTCTTTGGCACTGCCGTAGATGAACGGTGCGTTGAACTGGTCGTCGTCGGCGTCCAACTCAAGGAACAGCTCTAGCACGCCGTCGCGAATAGTTTCCGGCGTGGCGTTCGGTCGGTCGATTTTGTTGACGAAGACGATGGGTCGCAGTCCTTCGGCGAGGGCCTTCTTCAAGACGAAGCGGGTCTGAGCCTGCGGACCTTCGTAGGCATCAACGACGAGTAGAACGCCTTCGACCATCTTCATGACGCGCTCCACTTCGCCACCGAAGTCGGCGTGTCCTGGAGTATCGACGATATTGATCAGACCATTTTTCCAAGGAACGGAGGTATTCTTCGCCTTGATGGTGATACCTCGCTCTTTCTCTTGGTCCATGGAGTCCATGGCCCTCTCATCAATGGCCTGGTTCTCCCGGAATGCACCGGAGTGCCGGAGTAGTTGATCAACGAGGGTAGTCTTGCCGTGATCAACGTGAGCGATGATGGCAATGTTGCGGATGTCTTCTGGACGGAGCGTGGACATGGAAGGAGGGCCTGAGCACAGGCGGACGGGAATGGAGCGCGGAAGAGGCCCCGTGTAAACGGGAGAGTTTTTCAAGAAAATCCACCCGACTTGCGAAACTTACTCAGATGAACGACACTAACGACTAATACGCACGTAACCGAATGACCTTCTTAACCCGCAATATCCTTCCCGCCCTACTTGCTCTGGGCTTTCTCCTACCTATTAGCGAGGCCCTCTCGCAGGTCGTCGTTTACCGGATCGAGTTTGATGACGACAGCGATGCCATCAACTATCGCCCCTACTTCCGCGGCTACTATGTCGCTCCCGCAACAGGAGGGGTTGGGTCAATCCTACTGCAGTGGATCAGCTCCAGCTCCGAACGGAACTATCAGACCAATGAGGACTTCGGGCAGCTGTTCATCGCCGTGGACGGATCCAAGAAGCGGATGGTTCTCTCGGCCACATCAACAAATCAAATCTCGAGTACCTCCCTCCTAGCAATCGGCCAGATGGACTCGACTCTGAAAATCGAAGGGGATAACTTCAAGACCGACATCAAGGTTGCCGACAAAATGGAAGGTTCGAGCCTGTCCGCAGACAGCGAGCGCGATCTGCCATTCTTCGGTTTCGGAGAGGACAGTGGCTACGCTGGTATCAGCAAGATCAAGGTTCACCTCGAAAAACGCCGCACAGACGAGGCGAATGACGAAGAATCTACTGTGGCCGAGACTTTAGCGGAACTTGTAACTTTCGTTGAAGGGCAGGGGTATACGACAATCGAAACGGCTACCACTCCGGATGCTCCGACGGATGGGGATGTCGACACCGATGTTGCAGAAAGTCCGGTCCTAACTGACGCCACCAGAGAGGACGAAAATCCACAGGATTTGATCGATGCTGACGAATTGGATTCCATCACATCTCCAAGCGAAGACGACAATCTATCGATCCCCGAAGACGAGGATCCAATCACCCCCGAGAACGAAAATATACCGACCGGCCTTCTCGACGATGCTTCGGATGTGGTCATGGACGGCCGTCCACTCATTCTGTAGCAATACCCGCCCATTTGTTGGACAGCCGTTTTATTGAGACTAAACAGGAACTCTACCGGGTCGGTTTGGCGACTTCATTCCCCTTCTTGGTCTTCGCTGTGGGCCAAGCTTCCGGACTGAGTATTTCGAGGTGTCCGTCGAAGAAAAGGTAATTCCTACGACCGCTGTGAGCCGCCCCAACGGAAGACAGGTTTGAAGCTTTGCCGCCCTCTTTCTGACGGCCATCAGCGCTCGCAGGGGCGACCGCCGGATTAGCCCCGGAAACTGGAGCTCCATCACCGCTACCGCCCCCGGAAAAGTTGGCTCCGTCGATATCGGAGAGAAGCCAGAGGGTCGTTAAATTGTCCTTAATTTGGACGATACTGCGACCGGAGCTGTAGGAATCGGATCCCGTTTGCTCTCCGAAAAGATAGGGGGGATTCGTCGAGGCGGAGTTGTTGATCGCAAAAGAGATTCCTGCCTTTTGAAAGGGCCGATTGGAGGGGCAGAACCAATGGTCACCCTCGGCTGGAATGAAGTTCTCTCTCACCAACGAATCGGCAATTCCGCCGTTCCCCGGGGCCATAAAGTAGCCGTCTTCAGTCGGCCCTGGTAGTCGGCCCTGATCTCCTTCGAATAGCAAGATAGCCATACCAACCGTCCTCATTCGGTTAGTACATTCCGCACGTTCCGCAGTGGCACTAACCCGGCTGTAAACGGGAAACGCTAACCCTCCGAGAATCGCGATCACTCCGATGGTGACGAGAAGCTCAACGAGGGTAAACCCAGGCGCAAAAAATAGCGCCCGAATTTCCTTTCTAGAACGAATATTGAGCAACATCAGAGTCGAATCATAGGCTTACACCTACGACCGGTGAGTTTGATAATGGAACTGCGCCCATTGTACACGTAAATAACATTTTCGCAATTCTTCGTACCGTTCCCTTAAATGAATAGACGCTGATCGCGGCTTTATCCGGCCGCTTCATCTTCGTCAAATGGCATAGAAATTAGGCACCTGGCTACAACGGCAATCTTTCTGTCGGTTTCTGGTTCCTCGCGCGCGGATGGTTCTGTAAGGAGTGGGACATCCCTGGGGCCGAAGCGTTCGAGCCTCCGATTCAGTAGGGGAGGTTCGTTGGCCCCTCTGCTATCGAAGACCCAGGAATGTCCCATCCGCGAACAATAACTCCCTACGGCGCACGGCATCAGATTTCGGCCTGACTACCCGATCGCCAAAACGACATACTTTACCGACTGGGCTATTTCGTGAGAAAATGAACAGGATGCACAGGAAGAGGTGACGATGTATCAAAGCAAATTTGACGATCACTACAGGCCTAAACAAATATCAGCCATTGGTAAATCAAAGGAGCGGAAAGCGAAGGCGGTGGCGGCAGTCTTGTTCGAGAAAGCAGGAGCGGCTAAGCTTCGTGCGCGGGAAGCTTGCGAGGAGGCTGGGTAGCCTCGCAGAGTCAACAGCCTTGCTTCATGCGATTCGCCCGCATCTCTAAGCCGACATCAGATGGCTCCCCCAAATAAACAACCACCTACCAAGTCGAGAGACAAGGCGGGTGGCGGCGATTGGGAAGTTTTGAGTCGCCTACTTGAGCGGATGCTCCCTGAGTAACTCGTCCGGCGTGTAGAACTGGGTCCTACCCTTGGTGGCTTCCCTAATCTTCTTCACTTGGTCGGCGCTGACCATCCCGGAGTCGTTACCCCAGCTGTTCTTCACGTAGGTGAGAACGGCGGCGACTTCGGTGTCAGTGAACATGGCACCGACTGCAGTCATTGGTGGAACCCCTTTGGCCGGATCGTATTCGACGCCTTTGACGGTGATCTTGCCCCACAGGCCGTGAAGGACGAGCTTGATCAGACGTTCGTCGTCGTCATTGACCCAAGCGCTTTCGGCGATCGGGGGGTAGATGTTCGGGATGCCGAGTCCGTTTTCGAGGTGACAAGTGGAGCAGGAACCTTCTTCGTAGAAGACCTTCTGGCCGAGGGCGTATTGGGTTTTGAAGGCCTTGTTTTTGCCCAGCCTCTCCTTGCTCGACTTGGTCATGACACTCGCGCGGGGCGGGGCGCCCGGAAGCTTGCTAGTGAGGAGCTTGTCGACATCGGCGATGTTCGCCCTATCAAAGCTACCGTCGCTGAGCAGACCATCGACTTGCGGCTTGAGCAGTAGAATAGCGCTGTTTAAGCTGGTGCGAATCCATTTGTCGGTTTCGCCGGAAGCGACGGTAAGAAGTACTTGTGCGCCCTCCTTACCACCGAGCCAGGAACCGCCAGAAAGTGCTTCCATACGGACGCGCGGGTGTGGGTCCTTGGCGGCGACCATCAGATACTGCTCCGGCTCGTCGAGCAGGTGTAGGCAATGACGGACAACTCGGACAGCGGCGGAACGAACTCGGTGATCGCGGGCCTTGAGACACTTCTGCAGTAGCTCGAGGTCAGGAAGCTGTTGTCCCCAAGTGGCCCAGAGGGCTTCGAGGACAAGACGCTGGTCTTTTTTGTTGGTAGCAGCGAACGCCCTGGCAGAGGCGATGACGGCATCAGCATCACGGCCGCGAAGTTCACGGTGAGAGCGCTTACGCGTATTGATCTCTGGGAGCTTTAAGTTCTCGAACAGAGTTGAGATGGCAGCTCCGTCGATGTCTGGTGCCTCGATAAGGTCGCGGCCCTTGTAGGTAATACGGTAGATGCGGCCATACTCGCTATTGCGATACGGGTCACGGGCACTGTGCTGCATGTGGCCGATGAGCGTATTGTGCCAATCGACGAAGTAGAGGCTCCCATCCGGGCCAAGCTCGAGGTCAGCTGGGCGGAAGTTGCCGTCGCTACTGACGATTGTATCCTGACGGAACTTGCCCTTGATTTCGGGTCCGTCCTCGACCACGCGGAACTGCTTTATCCCGAGGAAGCCAATGGTGTTGCAGTAGAGATAGTCGCCCTGAAGTTCATCGGGGAAGTGACTCGAGTAGAGGAATTCGCCACCGGAGGTTGGGCGACAGTGATGCTCGTAGTTAAACTTCTCGACGTGGGAAATTTCGTGAGCGTGCGGGACCTTAACCGAGTAACCAAGCATCCAGTATTGGTTGCCGCCGGAAGCGTCGTTGAGGAAGTTCTGGCCATACTCGTCATGGGTGACCGCCCACGGGTTGGAAACGTCACGTTGCAGGACGCGCTCGACTTTCCAAGATTTTGGATCGAACCGCCAAGTGCCACCGTCGGTCATCCGCTGCGGGCCCCAAGGAGTCTCGACTTGGGAGTGTAGGAAGCGGCCCTCGCACATGAAGATGCCGCCGCCGTGGTCGGTATCGAAGGAACTGATGGCGTGGTGGGTATCATGTGAATCGAATCCGTCGAGGAGGTATTCCTTGGTGTCCGCCTTGTCGTCGCCATCGGTGTCCTTGTGCAGGGTCAGGTAAGGCTCTTCGGAAATGTAAACGCCTTCGGGGGCGAGGTCGAAGCCGATTGGGATGTGGAGTTTGTCGGCGAAAATCGTCTCCTTATCGGCGCGGCCGTCGCCATCGGTGTCTTCATAGATGAGGAGCATGTCGTTGGGCATTGGGCCACCCGGCTTGTAATGCGGGTAGCTTTTCACCGTGCTGACCCAGAGGCGGCCTTTGTTGTCGAAGCGTATCTGGCACGGATTACCAAGATTCGGGAACTGCGCCTCGGTAGCGAAGACGCTGACCTCGTAGTTCTCGGGGAGGGTGAACTTGGAGAGGGCCTCCTCTTCTTCCTCGATGAACTTGAGCGAGCCGTTCTTTTCGCTGGGGGTGTAGTTGGAGACGACAGGAGTCAGTGGACGAGTGACACTATCGTTAATCTCGAGGGTCTCCGACTTGCCTTGGGCGATGGCCCAGAGGTTCTGGTCTCGGAGGACGGTCATCTGGCGGATCTTCTCGATCTCCTCGGGGTAGTTGAAGTTGCCGTAGGGGGCCCAGCGCTGGCCGTAAGCGTGAACGCCGTTGAGCATGCGGTAATCGTTGCGCCAGAACCAGGACTTGTCGTAGACGGCTTGGCGAAGCATACCGCCGTCTTCATCGACGCTACCGCTCTTGCCGAACAGATCCTTGAGTAGGAGCGGGGCGAGATTCTTGTAGCCCTCACTGGAGAGGTGGACGCCGTTGATGGTCAGGCTGCCGTCGTTGGTAGCGAAGGATTTGCTCGTCGGAGTGAACAGGTCGAGAAGGCCGACATTCTTTTCCTTGGCTACCTGAGCAACGGCGTCGGAGTAGAGCTTGAGAAGGCCGTTCCGCTCGGCGGCATCGGGAAGATGATAGGCGGGGTGCTGCTCTACTGCGGTAGGGGTAGCGAGCACAAGCTGTGGCGACTTGTCCGCGCCATTGTAGCTATGGGAGAGCGTGTGATCGACAAAGGCCGCGAGCTCGGCTTTGAAGTTAGCGACTCCGTCTTTGCCATCAAAGGACTCATTAAAGCCGAAGAAGGCGACGATGGTGTCGGCCTTAAGAATGGTCAGCCACTCGTCGGGATGCGGGTAGTGGCCCTTGCCGTGGTGAGCATTGATTTCGGGGCGAAACTTCTCGCCGCCAGGAAAGGCCCAAGGATTGTCTGTTCCAGCCTCGGGACGAAATGCCGGGGTGTGGGCGGGGTAGCCCATGTTACGGAAGGTAATTTCGCTGTCCGGAAAGGTACGGTGCAGTAGGGTCTCAAAGTAACCGAAGTGCTCCATCCGCTCGGCGAGGGAGTTGCCGAGGAAGACGATGCGCTCGCCTTTCTGGGGGCTAAGGGGGAGCTTGGTGGCGGCGCGGTTGGAGAGTGGCTTTGGCTGGTGGTAGACGGGACGTTCCTCACCGTTTTCGCGCTGGGCTTCGACCGTGGTGACCGTGGTGACGATCTCTGGTCCGGGAAGCCTGACCATGGTCTTGGCGGCGGAAGCCACATTGCCGTTGGCAGCCTGGGGATCGTAGTTCTTGACCAGCTTCTCCATCGGCGGGCCGGTGACCGGTGATTTACCATAGCCGTAGTCGGCGGGCTTAAAGTTGAGCTTCTGGTAATACTCCGAAGTCTTGTTATTGGCGTAGGCGCTGGCTTCGAACGGATCGATGTACGAGACGTCTGCCTTGTCCGGAACCTTCAGGCCGGTGAGGTGGAAGGCGGCATTAATGAACAAGCGGCGCAGGTCCTCGTCGTCGAGGTCGCAACTGGAGCCGAAGGTCGAGCAAAGCGCGGTGCCGGGCTTGCCGTCGGGCGTCTTGTATTCCCTCAGCCAGACCGAGACCTGTGGGTCCTTGCCCTTAGCATTCGGGGAGGCGGGGTCGAGGGAATCGGTGACTAGGCCGTGGACGAGGACTTGGGCGTTGTCAGTGGTGACGCGCTGGACGCCGTAGACGTCGGACTCGGCGAAGATTTCACCGACGCCGTTGAGGATTGGGTTCTTGGCGTGGGGGGGATGGATGACACCGCGGGCACCTTCCTTCATATGCTTGCCGTAGTGGCCGGCCCAGCCTTCGCCGAGGATATCCGGTCCGAAATTTTCCCAGTTGATGTTGCCGGTTTTGTTGGCTGTCTTGAAGCCGTGAGTGGCGGTGCGGAAGCCGAACACTGGCTTGCCTGCGTTCAGGTAGTCAGCGAACGGCTTGATCTGAGCGTCTGGAAGATCGCGGAATCGAGTGCCGATAATGACGAGGTCGGCGGAGTTGATCGCTTCCATTCCCGGGATGTTCTTCTGGAAGTGCGGGTCGACAAATCCACCCTCGGGATTGATCGGAAAAAGAACGGTGGTCTTGAAGCCGAACCGCTTACTGAGAATCTTCGCCAGCATCGGGCAGCTCTCCTCGGTGCGGTATTCTTCATCGCCTGCGATCAGGACGATGTGCTTACCCGCGCCGGGCTGGTCGGCGGCTCCCTCGAAGGTCAGCCACTGGCCGTCTTGGGCCGAAGCGGGCAGGACGAGGGAAAGAAGGAACAAGAAGCAGAGGAATGCTGTTTTCATACGAGTTGCGATAGGCTGAGTTGACCTTGATTCGGAAGGGCGGCGGAGTAAAGAGAAAGAGCCCTCGCTTTTTCATACGGGAGAACTTTTGGGAAAGCCATGAGCGCACCGCCAATCTGACAATACACAAACTCTATAAGGATAGTTTCTACCTTGTCCAAGACCTTGGCACTCGGCAGCACACTGAACAGGCTGACTCCGGAGTGGGTGCCTGCTCCGAGAAATTATGCCTATCGACACCCTCGGCGTCGTTGTGTGGGAGGAACCAGGCACTCAGGATAGAAAACGACGATGCCAAAGAAACAGATTCAAATTTTTACCGATGGTGCATGTAGTGGCAACCCCGGGCCAGGTGGCTATGGGGCTGTGGTCATCTATCGACACAAGCGGATGGAATTATCCCAAGGCTATCGGCGGACGACCAATAATCGCATGGAACTCGCCGCCGTCATCGCTGCGGTCAACGCACTGAAGTACTCGTGCCGGATCGATATTTATTCGGATTCTAAGTAGAGCCTGTCCCAAAGGCACCAATGTCAGTTACACTAAGGGCTGTGTGAGAAAGAAAGAAAATCATAGGGGGCATTTTTGCCCCCTATGAGGCAAAAATGGGTCTTATCGTTATTTTGTAGAACCA
>Ga0209186_1000032_pt1 | contig 114243 bp, 114 predicted proteins | sample SidtaG_FD_187426 | JGI IMG/M metagenome (GOLD analysis project Ga0209186, IMG submission 187426) | Marine algal microbial communities from Sidmouth, United Kingdom - Sidmouth_Male2 metaG (SPAdes) (version 2) | ecosystem: Host-associated > Algae > Red algae > Unclassified | place: Sidmouth... | reverse complement strand
CATGTGCAATAACTTCTACTTTGCTAGAAAGCTCACCGTGGGCAAGAACCTTAAATTTGTTGCTTTTACGGATAATTCCATTCTCAGCAAGTGTTTCAGGTGAAATTGTAGTCAATTTATACTTATCAGCAATTTCCTGAATTCTAGCTAGGTTAAGTGCAGCGTATTCAACTCTGTTGATGTTCTTGAAACCTCTTTTCGGAGTTCTCTTCCAAAGCGTAATACCACCACCTTCAAATCCTTTTTTTCTTGAATAACCAGCTCGTGATTTCTGACCATTGTGACCTCTTGTTGCGGTACCACCATGACCTGATCCTTGACCTCTAGCAATTCTTTTTCTATTTTTTGTTGAACCTTTTGCAGGTTTCAAATTGTGCAATTCCATGAGTTATTAACTTAAATGAAGTTTATAATTCTTCTACAATTAATAAATGTTTTACTTTTTCAATCATTCCTTTAATCTGAGGAGTATTCTCCTTTTCAACAGTATGATTCATTTTTCTCAAGCCTAACGCCTTCATTGTATCTTTCTGACGTTTTGACCTGTCGATCAAACTTTTAACCTGTGTAATTCTTACTTTACTCATGATTATTGATTTGTAATCAAGGATATTATCCTTCAAATATTTTACTTACTTTGATTCCTCTTTGCTTTGAGATCATTTGTGGAGATCTTAGTTTAGTCAGTGCATCTAGCGTTGCTTTGATCACGTTGTGTGGATTTGAAGATCCTTGTGATTTTGCTAATACATTCTGTACGCCACCAATTTCCAAAACAGCTCTCATCGCTCCTCCAGCAATTACACCGGTACCAGCTGATGCGGGTTTGATTAAAACTTTACCTGCACCATACTTTCCTTTTTGTTCATGAGGTATTGTACCTTTGAAAAGAGGGAACTTAACAAGATTTTTCTTTGCATCATCCACTGCTTTAGCGATTGCTTCAGAGACATCTCTTGCTTTTCCTAACCCGTGTCCAACTGTTCCATTACCATCACCTACAACAACTACAGCTGCGAAACTGAAAGTTCTACCACCTTTAGTTACCTTGGCAACTCTGTTTAGATTAACTAGCTTTTCTTTAAGCTCTGAATCTGAGGATTTTATTCTATTCTTTTTTCCAGACATTGTACGTTAATTTAAAAATTTAAGCCACCTTCTCTGGCAGCATCGCCAAGAGCTTTTACTCTTCCGTGATAGATATAACCATTACGGTCAAATACTACCGCTTTTACATTATGTTCTTGTGCTAATTCTGCAATTCTAGTTCCAACCACTTTAGATTGATCGATCTTAGTACCTGAAACATTGCAACTTGCATCTCTTGAAGAAGCGGAACAGATTGTATGACCTTTAACATCGTCAATAATCTGAGCATAAATTTCTTTATTACTTCTAAAGACACAAAGACGTGGACGTAATGCAGTACCACTTATTTTTCTACGTATACTTTTGTGGATTTTCCTCCTTCTACGTAATTTTTGTGCTGTTCTTGCCATTTTAATTTATTTATTGTCTGTTTATGGTCCGAAGAAACTTCCTAAGGCAGCCATAGATTGACAAATTATTATTATCCAGCAGTTTTACCTGCTTTTCTTCTAATTACTTCACCTTTAAACAGAACACCTTTTCCTTTGTAAGGCTCAGGTTTTCTAAAGGCTCTAATTTTGGCAGCGATTTGCCCAATTAGTTGTTTGTCTGTACTTTCTAAAACGACTGCAGGATTATTTCCTTTTTTCATTTCAGTTGTAAGTTTTACTTCATCAGGAACTGCAAAGTGAATTGGGTGAGAAAACCCAAGTTGTAATTGTAACAATTGACCCGCACTTTCTGCACGATAACCAACACCTACAAGTTCAAGTTCAATTTTGTATCCTTCAGTAACACCAGTAACGATGTTGTTAAGCAGTGATCTGTATAGACCGTGGACGGAGCGGTGACGCTTCTGATCTGTAGGTCTTGAAACAGTTAACTGTCCATCTTCAACCTTAATTATTAGATCTGGATCTACTTGTTGAGACAACTCTCCTTTGGGTCCTTTTATAGTCACCAAATTTTTATCGGAGACTTTGACCTCTACACCACTTGCTATTGTAACCGGTAAATTTCCTATTCTAGACATGACAATACGATTTAAATTTGGATTAATGGATGAAACAAAGAACCTCTCCACCAACATTTTCAGTACGTGCTTGCTTTCCAGTCATCACTCCTTTAGAAGTTGAGACAATGGCAATACCCAAACCGTTAATAACTCTTGGTACTTTAGTGGAGCCAGAATATTTTCTTAATCCTGGTTTACTTACACGTTGCAATTTTCTAATTACAGGTTGTTTTGTTTCTCTATCGTATTTAAGGGCAATTTTGATAGTACCTTGGTGGCCCTTCTTTACTGCTTCTTCAAACTTGTATTTGTGCACAAATTTATATTCATAAAGAATTTCAGTAAGACGTTTTTTCATTTTAGAGGAAGGAATCTCGACGATTCTGTGTCCTGCTAATTGCGCATTTCTAATTCTCGTTAGAAAATCTGCTATTGGATCTGTAACAATCATTATAATAGTTTAATCGAAGGCATTATCCATTTAGGAATTACCAACTAATTAATAAATATCTACCAACTGGATTTAGTTATTCCAGGGATTTTACCTTCTAGTGCGAGTTTTCTAAACATAACTCTACAAATGCCGAAGTCTCTCATGTATCCTTTCGGCCGTCCAGTGAGTTGGCATCTGTTGTGAAGTCTAACCTTAGAAGAGTTCTTGGGTAATTTGTCTAATGCATCATAATCTCCTTCCGCCTTTAACTTAGCACGAAGATCTGCATATTTTGCGACCATTCTTTCTCTCTTCTTTTGTCTTGCGATAACTGATTTCTTAGCCATTTCTTATTGATTTTTAAAGGGCATTCCTAACAATTTAAGTAATTCGAGTGCTTCAGCATCTGTTCTGGCGGTAGTAACAAATGTGATATCTAAACCTGTTATTTTATTGATCTTGTCAATATTCATTTCAGGAAAGATTATTTGTTCAGTAATACCTAAAGTGTAATTACCCCTTCCGTCAAAACTTTTGTCGTTGATACCTCTAAAGTCTCTTACACGAGGAAGTGCGATAGCTACTAAGCGATCTAAGAATTCATACATTCTATCACCTCGAAGGGTTACTCTTGCACCGATAGGCATACCTTCTCTCAACTTGAAGTTCGAAACTGACTTCTTTGCAATAGTATGAACAGCTTGCTGTCCTGCAATTAATGTCATTTCCTGAACAGCAGTATCGACTAGTTTCTTATCACCTGTAGCAGCTCCAACCCCTTGATTAATACAAATCTTCACTAATTTAGGAACCTGCATTACGGTTGTGTATTGGAATTTTTCCATTAATTTAGGAACGAATTCGTCCTTATACTGCTTTTTTAATCTAGGTATATAGCTCATTACTTAAGAATTTCTCCGCTTAATTTAGAATATCGTTGTAGTTTTCCATCTACTAGTTTTCTACCTACTTTTGTAGGTTCTCCAGACTTAGGATCTTTCAACATTAAATTTGAAATATGGATTGGAGCAGGAATGTCATTTATTCCTCCTGGCTTTTCAGCAGTTGGCTTATTGTGCTTTTTTACAATGTTTACGCCCGAAACTACAACTCTGTTTGTTTCAGCGATAACTTGTAGCACTTCTCCTTCTACTCCTTTATCTTTTCCGGCAATTACAATAACAGTATCGCCTTTTTTAATTTTAAACTTAGGTGCAAATCTTTTATTCGACATGATTTAAAGTACTTCTGGTGCCAAGGAAATAATTTTCATAAAATCTTTGTCTCTCAACTCTCTAGCTACAGGTCCAAAGATACGCGTACCTCTTGGTTCGTCTGCTGGTGTTAAGAGAACTACAGCGTTATCATCGAATCTAATATAAGAACCGTCTTTTCTACGGATCTCTTTTTTAGTTCTAACAACGACTGCTCTGGTAACAGTTCCTTTTTTAATACCTCCTGGAGAAGTATCTTTTACAGTTACTGTTATTATATCTCCAATGGAAGCATAACGGCGTTTTGATCCACCTAACACTTTAATACAAAGTACTTGTTTTGCTCCACTATTGTCGGCTACATTGAGCCTTGATTCCTGCTGTATCATTATTTTGCTCTTTCAATAATTTCAACTAAACGCCATCTTTTGCGTTTGCTTAATGGTCTGGTTTCAGAAATGCGAACGGTATCACCAATTCCGCATTCATTTTTATCGTCATGCGCCATAAACTTATTGGACTTTTTGACGAATTTACCATAAATTGGATGTTGTAGTTTTCTTTCTACTAGAACGGTAATGGATTTTTCCATTTTGTTGCTTGTAACAACTCCGACTCGTTCTTTTCTTAAATTTCTTTTATTCTCCATGTCAATAAAAAACTATAATGGATTAAAATTTATTTCTTCGTCTAGCTCTAATCTTACTTCTTTTTGCAAGTTCTTCAGGAGAACAAGCAGCTAGTTCACGAGATCTCAATTCTGTTTTAATTCGGGCGATATCTCTTCTGCTCTCTTTAATGATGTTAGTATTTTCAACATCGGTTATAGAGTGCGTTATGGTGAGTTTATGGTATTGTCCGACCGAAGCAACTAATTCTTGCTCTAGTTCTTCATTAGACAACGCCCTGATTTCAATATTTTTCTTAGAAGCCATTATATCTTCGCTTTAAAATTATTCTTAATACTTAACTTTGGTAATCTGGTCTAACTACTATTCTAGTAGCTACTGGAAGTTTTTGAGCGGCTAATCTCAATCCCTCCACTGCAACTGCCTTGGGAATACCATCCATTTCAAACAGAATTCGACCTGGCTTTACAACTGCTACATAGTGATCAAGAGCACCTTTACCCTTTCCCATCCGAACTTCGGCTGGTTTACTGGTAATCGGTTTGTCTGGGAAAATTCGAATCCATACAACACCCTCTCTTTTCATGTAACGAGTCATTGCAATACGAGCAGCTTCAATTTGTCTATTAGTCAACCTAGTAGACTCAAGAGCTTTAAGCCCGAATGAACCGAAAGCAAGTGTACTACCACGGTATGCTAGTCCCTTATTTCTTCCCTTCTGCTGCTTTCTGTATTTTGTTCTTTTTGGCTGTAACATTATATCTAAATATTTATATTTTGAGGAGATTTAGGATGCAATAAACCCTATGTATCTCTCGAAAAGCTCGGCAAAGATACGCCAAATAATCTATAAATTTAACTATTTGCGTTGAAACTTTCGACCACCGTCTCTTCTTCTACCAGAACCACCACCGCGATTATTACCAGAATTGAATCCACGCTTATCTTTTTTGACACCTGCATTAGGGGAAAGATCACGCTTTCCAAAGACTTCACCTTTACAGATCCATACTTTCACGCCAATTTTTCCATATACTGTTTGTGCCTCAACAAGTGCGTAATCAACATCAGCTCTGAAGGTGTGTAACGGAATTCTTCCGTCTTTAAACAATTCAGAACGAGCCATCTCAGCACCGTTTAATCGTCCAGCTACACGAACTTTGATGCCTTCTGCACCAGCTCTCATTGTAGACTGTAGAGACATTTTTATAGCTCTACGAAAGTTAATTCTAGCTTCTAATTGTTTTGCAATTGTTTCTGCGACGATATTAGCATCTAGTTCAGGCTTTCTAATTTCAACGATGTTGATTTGAACTTCCTGACCTGTAAGATTCTTGAGCTCTTCTCGGATTAAGTCAACCTCTTGACCACCTTTACCGATAATTATACCTGGACGAGAAGTATGAATAGTTATTGTGATACGCTTTAGCGTTCTTTCAATAACGATTCTCGCGATACCGCCTTTTCTGATTCTCGCTTTCAAGTACTCTCGGATTTTTTGATCTTCGACTACTTTTTTTCCGAAATCGTTGCCACCATACCAGTTGGAATCCCAACCTCTGATGATACCAAGACGATTACCGATAGGATTTGTTTTCTGCCCCATAATTTGGAATACTATAGTTAGTTATATAAGCTTATTCTTCGTAATTATCATCTTCAGCATCATCTTCATAAACATCAGAATCTGCTGCGATGGCTTTTTTATTATCTACCACGATTGTAACGTGATTTGTACGTTTACGGATTCTGTGTGCTCTACCGTAAGGAACTGGTCTAAATCTTTTTAAAGTAGGACCTTCATCTACGAGCAATGTTTTGATGTATAGGTCGTAATCATCCGGTACTTCATTGGACTTTTGTTCCCAATTATTGATTGCTGATAAAAGTAACTTTTCAAGCCAAATACCACCCTCTTTCTGGGTATACTTGAGAATATCTAGCGCCTTATCTACCTGCTTATTTCGAATGGTATAAGCTACCATTCTCATTTTCCTAGCAGACATCGGACAATTTTTTAGCTTGGCTACTGCTTCCATGATATATAAATTATAAACGTTGAATTGTTCAACTTCTTTAAAAATTATTTCTTCTTGCCTCCGTGTCCTTTGAAGTTTCTAGTAGGTGAAAATTCACCTAATTTATGACCTACCATATTTTCTGTAATGAAAACGGGAACAAAGGTTTTACCATTGTGTACGGCAATTGTTTCTCCTACAAAATCAGGAATTATCATTGAACTTCTAGACCAGGTTTTTATTACTGATTTTCGTTTAGAATCTTTAGCTATTCCAACCTTCGTTAACAGTTTATGAAAAACGTAAGGTCCTTTTTTAATTGATCTAGCCATAATATTATAATGTAATTATGTTTACTATTTACGTTTAGAGATAATTAATCGGTTAGAAGATTTCTTAGGGTTTCTAGTCTTCTGACCTTTGGCCATAATGCCTGTTCTTGATCGAGGGTGTCCACCTGAAGCTTTACCTTCACCACCACCCATTGGGTGATCGACAGGATTCATGGCAACACCTCTTACACGAGGACGTCTACCCAACCATCTTTTTCTACCAGCTTTACCGAGAACCTGTAGACCGTGATCTGGATTAGATACCGATCCTATAGTTGCACGACAGGTTAAAAGAATTCTTCTAGTTTCACCAGAAGGCAATTTGATTGTAGCATACTTACCCTCTCTTCCCATAAGCGTAGCATTGGTTCCAGCGCTTCTTGCAAGAGCAGCTCCTTTACCAGGTTGCAACTCAAGAGAGTGAATACTAGAACCTAATGGAATATCCTTAAGGAACAAAGTATTTCCGATATCAGGTGTTGCTCCGTCTCCAGAAAGAATGACATCTCCTACTTTTAACTTATCCGGAGCAATGATGTATCTTTTCTCGCCATCTTTGTAAAACAATAGTGCTATGAATGCTGATCTATTCGGATCATATTCGATAGTTTTTACTGTTGCAGGGATACCATCTTTGTTTCTTTTGAAATCAATGATACGATATCTTCTTTTGTGACCACCACCACGATGTCTTGCGGTTCTGTGTCCTTCCGAGTTTCTACCTCCCGTTTTCTTCATAGGAGCAATAAGGCTCTTTTCTGGTTTCGATGCAGTAATCTCATCGAGAGAAACAGAAACGCGATGTCGCAATCCTGGTGTTATTGGTGTAAATTTTTTAACTGGCATTTTACTAAATTTGGTGAAATGTGAACAGGTTGATGAATGGTTTTTACCGATTCTAATGCCGTATCAACTTGTCAGCCTCCACTATTAAAAATTATTATTATACTTCTCCGTAGAAATCAATCTCTTCACCTTCTGGAAGTGTTACAATCGCTTTTTTATAAGAAGAAATTGCACCTTTTTGAACACCAGTTCTAGTCATTCTAGATTTACGTCTAGAAGGCATAATCATAGTGTTAACTGATTTTACAGTGACGCTATACATTTCTTCAATAGCAGATTTGATTTCAATTTTATTTGCTGCTTTATTTACAACAAATGTGTATTGTGGAAATTTTCCACTTTCTGAAAGCCTTTCCGTTTTTTCTGTAACAAGAGGCTTAATCAATATTCTTTTTGACATTTTCTTCTTTTTGAATCGCAGATTAAGCGAATGATTCTTTAATCTTATCAATCGTACTTTCGGAAAGTATCAATACTTTTGTATTCAATACATCATATACATTCAAATCCTGAACTCTTGTAACTGAAGCTTTTTTCAAGTTACTACTTGATCTAGTTAATACTTGATCAATTTCATCAGTAACAAGAAGCGACCTTCTATTAGCAACGTCTAACGCTTGCAAAATATTAAGGTATTCGCTAGTTTTTGGAGCATCAAATGTGAAGTCTTCAATAACAATTAGTTGTTCACTTGCGAACTTACCAGATAATGCTGATTTTTTAGCTAGAGCCTTTACCTTTTTATTCAATTTAATTGAATATGTTCTTGGCCGTGGACCAAAATGGCGTCCACCTCCTCTGAAAATACCACTTTTGATACTACCTGCACGAGCAGTTCCTGTACCTTTTTGTTTTTTGATTTTTCTGGTAGAACCAGTGATTTCACCTTTCTCTTTTGCTTTGTGAGTCCCCTGACGTTGATTGGCAAGATATTGCTTAGTAGCCAGATATATAGCATGAGTGTTGGGCTCAATCCCAAAAATTTCTTCCGGTAGGTCAACTTGTTTACCGGTTTTTTCCCCTTGGATGTTTAATACTTCTAATTTCATGGCTTATTACTTCTCAACGATTACAAAACCTCCTTTAGCACCTGGAATGGCACCACTAACAAGGAGAATATTCTTTTCAGGAAATACCTTTATAACTTTAAGGTTGGATACTTTTACACGATCACCTCCCATTCTACCACCCATTCTCATTCCTTTGAAAACTCGAGCAGGATATGATGCAGCACCAATAGAACCAGGAGCTCTTAATCTGTTATGCTGACCGTGAGTGGCGTCTCCAACACCATGGAACCCGTGACGCTTTACAACTCCCTGGAAACCTTTTCCTTTAGACTTACCAATTACACTAACTACGTCTCCTTCATTGAAGATTTCATCTACAGTAATAGTTTCACCTAAAGACTTTTCAATGATTGAGAAATCACGAAATTCAACAACTTTTCTTTTAGGTGTAGCACTTGCCTTCTTAAAGTGCCCTTGGAGCGCTTTGGAGGTATTTTTTTCCTTAGCTTCTCCGAAACCCAACTGAACTGCATCATAGCTGTCAGTTTCTTGGGTTTTTACCTGAGTAACAACGCAAGGTCCAAGTTCAACGACAGTGCATGGGATATTTTTCCCCTGTTCATTAAATACACTTGTCATCCCGACTTTCTTACCGATTAAACCGTTCATAATCTTTTTTTAAAAAATTATTTTAAATAAAACACTAGATAATAATCTATAACCTCAGAACAGTGTTCTGCTTGAATAGTATATTATACTTATGTCAATTTCACTTGAATATCAACTCCACTGGGTAATTCCAGTTTAGAGAGTGCGTCAACTGTTTTTTGAGTTGGCGTATAAATTTCAATTAGTCTTTTGTGTGTACAAAGTTGAAATTGTTCTCTCGACTTTTTGTTGACGTGAGGTGAACGAAGTACGGTGAAAATCTTCTTCTGCGTGGGCAGCGGAATCGGACCAGTCACTACAGCTCCGCTGTTTCTAACTGTTTTCACGATTTTCTCCGTTGACTTATCCACCAAATTATGGTCATAAGATCGGAGCTTGATTCTAATTTTTTGATTCATAACCCTTTTATGAATAAATATTAATAAATATAGCTATTGGCTTTAATTAGCTTTTAGCTTTTTCAATTACGTCTTCTGCAATACCTTTAGGTGCTGCGGCATAGTGTGAGAATTCCATTGAGGAAGTTGCTCTACCTGAGGTGATTGTTCTCAACTGAGTAACATATCCAAACATTTCTGCTAATGGAACTTCCGCTAGGATTTTAACTGCGCCACCTGGGCGTGGTTCTTGTCCTGTTGGCATCCCTCTTCTTCTATTTAAATCTCCAATTACTGATCCTGTATATTCTTCCGGAGAAGTAACTTCAATTTTCATGATAGGTTCTTGTATAATAGGCTTACACTTAGGAGCTGCAGCTCGGAAACCTTCCTTGGCTGCAAGTTCGAAAGCGATTGGTTTCGAATCTACTGCGTGAGTAGAACCATCATACAATTTGACTTTCATACCGTCCATTGAATATCCTGCCAGTATACCGTTATCCATCATGGCTTTGAAACCTTTTTCGACAGAAGGGATTAACTCACGAGGAATAGAACCACCTACAATTTTATTTTCGAATTGTAGCCTTGTCTTGCCAGCTTTGAAGTCATCACTTTGAAGGAAGTCTTCGTCTGCAGGTCCAAGTTCAAAAGAGATATCGGCAAATAGACCAGAACCACCTGATTGCTTTTTCAAGCGATATCTATGGTCAATAGTTGTGGTCAGTGCTTCTTTATAGTTTACTTGAGGAGCTCCTTGGTTACATTCTACGCCAAACTCTCTTTTGAGACGATCAACGATGATTTCAAGGTGCAACTCACCCATACCACTAATAATGGTTTGAGCAGTTTCTTCATTGTATCGTACTGTGAATGTAGGATCTTCTTCAGCTAGTTTAGATAAAGCCATTCCTAACTTTTCCAAATCTTTAGTCGTTTTAGGCTCAATAGCGATTCCAATTACAGGATCTGGGAATACCATACTTTCCAGTACGATAGGACTATTGAGGTCACAAAGCGTATCACCAGTTCTAATGTCTTTAAATCCAACACCAGCTGCGATATCTCCAGCTTCTACCCGATCGACAGGTTTTTGTTCTTTAGCATGCATTTGGTACAAACGAGAAATTCTCTCTTTGTTGCCAGAACGTGTATTTAAGATATAAGAACCAGCATCCAATGCTCCTGAGTATACTCTAAAGAAGGCTAAACGTCCTACAAATGGGTCGGTAGCAATTTTGAAAGCAAGTGCAGCAAACGGTTCGTTAACATTAGGTTTTCTTACAACTTCTTCATCATTTTTAGGGTTGATACCAACTACGGCGTCAACATCTAAAGGTGAAGGAAGGAATGCACAAACTGCATCGAGTACTGCTTGTACCCCTTTATTTTTGAAGGCAGAACCTGCCATCATAGGAACGAACTTATTATCTAGAACAGCACCACGTACTGCATTAATCATTTCTTGCTCAGTAATACTATCTGGATCATCAAAGAATTTTTCCATTAGAGAATCATCATAATCGGCGATAGCTTCTAATAATTTTTCTCTCCACTCCAATACAGTCTCCACCAAATCTTCAGGAATAGGAATTTCTTTGAAAGTCATTCCTCTATCCTCCTCGTCCCAAATGATTGCTTTATTGGTAATTAGATCAACAACGCCTTTAAAATCATCTTCAGCACCGATAGGTACTTGAAGTGGAATAGCATCTGATCCTAATTTTTCTTTTACATCGCGAACTACAGAAAAGAAGTCAGCACCAGAACGGTCCATTTTATTTACGAAACCAATTCTAGGAACTTTATAATTATCTGCTAGCCTCCAGTTTGTTTCAGATTGAGGTTCTACACCAGATACAGCGCAGAATAAGAATACCAATCCGTCTAATACACGTAAGGATCTATTAACCTCTACTGTAAAATCAACGTGTCCCGGAGTGTCAATGATATTCATTACGAAGTCATCATTTTTCCATTTCCAAGCGGTTTTTGTAGCAGCAGAAGTAATTGTAATACCTCTCTCCTGCTCTTGCTCCATCCAGTCCATAGTAGCAGCTCCATCGTGAACTTCACCTATTTTGTGGCTAACTCCTGTATAGAACAAAACTCTCTCTGTAGTTGTTGTTTTCCCAGCGTCAATGTGTGCTGCGATCCCAATATTTCTGGTTTTGCTAAGATCTCTCATTTCTGTAGAATCCTTTAGTATTGTGTATAAATTCGATTATATATAATTACACTTTGAAGTGTGCGAAAGCTCTGTTAGATTCCGCCATTCTATGTGTTTCTTCTTTTCTTTTAACTGAGGCGCCTTCACCTTTACTTGCAGCTAATAGTTCAGCGGCTAATTTCTGAGCCATTCCTTTGCCACTTCTAGCTCTAGAGTATTTGATTAGCCATTTCATTCCATTAGACAGTTTTCGACTAGCTCTAATTTCTGTAGGGATTTGGAATGTTGCACCACCGACTCTTCTACTTCTAACTTCAACTTGGGGCATAGCGGTTTGGATAGATTTTTTCCAAACTTCATGAGGATTTTCGCCTGTTTTTTCAGCTATGATGTCCATTGCATCATAGAAAATTTTGAAGGCAACACTCTTTTTGCCGTTTAACATTAAGTTATTGACAAATTGAGTCACCATCACGTCGTTGTATCGTGAGTCCGGAGTTATGATCCGTTTCTTCGGTTTACGTTTTCTCATATCTTTTTAATTACTTGTTGTCGTCATTTACTGACAATCTTCACCCCCTTTCGGGATTACATTCAACAAAGGTTATTTCTTAGGTTGTTTAGTTCCGTATTTAGAACGACTTTGGAGTCTGTCAGTAACACCAGCAGTATCCAATGCTCCTCTTACGATGGTATATCTTACACCTGGCAAATCCTTCACTCTTCCTCCTCTAATAAGGACAATGGAGTGTTCTTGCAGGTTGTGACCTTCACCTGGAATATAGGCAATGACCTCAATACCGTTAGTTAAACGAACCTTTGCAACTTTTCGCAGTGCAGAGTTTGGCTTCTTTGGTGTGGTCGTGTAGACACGAGTACACACTCCTCTTTTCTGAGGGCAAGAATCTAAAGCTCTTGATTTGCTGGCAGTTACAATCTTTTTTCTACCCTTGCGTACGAGTTGGTTTATCGTAGGCATAATTTATTTTAAAATTTAAGTTTTCAAATTAAAACGTGCTTTCCTCTATTTTTCTTTTAACCTCTTAAAAATCAATGGCTTCTTCCAAAAAATAGGGCGCCGTTCCTCTAAAAGCGAATGCAAAGATAAACAGAATCTTTTGCAATTCAAAAGTCAAATTTAAATTATTCCCTGAAAAGTAAATAATAATGCCATATGAAGAAAATTAACTGCGACAATTGACTTAAAAAAAACTTCTGATTATTAAATTTTGCTAGAGCTGTTTACAATTAGACTATAGGTACAAATATCTGTTGAAACAGAGCTAACAGGCTGAGGGATATGAGGTGTTGTTTGAATGTAGCGTAGCGAAAAGAGTGCCGAGGAGCCCGACCCTGAAGTGAATTGGGGCGATTTTTTAATCGCCACAATGAGCAAAGGGGCAGCCCCAAATAAAATAAACTTTTTTTTAAAAAATCTAATTTACAGCAAATTGAATTATTGAATCCTTGAGCATTCTTTACCTGAAAAAGGTTTAGTTACAAGGTGGTCAGTAATTTCATTTGGGTTGATAAAGAACTGAATATCAATATTCTTAGTTTGAACTGGAATTGATTTTGGGAGTTTGTTAGAAAAAGGAGTACTTTGATTTGCAGTAAATGGGTCTCCTCGATTTACAGCATTGATAATATCGTTATGCATACCAATTTCATTCTTCTCTTGATCATAATACTTAACTAAGTATCCTACCTCCCTAAAGTTGTAATCCGTTTGATTATTAAAACCACCAGAAAGTTGATCTTTTCCCGGCTCCCAATTGAGATTTTCAACTACAAGTTTAGAAGCAATGAGTACTGATTCCTTTTGCGCAAGTTGTGCAAGTAAGGTGTTGGATCTTTTGATTTTTCCTAAAAATTGTTGATCAGTAAGTGTTTCGATGTTTTTGGTGAAGCAGCCGGCTTTTATACCAAATCCAAATTCTTTAGCATAAGAAGTAACCATGTTAGAAATCCCTTTACTATCGGTAATCTTCCAGATATCGTTTTCCTTTTCAAGAATTAACCGGAGCGATTTGGCTTCTCCTGATACCTTAGTTTCAATATTTACGTTGATTTTATCGTTGGAAACATTTTTAAAGTTTATAATCTCATATTCTGATACAAGGTAGATGTTTTTAAATAAAAAACTCTTGTAGTATTGGCTCATTTCTCCTCTTTTCATTGGGGCTTTATAGGCCTCCATAAAGTTTGTAACCAATTCTTTCGCTTCTGTGTTGATTGAACTATTACAGCTGGCACTGATAAACAGAATTGTTAGAATGCACAATTGAAATTTGGACATATTGAAGTGATTAAAATAAACTGGGCAATAGAAAACGTCCAATTTAAGGGTTGAGATCACATATGCTTTATGATTCTCGTAGTATGTAGAATTTTCAAGTCTTTATCTAAGAATTGAACAAGGTAAGACCCTGTATTTTGTTTACTTACATCCAGATAATTATTCCTATTAGTTATTTTCTGATTTATGATTAATCTTCCTAAAATATCGTAGAGTCGCACGTAGCCAATTTTTGAGTTCTTAGGTAGTTGAATGAAGTTTGTAGCAGGATTTGGAAAAACTTTGAAAGAGGTAGAGAGCAAATCTTCAGTAGGTGTTGCTTCTGCCAATACTGAATAGGTATTGGTTATCACTGAATTAGCGCTATCTGCTTCATTATATATTCTTAGCTCTACTGATCCAGGTCCAGGGATGTTGTTTGGAACGAACCAGATTGACATAATGGCCATTTCTCCAGGATCAATAGTAAACATTTCTGAATCAACTGATGAGGAATAGCAACCAGATTTATCACAGACAGCATTATCCCAACCTGTAGGAATTTGAACATTGTATCGTTCCCACCTTACATTAATAGCAGCATTAGTGGTGTTTGTAACGAAACTCTCTACTTTAATAAAGAGATCTGTGGGCAAGCCAGTGCCTGAAGCAGGAGAAGGGCTAACAACCAAACTTTGGGCTGAAAGAATCAAGGAGGAGGCGAGAAACCAAGTAAAGAATAAGTATTTCATATGTCGTTTTCTAATGCTTAAATGTATGAATTTTAGGTGAAAAATTAAAGATTTTCGAATAATACCTACCAATTTATATAACACCTATCCAAGGATGTTTCTAATTATTAGAATCTTACATTAATCCTTCATCTGCAAAACTAAAATACCCTGAATCTGCAATAATAAGATGGTCTAGAACTGAAATATCCAACAATTTTCCGGCTGATTTGATTTTTCTTGTCAACTCCAGGTCTGAGGAACTAGGTTTCAGATTACCTGAGGGATGGTTGTGGAAAAGCATTATGGAGGAAGCTAGTTTCTCTAAAGCAATTTGAAAAATGATTTTAGGATCTACGACGGTACCACTTACACCACCTGAACTGATTTTCCTTTTTAAGATAACTCTATTGGCTCTATTGAGGAGAATTATCCAGAATTCTTCAAAATTTAGATCACAAATATGGGGGGCGATGTGCTGGTATGCATCTCTACTTGAAGTGATTTGGGGTTGATCCTGAATTTCTGACAACTGCCGTCTCCTACCAAGCTCCAAAGCGGCAATTAGTGTGATAGCCTTTGCTTCTCCAATTCCTTTAAATTGCTTCAGATCAGAAACTGTCTGTCTGCCTAGGGTGTGTAAGTTGTTACTGTATTGTTTAAGGATTTTCTGTGCAAGTGTAACTGCCGACTCATTTCTGTTTCCTGAGCCAAGCAGAATGGCTATTAGTTCGGCATTTGATACATTCTGTTTGCCTTTGATTAATAGTTTTTCACGTGGTCGGTCCTCTTCTGCCCATGTTTTGATTGAGATGGTATTGCTGTATACTGTCATTTTCCTTTTTATCTAATAAAAAAATAGCTTCTATTATATAGAGACAAAAAGTGAAATATTCCATACGGTTTTCGGAACTATTTTTTGTTAAAGTTTAGATCAAGTCCTATATACTGACTATAAAAGACTGATAATCTGAAAATTAGACTAGTCCTAAATTAATCAAAAAGAATGGATTGTAAGGACATAAAAAAAGTGCATTTCATCTTGAAATGCACTTGATATGATAAGAAATTTCTTATTCTTTAGGACAGACTATTAACAAAACGAGTTAACTTGCTCTTTAAGTTTGCTGCTTTGTTTTCGTGAATCTGATTTTTCTTAGACAATCTGTCAATTTTGGAAATAACTTTAGTCAAAAAGGTCTCAGCCTCCTTCTTGTTTTCCATTTCTTTTAGCTTCTTGATCGCAGTTCTAGCCGATTTCTTATAATATCGGTTGAGATCACGTTTTTTCGCGTCTTGACGAATTCTCTTTTTAGATGATTTATGATGTGCCATTTATCTAATTTTCCTATGGTTTATTTAAAACGAATGCAAATTTAGGGAGTTTTATCAAAAAAACAAAACTTATTTCCAATTAAATTATCTCTTATAAGTAAGGCGTATTACGTCACCTCTAATTTACTGATTATCAAACCTATAGAATGTGAAGTCTTTATTCAATCTCACTATAGACTGTTCCTTATCATGGATAATAATTGTAATTTTATCTTTAAACACCTCCTTTATATTCCAGAATTTCATCGACTTTTGATTCTTAAGACCAATACTTTGGAACATTATTTTCTTTTTACTTTCAAGTATGTTCCATTTTCCTTTTTCAGCTAATTGATTTCCGGAGTATGCTTTGTATTGACCATCATTAAAGAACTGATAAGAAGTCGCTGGCATTTCTCTTACCTGCCAAAACCCAGTGAGGAGATCGCTATCCAAAACAGCTTTTTCAAGGGAGACTGTAATACGAAGCACTGAATCTCTCCTACTGACCATTTCTCCTGATTTGGCCTCATAGTATCCGTTGGTAATCATTAAAGACCAATCAGAACAATTAGGGGGGAATTGATAAGAGTAATCAAATGAAGCGATTAAACTATCATTAAGGACTTCGAAACTTTCTGGACTCACGAGATCTACCTGATAACCTTTTATTGATACAAGCTCACCTTCATTATTTTTTTTATAGATCCATTTTTGATAATACGCTTGTTCGTCGACGACCACTTGCCTAAGCATAATGGAATCTTTTCCTCCATTTTCGGATAACATTCTAACCTTGCTTTTCCTAATAAAACCTGCACCTTTAGTTTGACGCTTCGTTCTTTCTGATACTTTTAATTGGGCCACATTATCTCCCTTCGTATTAAACGTTTCCTTTAATATCCATCGTCCTTGATCATCATAAGCTATTTTTTCTTCAAATAACATCATATGCTGGCCATGTATTTCGATCCTGATTAAATTACCATTTTCATCATAAAATAGTTTCTCGGTTGAGGTTTTATCCTGATCTGATAGTAAATTTCTCTTCTTATACAAGCCATTTTCATAGGAATAAACCGCATCGTACTTAAAGACGAATGGTTGTCCTAGTCCATACTTAGAGAATTTTCGTTCAATTATTTCCTTTGAGGGAATTTCCAGGACATCACCAGAACTTACACATCCAATAACAGTAAGAATACCAATGACCATTAAAAACATATGGTGCCGTCTTTTATTCATATACGTCTGTTTTTAAATCAAAAAGAATATCTCCTAACTTTATACAGGAAGTAAATAGTATTCTAAAATTAAAAAGTGAAGTTAACAAAGAATCCTCCTATTTAACAAGCATTTTTACTGTAATAATTATTAATTAGTAAAAATCTTTTCTATTGTAATAATTATTAATTAGTAAAAATCTTTTCTATCTTGTTTCGGTAATACTATCCATAAAATCCTTAATTATGAATCGAATACTTATACTTACTACAATTACATTGATTTTCCCTTTTTTATTAGTTGCGCAATGGGTTGATAACTGCCCTTCCACGAAACTGAAATTAGAAATTATTGCGGAGAATGCTTCAGAAATTACTTTTGAGATTAAGCTTCAACAATTAGCTGCTAGTGCCTGTGGCTCTTATGGTCTAGGTAATGCTGATTTTGTGATTAATTTTGACAATGCTGGTTTTTCATCTCCAGTCATCACACCAGTTCCTGGATTTTGTGATTTTGTTGCAAAAGACCCCGCTTCTAACGCTACGGTTCGAACGCTTTATGAATCGTTAAATACTACTGCCTCAATTCTTGATGATGGTTCGGGAAGTGATGTAATCATTGTAAATTTAAATGGGACGACCCCTTCTACACAGACTGCTTTTGATGGAGGTGTAGCAATTATCAATCAAACAGAATATACTTACGGCCGATTCACAATCTCAGGTTGGGATGGTTCAACACCAAATGGATTTGCATGGAAACTAGCTACAAATGGACTAACTACTAAGATCTTTGGAATTGAAGATGGCGACTACGACAACGATAATATCGAATTTTTATCTGTCGCTGTAGATATAGGAGACGACTGTATCGTACTTCCACAACCTGATCTTACAACGATTCTTACTGTAATACCAAGTACATTCTCAGGTATATCAAACATGGGGATTATTTGTTCTGTAAGTGAACTTAGGAATGTAGATACCGACGGATCGATCATACGAGTAAGAATTCCTTCAGATCCAAGATTGTCGTTTACTTGGAATCCAACTTTAACTCAAGTTGGCTTTAGTCAAGTTAATAATGTTGATTGGAATTATCTAGGAGACAATGGCATAGTTCATACATTTACGACATTAGAAGTTATTCCTGGTGGCGATAATTCTAAATTTGGCATACAGGCTCAGTATGATCCACAAAACACTCAAGGGCAAACTACTATTACTGCAACGGTTGTTCCTACAAGTGGTGGTGAAGGCGTCTTTACAAACAATCAAGATGCTGAAGGAATCACCTACTTCGATTAACTAGATAACTATTTTCCATTAATATATGCCGCTTTGAGTTTTTCTTAAAGTGGTATTTTTTTGTGCAATTTTCTGAACCAAATGGAAAGAGAGAAATAGAATGAGAAAGCAGGAATTAGTACAGTGTTGCTCTAAGTTATAATTGGAGGTTTTTTACAAGGACTATTTAGGGATTCATTTCTTATAGTCCAACGCTATTCATTCAAGACAAGGGGATCCATTATCCACCGCGTAGGCTATTTTTCATCTTTAAGTAACCAACGAATCAGTATTGGAATAATCAGTAAATCGCCAAGTACTGCAGATATCAGCGTTGCGCTAATCAGCAACCCAATGGTAACACTAGGTGGATGTATTGAGAACAACATCACTAAAAAGCCAAAAAACAGTATGATGGTGGTAATAATGATCGCCTTTCCTGTTTCTGAGAACGTAATCTGGATCGACTCTTCAATTGTCAACCCTTTATTCAACGAAAGTTTAAACTTGCTCAAGAAATGAATCGTGTCATCTACCGCAATACCAAATATTATAGCAAAGACGATTGCAATACCAGCATCGAGCTCAATGCCAAGGTAGCCCAGTAAAGCCCCTGCAAACAGGAGTGGAATCAGATTTGGGACTAACGAAATCACAACAAGCCGAATATTTTTAAATAACAGCGCCATCAAAAGACTAATTACTAAAACTGCCCCTCCTAACCCTTTAATCAGATTGTCTCGAACGTATTTCGCATTTTTGTCAATAATAAGTCCCGTACCAGTTTGCCTAATACTAATGATATCCTTATCTATTTCTTTATCTATCCAACTGTTGATCTCCTGAGAAACGACTTTGATATTCTCGGCACCTATATCCAAGACTTTAGCTGCGATTCTCGTTTTCTTTTTGTCTTTACTCAATAAAATATTGCCTTGAGATGGCATTCTCTCTGCTAGTTTCTTGTAGCGATTAAATCGTTGTTCTGTAGCAGGTAGTTTGTAATTCGACAACCGATCGCCTCCAGAAGCTCTATTTATACTCTTATAGATCATTGTAATGGAGCTCACTCCCTTCACTGCGTCATACTGTTTAAGGTGATTTTCTAGCTTTGCAATTTGCTGAACCACTAGAAAATCATCTGCATCTAAGGTATCCGATGTCACAGTAACTGCGAATTCAAATGGGCGAAACCCGTTAAACTCTTTTTCGAAAAACTGAAAGTCTTCCGTAATCTTTGCGCCACGTGGCATATTTTTTACCAATCGGTAGTTAGTAGATATCATGGAAATTCCAATAAAACACAATACCAGAAAACTAATAAATCCGATTGTGATCTTTCTTACATTATTATATGAATAATGATAAAACGATTCTAGCCATTTATCCCAAAGCATTGCTCCCTTCCCTTCTTCGATTAACTGGTCTTTTTCAAATAATGAAAGTATCGCGGTCGTTAAAAAGATCACAGTAAAATAAGCCACTAGTACACCGATTGCCGCGTTCAATCCAAAATCACGAATTGGCCCTACCCTACTTGTCATCAGTGTCCCAAACCCAATAGCGGTAGTTACTGAAGTAAGTAATGTCGCGAGCCCAATTTCCTTTATCGCAATGCGAATCGCACTATTTTTGTCTTTTCCTTTATTGAGCTCATCCAAATACTTCGACATGATATGAATGACATCAGAAGTCCCCACTATAATCATTAAAACAGGGTATAATGCTGCCATTGCGTTTAGATCACGACCCCAAGCACCTAACAACCCCATAAACAATAACATACCAAGACCAATCGAAATTAAAGCAATAGTGATACCCCAAAATCGTCTGAACAAAAAGTACATGATCAAACAAACAAGGAAGGAGGATACTATAGCCGAAACGATAATTTCTCGCTTCTGCATGGCAACGATCTCCTTTTGAAAATTGGCTCGCCCAAGAATATGGTATTCTTCAAACTCAAGCGCTGAGATAGAAGTTTCCAGTTCAGCCATAAGCTGTTCTGCAGCTCCCTGCTGTATATTATCTACAGTTTTTAGAAAAACGACTGCGGTCTTCGCGTCTTCAGACACCAGATTACCAGTAAACCGCTCGTCTTCCATTAAGCGGATGCTGTCTCTTCGGTACTTGGACGGATCATCTTTGTGAATGACATCTATAAATGAATAGCCGCCAAATGGCAATTTTATTGGCTTTTGGGATGTCGTCAAAGACATAGCCAAGCTTATTGACTCTAGGCGCTTTGCCTTCAGCGTTATTTGATGAACCTTATTCAGGAATTCCTGATCAAAAATGCCTTGTTCTCTTTTGAAAGCAATGAGCAAAAAATTGTCGTCCGCTTCAAATTGCTCACTAAATTCTTTAAAATACTCTAAATCTGGATCTCCTTCAGGAAAAAATTGCTCAAAATCAAAAGTAAATCGGATTTGAAAAATAAAGAAGATACTCAGTAATGAAAGCACGAAAAATACAAGATAAATTATCTGTCGCTGTCTCGATGTCATAGGTTTAAATTACAGAGTAAACAGTCAATAAGATGATTTAGTTCACCTTTTTCGCTCGTAAATCATGAAATTATACCCATATTCATGTCTATCATCTGCCTGATTTCGTTCTGTACTGATCAGTGACCAATCGTGAAGCTCAATTTTTGGAAAATAAACATCACCATCAACAACCGCTTCAATCTCGGTAAAGTACAACTTATCGGTCATTGCTAGTGTTTGGTTATAAATTTCACCTCCGCCACAAATAAATAATTCCTCCTCATTATTATCTTTCGCAAATTTTATTGCTTCATCGATACTATGAACTACATGACACCCAGGTGCATCGTAGTTTTCGTCTCTTGTGACAATTAAGTTGGTGCGCTTAGGTAGGGGTTTTCCTATGGATTCATAATTTTTTCGTCCCATTACAACATGATGGCCAAGCGTCATGCGCCTAAAATATCTCAAATCATTAGGGATATACCATGGGATTTCGTTGTCTTTTCCAATCACCCAGTTTTTGGAAGCTGCAACTATTGCAGAAATTATCATAGAGTGTATATTTATCGGCTTCGGTTGCACTGCAAACTACTTGCAATACAAGTCCCTGTCACCTCTTTCAGGCAATCTATTCACTTAAGGATGTTTATATCATTAATATTGCAGTACAGTCAGTTATGTTTGTTGTACTTCAACTACATCTACCCTACTAGTAACTAAGCCAAGTTATTGAAAAAATAAAAAGTGCTACACTTGGTAAGGTGTAGCACTTTTTTATTTCGTTTATTCGAATTATCGAAGAAGTGTGACATCTCCTTGACGTTGGAAAACTTCGCCATCAAGATACTCTACTTCTAGAACCCAGGCAAAAACACCGTTGTTCATTGTTTGTCCTCTGTAACTACCATCCCAACCAAAAGCAGGATCATTTACAGGGAAGTCTCTTCCTTCAAATACCAATTCCCCCCATCTGTCAAAAACCTTCATGTAACGTATTCTGACAATATCATCTCCGCCATGAACCATAAATACATCATTGTTGCCATCTGCATTTGGTGTAAAACCAGTTGGAACAAAGATATCTCTTTCGTTAGTAACAAATATGGTAATATCATCAGAAATTTCACAACCGTTCGGATCAGAAATACTCATGACATAAGTCGTTTGGTAAACAGGTTGTGCTACTGGATTCGGGCATGCCTCACAACTTAATCCTTCTGTAGGCGTCCAAGTAATGGTTAAACCACCAGTTGGTACACTAATGTAAGGTGTTAGTGTGATAGAATCACCGTACTGAATGGTCTGGTCTGGTCCCAAATCCATTTCAAGTACCTGTGGTTGTGCAACCGCAATTGAATCCATATAGGAACATCCGTTGATATCTTGTACATGGATGCCATAATCCCCAGCATCTAAGCCGATAAAGGTAGCTCCTGGTTGGTAATCTACACCATTTATGGAATAGAAGTAAGGAGCAGTTCCTCCTTGAGCATTAATGATGGACACACTTCCGTTCTCAAAACCGTTACAGCTAGTACTAGTAGAAACTCCTGAAGCACTAACCGGTGTTGGCTCACCGATTGTTACTTGATCTGTAATTTCACATCCATTGTTATCAGTAATGGATACTTGATAAGTTCCGGCTGCCACATTGTTTAAGTCGAATCCAGTATCTCCGTTGCTCCAGACAATAGTGTATCCTGGAACACCGCCTTGAACTGTAATAGTAGCACTACCGTCAGTCAATCCTGTACATCCTGGTTCGTTGACATTACCAATCACTGAGGTAACTGTTGTATTAGGTTGTGTAACGCTTACCGATTCAGGTAAGGATGTACAACCATTAGCATCTGTTACAACAACAGTGTAAGACCCTACAGGTAAACCATTAACAGTTTGAGAGGTTTGGCCTCCACTCCATAGATATGTGTAAGGAGGTACACCAGTTGTCACAACTACTGTAACTGTTCCGTCGTTTCCTCCAAAACAAGCTACTGGTGTAGAAGAAATTACATCTACAGCCAATGCAGGTGCTGTATCAACAAAGAACGTTGTAGTGGCGGTACAACCATTTGAGTCTGTCCCAGTAACCGAATAAGTTCCTGTTGCTAGTCCAACAGTTGTAGGACCACTTGTATTGTTACTCCATTGGAAAGTATAACCTCCTGAACCTCCATTAGCAGTCACAGTGGCACCACCATCTGCGATACCACTACAAGAAATATTCTGAGGTGTTACTGTTAATTGTATTGCAGTTGGTTCTCCTAGTACAAGACTTGCTACTTGCTGACAGCCATTTGCATCTGTTACTGATACAGACACTAAACCAGCATTAAGTCCATTTGTAGAAGGCGAAAATCCACCGTTACTCCATTGATATGTATAAGGAGGCGTACTGTTATTGTCAATTGTAACGGTTGCTGTTCCATCAGCACTCTGGAAACAAGTAAGATCATTTCCTGTGATTGAAATAACTAATGCAGAAGGCGCATTAATCTGAACAGAAGCTACCGTCGAACATCCCTCTGAATCTGTAACCGTTACGGTATGAATTCCAGGAGCGAGGAAACTAGTACTTGGTGATGTCTGGTTATTATCCCAAATATAGAAGTATGGAGGGGTTCCACCTGCAGCATTTACAGTTGCAATACCATCATTTGAATTAAAACATGTAGCATCAACAGGATTGACGATACTAGCAAGAATTGGTGGTGGATCGATAACATTTGCACTAGTTTGGAATGTACATCCATTAGCATCAGTAATTACTACAGTATAAGTTCCTCCACTCAATCCAGTTGGATTTTGAGCAGTAGAACCATTACTCCAAGTTTGGATAAATGGAGGTGTACCTCCATTTATAGTAAGATTAATCGTTCCGTTTGTATCTCCGAAACAAGCCAATGTTTGACCTGTTGCAACTGCACTAATTGCAGTTGGAGCAGTAATGACTACGGAAGCAGTTCCAATACAACCATTATCGTCTGTTACCAATACGGTATAAGTATTTGGGGATAGTCCAGTTGCAGTAGGACCGTTTCCACCTCCACCAGACCAGATATAAGTATACGGCAGAACACCACCATTTACTGTAACAGTAGCAGTTCCATCGGTTGAGTTAGCACAAGAAACAGAAGTTCCTGATACAGTAACTACAACTGGTGGTGGTTGAGATACTACGGCGACAGCTGTAGTTGTGCAACCATTTGCATCTGTGATCACTACAGTATAGGTATTTGCAGGTAGACCGGTTGGATTAGGTAAAGTACCTCCACCATTATTCCAACTATAAGTGTAAGGACCAGTTCCTCCAACAGCAGTAACTGATACTGTACCAGTATTTGTACCATTACAAACGAGTGCTGAGCCTGTTGTGCTTGCAATAAGTGGCGCACCTGGTGCTGTAACCTGAGCTGAAGCCGTCGCAGAACAACCATTTGAATCGGTTACAACTACGGAATAGGTACCATCGCTCAACCCTGAAAGATTGGGTGTAATTGCGCCATTGTTCCAAATGTAAGAATATGGCATTGTACCACCTACAACAGTAAGTAAAATATCTCCATCAGTTCCCCCGAAACAAGCTACCGTTTCACCCATTGCTGTAGCAGTCAATGCAGCAGGTTCCGTTACAACATAAGATGAAGTAAATAGGCATCCGTTGTCATCAGTTACAGTAAGATTATAAGTATTTGCTGGTAAGTTAACCTGTGTTCCTGTTGGTGGTAATCCGTTATCCCAATTGTAAGTATAAGGTACAGTACCACCGGAAGGCACAACGGTTATACTACCGTTTGTATTTCCATTACATGCTATGTTTTGAACAGTAGAGGTAACTCCTAGTAAAGCGGGCTCAGTAATTACAGCTGAAGCACTAGCAGTACAACCTGTTGCATCAGTAATCACAACATTATAAGTACCTGCTGAAAGTCCAGTTGGGTTTTGAGTAGTTCCCGCACCATTATCCCATACATAAGTATAAGGGCTAACTCCGAGATTGACTACTAATGAAATACTTCCATCAGTTCCACCATTACAGGCGATGTTAGAACCTAGTGCGCTGGCTGTCATTCCAGTGGCAGGTTGATTGACTACAGCGGTGACTGCTGCGGAACATCCGACGGCATCTGTAACAGTTACTGCGTAGGTACCGGCTGGCAAATTGTTGATAGTAGCATTCGTTCCACCATTATTCCAAACATAAGTGTAAGGACTAGTTCCTCCAGTTATGTTTACAGTTACAATACCTGTCAATTCTCCGAAACAGGCAACATCCGTGACTGTTGTTGTCGGAGTAATGGTATTAGGAGAAGTTAGGGTCACTGTTCCTGTACCCGTGCAACTATTAGCATCTGTAAGGGTAACGGTGTAGGTTCCTACCCCTAATCCAGTAGCGTTTGGTGTATTTCCGATAGTAGGATCATTCCATGTATAGGTATAAGGAGGTGTTCCTCCTGTAGTTGTAACTGTAATAGAACCATTAGTAGAACCTGAACATACAGGATTCACTGGTGTAAGCACCACTGGAAAATTAGATCCTCCATTTACGGTTGCAGAAGCTGTAGCAACACAACCTCCGGTATCAGAGACTGTTACTACGTAAGTTCCAGGGGGTAAATTTGGATTAGAAACGGTAGATCCGTCACTCCAAATATAAGTATAAGGAGGTACACCACCATTCGTTACGGTAACACTGATTGTTCCAGTCGGACTAGTACAACCAATATTTGCATCTGTGGTAGATAATGTAAATGGAATAACAGTTACGGTTGTAGAACCAGTAAACAAGCAATCCCCATTATCAACAAGTACAGAATAAGTTGTGGTAGTAGTTGGAGTTGCAGTAGGCGATGCTATTGTTGGATCATCCAGACCTGTTGTAGGTGTCCAAGTGTAGGTGATTGTACCAGGGGTAGATGGTGCCTGACAGGTATTCAATCTTATGTTAGGCCTACGATCTGTAACACTTAATGCCGCCAAGGTACATCCAGAACTAAAGTCAGCTCTACTATACACTACAGATATGTTTGATGTTTGGGTATAGAATACGTGATCATAATTAGTGAATCCTGCATTATCAAAACAAACTTCAATCAATAAGTCATCTACACCATTCCACTCATAACCATTTGTAAAAGTGAATGTGTTCCAACCAAGCGTTGTACTCACAGTTCCTGTATAAACAATAGAAGTATTTCCTAGGAATGTAGGACTTACAACATTAAAAGAATCTTGTGTACATCCAAGGCTAATTGTAAAATTAGTGAAGGGTTGAGTACTATTTACTGTGGATAAATTAAATGCTAGATCTGTAATTATGCCTCCTGTATAACCCAAGGCGTTTAATTCTGCAGCAGTATAAATTGCTTGCCATCTTCCATCATGATAGTATCCCATAAATGGAGATCCTGCTTCATTAGCAGTTCCACCGGGCCCAGTGGCGGTAGTTCCGTTTCCTACTGAGTAATTTGTAGCTGGACCACCACAACCTGAAATATTAATATCGCAAGCGGGAACTGGAGGTGGCACTGTAGACTGATAATCTGCATTTAGTACGACTCCGGCACCTTCACAAATAGTCGTCGCTTGTGGTGTTACTGTTAACTGACCATCAATTTGAATGTTTACTACATCCTCAACTTGACAAATTCCATCATTGTAACTAACAGTATATGTAATTGGTGCTGTAACTGTTGCAATTGGATTGGCTATATTAGGGTTGCTTAGACCTGTTGCGGGTGTCCAGACATAAGTTCCAGTTCCGGTTCCTCCTACAGGATTTGCATTTAATTGAATCAATTGTGTACTTCCTGGACAGATAAGTGTGTCATTCGCTTGTATTTCTACACCAGGTACTAGTATGTCATATCCAAGAACTTGGTCACCAGGTACCGGACAAGCATCATCAGAAATTGTGATTGTAAATGAGTATACTCCAACATCATTACTTGTAGTTGGCCAATTAAAGGTAATGATTACAGGATTTACGCCAGTCGTGGTCACAGTTGCACCTGGAATTGCTGTTGGTATATTGGTTGTTACAGTAAGCGTGTCAGTTGGATCATTGTCTGAAGCCAGTATGGTAAATCCAAGGGTATTTCCTGCACAAACCTGAAAAACATTCCCCATTATTGTACCGCCACTTACACCACCTGGAGTTGGTGGAGTAACATCAGGAGCAGTATTGGCGCAAGTACCCAAAATAATTACCTGCATATCCCGAACTACTGAACCGATTTTGATACCATTTCTGTACTCTTCAACTAAAACTGCGAGAATTGCGATTTGTTGTCCTGATGGATTGAAGGTCATTTGTCCTGAAAATGAATCAAAACCAAATGAATTAGCTGGAGTTGTTGTTAAAGGATAGGTCGGTGTAAATGGTGCGATATAAGGAACAGGGACTGCCGGGCCATCTAATGGATTGACTAAGGTATATACTAAACTATCACCATCAGGATCAATTGCACCGTGGTTATAATTAATTAATTGACCCGAACATAAATAAGGGACAGGACGAGTTGTAAAATATGGGGAGCTATTACAAGGTGCATTAAGGTTATTCAGTGTGGATTCAACGTATAAATCAAAACTGTTCGGATTTTGCGAATTTGTAATTAATCCGTTTCTACAACATACCGAATAGCTAAAAACCCAATCTGCACAATTGGCAGGGAGTGTAAAGGTACCCGTGTAAATGTATTCCTCAATTCCTGGCAGTGAACCACCATTACAGGAACTATTAGCAATCTGAGTAGCACAAAGATCTGATACCTCAGAAAAACTTTGTTGTGTCAATGTCAGTGATGTTTGTTGACCACAAGAACCAGATGAGATTGTGATCGAAGGAGATGTTGGAGCGGAAATACCGTCACAATCTCGATAAAATGCTAATTGAAATTCATATTGATTTCCTCCTAGGCAGGTATAACTCAAATCGGCACCTACAGCATGAGACGCGTAAGATTGATTAATAAATGCGAAGGAGATAAGACATAGAAGTAGACGTTGAACTACTTTATTGTACAAAAAATTGGTTTTTCCAAAATGGCCTTTCATAAACAGAAGATTTATTGAAGTTACAGTTATAATAAGTTCTAAACTATTGTATACCACTGATACACAAGCCCTTATTTAGAACAAAAGCAATAATAAAACAGGGACGTATATTAAGTTTAATATTAATACGTTTGTAGGCAGTAAATTCCGCCTCCAAAATACTTATTTTTACTGAGAATCCGATCAATTCCCAAATATTATTATCCGAATGATTCAAATTCCAATTCTTATGATTTTAAATCATTTAATTAGAGGGGTTTTGAAAATTTATTATCGAACAATTCTTTAAATTTATATTTCCGTTCTTCGACATTTCCATTTTTCTTTAAGTGATTTCTAAACTTAGTTGCAAAAGCGATCATTTCACGTTGTTGACGCTTACTCATAGCCATTTTATCTTGACTATTAGTCTGAAATGGTGAAATCGGGATTGTATAGTATTTAGACTTATTGTTTTTAGAGAAAATGTATCTCCACAATAAAGAATAACTAGACTTTTGAATCGCAACTTTTTGTTCATCATGATCCTTAGTAAACTCCACTTCTACCAACAATCCACCTTCAGTATCCTTTTTCCTTTGATTGGAGATAAAGTTTCCAAGTGAATACGTTATAAAGACATCAGCGGCATCGCTTTTTCTTGTTTCTACAGGTTGAATGACGTGTGGGTGAGATCCAATTACTGCAGTTACGCCTTTTGAAACCAGCCAATCTGCAAGAAACTTCTGATCTTTATTGGGCAATAGCTTGTATTCTTTACCCCAATGAATCAAAACAACTAACACATCTGCCTTTGCAGCTTTGGCTTTTAGAATATCCTTATCCAACTCCAATGTGTCAATTCTATTGACTATCGTTGGAGGAATATCAGGCATTCCATTTGTATCATATGTACAATTCAAGAAGGCTACTTTAATTCCGTTTTTATCAATTATTAATGGATAATTCTTGTATCGTTCTTTATAGTCTTTGAATGTTCCAGTCGCTAATAGTCCTTGCGATTCAAGTGTATTCAATGTTTGGTCGACTCCAATTTTACCCGCGTCGTTCGAATGATTGTTGGCAGTTACGATTACATCAAAACCTGCGTCTTTCAGCCCTTTGGCAAGAGCGTTCGGACTCCGAAAATGGGGATATCCGACATAAGGTGGTTGTCCTGGCAGTGTCACTTCCAAATTCGCAACCGCGATATCTGCTTTTGAGATGATTGGCTCCAGATATTTAAAGCAATCTGAATAATTGTACCGACCGGTTTTAGCATCCAACGCTGATTTAATTTGAGGATCGTGCCCCATGACATCACCAACAAACAATAGCTTGACAGATGAGGTTCCTGTCATTTGAGTACTTACTTGACTTGTAATAGTGGTGGATTGAACTTCAGTAGGAGGCACTGATTTTTTGCAGCCAAACACTAATAAATACAGGACTAGTAGCGCAATGTATTGTTGAAGTATACGCATCTATTAAAAAGAAAACTTTTATAGTTAGTAGTAATGTAATTTCATAGTGTAGGCAACCTATGATGAATACAAAACGAAGTGTTGTTACCAAACGTCCACTGATATGTCAAGATATTTTACAAATAATCTATAAAAAACTGTATATCAATTAATTATTTTATTAAACTTTTACACTTATCAAAGCATCGCGTTGTTGTTTGATGCGATCTGATTTTAAATAACTGGTATAATCCATTAAACTATCAATGACGCCACCAGGCAAAATTTCAATGATACGGTTAGTAGTTGTTTGAATTATTTCATGATCATGTGTTGACACAATTAAGTTGCCGACAAATGAACTCAATGCATTGTTGAGTGCAGTAATTGATTCTAAATCAAGGTGACTAGTAGGTTCATCCAACAGCAGGAAATTGGGTTCTGCAAGCATCATTTTACTCAACATACAACGGACTTTCTCGCCTCCCGACAAGACACTAGAGCTTTTGTACACCTCTTCACCGGAAAAGAGCATTCTGCCAAGAAATCCACGGATAAATTGCTCATCTTTTTCTTCTGAGTATTGTCGCAACCAATTGATAAGATCACTATCTTGATCGTCAGTAAAAAATGCTTCATTCTCATTGGGTAGATAGGCTTTTGTTATGGTCTGTCCCCACTCTATCGTTCCAGAATCTGGTTGCGTGTTTCCACCCAATACTTCAAAAAAAGCAGTGATTGCTGCAGACTCATTGCTCAAAAGCGCGATTTTCTCCTTCGAATTCATTGTAAAAGAGACGTTAGAAAACAGCCATTCACCATCTGTTCCGCGTTTGCCCAAATTTTCGACATTCAGAATCTGGTCTCCTGGTTCGCGATTTGGTTTGAAATGGATAAAAGGGTATTTTCTTGTTGAAGGTTGAATGTCTTCCAAGTTAAGTTTTTCAAGGGCTTTCTTTCGACTGGTGGCTTGCCTGGACTTAGAAGCATTGGCGCTAAATCGAGCAATAAAGTCCTGCATTTCCTTACGTTTTACTTCTATCTTCTTGTTTTTGTTAGCCATTTGAGCAGACATCAATTGACTGGTTTCGTACCAAAACGTATAGTTACCTGTGAAATTTCTAATTTTTCCGTAGTCGATATCCGTTACATGTGTGCATACCATATCCAGAAAATACCTATCGTGAGAGACTACAATCACTGTATTTTTAAAATCTGCTAGGAAATCAGCCAGCCAGGTAATTGTTTTCGGATCCAGATCATTCGTAGGCTCATCCAGTAATAGAATATCTGGATTGCCGAATAATGCTTGAGCCAACAGCACTTTTACCTTGTCTGGACCACTAATGTCTTTCATTTGTTTGTAGTGGTGTTCTTCGCTCACCCCGAGATTACTCAGTAGTTCAGCGGCATCACTTTCGGCAGTCCACCCACCCATTTCACCAAACTCGTTTTCTAGGTCTGCTGCTCTGAGTCCCTCAGCATCTGTGGCCTCAGGATTCATGTAAATGGCATTCTTTTCTACCATAATAGCATACATTTCCTTGTGCCCCATAATAACAGTATCCAGAAGCTGTTCTTCTTCAAATTCGAAGTGATTCTGCTTCAATACCGCCATTCTGTTATTAGGTTCTAGATGGACATGGCCTCTGGTAGCGTCAAGTTCTCCTGACAACATTTTTAGGAAAGTGGATTTCCCCGCTCCATTAGCTCCGATTACACCGTAACAGTTGCCTTTAGTAAATTTAAGATCCACATCATCAAATAAAATTCGTTTACCGTACTGCAAACCTAATCCACTGACTGAAAGCATATTATGATAGTTTAAATATTTTAATAGAAATCGAACTCGGCACAAATACCAAATTTTGTGCAAAGGTAGTGTTTTTCGATGTGAATTATTAGTGGATAATTCTTAATAAATTGGTTATTTCTGCAGGAGTCTTGTGTTTGTTATTGATAACACACCATTTTTTTCTTGTAACGTATTCATTATCAATATACAATAATAGATTTATTTGGAGCTTCCAGCTGCTTATTTCATGCGCTGCTGTCGCTGTCATCCGTGCTCGTTATTCACTCAGCCTGCCTTCCTGCGGTCAGCAGGCAGGTGCTGAAAGTACGATATAACATCCAAATTACAGTTGCCGCACTTTCAGCGCTCTAGTTTCAGGGGGTATCGAGGCCCAGGGCTCTACCCGGCTCTACCCTGGGGCCAAGATACCCACACATCCCGTAGCGCTGTAGGTGCGACATAATAAATCATATACTTCTTTGGTAGCACCTTCAGTGCTACGGTTTTGGGGGTGGCTTATTTGTCCTAGGGTTTTCACCCTAGGCTGACAAATGCGATACTTTCAGTATTCGCATACACACTTTCAGTGTTCTTTTTACACTTTCAGTGTTGGCTTTTACGTGCCAATACCCAATAACTAAAGGGAAGTTTGAACACTGAAAGTGTGCTTTGTACACTGAAGGTGTAAAATTTCCTAGGGTAAAACCCTAGGCTCCCGGGATTGACATCCCAGGTTACCAATAAGCTAAAAATTAGCTCCGTAAGGTGCGGCACCCGCCCGGTATTCCCTAGCCTAAAGACTGGGGTTGTTAAAACGATGCTTGCCTCACCAGGCGGTTCCAAAGACAACATACTTATTAATTTACGCGATGCGGACTAGGGGTAGTAGGTGTTGTTTGAACCTTGTGATAGTGGCTTTTTAATGCCGCTATCACAAGGAGAGTGCCGGATGACCCGACCCGAAATGCAACTGTATTAGACAGGCAATTTGCCAGTCTAATACAGAGAAATGAAGGGAAGGCCCCAAATAAAATCAAAAATTCACTAAATTGTGGCATGACACCACGCAGGAAAGAGAAGTTTTTAAATGTAATTCGTAGTCGACAGCCAGGTTTAACGGTATTGATGGAGGATATTCATGACCCACACAACCTTAGCGCGGTGATTCGTACTTGTGATTCTGTGGGGATTATGGAACTGTTTGCACTGTTTAGTGATGCAAAAAAAGGAAAACTGAGGCTAGGAAAGAATAGTTCGAGTAGTGCTAGAAAATGGGTGGATGTTCGGTTGTTTAACAATCGGGAAAAGTGTTTGAAGACAATACGGTCTAAGTATGATAAAATCTACTGTACTCACTTATCTGCCGATGCGAAACCATTGTATGACCTAGATTTAACGGGCTCAGTGGCACTTGTGTTTGGGAATGAGCGAGATGGAGTTTCTAGAGAAATGCTTGATAGGTGTGATGGAAATTTTGTGATCCCACAGGTAGGCATGATTGAGTCGTTAAATGTCTCAGTGGCTTGTGCCATATCCCTTTACGAAGCCTTTAGGCAACGCCAAGCAAATGAGATGTACGAAAAATCTGCCTTTTCAGAAACGGAGGTGGCTGCACTTTTTGAGGATTATAAACAACGTACTTCTAGCGATTATGAAGAAATAACGCTTTATTCAGATGAAACGGACTAATCTCAAGTGGCTCACAGTGGGCGGACTTGTCGCTTATCTCTTCTTGTTGATGGCGCATCCATTGCCAATTGAAGATAGTAATTTGGGAATGCAGATTATCAATGGTGGGTTCAATCCTAGTGAAATACAGTATACTCCAACCCGCATTAGCTTGTCAACTGCACCTTCCCTTCTAGAAAAAATCGGGTTCCAAATCAGTCGTTTCCTAGGATTAATCGGGTATCATTTGCTTAGTATTCTCCTAGTATTATTGTCTTTCCTGATGATGATTGGCCTAGCATTCAAGCATACGAGTAATCTGATAATCATTGGGCTAATTTCCGTTTGTTGTATTCCATTGATTCCAATGCCTGAGGCCATAATTGGTTCTATTTTCCTTGTCTTTTTACTGACTACGCTATGTTTTGTAGCACACTTTTATTGGATTGAGGGGCAACTAACACGTGGCTTATTACTTTTAACTTTAATGCTGATTTTACTAGTAATTTCTATACCGCCCAATGCTCTTGGTTTAATTTATGATAGGCTGTTTTACAGTAATGCTGGACTTCATTTTACAGCCGCTACTACCATTCTGGATCAAACAGTTTCCTTAATAGGCTGGGCGCTTACTCTGATCTTACTACTCGGATTTTACTTAAACCGAAAAGCCTTTTCATCTCGAATTTATTTATTTTGGATGGTGGTAACTGTAGGCAGTATTCTTTATAGTTTGTTCTCCCTTTCGGTAAATGTATTGGCTTTGATCACTATTCCAGTTATGAGTTATCACATTTCAGCTTGGTGGCATGCGAATCCGACGACAGAACGGTTGTTCGGTGCTCGGTCGCCGGTTTTAGTATTGTTGGTCCTTTTACCGTTGATCTGGATAGTTGGTGCCTGGAATCCGTTTGCGGCGCCTCTAGGACTTGGAGCGGGACATGCTGCCCGTCAACCAGCACATTTCTTTAAGCAGCATGATATTGCCGGGCCGGTGTTCAATAATCAGTTAGCAGCGAGTTATCTGGCCTATTACTTAGTGCCTGAAGAAAAGATTTATTATGAATATGAAGGGAGTAACAACGCTTCAAGTTATCAAAGTGAAACCAAATGGCAACAAGTTTATGCTAGATATCAATTTGGGGCACTATTTTTCCGATTGAAGGGCGAATCTCTGGACGGTTTAAACTTTTTAGGTCGGCGATTGGCAGATCGAGAGGAGTGGGCACTAGTTTATTTTGAAGAAGGGGAATGGGCTATTTTAGTGCGTAGAAATGCAAAAAACAAGGTAATAATTGACAAATTTGAATTAATAAAATAAATGAAACTATTTGAATGTCTTTGTGATTTACTGAAAGACCTTTCAGATAAAAAAATCTAACAGGTCACTCGTTCTTTTTTATCAAAAAAATGAGGAGGATTGAACAAATGAAGATTAATATTTTCCAATAAAAAACAATTTTATGAAATAAAGGGAAACCAAAGATGTTTTAAAGTAAAGATTCGACTAAACTCGTTTACTAGAAAGCTTTCGAATTCGTGTTAAAAAAAAGCCATTCCTTGTTAGAAATGGCTTTTATCAAATATTTAAGTAACTTCTTATAGTCTTAATTGTTTTTGGGTATTTTCCGCTTCTGTTTCCTTGCAGCCACCTATGTTGTATCTTATTTGACCTCCAAATCGAATTCCTCTTGAATAGCCTATAATGGTTCCGTTAGACGTCTCTTTAACCATCTCATCTGTTAGATTTCTGCCGTAGAATGAAACATACCAATTTTCTTTCATAGCGAAGCCCAACCAGGCATCTGCACGAAAAAATCCTTCTTGTCTTCCATACCGATCGTAGTTATCAGAAACTTCATAATCGTCCCGATAAGACAAATCACCTCCAAGATTAACTCTAAAGCCACCCTTACCAATAGGAATATTGAAGTTTGGTGAAAGTGTTACGTAATAAGCTGGTGCATACTTAAGTTGGTAACCAGATCTGTTTATTATATAACTAGCTTGTCCGGTAGTAGGATTAACACTTGACAATTCACATGGTCCTTCATTTCCATTTGCGATTGTTTCAGCTGTTTCAGTAAAGTTACAAGCCGCACCTCTATAATCCTGATATTCCGTTTCTAAAAAAGAAGCACTATATCCGAGTTGAAAAATGGAGTTAACCATCCACTTTCCTTCGATTGACAATCCTACTTTTCTAGCTTTAGCAGCATTTGAAGCAGTAAAGTCTCCAGTGGTAGCATTCAAAGTATTTACTTGAAGTTGATCATAATTATTGTAGAAAAGGGAGATATTAGTAAGCATTCCACCAACTGAACTCAACCATCTACCTTTGAATCCAAGTTCAAAAGCATTAGACTTTTCTGGTTTAAAAATGGCTTCATCAGGGATACCATCATCATCTAGATCGTTAAACCCGTCCGAATTAACTTGTGGAATAGTATTGGCGGCATTGTAACCACCTGCTTTCCACCCTTGAGAAAACTTGGCATAAACCGTTAATCTTTCCGAAGTATAAGAAACGTTAATACTGGGAACTACTGCAGTTTCGGACAACTTCATATCATTCAGATTCGGGGCTTCTACAGGGACAAGATTGTTTACAAGATCAGGAGCAAAAACTTCTGGCAAATTTTCAACGATTTGCCATCTATCTCTGGTCGGAACCGAGTCCGCAGCCATTTCTTCAGCGGTATAAGCAGAAATTGTATTCACACTAGCAATTTTATTTTCGTTTGAAACCCGACCGCCAATTGTCACAGAAAGTCTTGGTGCAACGGTGTAACTAAAATGACCAAATGCTGAGCTTCTACTAGCATTCCGCTCAAACCTCACTCCTCGTAGCGAACCTGCTAGTTGAACACCTAATGGATACAATGGATGTGGAATTGGTCTTCCTAACGAATCCACAAGTATGTCGTTGTTAAAAGGATTACGAAAGTAGTACTCCCATTGTGTAATTGGTGTAAGCGTATGGTTATCTCCATTAAGGTTGTCATTTTGATAATAAGCACCTACTTGGTAATTTATTCTTTTCGTCTTATTTGAAGCGTATCGCACTTCTCCTGAGAGTTGATTGTAATCTATAAATGCTTTATTATGATAAATAAAGTAACTAGATTGATCCACATCCAGCATTTGATCCCAAGCAAGATTAGTATAAGATACTTGCCCAAAGACATTTCCTTTATTCAATTTATAATCTCCGGACATTGAGACAGTATAGGAGGTAGAATTCGTACCAATTTCATCTAAATAACCAGTTTGTTCAATGTCTCTAACATAAAAGAAGGGTGCTGAAGCTGGTAAAGGAACTGATGCGCCATGATTAAGAATATAATCTTCAGTAAAATTGGGATTATATGTTGAATCTCCTAGCGCCACTTCTCCTCCTTGTAAAAAATCTGGAACATGGTATCCTGGCGCCCATTTTGATTGAGCGGAATCAGATGTAATTTGTTGTATATGAGAACCAATAGTCGATTGATTGAATTGTCCTTTGATCTTTAATTGGAACTTATCTGATGGTTCAATAATAGCTGTCAAACGACCTGCATAAGATTCAGAACCTCCAGCCTTTTCTTGGGTATAGTCATCTATAAAGGCCCCTCCAAATGTTTTGTATAATCCTGCCATGCGGATTCTAAATTTTGGATTGAAGGCGATGGTGTAAGCTCCTTCTCCACCAAATTCATCCTGAGTCCCTGCAAAGAGGTTGATATAACCTTCATTACATTTACCAGGATCGACTGTAGTGATATTGATAGCACCGCCAATAGAACTTTGCCCAAAAAACAGGTTTTGAGGACCGCTTAAGATTTCAACTTGTTCAACATCTAAAAGCTCAGTAACAGCTTGAATGGATTTCCCATTGTAAACACCGTCTACGTAGGTAGCAATAGACTCTTCGAATCCTGTATTTGCTGGTGATGTACCAATTCCTCCAATGTTTAGGGTGTGACTAATATATCCACCAATAATAAATAATCCAGGGGTATGGGCTGTAGTTTCATCCAATCGGTGTTGTCCTTTAAAAGCGATTTCTTCCCCTTTACGAATGGATACAAAGTTTGGAACTTCCTTTTGATTTTCAGAACGTTTTCTCGCAGTAACAATCTGATTACCTAACCGTTCCCACTCCCACATAACAATTTGGAAATCTTCTTTAGGTTTTCTGACCTCAACTCTTTGTTCAGAGAATCCGATGTAAGTGACGACAAGGTTCCAAGGAAATGGTTGATCACTTTCCAAAACGAATGAGCCATTCTCATCAGTGATTACTTCTTGAGCAGTTTCTTGTAGCACAACTTTTGCTCCGAGAATCTCAATTCCATTATTCTCAATGACCTTCCCTTTGATTACATTTTGAGCACATAAATTAAAACACAACATGCAGGATAATCCTACCCAAAGAATTAGTTTCATTTTCAATCTTTTTAGTTTTTACCTTAAGTTGATAAAAAAGTTTCCTTTTAGTAGGAAAAACTTATCAAATTTAACTGTATTGGTTTCATTTTTAGAGTTGGATAAAGGCAGATATCAGACGGATTAGATTGTATATGTTGTAAAAATACAATAATTATACCTGATTTACAAGGAGGTATAATTTTATTAACTTGTAACATGTTGACTTAATTTTGTAATTTTTTTTTGCTTGTTTTTACAATTATTTGTAAACATTTTGAAAAAATTAAGGCTCATAAATCTATAGCTAAAGATCAGATCATTATAACACCATTAATTTCTTTATATTTTCACTTTTAGAAGAAAAACATTTCATAGAACCGAAATGAACCTACTAGAATAGTTGATTTAATGGACAAAGAGGATATTAGGTAGCACTTTCAACGTTACCGTTATCGGGTGGTTTACTGCCCCAGGTTCTATCCTAGGCTGACAAATTGAGCACCTTCTGTGTCCCTTTTTACACTTTCAGTGTTTTTTTAGTTGTTGGTTGTTATTGATTAAAACAAATAGGTGTGTTTTACTAACTATCAGCTCATTAAATGTTGATTTATCTTCAAGACACTTGCCTTGGCATCACCATATAACATATCAGTATTATCTTTAAAAAATAAAGGATTCTGTACTCCAGCATATCCTGTTGCCATCGATCGTTTCATTACAATGACATTCTTTGCATTCCAAACTTGAATAACAGGCATTCCATAAATTGGACTATTCGTATCATCTTCTGCTCCTGGGTTAACAATATCATTGGCCCCAACCACTAAGACCAGATCAGTCTCACTAAGATCATCGTTTATTTCATCCATTTCCATAACGATATCATAGGGTACATTTGCTTCTGCTAATAGCACATTCATATGACCAGGCAGTCTACCGGCAACAGGATGGATTCCAAATAGTACATCTTTTCCTTGACCTTTTAGGAATTCGACCATCTCACGAATAGGAAACTGTGCCTTGGCAACAGCCATCCCGTATCCTGGAACAATTACAACATTCTTTGCGTTTTTCAGTAGTTCCGCCACTTCGCCATGGTCAACTGACGTTACTTCGCCCTCCATAACTCTTGCTTCTCCAGTAGGTGCTGCACCAAATCCACCAAATATCACGGACCAGAAAGACCGATTCATTGCATCACACATGATTATAGACAGAATAGCACCTGAACTCCCTACTAGTGCGCCAGTAACTATTAGCAAATCATTGCCAAGCATAAATCCAGCAGCTGCTGCCGCCCATCCCGAGTAAGAGTTTAGCATCGAGACCACAACAGGCATGTCTGCACCACCAATCGCCATCACCAACATGATTCCAATGAAGCATGAAATGCCAGTCATTATTATCAAGTAAAGCATACCACTTGTTCCAGAAGCCATTGCGAAAAATGTTCCTAGTGCTAGACAAGCAATGACAAGTCCAATATTTACAGCGTGTCGACCAGGATAGAGTAAAGGTTTACTGCGAATTCGTCCTTCCAATTTTCCCCAAGCAATGATAGACCCAGTAAAGGTAATTGCACCTATAAATACGCCAATGAAAATCTCTACTAAGTGAATCGTATGAGCAGTACCCAAAAGCGCTTGTGTTTTAGGATCAAGATAAGATCCGAACCCAACAAGCACTGCCGCTAACCCTACAAAACTGTGTAAAATAGCGACTAGCTGTGGCATAGAGGTCATTTCAACCTTTCGCGCCAACAACATTCCAATTACAGAGGCGATAGCAATAGCCACCATAATATAAATGTGCCCAGAAACACCTTGTCCAAAGACAGTAGATAATATGGCAATTGCCATTCCGACAATCCCGTAAATCACGCCCCGCTTTGCGGATTCCTGAGAAGATAAACCTCCAAGACTTAAAATAAATAAGATACTGGCAAACAGATAGGATGCCAATTGTATTTGTGCAGAAATCATAGTGTTATTTTCTAAACATTTTTAACATTCGGTGGGTCACAACGAACCCTCCAACGATATTGATCGTCGCTACTAGTATAGCGATAAACGCCAGAATCGTCATTGGATTCGAAATGTCATTTGTCGTTTGTAGTAACCCCCCAATAATAATAATCCCGCTAATCGCATTTGTCACCGCCATTAAAGGCGTATGCAAGGAGTGAGACACATTCCAAATCACTTGCCATCCAATAAAAACGGATAACACAAATACTGTAAAGTGTTGCATAAAATCTCCTGGAGCGACCATTCCAAGCAAGTACAACACCACACCGATAATAGCAAGCATGCCATAAGTCCGTCTGCCCCTTTTTGCTGCCAATTCAGCTTCTGTTGGTTTTACGATTGCGGCTACCTTTTCAGGTGCTTCTGTTTTCGCTTTTTGCGGGCTTACAGCGAGTGGTTTGGGCGGCCAATTTACGGCACCGTTATGGGTGACCATAGCTCTTGAGACCACATCATCTTCCATATCAATTTTGAAGTTTTCTGCCTTGCCCATATCATCTAATAAATGGCAGAGATTATTTCCATACAGTTGACTGGCCTGTGCTGGTAATTGATCTACTTTTCCAACGATTGTTACGCCATTATCTGTTGTTATTATTTTTCCATTTTGTGTCAACACACAGTTTCCTCCGGTCGAGGCCGCCAAGTCTACAATAACGGAACCTGGTTTCATTGCGGCAACGTGATAATCAAGCACTAATTTGGGGGCTTCTCTTCCAGGTATCTGAGCTGTGGTAATAATGATATCTACTTCCTTGGCCTGTTCTTTAAACAAGAGCATCTCCGCTTCGATAAACTCCTTACTCATTACCTTCGAATAGCCAGATGCAGTAGAACCATCTTCTTCAATTTCTACGGTTAAAAACGTAGCCCCCATACTTTCAATTTGTTCAGCAACTTCCATTCGGGTATCGAATGCTCTCACAATAGCACCAAGAGATTTGGCAGTTCCAATTGCGGCTAAACCAGCTACTCCAGCACCTATCACGAGTACTTTTGCAGGGTCTACTTTTCCAGCAGCAGTAATCTGTCCGTTCAAAAACCGACCGAATTGGTTTGCGGCTTCAATGACTGATCGGTATCCTGCAATATTGGCCATAGAGGACAACACATCCATCTTTTGAGCTCTTGAAATTCTAGGAATGGCATCCATCGCCACTGCATTTACACCCTTATCTGCGAGTTGTTTTAAAAGATCAGGATTTTGTCTTGGATTCAGATAACTCAACATCACCTGTCCCTTACGCATCTTATCGATTTCGTCAGGCGTTACTGCCAGTACTTTCAAAATGATATCACTTGAATCGTAAAGCTCAGAGCTACTTTGAACAATAGATGCCCCTGCTTCTTGGTAACTCTCGTCAGAAAAGTTTGCTTTTGCTCCAGCATTTGTCTGAATAATCACTTCAAACCCTTGTTTTAACAACCTTTTTACCGTTTTTGGAGTAGCGGCTACCCGAGATTCATCAGGGTGTAATTCCTTTGGAATTCCTACTTTCATAGTTTCAATGTTTTTCTATGGGTATACTGTTCCCCCACAGCATGAATTTAATATATAATTTGTAAAAAACGCAAAATTGCACAATAAAATTCCTTATCAAGAAAAAGCTGTAAGAATATAAAGGGTTTTGATTGTTGGGAATTGTAGTGTAACTACTTAAAAACAATGCTTAACATCATTTGTTAGGCCGATTGGCTTTAATAAATTTTGTAGGATCCAGATATCCAGTAGTATCCCAATCATATCCGCCTCCAATCTCAAGACCAGTGTCTGAACGCATCTCATAGTGTAAATGCGCGTAATAGGCGCCGTCAGCATTACCGATTGTACCAATACGGTCACCACGTTTGATCCAGCTATGAGCTTGCACTTCGATCGTATCGCAGTGTGCGTAGAGAGATTCTACCGTCCGTCCATCTTCCCAGAAATGATTGATCCGTATGACGTTTCCCCAGCCTCCATACACATCTTTAGCAAATTTCACATAACCGCTTGCTGCTGCATAGATGGGGTCACCTAAATCAGTGTTGCCACCACCCGTTCCATTCCAATCGTCTCCTAGATGATTGTTCCTGCCAAATACTTGAGCGTTGTAGTAGTTATTAGCATTTGGCTTTCCAACTGGATAGTCGAATCCATCGACAAAATAGTCTGTATTCACTTTGAAAGGACTGGTTGATGGTTGCTCTTCTGCAATAGTACGATCAACCCTTTGATTTTGAGTATTCTGATTTGTAGGACCATTGGTATCACACCCCATTGTACATACAAGATAGATGCCCAAAAATCCTATGAACAGGAACTTACTAATAATAGCGTAAACGACGAACTTGTGCTGCATATTTTGCTAATCTTACTACTTGACATGTGTACCCATATTCATTGTCATACCAGACATAGAGCGTGAGGTTTTTACCGTCATGAGATATTTGGGAAGAAGGCATGTCGTAGATGGAAGCATGGCCAGGACCAACCACATCACTAGACACAAAATCTTTAGAAGTAGAATATTTGATTTGTTCTACTAAATCACCATATAATGATGCGTGCTTGATCATTTCATGAACCTCGTCAAGGCTTGTTTTCTTTTTAAGTGCAAGGTTTAAAATCGCAAGAGAGCCATTAGGAATCGGTACTCTGATCGCACTTCCTGTCAGTTTCCCGGCGAGAGAAGGGATGACTTTGGTGATAGCAGCTGCCGCACCTGTAGAAGTAATTACCATATTGACTGCTGCAGCACGGCCTCTCCTTGGTTTTTTATGGAAATTATCAAGAAGGTTTTGGGCGCTAGTGTAAGCATGAATACTCTCGACATGTCCGCGAACAATACCGAGATTTTCCTCAATCACCTTAAGGACAGGAGCGATGGCGTTGGTAGTACAGGAAGCCGCACAGAATACCTTATCTTTCTTGAAATTTAAGATCTTATGATTAACACCGTGCACGATGTTTGGAATCCCTTTTCCAGGAGCCGTAAACAGTACTTGCTTGATACCTGGTCGAAGATGCAAGCTTAGGCTTTCCTTATCCCGCCAAACACCTGTATTGTCGATGAGCAGCGCATCCTTTATGCCGTATTGTGTGTAGTCAATTTCTGTAGGGTGATTAGCGAAGATCATCTTGACACGGTTGCCATTGATGATGAGTTCCTCATTTTTATCGTCTACGCTAACGGTTCCTCTAAATTTATTATGTACGGAGTCTTTTCTGAGGAGTGATGCCCTTTTACTCATTTCGGTGGGACGGTCGTCTTTCATCTTAGCACGGATAACGACAGCCTTTAGGCGTAACTGTTCGCCGCGGCCAGTCGTTTCAATGATTCTGCGAGCGGCAAGCCTACCGATTCGTCCAAAACCGTATAACACAACATCTCTTGGGCTCATTACTTTTTTGTCCTCTCCTACGAAATCACCGATCTTAGTTGTCAGGAATGCGTCAAGGCTTTCGAACTTGTTGTTGGATGTCAGCCATTCGGTTGCCAGTTTCCCGATGTCTATTCTTGCTGGAGCGAGGTTCATTCTGGCGATGGCATTCGCTAGATCGAGACTTGTGAATACGGAAATAGGTTGATGGACATAATTTTTTGCGAACAAATGATCGTTTAAAACTTCACTGGGTCTGGAGTCGTAAATACTTCTTCTGAAGAGGATGAGTTCAACATTTTTATCAAAGCGCAGTTCACCAACAATTTTAAGGAGTTCGAGGGCACCTTTTTCCATTTTGTGCCATTGCTCTAGGTCTGATTGTCTAATTTGATCGATGGTTAATTCAGGAGTATTCATATTCTCAATAAAGATTTCAAGGTGAGGGATTCGTTAAAAAGACAAAGATAAGAAATAAACGAAAAAAGCGCAGTCTGGTTCAGACTGCGCATTAGAAAATTTTAAATGGGTACAAGATTTACGAACCCAGGTACGTTTTAAGATGTTTACTTCTAGACGTAGTTCTGAGTTTGTTAATTGCTTTGTCCTTAATCTGTCTAACTCTTTCACGAGTTAAGCCGAACTTTTCACCAATGTCTTCAAGAGACATTGGGTGTTCAACGCCGATTCCGAAGTAATACTTAATTACTTCATGCTGACGTTCAGTTAAGGTGCTTAAGGAGCGCTCAATTTCTGTTCGTAGGGATTCTCTGTAATCTAATTTTACATCAGTTGATGGAGTGTTATTGTTCTCCAGAACGTCAAGTAACGAATTATCTTCCCCTTCCACGAATGGCGCATCCATTGATACATGGCGTGCAGCAACACCAAGAGTTGTTTCCACTTCTTCAGTAGCAATTTCAAGCATTTCGGCTAATTCATCAGAAGAAGGCTCTCTTTCAAATTCCTGTTCCAATTGGGAAAAGGCTTTATTGATTTTGTTTAATGAGCCCACTTTGTTAAGTGGTAAACGAACAATTCTAGACTGTTCGGCGAGTGCTTGAAGGATGGATTGTCTAATCCACCAAACTGCGTAGGAAATGAATTTAAACCCTCTGGTTTCATCAAATCTTTGTGCGGCTTTGATCAATCCTAAGTTTCCTTCATTGATCAAGTCACTAAGTGATAATCCCTGATTTTGGTATTGTTTTGCAACTGAGACAACAAAACGCAAGTTAGCCTTCGTTAATTTTTCCAGTGCCATTTGGTCTCCTTGCTTAATTTTCTTAGCAAGATCCACCTCTTCTTCTGGAGTTAGCAAATCAACTTTTCCGATTTCCTGTAAATACTTTTCCAGGGATTGGCTCTCACGATTGGTGATTGACTTAGTAATTTTTAACTGCCTCATAAAATCGTCGCGGGTTTAATGAAATAAAATGGTGTTCGTAATTTTGTTTGTGTGTAAAGAACAAAAGTAGGTGAAAAAAGGCTCCAATGCAACATTTTAGTTGATTAGTTCCTTAAGTCAATGCTAATTTAATTTGAAGTTATATTATTTCGAAATTTCTTGTTAGTCTATTTATTAAACGAAAGATTCTGAAATTGGTTCAACTCTCTAGGTAAAATCTCATTGCTTGAGTTAAATCCATCTACATATATGCGTTAAGGAATAGTTGGTTGTGTCAAATAATAATTTTTTTATTTTTATTTACTTCTTTTGAATTTATCGTATTTCACAATAATTGTTATGATTTAACTTCGTTCTTATTTGGATAAACCGTTTTTTTACTTTTTATTGCGGTTAATGTATTTAAAATTCGATAATAAATAAAGAACGATATGAAAAGAGTTTCTTTTGAAATGGAATTCTTGTTCAGAGCATCTCCTACAATTTTATATAAATTCTTATCAACTCCAAATTGCCTAATACGTTGGTTTTGTGATGCTGTGGACATAACTGATGATGTATATACGTACACATGGGATGGGGCTGAAGAAGTAGCGCATTTAATTGATGATATAGAAAATGAGCGTCTTAAGTTTCAATGGGAAGAAGCAGAAAGTGATGAGGAATTTCTAGAAATTAGATTTAAAAAATCTCCAGTTACTGGTGAGACAATCATGGAGCTAACCGATTGGTGCGATGATGACGAAGTCGACGAACAAAAACAACTTTGGACAACGCAAATGGCTCAACTTCGCAGAGAAACAGGCGGATAATTCCTGTTCTCAATAAAAGATAAATAATAAATCCAATTAATAATTAATATAACTTTTATCAAAGTCATGTTAATTATTCTCAGTTAAATAAAATTTGAATTATGGGACTTTTTGATTTTATTCGTGGAGAACTGATTGAAGTAATCGATTGGGTAGAAACGGACAAAGACGTCATGTTATGGAAATTTCCTGACAAAGATGCGAACATTAAAAACGGCGCTAAGCTTACAGTACGAGAGTCACAGCAAGCTTTTTTTCTGGATGAAGGTAGATTTGCAGATATCTTTGTCCCAGGAATGCATACATTGGTTACTGACAATTTGCCTGTGCTTACATCTCTAAGAAGTTGGAAACACGGATTTGATTCCCCTTTTAAGGCTGATGTCTATTTTGCAAGTACAAAGCAGTTTACTAATCTAAAGTGGGGAACACCTAATCCTATCATATTAAGGGATCCAGAATTCAAACAAGTTAGAGTAAAAGCGTTTGGTGTCTATTTTATCAAAATATCGGACGTTAAGAAATTCTTTACTGAGTTTGCTGGTACCAAATCTATTGTAAGAGTAGAAGAGGTAGTAACCAGTATGAGAGATATCATTGCTCCTAAATTCGCTGAAGCGCTCGCAGAATCAGGTGTTTCCGTGATGGACATGGTTTCCAACTACTCAGAATTAGGAGAAAAGATTCTTCCATTACTGAGAGACGAATTTGAACCATTTGGAATTGAGTTGACCAAATTCCAGATAACCAGCACTACCCTACCAAAAGAAGTCGAAGAGTTTTACGACAAGATGACGAATATGAACATGGTAGACGATATGAACAAGTTTACTAAGTTTCAAACTGCACAGGCCATCGAAAAAGCTGCTGAAAATCCAAGCGGAGGTGGTAGTGAAGGCATCGGAATGGGAATGGGTTTTGGAATGGCAAAAATGATGATGAATGATATGCCTTCAGGCAACTCAAATCAACCGTCAGAACCAGTACAGTCTAAAGAAGACGTCCTTAAACTATTAAAAGAATTAGGAGGATTAAAAGAAGCTGGTATTCTTACAGATGAAGAATTTAATGAAAAGAAAAAAGAATTGCTTAAAAAGCTATAATTCTAAAGATAAACTCAGTTTTAATACAAAACAGTTGTCTCTCGGCGACTGTTTTTTTTATCCTTGTTGACAAGCCAGATTTTATAGCCTAGAGGAGAAACAGGTCCAAATCAGACATCTTTACTTACCTCTAGTAACTCGTAGGTATTTGTGACTAAACCAATTAGAAAGGCCAGAATGATAAACGTGATTAAACCAAAGCAAATTGGTATATTTTGAGTAACTTTGTAGGCCTGCATTATCATAAAGCATTGGATAGGCATTATAATTGTAAAGTGGATTGTAAGAATCCAAACATACTATAACTTAATCTCGTTAAAATAGATATATGAAACAGTTACTTTTACTTTCACTGCTTATAGCGTTTATCTCAACGGTTTCAATTGCTCAGGATGGTGAAAAATGTGCCAACAATCCTTCTGTTCAAATGGGAGATATTGATCCAGCACCTTTAATGGCAAAACAAGGAGGAACAATTGTTTTCAGCTATTTTGAAAACCTTTTAGATTATAAAGATTTTCAGAACGACCCAGTCATTCTGAATATTTGTTTTACGAATATTGCTCCAAAAGATGGTGTTAGGTCTCTTATTGGAACCTATAAAGATCATTTCAAGTGGTTTTATGACGATAAGAAGAATTGCCTGAAAGGCACCCAGTCAAAAGTGATTCCTGGTGGAGATGGTGGGTTGATCAAAGTTGAATTCAAGCAGGTAACAGTAGTTCCTTGTCACAATAATCAGTCAGGTTTTAAAGTCACTGTTGAGCCACCAGCATGCATGGAAGGCGTCAATGAAACAACTGATGATACGGAATATGTGTATACCTGTACCATCGTTTCACCTCCTGCAATTTTAACCAGCTTTACCAGTATGATAAAAGACTGTAAAGGTGTATTGAAATGGGCCACCGTCAGTGAAGAAGATTTCTGTCACTTCGAATTGGAAAAGAGCACAGACGGTATGCGTTATCAGACAATAGATACTGAGCTAGACCGCACCGAAGACGAAGAAGGATACACCTACAACTATACAGATCCTAATCTGTCTAAAGTTAACTTCTATCGCCTCAAAAGCTCTGATGGTCAAGGTGGTCATTACTACAGTAAAAAGATCGTTCTTGAAAAGAATTGTGAATAATTATTGATAGCAATGCTGAACTCAAAATGAGCTAAGGAACTCAGAAAGTGTCTAGTAGGGTACTTAATTTAGTTATATTGGGCTAAGCTATAACTGTTGCTCCTACAAAGCTAAGCAGACTACAAGCAAGGACTACGTTCGTTAAGTGAAGTCTAATTTTGTCTTTAAAACTCATTTTTTGACAAGATTTGGAATATGGAATTTATAATTGAAAAGATAAATAATGATCTATCGTTTCGCAATAAGGGCATACAATCGAGATTTGTAGCAGAATGCAGTCTAGGTAAGATTGAACTTTTTTACAAATATTTAGGTGAGCCTAATAATGGTAGAGTTCAACTTGAGTTAGAATTCTTCATTAATAATGTAAATGTTTTAGACAAATATGCTATTCAGAATCATGTAGAACTGCCCTATCAATACCCTTCAAATTTTGAGATTATTGATCCTACAGAAAACTATATAGCTATTCCTCATACACAAGGAATAATTGTACTAAACGTTAGAGAAAACAAAAAACAACTCGTTAGCTATCAATCACATCGTTATGCGTATTCCTACTTTCTAGAAAACAACCTTGTTTTAGTAGCGTCAAAAGCACTTATTATTTCTTCGCTTATAAAAAAGGAAAAGAAGAGGATTATATTGGAAAGTCCAGAAAGACAATTTATAAGTGGTGTGCAAGTACGTAAAGATGATATTCTGCTAATTGCGCGAAAAGTTGACCTTAATGAAACACACCTATTGGCATACTGTAAAAGCAATTTAGAATTACTAAAAAAAATTAATTTATCACCGTATATTCTTGATAAAGAATTGGATACTCATCTTGATCTGACCAGAGAAACTAGATTAAGTAAAATTCCAGAATTTAGACTTCCTGATATAATCTCGAGTTGGCGTTATGTACCTAGCATTGAAAAAAACGCATTAATTGGTCGTATAACTAAATATCATACTCCTATTGCTAGCGGCAGTCATTATAAAAGGGTAGAAAATTATGGAATAATTAAAATTAACGTAAAAGAAAGCGCGTGCTAATAGTGGCATACAGTCAGTCTCCCATTCGGTGGTTATCCTATAGGTCCAATTGACGGTAAAGACATAAAACAATATAAAATGGCATCAAAATCCTATGAACATTTAATTCTAATCGGAGAAGATTCAGACTTTAATATCCATATTCTAAAGGAGAAAATTAATGGAATTAACTGGGGTAGAAATCAAGTTGAAATTATTGGAACGGAAGATTCTATTTCGTTAACTATTAATGGTTGGCATTTTGAAATTGGTTTGATTGATTCAGCTCATGTTATGCAGGAATCTGAAGAAATTGCAAATGACAAGGCTAAAGACCATGAATTATATAGTACCATAAAATCCTGTAAAAGAAGATTAGAAATAGGTGGTGATCCAGATTTTGACATGGCGTATTTTAACGATTTCTGTTTAGTACTTGGAAAAATAGAATCATTTAGTAGTGTATATACCTTGAACCCGTACGAAGGATTCTTAAATATATAAGTACCTGTTACAAAACAAGTTTATTGTAAATAGACATTCATTGGTTTGCGAATGTTTTAATTACTTGCAAGCATTTCTTAGTGACTGGTTGGGAATAAATTTGTTAAATTTGCCTCCTATTTGATTAATATCTATGCCATTTGCAGTAGCGTCAGGTAGTAGGAAACACCAATTTACTGAATGATAGAAATGATTGATTCCTCCAATTACAACTTTAGCATAGTGAATATTGTGAAGTATAGCTTACCTAAGCCGGATCCATGCCCAACAATCAAACAATTGATGTCTAGTCGGAATATCCTTTTATTTTTAATTTGTACTTTATTTGTAGCATGCAAACCCAATACTATGTTCAATAATACTTCCCCTACCGATAAAGCATTAGCTTACCTTACCAAGCAGCACCATACAGAGATTCTAAACTTAAATGTTATCCACAAAAGAAATGCAGGCAATTTATTCGATCGAACTAAAAATATTCCTTACGAAGCAAAGTATAAAACCAAAGCGTTAGCCCATAGATCAGCAGTAATGCGATTTTTTGAAGGTAAGCCGATCAACGTACGATGGGATACTTATTCTGAAGAATTAGTTTGCCTGAAAGTCGGTCAAAAGATAGAAAAAGAAGTTGGCCCAATTCCATTTAGTATTTATATTGAACTGATGGGTGGTCCAGCAGGAGGCAAGCTTGATTGGAACATTGCCAATTATTCATTAGAAGCGTTACAAAAAAAGATGTTTGCTGGAGTAGAAGGTAGAATTAAAGTACATGTAATTGCACCAGATATCATCGAAAATAAGAGGAAGTATGAAGAATTTCACATTGAGATTATGCGCCGGTTAAAAGAACAACATATTGAAAAGGGAGACTTGGACATTTTTTTCTTAGATGACAAAATACCAGTTGAGAAATCTAGACCGTATTCAGCTAAGACCTATATCCCACAACATATAGAACCACATGTTCTCCAAAAGTGGGAAACTATCCATAACATAAAATGGTATGACATGGTGAAGGAAAGGCCTGATAAAGTTTTGAAATATGGAAAAGTGCGCGACAAAAACAATAGGCTCGTGCCCAATGAAAATAACTCATCGCAGGAAAAATGAATTTTAAAACTTGACGCCTTATTTAAACTATGAGTAAAAAGACCATTATATCCATCATACTAACCTTTAGCTCCTTAGTATTTTTAATAGGTACAATCGCGTTCATTAGTGTAGATCGCATCAATAAGAAAGAACGCAAACATTTACTCGAAAAAGGTGTAAAAACAACGGCTATTATAAAATCTAAAAGTCGAAAAGTGAATCGAAAGATCAGTCCACAAACATTCAATTGGCATTACACAGATGACTACTTTGTTACGTATTCTTTTCAGCAAGACAGTGTAGCAAGAAGTAACAAAGAAAAAAGCCTAGGGGACTATATAAACAATGCAAATAAACCGAAGGCCAACCCCGAAGATCAAGTGATACGCACCAGCCTAATAGATAAACCGCTATATGAAACAATAGGGATCGGGTCTAGGATCGAAGTAGTATATATCTATGGTATCCCGAATTCTGCTTTTATCCTTAATAGCCAAGGGAAGGTTACCATTCCGAACTTATTTCTCATTGCCTGCATTGCCGCTATTCTATTTTTGAGTAATACGATGATGCTTTTCTACTTCATAAGAACAGGAAAGACGTTTTAACTTATGTGCTTAATAATGATTAAATTTGTTGATAGATATAATTATTGAAATTATCCAGAAGTTGGAATTATATAACAAAATACCTTAAAGATTGGAGAGCGAATCGATATTCATAATATTACCAAATGGAAGCAAACGTGGAATAGATTACTTGGAGCTTAATCAATTAAAAAAAGATATTCTATGGATTTACGATGAAAATCTCGGGCAACTAAATGCTGGATTTGCGCCTTCCGGCTCCTTCAATTCTAACTATTGGGAATACTTGACTATCGATGCGACACGAATTACATTAAAAATAAATAAATGTATTCTTCAATTCTAACTATTGGGAATACTTGACTATCGATGGAGATAAATGGTTTTATGAAGAGGATAAAGCTTTTTATAGAACGACCAGCAAGTTTTCAAAAGGGAGGAATTGCCAACGATAATGGACTATGTTACTTACTAAAGCATAATTTATCCTAAAAAAAACCAATGCAACTCATTTATTACGATTCAAGTATATTATTGTCAAGGAAAAATTTTGATGAAAATTTCTGGCTTACTAGAATAGACCAAGTGACGTCCATAAAAACATTCGATCGATATCAGGAACTGCTAACCTACTTACTTAACAGATACCTACGGCTTGAACACCGCACAAGCAAAAGAAATTGACCTGAACTATAAAGAAAAGAATATCCACTATTTCACTTTAAAATTCTTCTCGAATGGTAGGTTTAGGATCGAAAAAATATATTTGAATGTAGAAGCAGGTAAAGGCAAACTTATCTATTGGACAGACTGGGATTTTACCCTTACCCAAATTGAAGAAGATTACCACTTATGGGTGTATATCGGAGGTGTCGCCGACATGTGCAGAGAAATAAAACTAAGCGAATCCGAAATTCGAAGTTTTAAAAAATTCGGACGAAGAAAAATAGATAATTTAGTTTTAGATCTAAAAAAGATGAGTGGCTCTGCTGTTTATAAGAAGGCAATCAAAGAAAACAGGAAAATTGTTTAGCGAAGTTTGAAGGTAAAACTAGAATCATCATTAGCGATTTCCTAGATGAAACCGTAGACAACTGGTTTTGGCAAATCCCCAAAAAGCATCCATCTAACATTCAACAAATAAGCCTATTGCATAATCCGGGTTCAAATAGCAAGGACGATGCCAGAGTCAGCAAATTGTCTGATTTCTATTGTCATTCCAATATCATTCTCCTACTTAGTCATTGCTTTTCACAGTTATTTAACGTACTTTTACGCTATAACTGTTTAACTATGACTCGAACTGTTCTGTTGATCAGCCTGCTACCTTTTATTTTTAGTTGTAATTGGCAAAATGCTAAGGAAGCTTTTGAAGCTGGTGAACAGCATTTTGTAAATCAGGATTATCACAGTGCTATTGCTTCTTTCAACCACGTTCTGAAGCTCGACGAGACCCACGAAAAAGCGTTGTACAGCCGTGGGAAATCCCAATTTCAATTGAAGGCGTACCAAGAAGCACTGAAAGACGTCGACCGATTACTCGCTATAGCAGCAGCAGACTCTACTTATCTGCTAAGAGGCAGAATTCTCTATAATTTGCGTGATTACGAACCAGCTATTGCGGCATTTGACGCTGCATTAAAGCTCAAACCGAATTACGGAAATGCTTATTGTGCAAAAGCCTTGTGCTATTTCGATCAGGAACAATACCAAGAAGCTTACAAGTATTATACTGAGGCAATAAAGCGACAACCCTACAACTGGCAAGGGTTTTACGGTCGTGGCATGACCAACATCAAACTAAACTACTACCTTGACGCGTCTCATGACTTTCAGCAAATCCTAGAAATAGATCCAGAAAGCGATGAAGCTTATTACGGTATCGGACGCACAAGAGCCATCCGTGGTCATTATGATGAGGCAATCCAATTTTACGATAAAGCCATTGCCCTTGACGGAACTAATGACGGCTATCTGTTTTACAAGGGAGTCGCTTATCAGAATCAAGGCTTATGGGATGATGCTAAGATCTGGTACACCAAATCAATTGGATTGTCCGAAGGTAATTTTATGGCACATACTAACCGAGGAGGAATCGCCTCCAAACGTAAACTACATGATATTGCACTTGCTGACTTCAAGGAGGCAATCAGACTACGGCCAGACTATCCTGTGGCCTATTTTCAGCGAGGCATGAGTTACTATCGACAAGGCAAGTATAATTTGGCTATCAAAGACTTTTCGAAGGCGATTCGACTGCATCCTAAATACAAACAGGCGTACTTTTATCGGGGGCACAGTTATCTGCAGGCTGGTAATAAGGGACAAGCATGTAAGGATTGGAGCAAGGCAGGTTCGAAAGGAGCTGAATCGATCGAAAAACACTGTTCGTAGCACGTAAGGAAGGGTTTTATTCAACCATTACAATCAACTGTTGCTCTATCAAATGGCCCACTTCGTCGTTTTATTTGAAGAAACCTAAGTCAGTTAGAACTAATTCCCTTGGTTTTTTCGTTAATTTGATATTACCAATCATTAAACTCAGATTAAAATAATATTATGAATCTCCCCTTAAAAATAGGTAATGTAATCGATGCCTTGAAAGATCGAATTGATTTAAGAAAACTTCTAGGAAGGTTTTATCTACAAGGGGAAAAAGTATTGTGGGTAAGTAAACCAATTGAAAAACTTTTTACAGGTAAAAACGTTTTTTATATCATTACAACAGATAGATTAATTATTTTTCATAATGGAAATCTAGAACATCGGCTCTTAAGTTCTGTTTACTTTTCTGAAAGGGACTCGGATTCCATTACATTTTATGATTGTGTAGGGAATAGACTAAATGACCGAAGAAAAATACTTTGTTTTAATTATTTCAGGGGCAACAATTCTGCCTATTCTATATTTCAAACGATCTGGGAGGAGAAAGGGCCCAATGGAAAATTAGAAGCATTGTTACAAACGTCAATGGAAGGTAAAGGATTGCATTCTAAAAATGATATTGAACAACCTAACCATCTAATATTTAAAGGAGTAATAGAAGGATTGTTTTGCACTGTTAAAGTAATAATTATATTGCCTATTAGAAGAATTGAAGTGGAATTAACTTGTAAAAACTTAGCTGATAATTTCTTGCTATTATATGGCCAGACTGCGGTACAACAACAAGTTAAAGATGTTAATATTAATGACCCGGAATTTGATGCTTCTTTTATCATTCAATCCAACAGTCGATCATTTTTGGAGGAAGTATTGACAGATCGCACCAAAGAATTGATGTTAAATTGTATTGGGTCAGCTAAATGCCGTTATCAGTTTGGTAAAGTTGGAGAAGTGACAAAGGAAAAAGGAGTGGACACTAGAAGTCAGTTTAGTGATCAAGAAGATGTGTTAGACTTTCAACTACTTGATAGAAAAGTGGATAATCGAAAAACACCTAGTTTGAAGTCTTCTAATGATCAAGGTGCGCCTACCTCATTGAAGCTAACATGTTCTCCAGAAAACAGTATACAACTTAACTTCGCGTTTATGGTGCGGCTACTGGAAAACTGCTTGGATAGTACAGCTGAATTAGCTAAATCTATTGAAGGGTACAATAATTAGTATAATTTTCACTAGAAATACTAAATTTTATATTTTTCGATCATAATAAAGGCTGGTAATTGTAAGCTAATTGTCATAAATACGGAATTTTTTACCGAATATACTGCGTTTCCAAAATATATTGAATCATTTAGACGTTTTAAGACCATTCTAAAATAAATTATCCTTATTTTTAAAGAATTGATTACATAATGTTCCAATATTGGCACTAAACAATTGAAAAGGGAAATGTTCTTATTAATATAATGTTAGGCTGGCATAAATATAAAAACGAGCAACAGCTCATTAGTGATATCGAAGCGGGAGGCTCTCGTACAGATAAAGCTATAGAGTATGTCTACTCCCACTACAGAAGGGAAGTGCTTCAATTTATATTAAAGTCTAACAGATACCTGATTAAAGATGATGCATTAGATATATTTCAGGACACTATCGTTATACTGTGTAGAAATATTCAGTCCGGTAAGTTCAGAAAAGAGTCTAACATCAAAACGTATCTCAAAGGGATCGCAAGAAATATTTCCTTTAGAATAGGGCAAAAGCAATATAGTAAAGTTCAGGTGGAAGTAGATATAGACTACGAACCACAAATTGAAGATGGTATTAATCCCGAACACCAGTACGTCGGCAATGAGTTGTCAGTCACAATCGATCAACTACTCAACAGCTTACCAGGTAAAGGTGCTCAGATTATCCGCCTATGGATGAAACGATACTCAATGAAAGAGATCGCAGATATCATGGGCTTCAAAAATGAACAGAATGCTCGCAACGCCAAGAAAAGACACCTGCAAAGGTTGATTGACAAGGTTAGTGAAAATGAATTGCTTGCAGCCGATTTAAAATTGTACTTGGAACAATAATGACCAATGGCCAAAAGCGGGAAAATATATCATGAATTTGACCCCCGACCGGAGCATCAATATCACTCCGCAAATCAGTCGATTCAAAAATTCAAATCAACAGGCGATGCCAGATCTCTTCAGGCATTGTTCCAAGCTTATTTCCTACTTGAACTACAACCGAAAACAGCTGATTTAGTCTCTCGACAAATTCAAATCAATAGTGATGTCGGTCATGCGTATATCGAATTTGAACATACCTACCAATATCTAGAACGAGATCGCGACCAACAGTTAAAAGGAGCACTCGTCAACTTGGAATCAAAAATAGTAAGAAGAGAAACGCAATTTCGGCATGCTAAAATGGCTGCCTTTGCAATGCTGCTATTGAGTATCCCAGTATACTTGACTGTTGATTATCACCTTACGGATCACCTAAACATTCCTATGGCAACTGTCATTCCTGCAGACACTCCAGGAATGCAGCAAGATGCCACACTACCTGCTGCTGAAAGTACTAGAAGCCAAACCGCTAAACAAGTCAACACTGCACAAGTACTCAGGGAACCGTCTACCCTAGCCAATCGTTTACAGCAATCGGTGTCTAGTAGCGCCTTACTCACAGCTTACCAGCCAATTGTAGATCAGAAAACCATTGCCCGAAAGGGTAATAATACTGGAATAGTCACCAAGCATTCGGACCATTCTCAACAAGACGTACAACAGCAAGAAATAAAGACCCCAACGGTTGGTGCCTCATTGAAAACTAGACAAATTTTCGAGCCTATCCCTTCCAAGGAAATCGCTTATTCAAATCATTCTAAGGACAATACAATATCGCCTCAAGCAGCTAAGTCTACCGTAATGGTAATGGAAGGTTACTTGACAGATGGGCAATCCGGACAAACAATTGGAGGAGCGAAGGTTCGTTATGGCAACCAGAAAATAGTAACTAAAGACAACGGGTTCTACCAGCTTAAACTAGATCAGTCTACCCGCCAAATTAGTATTTCTAAATCAGGTTACGAACCAGAATACCTGAAAGTACATCCTGAGAATGGTATCAAATCACTTGATCTTGCCATGATTGCCAGTATTCCCTCCCTTGAAACAAAAGTTGAGGTTGGCAATAAGATGACAAAGACATTAGGATCAGTCGCGCTTTCTACTGAAGTGATCAAGAAAGAGCGGATGGGTTCTAATCATTACACAAGTCTGGAGGAAGTGCTTAATCAGGTAGCTGGCATTAGTGTATTGGACGATCAGGTGTCTATTCGTGAAGGAGGACTATATTCCTTTAGCAGAGGCAGTCGTGTACAGTTGATCATTGACGGCGTTCCTGTTATGAACGCTGATGACGGGATTGCTAATTGGGATTTTGTACCAGTTGAAAACGTACAGCAAGTCGACGTGTTGAAAGGCGCAATGAGTACTTTATTCGGTTCTGCAGCACTGAATGGTGCCATTAATGTGCGAACAGTTGCCAAACAACCAGAAACAAAGATTTCAACCTTTGGCACCTTTTATCTATCTCCAAATGACAAGGAAAAGAAATGGTGGGGAGCCAATGGTGCTGATACCCCCTACAAATATGGTTATCTGTTTTCAACGGCTCAAAAGTTTAAAAATTTAGATTTCGCTCTAGGAAGCGCGCTTGTACAGGATCGGAGTTTCCGTAAAGGAGATTACAACCGTTATTTACGACTAAATTCCCGAGTTCGTTATCATTTAAATCAAAATACAGAATTAGGAATTGGTTTTAACACCCAAGGTGGTTTCAAATCACAATCAGAAATTTGGGAAAACGCTACAACAGGAGCGTATAAGACTGATGAAACCTTAAGACTTCGAGATACATTGGTACGCGTAACAGTTGATCCCTATTTCAAGATTAAGGATCAATATGACAATACACATCAAGTGATTTCCAGTTATTCCTTCAATGGTGTAAAACGATCTACTGATACCGAACAATTCGGGAATAATACTCAGCAAGTACATAACGAATATCAGTTTCAGCGTGATTTTACCGATCTTGAGTTGATCTTGACGGCTGGTTTCAATGGTTCTTTTGCCAATATTATTTCCCCTGTCTATCAAGATACCACCTACCGATCCACTAATTACGGTGGTTTTCTAGAAATGAATAAACAGTTCTTTAAAGATCGTTTGAAGTTTGTTATGGGGGTTCGATATGAACAGAACAAAGTATTTGGTCCAGGTATTGATGCCTTGGCCACTAGTGCAGCCCGTCCTTTCTTACGTGTTGGACTAAATTACAAACTAAAGGATAGAACCTACTTACGAGCATCCTGGGGCCAAGGTTACCGCTATCCTACAATTTCTGAGCGATATCTTACCAATAGTATAATGGGATTGAGAGTTTTCCAAAACCCTGAGTTAGAGCCCGAAGAAGGCTGGACTGGAGAACTCGGCATCAAGCAAGGCTTTGCAATAGGTAATTGGAAGGGATTTATGGATTTTGCAGCATTTTGGCAGCAGTATACCAATATGATAGAAATGCGATATGGTCGCTACGGTTCTGGTGTTGATTCTTGGGGCTTCCAAGCACAAAACCTATATTTTACTAGTGTCCAAATCAATGGAATGGAATACAGTCTAAATGCTCATGGCTACGTTCTCGGTCTTCCTGTTGATGTGTCTGGTGGTTACACCTTCTCCAATCCACGGTATAATTCATTTAATCAGGACTCTGTGCAGTCATCGACCAGCATAAATGTATTAAAGTACAGACATCAGCATAATCTAAAATTTAATGCTTCTACTCGTTTCAAACATGTTACTTTTGGGGTATCTGGTAATTATGCAAGTCATATGAAAGCTATTGACAGCGTTCTTGAGAATAATGATAAATGGGGATTGAAGGAATACCGTCGTACGCCTAGGAATTTATTTTCAATAGATGCAAGGGTTGCCTACCACCCGAATGATCGATTACAGTTATCAATCATAGGAAAAAATCTGACGAATCGTGAGAATTCATTACGCCCAGGTCTATTGCAAGCTCCAATAAACTTCTCTTTACGCTTATCCTACACTATTTAGAAATCAATGAAATTTATAATTTTCGATATTGACGGTACTTTGTCAAATACAACAAAAGTGGATGACGATTGCTACCTTGCTGCCTATCAGGAAACTTTTCAGGTAGATATTAACGACCATCATTGTGGTGATTTTAAGCATGTTACCGATTGGGGTATTACCAAGGAGCTCACAGAGCGAAAACTCAACCGTGTTCCTACTTCCGAGGAGTATGAATTGATGATTAAAAACTTTGAGCGACAGTTGGCGATCACGAAATCACAACATCCAGAATGGTTTATGGAGATTCCTGGTGCTAAGGTCATTTTTGAGTATCTACTCACTCAGCCGAAGTATGGTGTTGGACTGGCTACTGGTTGCTGGGAGATTTCAGCTAGATTCAAGCTCAATGCTATCGGCATCCAACTCCCTAAGGGCATTGCCTTTGCTCACAGTAATCATCAGATATCCAGAGAAGGAATTACTAATCATGCTATTAGTATGCTGAAGCAACAATATACGGAGTCTCCTGAAGCAATCGTCTATTTGGGAGATGGCATGTGGGACTTACATACTTGTAACAATCTAGGCATTCCTCTGATTGGCATTGATGTTTCTGGTAACGGCAAGCTCAAGACACATGGTGTTGACATTGTATTACGGGATTACTTGGATCGTGAGGCTGTTTTAGAGGCGATTGAGGGCCCTTAGGGCTGATTTACTAGGTATCTCATCCACTTGTATCTGTTTGGCGGGTGCTGTGGGCTTGTTACGCAGGTCTGGGTGCGTGTGAACTTCTAAGCTCCGGCTTCGCAAGCTTCGATTTTTGACGCGTTTAGCGGTACTGGGCGTTTGTTACTTTTATTAGCTGATATTATTCAACAACAATAGAACAAATGGAGTCTTTGAACAATTCTATTTCAACTATTGAACTTTTCTTTTTTAAAGATTCTTTTCCCTTGTTTTTCTCTTCAGACAGCGTTTTATCAAGAATAAAAATTTGCGAAGTGCTTTTTGTTGTATTGCAACTTATACATACTAACACATGAATCAAGAGTGATCCAAACACTAAGATTAAAAGTAAACGTTTGATCTTCAATTACTCGTTATTTGCACTTAATAATATTCTTAATAATCTCAAACTATTTTGGTATTTCACCTAACGATCTCGTGTTAATCATTAATTATCATTCGTTCCTTATCCAATACATCCTTAAGAAATTTCCATGCAATCAGAAAAACGAGCATTAGAGATGCACCGAAAACAAGTCCTAATTTCAATGCTTTCATAGGTTTTCCTTTGATAGCTGGTAAGGGATATAATGGGAGATCTATAGCAGTGATAAATGGTTTTTTTGATTGCAATGCGATTTTTGTGCCTTCAAGGTTCCTAGCAGCTTCGGAATAAAGTCCTTGTAAGCGATAGGATTCCCGTTCCATGTCTTCCATTTTAACTCTAGATTGGTTTTTAAATAAACCTCTATTGGTATCTTTAAAATTGGCAAGACGGTATTGAGTTTGAGCGAGGATAGTCTTTAGCGAATCTGCCCTTTTCTTAGCCATTTTATAGCTTTGCTGCTGTTTGGCTATTGATTTGGAGACGTAAAAATCGGAGAGGACTTCATAAAGAGTATTCAAAAAGACCAAGCTATACTCTTCCGAGGTACTCGTAAAGTGTAGATCAACAATATCAGTTCCAGTATCATCGAATTTGCTGGTTAGGTGCGCTTTTTCTAATTCTCCATTCTGTGTAAACTTAGCGACTTGGCTGTAGATAGAATTTGAAATTGAGTGATTTTTTCTGTCAAAATTTTCGAAATCACCATTTTCGAAGTAGAATCCGACTAACTTTTCTTCACCTCTTTCTGCCCATTGCTGATGGAGATTAAATTGATCGATATAGTGATTAGCAAGAAAGTCTTCTTTCCCGTCTATTTCCACTTTAGTAAACAAGGTTTTCTTAATAATCTGTTGTGTTGTAAGTAGTGCCTCAATTTTTTTGAGATTGGCACCGCCACCGTTGCCACCACCCAACCCAAACTGACCAAGCATTCCACTAATGGGATCTCCGCCACCATCAGAACCATCATCTGCCAGCATGAATTTTAGGTTAGCCTTATAAACAAGTGGCTTGGAAGCGTCGATATAGTACATGATTGCTCCTACAATCAAAGCTGCAATTGCAATCAACCAGCTCCTCTTCAGTAAGTAAAAGAAGTAATCCCGTGCATTTTTAATAATGACGGAAAGTCTTAATTCCTGATCTTGATGCTGGTATTCCATTCTAGCAATTATTATTAATCTGTAAATGCCCGGTCAAACAAAATAATGAGTGTGAGCACTGCACTGACCTGTGTGAGTGTTGTGGCAAATACTTTTGCCCAATCCGTCTCCTCTTTTTCCTTATTAATGCGTTCTGGTTTGCGCTTTTTCGCATATACCTTTACGTCAGCCCCTTCTTCTACCCGTGGATACACCTTAATACCCAGCAGACTTTTTGTTGCCATGGTGTGTCCATTTGGCTGTGTAACGTATATTAGTTTCTTACGTCCCTTTTTTCCTTTTCTATCAATACCCGCAGCATATTTATTTATATAAAATATGGCGTTTTTATTTTTGTGATAAGGTACATTCAAACGCTTTATAGTATCAATACCAGGAAAGTTAATAGCGCCAGAAATAGACACTAGATCTTTTACTTTCGGAATAACAATAACGTCTTTTTCCTTCAAGACATAGTTAAACTTAGACGTTGGATTTTGCATGACCTGTTCTAGATCTAACAAGATATATCCAATCTCATCTTCTTCACGTTTCAGTGTTGCGCCTGCTTTGAAAGCACTTGGTGTTACTCCTCCTGCACGTTCTATGACGCTTAGAATCTTTTCGTTGCGATCTACTAGAGGATAAACACCAGGGTATTGCACTTCCCCCTCGATAGTGATATTGCGTTGTAACTCGTAACCAGGAGCATTTCTGATAAAGACTTGATCATACGGTTCGAGCTTAAATCCTTTTTTATCTGTTAACACTAGATCTTTATCTACTTGGAGGGTAGCGACCACAACAGTCGCTTCTTCGATATTATCCTTTAAAATTCTAGAGACCTCTACCCTGCTGTTAGCCGCTTCCTCCTTAAGACCTCCAGATACAAACAATACATCATTTAAAGTCATGTTTGGGCTATAAGGGTAAGTACCTGGTTCTCTGACGGCTCCAAAAACACTTACATTAAAATCATCAAGGAACCTTGATTTAGGGTAAATAATCAATTCATCTCTAGGTTTTACGAGGACATTGTCTTCACTTTCCGGATTTGCTAATACCTCGTTGATATTGATTCGTTTATAACTAATTGACCTATCAAACTCGGAAGACTTAAGTAAAGCGATCTCAGAAGCGGTAGATTTCACACCACCAGAAAAATAGATTAAATCACTGATTCTTAGATTTTCGTCGTATTCAGTTTGCCCTGGTTTCCTTACGTGTCCTACCACTGAGACTGAAAACTCATCAATAAAGTCAGACTTTGAGAATACCTTAAGTTTATCTTGTGGTCGGAGTTCAATATTTTCGATGGAGTTCCTATTAGCCAGTACCTCATCAAGATTAATTTTAATAAATCTGTTGGTGAGGTCGTCTTGTTTTCTCATAAGATACACCACATCTGTCCTAGCATCAATACTCAATCCTGATTTACTGATCAGGTCAGAAATTCTCATTGAAGTTTTAAGCTCAAAAACGCCCTCCTGTTCAACAGCGCCTTCAGTGAGCACATAGTTTCTAAAGGTTTCTGTTACCTCAGGGACGGTGACGACATCACCATCTTCCAGCTTAAATTCTTCTCTGTTCCTATCAAATGTATTCAGATTGATATCGACCAAAACTTGTCTATCATTGTTATATCTTAATATCTGGATGTTATTTTTGTAGGCATTTGCCTGAAGTCCACCCGCATATTTAATCAAGTCAAGGATACTTTCAGATTCAAGCAACTCATAGATCATTGGGCGTTTAATAGCGCCTTGTATCTGAACTATTTTTTCAGCGGCTGGTACAAAGATCACATCATTGTTTTCTAGGTAAATACTTTCGACGCTTCCACTTTTTTCGAGGTACTTGTATACATCTAGGATTCTGTCCTGCCCTCCTGGCTTCATTACTTTAATTCTTCTGACACTACCTGTTTGATTAGGGCCACCTGCTGCAATCAGGGAGTTGAGTGCTGTATTGAGAGAAGAAACGGAATAACTACCTGGATCAAATACATTTCCATAGATTCCTATGGTAAGTTGTCTAGAGTAGGAGAGAATTATTTCCATAAAGGAATCTTTCATATTGTATGCAGATTCCATATTACTTCTAATTGCTGCTAACGCTTTTTGGTAGGTTAATCCTTTAACATATACTCTAGGTACATACTGATCTTTTATATAACCTTCATTATTCACTTTCAGCACATTAGAGTGTTGTGCCTGGCCCCATATCGTTACGGAAAACTCATCCCCAACACCAATCAAGTAATTAGAAGGTGCTTTGAAATTACCAGAAGGTTCAAATAATTTTAGGCTTTTATTTCTGAAAATGTTTTGTCCATAAATAGCTTCTTCTGGCCATATTCGATTCTCGCTGTCTTCTCCATCTTCACTGGCTTCCACTTCTTCTTTGTCCTCTCCTTCCTCTCCTTCCTCTCCTTCCTCTCCGTCTTCTCCGTCCTCATCCTCTTTACTATCATCGTCCTCTTCAGCGTCTTCTCCTTGTTCGTTTTCTTGGTTTTGCTTATTTTCGTTGATGACATCTCTTGGATACAGTAACTCTTCTGGTGTTACGCCTTCATCTTTAGCCTTTTTTATTGCATCTTCTTCTGTCATCCCCCTTTTCTTCAGTTCCTCTTCTACTGTCGATTCAGGAATCCCTTTTTGTTTTAAGACATCTTTGACTTCCTCATTTTGGATTTGGGTATAGGCCGGTAGGAATCCAAATAACAAGATGATTACAATGGCGAGATTTTTCATTATTCTTCGTTTTTAAGCTTGGAGAAATTTGGTGTTTTCAATTAGCTTAAGTATTGTTTTTGATAATATTCCTTGTAGGCTCCAGAAGTGACATTATTTAACCACTCTTCATTCTCCAAGTACCATTTAATAGTATTTCTAAGGCCTTCTTTGAAAGTGATTGACGCTTTCCAACCAATCTCAGTTTCCAGTTTAGCAGCATCAATAGCGTACCTTCTATCGTGTCCAGGGCGATCTTTTACGTAAGTAATCAATGATCGTGAACTGCCAGCTTCTCGTCCTAATTCTTCATCAGCCACATCGCAAAGGAGGTGGATTAATTCGATGTTCTTCCATTCATTCTTTCCTCCGACATTGTAGGTTTCGCCTAATCTTCCTTTGTGAAACACCATATCGATTGCTCTCGCATGATCCACTACCCAAAGCCAGTCTCGTGTGTATTTCCCATCACCATATACTGGTAACGGCTTATTATTTTTAATATTATTAATGAATAACGGGATTAATTTTTCTGGGAATTGGTACGCACCATAGTTATTAGAACAATTGGAAATCACCATCGGAAAATCATAGGTGTGATGGTATGCACGTACAAAGTGATCAGAACTTGCCTTGGCAGCGGAATAAGGCGACCGTGGATCGTAAGGCGTGTCCTCCACAAAAAATCCAGTTTCTCCTAGTGAGCCATATACTTCATCCGTTGATACATGATAAAACAACTTGTCTTCAAAGCTGTCCCAACTGTTTTTCGCTGCATTTAGTAGCACCACAGTACCCAAGACATTCGTTTCTACAAATGCAATAGGATTGGCAATAGAACGGTCTACATGGGACTCCGCTGCAAGATGAATCACGCCGTCAAACTGATGCTCAGTAAACAGTTCTGTAATAAAACTAGCATCCGTAATATCTCCTTTTATAAAAGTATAATTGGAAGCAGACTCCACATCGCTTAAATTCTCAAGATTTCCAGCATACGTTAGCACATCCAGATTATAAATGTGATAATGAGGGTACTTGTTTACCATCAAGCGAACTAAGTGAGAACCAATAAATCCTGCACCACCTGTAATTAAAATTTTTCGTTGTTTTTGATCCATTATATCTTAATTATGAGCCAATTCTTTTTTAAAATATTCGCACGTATGTCTTAATCCTTCACTTCTTGATACTTTGGGCTCCCAGTCTAGTATGCTTTTTGCCCTAGTAATATCCGGTCTTCTTCTTTTCGGATCATCTTCCGGAAGGGGAAGATTAATGATCTTTGAACTAGAGCCAATCAATTCAACGACTTCTTCAGCGAAGTCTTCAATTGTGATTTCGTCAGGATTCCCGATGTTTACTGGTTCGTGGTAATCACTCATGAGTAATCTGTAGATGCCTTCCACCAGATCATCAACATAGCAAAAGGACCTTGTTTGCTGTCCATCGCCAAAAACAGTGATATCCTCACCTTTAATTGCTTGAGAAAGGAATGCGGGAAGTGCTCGCCCATCATTCAATCGCATTCTAGGTCCAAAAGTATTGAAAATACGCACAATTCTGGTTTCCAATCCGTGATAGTTGTGATATGCCATGGTGATTGCTTCCTGAAAACGCTTGGCCTCATCATACACACCTCTTGGACCGATGGGATTGACATGTCCCCAATAATCTTCAGTCTGGGGGTGCACTTGCGGGTCGCCATAGACTTCTGAAGTACTTGCTACTAGGATTCTTGCTTTTTTGGACAAGGCGAGTCCAAGCAGGTTATGCGTACCGAGTGACCCCACTTTTAAGGTTTGAATTGGCATTTGTAGGTAGTCAATCGGACTAGCGGGGGATGCAAAATGGAGGATATAGTCGAGTTCTCCAGGCACATGAACGAATTTACTAACGTCATGATGATAGAACGTAAACTCTTTAAGAGGAAAGAGATGTTCGATATTGCTAAGTGATCCAGTAAGGAGGTTGTCCATACCTATTACTTCATATCCTTCTTTAATGAAGCGATCTGATAGGTGCGACCCTAAAAATCCTGCTGCTCCTGTAATCAATACTCTTTTCCCCATGTTTATTTATGTTCTAAAATTGCCAATTACTCAAAAATTAATCCGTTCTCGAAAAAATGATGAATATTTCGTTACTTTGTTCTATCTGCAAAACACATCATTTATTCCCATGTCACTTTCGAGATGCAAATATACGTGAATAATGACAAAATATAAATTTTACGATTCTTAACCACTAATATTCAATGAACAAGTATCTGATACTATTATTAATTGCAACCCTGCTGACCACTTTCCTGCATGCTCAAGAAGACGAGACGAAGCCTCCAAATTCTGTTCTTTTTCATGTAGGCTATGGCTTTCAAGTTCCTGGAGGAGATTTAAACAATGACTTTGGCGTGACTCAGGATCTTGGTTTTGGGCTTTCATACCTATATCAAAATTTCTTGTTTGGCGTTGAAGGAAACTTTTTGTTTGGCAATAAGGTGAAAATTGATCCCTTATCCAAGCTAAGAGTTGAAAATGGTGGTATTGTAAGTGTCAACAATGAGTTGGGTCAGGTTTTGCTTACCCAAAGAGCCTATTACTTTGGTGGCAATATAGGGATCATTCAGCCCATTTTCAAAAAAAGTAAGCGTTCTGGGATCCGATTTACGATTGGTTCTGGTCTATTTCAACACAAAATCAAAATCATTGATATCTCAGAGGGCATTCGACAATTGGATGATCCTTATATCAAAGGGTATGATCGGTTAACCAATGGCCTCGCTTTCAAGGAATTTCTAGGCTATCACTATTTTAGTAAAAACCGATTAATCAACTTCTTTCTTGGCGTAGAAAGTGTACAAGCATTCACCAAAAACAGACGATCTATTAATTTCGACACCATGACTAAGGACGATACGCCACGATTCGATATGCTCTTTGGGCTACGGTTGGGTTGGAATCTCCCGCTTTATGTTGCTGAAAACAAAGATGATGAAAAATTCTACTACTAATTTAGGGATTAGGTTTTAGGGATTGGCTACAAATACCAAACTTGAAAGTCTTTGTAAATGAGTATAGTAAAGCAGTACATTAAGTCCAGTTTAAATAATTGTCTACTCCTGAAATAAATTGACAAATCGTTCATTAGCGAAGCGTTCATTATTAATTATTCATTATTCATTGTATTGATGGTTTTGATTTATGATCTGGGTTTGAAGTGTTATTATTTTGCGATTTGGATAGCCTCATTATTCAATCGTAAAGCTGCACAGTGGATCAAGGGTAGAAAAACAGCAAAAGAGTACATCCTTAAACAGTTAGAAACAGATAAACCAGTCATTTGGATGCACTGTGCCTCGTTAGGAGAATTTGAGCAAGGACGGCCAATCATAGAAGCCATACGAACACAGTATCCACAATTTCAGATTTTGCTTACCTTTTTTTCGCCAAGCGGCTATGAGATCCGTAAAAACTATGAGCATGCAGATGCTGTGGCTTACCTTCCCTCTGACAGTAAACAGCATGCAGACTGGCTGGTAAACAACCTTCCTTTAAAACTAGCGATTTTTGTAAAGTACGACTTATGGTATCACTACCTTAATGCATTACAAAAAGCTGAGATCCCTAGTATTCTGGTGGCCGCATTCTTCCGAAAGGATCAGTTTTATTTCAAATCATATGGTCGGTTTATGCTAGAAAAGATCAAAGGTTTGTCTACCATTTATGTTCAAAAGTCATCTGTAAAGTCCTTGCTGGAAGCACATGGAATCACTCAAGTTGTTTCAGCAGGAGATCCTAGAGTGGACAGGGTATTTACCATTTGCCGAAAGGCAAAAAAATATCCTATTGTTGAAGCATTTGTAGGGCAACGCAAGGTATTGATTGCGGGTAGTACTTGGCCAGAGGATCAAGCCATTTTATTACCATTCCTCAATAAACATCCCGACAAATTCAAGTACATTATTGCACCACATGAAATTGGGGAACAGCAATTGAAAGTACTAGAAAATGGGTTGACGATTTCTTCAATTCGATATTCAAAAGCCCAAACCAACCAACTTGATGCGATAAATGTTTTGATCATTGATAATATTGGAATGCTTGCTTCGTTTTATCAGTATGCGACCGTGGTTTATATTGGTGGTGGGTTTCGTACAGGTCTTCACAATACACTAGAGCCAGCAGCTTTTGGTGTTCCAATTTTGTTTGGTCCCAAATATCAAAAATTTGTAGAAGCGGATGCATTGGTGAACTCTAGAGGTGCTTTTGTTGTTAGGTCATTAGAAGAGTTAGAGCAAGAGCTGAATGAATTGAGTGATGAGTCAATATGCAAGCAGGCTGGAGTGATTACAGCATCTTACATCCTTGAGAATAAGGGGGCGACAGAAAAAATCATGGCAGATGTGGCATCCTATTTAAGAATTGATTAAATTACAATATGGAAATTTTAATTGACGAATTGGTTGTAAAACGTTTCTTTGACGATGTCTGGAATGGTCGGCGATTAGACTTGATTCCAGAAATCTTTCATGATCCATATAGCATTACCAATCTCCTTACACCGAGACTCCCACCTCAATTTTATAATCACCAACAATTGCAGACACATATTGAAAAATGGCTGCATGGTTTTCCTGATTTTCATCTAAATGTCCAGGAAGTTATTAACCAAGACAATAAATTTGTTGTTCGTTGGATTGCTGAAGGTACTCACATGCAAAACTTTGAAGGTGTTGCTCCTACAGGCAAACACGTCAATTTCAGTAGTATCGGAATTTTTACGACTAAGGAGGGAAAATTGTTCCAACACAGTACACTAGTCGATATTTATGGGTTGTATAAGAAATTGGGCGTGCTGAAGTAAGTACTTACGGTACATTCAAATACTTATGAATCTGTAAAGAAATTCCCCATTTAGGGTCCATTTTCACATGATTGATAATCAATGGCAACATCTCTGGCTCACGGCCCCATTCTGGTTGCAGATATAACTTACATTCCGAATTGACTTCCTTGGCAAATGTCTCTGCCCACTCTAGATCATGCCGATTATAGACAATAACTTTCAACTCATGCGCTTCTAGGAGAAAATCCGGACGTGGTGCTTTAAATTTCTTAGGGGAAAAACAGATCCAGTCCCACGTTCCAGTGAGCGGATGGACACCAGATGTTTCGATGTGCGTACGAAATCCCTTTGCCTGAAGTGCAGCAGTCAGTTCATCGAGATTATGCATTAGCGGCTCGCCTCCAGTAATTACAGCCAGTCGACCAGGGTGTTCCGCCGCTTGATCGACGATTGTCGCAATACTAACTTGGGGATGCGCATCGGCATCCCATGATTCTTTGACGTCACACCACACGCATCCAACGTCGCAACCACCCAAGCGAATAAAGTAGGCGGCTTTTCCCTGATGATACCCTTCTCCCTGGATAGTATAGAACTGTTCCATGACGGGAAGCGTGCTTGTCGATATTTCTGTTAACTGTTCTGACACGGTGCAAAGTTATAAGAACATTCGCGGATTACACGAATCCGTTAATTTTTTTTCACCGTTCATACGTGAATTTTATTTTCCAGTTGTCATATAGGTGAAAAGAATTACTAATTGGTCAAGGTAGACGCTTCCCCTAAATGTAGGAGAAGCGTCTTTTTTTGTTTGCAAGGACAACTCAATGACCAATCTCATCTACTTCGTTGACTTTGCTCATTTCTTACCATTACGATTGTCCTTATCCTTGTAATATCAATTACTAACAATCAAAACAGCATTTTAAATGGATATTAAAATTGAAGCGATTCAGCATCAGAATCAAGAACAGTTAAGAGACTATTATGAAGGAAAATTACAAGAGAAGTATGGTAATTATGATTTCATTAAAAGTATCGACGTTAAGGTTGTCAATGAAAAAAATGATATGAGAAGAGTGTCCTTGCAGATTAAACCTGAAAAAGGAACCATGTTGTATGCTACTCATTCAGCTATCAATGAGAATAAAGCATTGACGGAAGTTATTCGAAAAATGAATACTCAGATGGAGAAGTACAAGGAGGTCCATTATCACGGCAGAAGCAAAAATAGCATCAAAAATCAATAGCAGTATTCTTTACTAGTAGAATAAAATACATTCCAATGAAAATATTAGTCCCCACAGATTTCTCAGAAGTTGCTGGATATGCCATTGAAACAGCAATACTATTTGCTAAAAAGTTGGAAGCTGAAATTCACCTTTACCATAGTGCTAACGTTCCAGATGATTGGGAAGACCTACCAGCAGATGTTCGGTATCAAGATGAATTGAACAAGAATATTGCGATAAAGGCAAGGAGTAAGTTACAGGATCTACAGCGTAGGATTAAGAAAGAAGGAATTGCTTGTCAATATCACTATACAGGTGGCAAATTTATTCAAAACATCACTGAAATCACGGATAAAATTGACTTTGATTTGATCATAATGGGTTCGCATGGTGCTTCTGGAAAGGAAGAATGGTTTATGGGGTCTAATGCGCAAAAAGTAGTCAGAAAGGTACGTAATCAGATCATTGTGGTGAAGAATCAAATGAGAACATTAGCGTTTGGTGATGTCTTGTTTGTTTCAGGTCTGGATCAGGAGGATCAGGAAGCCTTTCGCAAATTTTTAGACTTCATCACTCCATTCAATGTGGATAAGGTCCATGTAATGACTGTTGACACGTCTGCGTTCTTTTCCCAACCTGCTGTAATAATAAAGAGTGCGCTTAAAGACTTTGAGCAAATAGCTGAAGGGTTTGATGTCAGCACACACTTTTACAGTGATTACTCTATAGATTCAGGAGTGCGCCACTTTTGTGAGGACTTTGATATTGGTTTAGTGGGCATATCAAATCATGCTAAACGTCCAATCAAAAGACTATTTGTAGGAAGCAATGTGGAAATGATTGTCAATCACTCTAAAGTTCCTGTGCTTAGTATTGACTATTAATAAATGAATTATAAAATAATCATGAAAACACTATACATTAATAACAAAACACTCTTTTATTCAATGCTGATCATAAGTTTGACATTTATTAGTTTTGGCTGTGATACCAATGTGATGTTTGAAGATGCCATGCCACCAAATGTCGATATCATCACTACAATTCCATCCTCCTACCAAGGAACGTATCTGTGTGAGAGTGATAGCAGTATTATCCATGCTACAAACCGATCCCTTGTCAGAGAATCCTTTCTACGATTTAGTTCCCCTATCGATCAAGTAAGAGAAACTGAGGGATGCGAAATTAAGAACGACAGTTTATTTATGCCTTGGAGTGATGTTTGTCTTCCCTTCGACTATATCAATGATTCTACAATCACGGCTACAGTGCATAAGTTTGATACCTTGTTCAAATTTCGGAAAGAGGAGATCGCTAAGTACTATAAAGGCAGAGTGTTTTTAAATGCACAGATCTATAACGATAAGAAATGGGTGACTTCGATGTTGACCAAGCAAGAAGACGGTTCAGTAAAATGGGAGCAAATACAAATGCCTGAGGATATCGAAAAGGTAACCGCTATTACTCCTGATTTTGAAACCAAGAAAACCAGAAAAGACGAAACCATCTACATCCTCAATCCGACATTAGTAGAATTCGATAAAATACTGGAAAAGAACTATGTACGCCAATGTGATGTCTTCACACCAATTTACCAACCAATTAAAAAATCGAATTATTTTGAGTATATTTATTAAACACTTCGTTTACTGAAGCCGAAGATTCAATTTATTTACCTTCCGACACCTTCAAATGAAGTAAAACACAACTAATTATGAACACAGCATTAATTATTCAAAACTTGAAGTGTGGTGGATGTTCTAAACAGATTATTAGCAAACTCAATCAAATTGAAGGTGTAAGCAATCCGAAAGTAGATGTTGACCACTGTACGGTAGACATAGATTACACTGACGAAGAACAATTAGACAAGGTCGTCCAAACGCTCAAACAGATGGGATATCCACTTATTGCGCAAGAAAATACACTTCTTGACAAATCAAAGTCATATCTCAGTTGTATGATTGGAAGGACTAAATCAGAAACCACGACTGAAGGAACCCAATAAATTGTTCCGCTATACTTATCTAATAAATACTATCAATCCTGATTTAAAGTCGTGTTGTCCTGGCTCTACTTCTTAAGAAATTCACTACAAAAACGACCACCTCCGCCCTTGGTTTAATTTAGGCTTTCCCTTGTGATTTAAATCTCAAGAACGCTACTTCACTGCCTACAAAATCAGTTTCCTATGATTCGTCAAATCGAAATCACCTTTTTGTTATTGGCTTTAATTGTTGAGATCATTGGTACAATTGGAATTAGATGATCTTGACGATTATCTTAGATTAATCCACCCAGACAGGGCCTTTCATCAGTTAAACGGTCCTTATTTCAAAAAACAAACACTAGAAGAGTTACAGCTTTATGTTCTTAAGATTAAAGATCGTTTAAAACAAGGAGATGTCAACCCTCGTAGGAAAATGATTGTAGAAGCTGCGACAAACAAAATCCTAGGAGATGTTATTCTCAGGAAACCAATTGGATGGAAATCGGTATTGTCATTTATGATGAGGCCTATTGGGGAAAAGGCATTGGTAAACAAGCACTTCGACTATGGGTGACGGAGCGGTTCCAGGTGCATCCTGAGCTGGTTAGAATTGGACTTACTTCATGGTCAGGAAATATTGGAATGATCAAATTGGCGACATCTCTTGGATTTAAACAACCAAAGACACACCTTATTGTCTTTCAACAAGTTAGTTAGAATTGGACTTACTTCATGGTCAGGAAATATTGGAATGATCAAATTGGCGACATCTCTTGGATTTAAACAGGAGGATTGTTACCGAAAAGCCAGGATTGTGGACGGGAAGTACTACGATTCTGTGAGCTATGGTATATTGAAGGAAGAGTGGTCGGAAATACGAAATCCGGATTAAACAAAAAATTGTCATTAGTTAAGTAAGTAACACGGCTTAGTGATAACAAAACTAATGACAACCAAACTTCTTCTAAAGGATTAAGTTTCTACTCCTTTACTTTCCTGGAAAACTCAATAATGGGATCTCAGTAGAATAACTCATAGCACGAGTCGTACTTTCGACAAATAGAGATTTAAAAATACTCTTATTACTGTTGACCATAGCAATCAAGTCAATATTATTTTCCTTGACGTAATTTCCTAGTGCTTTTTTGACATTAGCTGTTGGTTCCAGGATCACAATTTCAAAAGAGACTTTAGGCATTTTGCTCATCGTCAGAATTTCTTCTAGTAAACTTTCGTTAATGTCTTCATCATCTTTAGAATTTGTAGAGACATGAACGAAGTGGATTATTGCTTTGTAGCGCTCTGCAAATGTGATTATATTGTGTACTGCTTCCGTGGTAACAGACTGATAGTTGATAGCGAATAAAAGGTTTTTCAGTTTTTTGTGTACTGCCTTTTCAGGAACGACTAGTACCGGACAATCAGCGCCAGCGAGGACACCTGTAGTCACACCACCAAATAGCCGTTCGCTCAATGAATTCTTGCCTTTTTTACCAATTACGATATAGTCATAATCCTTACTCCGCTGTCTGATTTCGGAAGCGACATAACCACATCCTAGCTCAAAACTGAGGGTATTGGTTTCAGGGGCGTGCAATACTTTTGAGTCAAGAGCTAGTTTCACACAGTTGGTCAGTTGGGAATCTGGCAACTCATTTACTGTGGTCTTTGTTGCTGGTGATTTCAGGAAAGGCAATCGCTCTGTTTTACTGTTTTCCAACAAATGAAGAATGTTGACGGTCCCTTTCACTTCTTTAGCAAAATTTAATGCGTAAGCTAAAGCGTTAACAGAATTGGAAGAATAGTCAGTTGGGAGAAGAATCTTTTTCATGATGATTTACTTTTTGATTGTAGTTAGATTATTTGTGGTGATTAATTCCAAGAGCAGCATAAACTGGACACCACCCTAAAATCCCTGTTAAGAACACTAGCATTGCAAGAAATACCATCCATGGAGCGTTCAGCACTCCTAGCAAAATACCTAAGCCTAATACAATATAGAATCGGACAATGATTTCCGTAATACTAAGGTTATAAGCAAGCCAATCTGTTTTTATCGCATTCATAATATTTAGTTTGAATTGTTAATAATTACTACTCCAAAAGTAAAGGCAAAAAAGCCGAATTAAAATGACCTTAGTCATTGACAGAACTGACAATAATCAACTTATTCATAACGAATTACAAACAGACATAAAGTCATTTCAAAAGATGACGAAGATCATTTCATGTCTTTCATTTTCGATCTACATTTGAATAAAAATTAATAAATATGAACACGATAATATTCCCAACAGATTTTTCAGATGCATCAAACAATGCATTAGAATATGCAATTGCTTTAGCAGCAAAAAACAATCAAACGATTCACTTAGTACACACCTATGAATTGATAAAAAGAACCGGAATGCTTCCTTCTATTGAACATCATGTACTAAAGCTTGCCAATAAGGATATGGGGAGTTTAATTATGAAAATGAATGAAAAATACCCTGAGATAGCATTTACCTTTTCTATCCACAGGACTTCAGTAGCAAAAGGTGTTGCATTAGAAGCAAAAAAGAAAAATGCTTCCCTGGTTGTTATGGGTACTCATGGCACTAGTGCCTTCAAGGAAATTTTCTTGGGCAGCAATGCCATTGAAGTCATGAACAATTCGCTAATCCCGGTATTATTGGTTCCATACAATGAGCTGTTTGACGGCCTTCAAACAATACTTCTTACACTTGATGATGTCAAAAGTTCTACGAAAGAAAACCTGGAGGCTCTGAAACAAATTGCAAAACTATACCGGGCAGAAATTATTGCCTTACATGTTGAAACTAACCCACAAAAACCAACAGCAAAAGAGTATTTAGACTTGCTAGCTGAGGTCTTTGATCCTGGCACCGTAGGGTTTTATGAAATCATAGGAGAAAATGTAGAGCAAATCATCGAAAATTTTGCAGAGGAAATTGAAGCAGATATCATTTGTACCTTGAAAAGAAATAGAGGATTCTTAAGTGAATTAATAAGAAAAAGCACCTCAAAACAAATGATTTATCAATACCAGTACCCTTTGCTTGTTCTAAATGAAAATGTGGTCAGTACTTCCAATCAATTAGAATCCGAGCGTAATATCAGCGCTAAATAAATTAAACTAAAACATCTAAAACATCTTAATTAAGCTAATTCAAAATAAAAACCATGAAAGAGTTAAAAATATTATTTCCTACAGATTTTTCACCCGCTTCTTCCAGAGCACTGCGCTATGTATTACAATTTGCAGATAGTGCTTACACTTCAATGGAAATGATCCACATGATGGGAAATCCTGTGCAATCCCTTGAATCTTCAGTCGTGGTCGTCGAAGCAACTAAAACACAGCTGGATTACTCCAAAAAACAAATCCGAAAACAATTTAATGATGCAATGATTCAAATCGAGATGAAAGGTATGCTTGATCATATCCCCGAAATTGATTTTACATTAGAATACGGCGATCCAAAAGGATTTATCTCCTCTTATCAAAAGATAAATGAGTTTGATTTGCTAGCTATTGGCACTACCGGAGAAGGTAAAAAGACGTTTGGTTCCTTTACTTCCAACCTACTCAGACGCGTGAGTTGTAATGTATTGGTGATTCCGAATGGATCAGAATACAAGGATATTAGAACTATTGTCTTTGCAACTGACTTCAACGATAGTGATCCCTATTACATTGCTGAGATGTTGCGTGTTGTAGAACCGTTTGAGCCAACAATTCATTGTGTTCATATTAAAGGACAAAAGGAGCAGAAAAAAGGAATTGGAAAAGAAGGGCTAATCAACTTTATAAGAGAAAATTTCCCTATGATGGATATCAACGTTCATGAAATCGAGGATAAAAACATCGAAACTGGAATTAAAGAATTTGCAGATAATGTAAATGCTCAAATGATTGCGATGGTGGCTCCAAAATATAGTGTTCTCAAAACAATGCTACATAAGAGTCACACTAAAAAAATGGCAGGTATTACCGAGCTTCCACTATTAGTACTCAAGGAACGATAATCGTCATACGTTGGACTATTGCACATACTTCATTATTAAAAAAGAATTACCACGGAGTTTAACGGAGTAAAAAACAGAACCATAGGTTAAAACTGCTCAATCTTGTGAATACTGAATTAAGATCATTGCTTGGTATGACGTAAATCATTTTATTCAACAGCAAAAAACTGGAAATTGTGTTTAAATCAGGTAAACAAAAAACATCATGAAATTAGCATCATTCCTATTATTGTTTATACTTCTTCAGACTCAAGTTTGTAATCCTGAAGAATTCTTTCCAGAAAACTCAGTGCTGTTTAATCAGACAATGATACCAGTGTGGACCGCATTGAAGATACAAGATTATGAGGCGGCTACTAAATACGGAAAGGAAATCCACTACAATTTTGACCAGCTGCTAGGAGACGGTGCCATCTATCAGGAAACTTGGGTCGAATTTGTGCATGCAGACTTGAATCTTCTAGTGTATGCTCTTGAAAATGGAGAACCTGAAGTGGCAACGGAACTCGCCTACTGTATCATGGATGAGTTGAACGACTGGCACACTTTGAATGAACGAAACTTCTACTTCGATAAAATCTGGAATTTCGAAAAAGGATACCGCAATCTTAAATCCGTTCTTAATGATGAGCTTCTCAATTATTACGAATGGAAAGAGTTAGAAAACTTTATTGAAGAATTTAATACCTCCTGGAAGGTAATACTTGATACGCCACTAGACTTAAAAGGATATTACTTTATACAGCATCCAGAACTAGAAGAGTTTATAGCAAGTAGAAATGACATCAACCGCTGCGTTCAAGAGTTTAATAGCCAAATAGAAGAGGCAGACAGAGGCTATCTGGCAGAACTGTGCAATGAGGTGGAGCCTAATCTAATAAGAATGATTCAAGTTTTTGGCAATTATCATTTGACTAACCCCAATGCTAATCAACAGATTTCATTAACTACTTTCTAACATCATACTCTTCTTATACAACAGGAAGCATAATAGATTAAAAGCAAAATCATGAATACAAATATCATTACAATCGGTTTCGACAATTCTGAGATTGACAGATATACCCTACAAGCAGCCAATACACTAGACGATATGCTCTCAGTTAAAAAGATTATCTGTGCACATGTAAAACCTGAATTTGATGTGACTGATGCGCTATTCCATAAAAAGAAGGTGGCATTAAGTACTGAAAAAAATGAGAACTCCGTCATTATTGATCAATTGAAAAACACGCAAGGGTACGCCCTCGACAACATCACTAAACAGCATACAAACATTGTGATCAAACACGGAGGAGTAATGCCTGGATTAATTAAAATTCTGGAAGAGAACAGTGCTAACTTGCTAGTCCTAGGACAACATCCAGTTGCTAATGGACACGGAACACTCATCAGGAATTTGATTAGACGATCGAGTACCAATGTCTTACTCGTACCCAAAGTAGCACTACGAAAAGTAAAAAAAGTGGTGGTTGCACTTGATTTCTCAGCACATTCGGAAAAAGTAGTAGAGACGATAAACCAAATGGCTCATATCATAAATTCGCCACTTGAAATTACGTTTGTAAACGTGAGTCATAAAGCAGAATTTGAAGCCTATAGAGATCATCAACAAAATACTGAATTTACTAGAGGCGAGACAAGAACAAACAGAGCCTACAAAGACCTAATTACTAAATACGAATTTCCAAATTATTGTAAACTGGAATTTATAGAATTAATAGCCGATTCTTCCAGAGTTCATGAATCAATTATCAATACTGCGAAAGAAGAAAAAGCAGATCTGATAGTCGTCGGTAACATAGGGCATTCTCCATACAAGCAGTTTTATCTCGGCAGTGTAGCTGAAAAACTGACGTTGACAGACTTACCCTGTGCTACCTTATTTGTTTCAGTATTCTAGATCAAGATTATTAAAAACATGGGTAATTTATGGGTTACGTTGCTTTAGTAGCGTTTTGGGGTAGCAGGCAGTTCTTTGGCGGAACTGTCTGCATTATTTCTTAGTGTTCAATATCGAAAAACGCTTCAAAAACCCTACGTAAATAATTAATCACTAAACACTTACCACTAAACACTACTATTGTGGCATATCTTGTAATCCTTCCTTGTCCAGAATCACAATTTTTCCCTTCTCAATACGAATCAATCCTTCACCTTTAAAATCAGATAACGTCCTAATTAGTGTCTCCTTAGCTGTTCCTGCTGCACTCGCTAACTCTTCCCTAGCTACTTCTATCTCAAGGGCATCTTTTGAATGTGCGATAAGTGCCAATGCCACTTTTCGTCTAACCGAGCTATAAGCAAACTCTATTAGTTGTTGTTCTACACTATTGGTTTTATTGGCCATTATTTTAATAAAATGTGCCGCCACTTCCCTATTATTAAACAGTAACAACTGAAAATCTTTTTTAGGAATCAGTCGCACTTCGGCATTTTCAAGGCATATAGCGGTATCGGTATATCTGGTTTCTGTCAACAAAGGGAAATAGCCGAAGAATTGACCCGCTTCAAAAATAGTGGTGGTCAATTCTTTCCCAAACTCATTCGTCTGCACTGTTTTCACCCTTCCTGATACCAGATAATACAACCAGCGTGCTGCTTGCCCATCTTCGTAAATACTATCCTTGGTAGAATAGGAACGTAACTCTCTGTCTAAAGTCAGGTTTTCAAGTCCCTCATTGGCTTTTGCTTCAAAGAAGAAATGCTGTAATCCTGGTTCTGTATCATCATAAGAACGTTTGAGTCCTTCGCTCTTTTTCAATCTCATTTGGATGGACTCCAACAACTCTGTATTGTCAAACGGTTTGGTGATATAATCATCCGCGCCTAGTCCCATCCCTTTCCTAAAGTCTGTTTTTTCTGCTTTAGCAGTAAGGAAAATAAACGGTATGTCTCTTGTTTTTGTATTCTGATTTAGGATTTTAAGCGTGCCAAAACCATCCAATTCAGGCATCATCACATCACACAAGATGAGGTCTGGCAGATGTTCTACAGCCTGTTTTACGCCTTCTTTTCCGTTAGGAGCCTGAAACACATCATAATCTGCCAACTCTAGAATTTCACAAAGGTTGTCTCTGACTTCAAAATTGTCTTCAATGACTAGAATCTTTTTCATATTTTCTTGGCATTTTTACAAAAAAAGTGGTGCCTTCATTCTCTTTACTTTCAAAATGAATCGTCCCGTTTAATAATTCTGTATATCGTTTTGCTATGTTTAGTCCTAAACCTGTTCCTTGAATAGTTTCTACATTAGAAGCTCTAAAAAACCGGTCAAACATATACTTTTGTTCTTCTTTTGGAATGCCCAGACCATTATCTTTTACCTGAAACTCCAGATGTCCGTTTTCAACTACGACACGACACACAATCTTATCCTTCGAGTACTTTACAGCATTGGATAGCAGATTAAACAGAATATTTTTCAAAACCCGGGCATCTGTATAAATGACTAATGTCTTATCTTTTATCTGATTTTCAAACGTTTGCCCTGGTTTTAAAAGACCAGCAAGTTCCTCAATAACCTGATTAATCAACTTGACTACATTTACCTCACTAGAAACCACATTGACCTTCCCTTCTTCCAGTTTCCCTAGTGACAAAAAATCGTTTAAAATGCCTGTGAGGTTGGTTACTGCAGACTTAATTCTGTTGACGTGTTTTTCTCTTTTTTCGTTCTGTTCTTGCTTAGTGTATTTGCCAATTAGGCTAGTTGAAGACAAAATAGTACTCAGTGGTGTCCTAAATTCATGAGAAGCCATGGACACGAATCTGGATTTCAGTTCTCCTAGGTCTTTTTCTTTTTTGAGGGCACTCGAAAGTACTTCCTCACTTTCTATTAATTTTTTATTGGTGACTAGGAGCTGATTGACGACTTCCTCCAACTCATTAGTTCTTTTTTCGACGGTTTCCTCCAATTCTTCATTCAGTTTCAACAGATTTTGTTCGGCACTTTTTATATCGGAAAGGTCATGAATGATTCCATTGTAAACAACTCTGTCATTGAGAATTACTTCACTTACTGCCAATCTGAATGGGAAGTGAGCGCCATCCTTTTTCTTTCCTGTTACCTCTCTACCAATACCGATGATCTTTGCTTTTCTTGTTCGTTGGTAATTATCCAAATAACCATCATGTTCAGAATGATAAGGCTCAGGCATCAGCATTTTCACATTGTTGCCAATGACTTCTTCTGGTGAATATTGGAATAACTCAGCAGCTGCTTTATTGATTTGTTCAATTTTACCTCTGGCACTTATCGTAATGATCCCATCAATTGCGGTATCAATGATTGCTTGAAGCATTAATGCTAAATCTCCTGAACTTTTTGCTTTCATTAATGATGATTATCAATTCTGCTAATGATTTAAGTCATCGCTAAAGGTAAGACATTGTTCTAATTTTGACTTAACAATTAAAATAATTTATTATGAATCTATTAGCACCTGTATCAACAATTATGACCGAAAACCTTATCACAGTAGGTCCGGAAGACAATTTGAAGAAAGTTCAAGAAATCTTTGAAACTAAAAACATCCATCACATCCCTGTAATTGATAAAGGTCAGTTGACTGGAATCTTGAGCAAATCTGATTACTTGTTTTATCGTCGTGGTTTTGTAAGTGATAATTACGATAATGATTTGGATCAGTTAAGACTAAAAACCGGAAAGGTAAAGGAGATCATGACGACTGGGCTTGCTAAACTAGAACCTAATGACCGGATTCAGGCAGCGGTTGAAATTTTTAAGGAAAATCTCTTTCATGCCATTCCGATTGTCAATGATGGTTATCTAAAAGGTATTGTCACTACCCTTGATATAATCAATCATTTATCAAAAGATATTTCTAATGCAGAACAAATCTCTTAATCATGAAAATACAACTTTACGGCCAACCTAACTGGAATAACGAGTTTATTAAAATGAATCTTCTGGAGAAAGCAAAAAACTCAGGCGTGGAATTGCAAATCGAAGAAATCTCTAATTGGAGTGCTATCCTAAAGGAATGTGTTGAAGCGATTCCTACTGTAAAAATTGACAAGGAAGAGTTCCTAAGTAAGTCTAGCAGTGAAAGCATTAACCAGTATACAAAAAAGGTTTTTGGGGCGATCCTTGACAAGGAAAACTACGGCGATGTTCCTGTCATTATTGTACCTGTCGATTTTTCAAAAGCATCAGAAGACGCATTCATTTATGCCGTCCTACTTGCAGAAAAAATCAATGCTGTTGTTAAGATCATGCATGTATATTACCCTAAGGTAGGCACTGGAAACGGTTGCCTTACTAATGGTAAACCTTTAGAATCTGAAAGACGGGAAGAATTAACCCAATTTCTAAAACGCAATACTGGCTATTGGCTCAAAGAATCCATTAACGCTCCTCTCATTGATGATGAATTCTTTGTTGGCCTTCCAGTACGCAGTATAATCGAATACAGTACTCGTTTCGAGAATTCAATAATAGTAATGGGCACAACAGGAGAAGGGAATGCATTTAAAAAGCGATTTGGCTCTATCTCTACAGAAGTTGCTGCCAAGGCTAAATGCCCGGTATTACTGGTTCCTCCAGGTGTAAACAACTATACACTAAGTCATATTTGTTACGCATTGGATGATGTAAAAACTGACGTTGATGCTGCGAAAGTGTTGGCACCAATTGCAAAAAAGTTCAATTCAGTTATCAGTTTGACTCATGTCTCTAAGGAAGAAAACGATTACAAATGGTATGATTTAGTACAATATTGGAAATTAATCTATTCAAAAACCAAACTCGCGGTTTACAGATATAATGAGACAGATATCAATAAAGGATTGCAAGAATTTTGCACCAAAAACAATGTAGATCTCCTAGTTATGACTGCTAGAAATCATGGCTTTTTTCATTCGCTCTTCAATAAAAGTAGTACACAGGAAAGTGCCCTCTATACTAAGATCCCATTACTAATCCTTCACAAATAAATTCCTTCTTTCACAATTCAAAATCTAATACTCATGTGGAATAAAAAAGTTACTCAAATTATGACCGATAATGTTATCACGGTCAATGAAAATGACACTCTTGAAGAAGTGTATGCGTTATTAAAAGACAATAATATCCATCACATTCCTGTCGTAAATCAAGATCTTGAAATGCTAGGAATCATTAGTTATCAAGACATTGTAAAACTATTCCATCCTTCTACCGCATACAACCACCCCACTGGATGGGAAAAGACAAAATTCTATCTAAGAACTTTATTAGCCAAAGAGGTCATGACAGAACATGTATTTGGTCTTTCTTCTGATAGTTATTTGAAGGATGCGGCCCATCTATTAATGGAAAATCAGTTTCATTGTATTCCTATTCTTCATGAGAAAAGAGTAGTCGGCATGATCACTCCCTTAGATTTGATTCGATATTCTTTACTTGAAAATCAGACAATTTAGAGTCTACGTAACGTAGTATTAAAGTATTTATTTGGGGCATCCTCAACAGACAATATGGCTGCTAACGCAACCATTTTGTCTGTGGCGGCGGGCTCTCCAGCACTCTCTTCGCTGCGCTGCGTTCAACAACACCTCCGATCCCTATGCCTATCGCTTTTTATATTTTCCTGTTACTTGTTAATTGTTTGTTGGGTAGACTAAAAGACTGCCAGTAAGTTAGAATCGCTGTAACTCATCGAGTTCTTCAAAGCCGACTAAATTTCGTTTTTCCAATAAAAAACGAACATTCTATTGCATAATGCGGGTTTAATAAATCTAAAAAACATAAAATATGATTTGTTAAAACCTTTAATTTTTAGTGATTTTAGGCACTTTCGTCGAAAAAAGAAAAAACTCTGTCGATTCTTAACCAAAACCCCTTCTTTGTAGAACAATTTCGTTATATTTGCACTCATTTTTCGAAAAAAAGGATTTGTTCGACAAGTCAAAATTAACAAAAATTAATATACCCTCATGGAAGGAAAAGGTTTAGTAAAGTTTTTTTTAGTAGCTCTATTGATGGTAGTCATCTATCAATTCTTATTAATCTTACCAGCTAGAAGTGTTGAAAAGAGTGCATCCGACTATGCAACTCAAACTACTGGTACCTACGCTCCTGAAAATATAACATGGAAAATCGCAGAAACTAAGTTTCTCGATTCTGTTTCCAATGAAAAGGTTCTGAATTTAGGTGTAAAATCATACACTTATGAAGAGCTAAAGAAAAACCAGATGGGTCTTGGTCTTGATCTTAAAGGTGGAATGAGCGTGGTAATGCAAGTTGACCTTGTAGATCTGGTAAAACAGATGTCTGGCAATAGTAAAGATCAAAAATTCTTGGAAGCAGTTTCATTGGCAAAGGCAAATCTAGCCAATGCACAGACTGACTATATCACTTTGTTTGCAGATGCTTACAAAAAAGTAGCTCCTAATCAGACTCTAGCAACTATTTTTGCTACAAACCCTGATTACAGAGACGTGATCAATATGGAATCTTCTAATCAGGATGTTATTACTGAGATCAGAAAGCAAGCAGACGAAACAGTAGTCAGAACCTACGAAAAAGTAAAACGTAGAATTGACCAGTTTGGAACGATGCAACCAAATATCACACTTGATAAAAGTGTGAACCGTATTATGGTAGAACTACCTGGTATTACTAACCCAGAACGTGCAAGAGGCATTCTTCAAGCCACTGCGAAGTTAGAGTTTTTCCCAGTTTTCCAGTTTAGTGAGATCCAAAACCAAATGGCTCTAGCCAACAATGCGTTGAAGGCAAGCGTAAGTGGTGCTGATTTCATCCAAGACATTGACAGTACGTTGATGACATTTGACTCTACTGGCGTTCGTAATGACGCCTTTTACGTAGAAAACAAAACACAGCTCGACAAGCAAGCGGAAACTAATTTTGGTGAAGGACCATTATTCTCTTTACTGACACCGAATGGCTCTAACCAATATCAGGCAGCTGTAATTGGTATTGCCAACTGGAGAGATACTGCTAAAGTAAATAAGCTACTTGCAAAGAAAGAAGTTAGAAATGTAGTCGATAAAAGCTTGAAATTTAGATGGAAAAGTAAGCCCGTACGAAATCGAGATACTTACGAGTACACTGATGATTTTGAGCTATATGCTATTAATACCACCAAGCGAAAAGGCGCTATGTTAGAAGGTGACAAGATCACTGATGCTAACGAAAACTTAGATAGCCAAGCTGGTGGCGGTGGTGGTGCTTACGTCGTTTCTCTTAAAATGAATAAAGAAGGTTCTAAGATTTGGAGAAAAATGACAGGTGACAACCTCAAGCGGGAAGTTGCTATCCTCCTGGATAATAAAGTAGTTTCTGCTCCAGTTGTTCAATCTGAAATTAAAGATGGTAATTCTCAAATTTCAGGTGACTTTAGTGTTCGTGAAGCTCAGGATCTTGCCAACGTATTGAAAGTAGGTAAACTACCTGCAAGAACAGAAATAATTCAAGAAGCGATCGTAGGACCGTCTTTAGGTCAGGATAACATTAACAGAAGTTTGAAGGCCTTGGTTATCGGTATTCTCTTAGTACTATTATTCATGGTTTTATACTATAGTACTGGTGGTATCATTTCTATCATTGCCTTGGTTGCCAACATCTTCTTCATTCTTGGAACCTTATCCTCTCAAGCGATGGTAATGACACTTCCTGGAATTGCGGGTATCGTATTGACCATTGGTATGGCAGTAGATGCCAACGTTATTATCTTTGAACGGATTCGAGAAGAATTGCGGGATGGTAAGTCCACCCTAGCAGCAATAAGAGATGGTTTCTCTGCCTCCTACTCCGCGATTATTGATGCCAACGTTACGACCATCCTTACCGCAATAGTACTGTATGTATTTGGTGCAGGTCCGATTGTCGGATTCGCCATTGTACTGATTTTCGGTGTGATGTTCTCCTTGTTCTCTGCAGTTCTTTTAACACGATTGATTATCGACTGGTTATCTGATAGAGGAACAGAGGTGAAATTTTCTACTGGATTTTCTAAGAGTGCTTTCGCCAATTCCAAAATCGACTTTATTGGAAAAAGTAAAGTCGCAGGGATTTGTTCTGCTGTATTTATCTTGATTGGCCTTGGTTCTATCTTTACGCAAGGATTTGACCTTGGTGTTGACTTCACAGGGGGGCGCTCTTATACTATTAAATTGGATAAAGGAATCGATTTTGATAAACTAAGAACAGACTTAACGCCTGCATTTGGTGGTGAAACGCCATTAGTGAAACAATTTGATGCTTCAAACCAAGCAGAGATTACCACTAGTTATAGAATTAATGAATCTACTGAGAATGTTGACGGTGAAGTATTAGCTTCACTATTAGATGGTGTCAATAAATACAATGGAAGTAACTTTACGATGGACCAGTTCAGTAAAGGAACTGCAAGCCAAGAGCGTGTGCTTCAACGATCCATTAAAATTGGACCAACCATTGCGGATGATATTCGTTCTAGTGCTTTTTACGCTACCATTTTCGCCCTATTAGGAATCTTCTTGTACATCTTACTACGATTCCGTAAGTGGCAATATGGAGCTGGTGCCGTTGCGGCCCTATTCCATGATGTTTTAGTGGTACTTGGTATCTTCTCATTATTATGGAAATTCTTACCATTCTCGATAGAGATTGACCAAGCGTTTATCGCAGCGATCCTTACGGTTGTAGGATACTCAATAAATGATACCGTGGTCGTATTTGACCGGATTAGAGAGTTCTTCAATTCTTACACGAAAAAAGGAAAAGAAGAAATTATCAATCTGGCTGTAAACAATACAATCAGTCGTACAATCATTACCTCGTTGACAACGTTCTTCGTAGTCTTTATGCTCTTCGTATTCGGTGGTGGTTCTATTAAAGGATTTGCATTTGCCTTGATGATTGGTATCCTTGTGGGTACTTACTCTTCAGTGTTTATCGCAACACCAATAGTAAACTGGCTAACGTCTGATGCTGACATCAAGACACCAAGCACAAGCAAAAACAAACAAGGAAAAGGATATACTCGTAAAGTAGTTGCTGAAAAGTAATTGATTTAGATATATCTGATAAGTTATATCTAAAAGCTCATTCCTGATTGGAATGGGCTTTTTTTATTTAGAAGAACAATTCGAACATCCTAGGAGCATTTTTGATTTTCAGTAAATTAGGCACAGGTAAGGTGTCGCACCTTACGTAGGAACAAGAAAATCATTATTTTTTATCAGTTATCGGTTTAGATCTCTCACTTCTACGAGAAGTAACAGATCTCTAGAGTTTGAGCGGGAATCCTGTAAGGATTAAATGTTTATAGATAAACGGATATAATGGGCCTGCCTTCATGCATCAGCAGGCAGGTCGAACAACAGCACCTGCGCTTCCACTACCTTACCTTTTAGAAATTTTATTATTGGAAATGCTTCTTTGTCTTGAGCACTTAAACCGATTAATTTCCGTCGAACGTTTACGAATGTGCTTTTGGCTCACACCTGAATTGACTCGCTTACGCCAGAGCCTAAAGCTTTTTGGTTTGAGGGTCCTGCGCATCAAGCGTATCACCTCCTTTTCTGACAATCCAAATTGAAAACTGATGGCTGAAAACGGTGTCCTGTCTTCCCAAGCCATTTCAATAATTCTATCGCTATCTCTTTCTGATAATTCCATATATTCAAACAGTTATCGGACAGAAGACATGCCGCCATCCACATGTAAAATTTGACCAGTGATCCAACTTGCCTTTTCAGAAAGCAGGAAAGCTGCCATCTCCGCTAAATCTTCCGGTTGCCCTATGCGTTTCAAAGGATGGCGTGCTGCGTTAGCCGCTATTTTTTCTTCATTCGCCAGTAGTCGCCCAGCCAATGGGGTTTGCGTTAAAGACGGCGCTATCGCATTGACACGCACCGTAGGAGCCAGTTCTGCAGCTAGTGAGCGTGTCAACCCTTCAATGGCGCCCTTAGAAACAGCCACTTGAGTATGAAAGTTGTATCCCATCTGTACTGCAACTGTAGAAAATAGTAATACGGAACCCGTGTCACTCTTTTTAAGCTTTGGCAGTACCGCCTGAATCACTTTGATGGCACCAAGCACTTGCAAATTGAAGTCCTCAGTAAATGAGTCTGGTTTCAACCGATGAAAGGGTTTTAGGTTAATGCGACCCGGACAGTACACGACACTGTCAATTACCTCAGGCAAGAAACTAAAATCTGGTTGCTCGTCCAGCACATTCAAAGGATGATAACTGAGATTGACACTATCTTCCATTTCAGTTTGGTGGTAGGTTCCAATCACACGCTGTCCTTGATTGGCAAGAGATACGGCTAGGGCGCGACCGATTCCAGTAGATGCTCCAATGATTAAGTTTGTTCTCATGTCTTGAATAACAAGGAAAGGGTTGGTTTTGTTTAACTTTTGTTATTCAAATCCTCCAACAACCGCTTGACTTGTAAATCCCCAAAACCGTACTCTGGTGCGCGTTCGCAAAATGCTTTGAATATAGGACCGAATTGATTAGTGGCTAGTTCCTGCTTGATTTCAAATAACAGTTCCTTCGGTCTACCTAAGCTGTTTTTAGTAGGGATACGAGCGATATGTGCTTTGATCGCTTCTAAAACAAAAGGATATTGAGGATACAGTAATTCCCCTACCCGACTCAAGTCCTCCAGCAATCCAGCTTGATATAAAGGCCATAGCTGCCCCCAAAGTTCAAAACCTCCTAATGACACCTTATTGCTGTAAAGCGTCGCTAGATCGTCCTTGCTGAGCCCTCCAAAGCCATATTGGGTGTGTTGCTGCGGTCTGATTAGTGATAACTCATGATTATTGCCACTACTGAGTAGTAAGTAAAGCACAAACCAACAATTGACCTGACAGAACAAATCGTCTTCAAACCATAGGCAGACTTCGGCCTTATCCGGAATGTTTTGAATTTGACTGAAACTGCTAACCGATATTCGATAGTAGTCCGCAACGGAATAGTCACTGTAAGATTGATGGATAAAGGAAGCCCGGATATCGAATAAAGCTTGGAGACTGCTAGCTTTTACTGGCCCCTCAACAAGGCATGATCTCGCTACGATTTGTTTGCCTTGGATACTGGAGGGCCATTGCTGTTGCAAGGCATCTCCATTTAGAATATGATAGGTAGCGGCCATGGTTGTTTTTATTTAAATACATTGATGTTTTATCCAGGAAATCGGCGTAAATCACTTAGGGCAATCCATCCTGGGGTCGTATTGCCAGTGTCGAAATATACTTCCGCAAATCCTTTCCTGTATTTAACCACTTTTAGTACATGGTTTCGGTATAGGGTGTCCAGGATTGTTGTTTCAATATTTGGTCCCTGATATACCGTTACCATCTCGGAGTCTACTGTTCTGATAAAATTCCATTTAGCCTGCTGAGTTCCTTTAAACTCATGACTTTCGGAAGTAAAATCCAATGCATTTCCACAACCTTGTACCGGATTCTTAAAATACAATTTAAATGCATTGAGACCTGTCAATTCCAGTACGCCAAATTTATTGGCCTTATCCCGCATTCCGTAGGGCCATCTGATCACATTCGCCTTGTTGCCTACTACTTTTCCGGCAAAGAAGAACCGGCAGTTTTCATTTTCTTCGTAGACACCAGTAACAAGATGACCAATAGGCTCGCAAGCTAGTAGCATATGATCGCCATAATAGCCTGAAACTGGAGGAGGATACTCTTCACTACATCCAATGCATAAGATGCAGAATAAATAAATTAAATAGTTTATATTGACATTCATTTCTACAAAGCTAAGTAAAGAAGGATAAATATATTACACCAAAATGCGAAAAGAATTCGTTTACCTTATATTTGCTTCTTCACTAAACTAATAATAAAAATTGAATTTTATGAAATCTGTATTCTATAGTTGCTTATTCCTTGCAGGTTGTTTGTTTTTCATCGGTTGTGGGCCTAGTGTTGACAAATCCACATTGGTTGGTAAATGGCAAGGCACGTCTATTGACTATCCGGATGAATCCTGGACCTACAAAGGTGGCATACAAGCGGCTTCTGGAATTTACTACGATTTTAATGACGATGGCACGTATGTTGGCACCGACATTACTGGTACTCCAGAAACGGGCACCTACAACACTTTAGCCGACATGTTGTATCTGCATCCCAAGGGAGACGACAAACGAGCCTATGAGCTTGAGTCAAAGACTGCTGATGAGTTGGTGTTTAATATCAATCCAGGCGCGATAAGTGTGAGGTTGACGCTTAAACGGAAGTGATTAATGATTAATGTTGAGCTTACTCCGAAAAGTCGATTTTTGTAGAACTTTAATCATATTTTTGTTAATTACAATGTGTAGTTTGCTGTTATTGTTCGTTTTTGCCTTGACGCAAATGGGCAAGTAATACCGACTGGATATTACGGCATAAAAAAGTCAAGAATTATAAACTCGCTCCGCTCAAACACTGGTTCGCCAGCCCGGTACAATTCGGCTCTCCCATGTTGATGCTTCATGGGATTTCAACAATTTTGCAATACATATTTTGTTTTATTCTTATTTGATTGAATTTAAACAAAAAAGGACTTTCCGGAGTGGACTCAATGTTTAATGGCCCTAAATAGACATTAATTAGGTTAGCGCTGTAGATGCGAAATCTTGGTAGAACAATCATAATGACTTGAACCATAGCTCCGGTGCGGCATCTTCATTGTCACTATTATCTCATTATCAACCATACCATCTTAGAAACCGATTATTGAAAAGCCTGAAGAGATGGAACCGCGAAGACAGAAATAAGTGATCACTAATTTAATTGAATGGATGGGGTAACTAGTTAGTGTTTGAACGGAAGGGTATAACCCGCTTTGAATCAGTTGTTAACAAGTGATTTAAAGGATGAATAATTTCGAAAATTACGATTTCCGCTTAATATTAAAATCAACCGTTTCTCAATCCTAATCGTTGTTTAAATCATTGAATTAGAATGATTTACGTTCGTTTTTGCCTTGATGCAAAAAGAACCGGAAGCCGGCCCAACAAAAAAATCAAGAATTATAAATCGGTCAGCCGACGCTGTCGTTCCACTCAAACAGTATAATTCGGCCATCCCACTCGGTTGCTTCATGGGATTTTATCAATTTAGCTTGGGCTTTTGTTGACTAATTTATCACTTCCTATGAAAAGGGGAGTTTTCGTTCAAACACTAGTTATGAAGGGCTTTACTTACAGGAAAACCCTTAGTCTCAGGCCTGTCTGCTGCGCAACGGAAGGCACTTAAAAGTTACTTTCATTGTTACTAGGTTAGTGTCTATTGTCGCAAAGTATCGGAATCCCTCCGTTTTCCTTGCGAATATAGTGAATGGCAGGGCAGCTAAATGAGTGGTATTGAAAGCCCCAAAAAACTGGAGGTTTGTTTTTAAAGATCTTTCCTGTCCATTGTTCTGGTTTGTATTTTTGCTTGACGTGAGTGAAACTTACTGGAGCACAAGACACTCCCTCACTTTCAAAAAATGCATTGTGGTAAACAAGTTGGTTGTTTGGAGAGAAAATCATCAAGCTATTAGCGCCATTTGAGGCTTCTTTATTGGAATGCCCTTGAAGGTACCAGGTCTGTTGATTGGCGCTGAAGGTATATGCCGGCCCTGTTTTATAGTCATTGAGTCGATTGAACGCCCAAGCGGGTAAGTTACCTGAAGGAATTGGTTGAGATCCTGCTTTTTCCCAAACAATCGGTTGCACATTTCCAGTAACAAACGGGTTTTCTGTCCCAATGAATACAAAGGTTTGAGAATAGTAGATGTCATCAACGAGAGATGAGTTTGCGCCAAGTGAAAATCCAACCTGATAGTCATAAACGCTTACCTCTGATCTTGAATCATGATAAGGGGAAATTGTTGCTATTAGTGGTAAATCTCTTACTAAATGGATCATTACGGTGTCCAATCCATAGTGATAAATAAAGACTTGATCGGTTTCTTTTATGTCTTTTCTATCCAGAAATCTTTTCCTGAATTTTGAATTGAGAGTATGGTAATTCGCAATGTTATGCGTTCCCAAATATTGATCTGCAACAACCATAGAATCTGGATGTTCGATGTAGTGATAGCGATCTGTGAGGATAATGTAAGGTACTTTCTCTGATTTCTTTTCATAGATTTGTAACTCGTAAATAGCCAACTCTGTATTTGAACGTGGTCGCTCTGAAATCATTGTCTCTTCAAGAGATTCGTCCTTTATTGGCTTGGGAGACAGAAACGCATCAAACACATAGACAGTGTCTGTTCCTTTTTCGATGCCGACCCATTCCCCTTTTACAGTTTTCTCCTCGTCTGTAATTGCTTCGAAAAGGTTTGTTCGCTCGATCACTTTTAGCTTGTAATTCATTAGAAATTTGCCAAGTATCTCTCCCTTGGGTTTGTCTCTATAGTTGAGTCCTGATTTTGCTTTAACGTAAAAGGTGGAAGGCTTTAGGGAAGTGATTGCAGAATCTGATATTCCAGTAGTTTTCGCTTGTTGGGATATACTTGATTCAGTATCCTTGATCGAATTTTTGGTAGATGATTTATCAGTGCAACTCCAAAGGAACAATAGGAAAGTCAATATGGATAATGGAGTTCTCATTTTTGTGTTTTAACCTGAATAGTACTACAAAAGTATTCAACTAAATTCTTAATTTCTACTAAGAACTACTTAATTAAATATTAATTGAATTCTTCGTTCCTAAGTCATGTGTTATTGCTAATAATTTTTACTTTTGTGGTGGAATACAACACACATGTCGAACACAGAAGAACATAACATGCCCGTAGGCGTCATAGGAAGTGGTAGTTTTGGGACTGCCATTGCCAATTTATTGGCAGAAAACAGAGATGTGTTGCTTTACACCAGACGCGAGGAAGTCCTCCAGAGTATCAATGAGGCACATACTCATATGGGGAAGAAGCTGTCAGAACGCATTCGTGCTACTACGAGTATGGAGGAAGTTGGGAAAAACTGTACACTGATCTTCCCTATAGTTTCTTCAGAACACTTCAGAGAGATGATGAGGGACCTGAGCCCACATCTGAAACCCTACCATTTGCTTATTCATGGTACCAAGGGACTCGACAATACGGAAATCGATGGTTCTATTGTAAGAGATGTGCGGACCAGTATACACACCATGAGTGAAGTCATTATCCAAGAGAGTGCAGTGCGACGTGTGGGGTGTCTTTCTGGCCCTAACCTATCCGCTGAGATCTTTGACGGACAGCCAACGGCTACTGTTGTCGCAAGTCGGTTTACTGAGGTGATTAAAGCGGGTCAGGATGCCCTTCGCAGCAATCGGTTTCAAGTATACGGGTCGCACGATATTACAGGTGCGGAACTCGCTGGCGCCTTGAAAAACATTATAGCTATCGGTTCTGGAATGCTAGCAGGACTAGGAATGGGCAAAAATGTCTGGGCATTATTGGTCAACCGTGGACTCATTGAGATGATTCACTTGGGTAGGGCAATGGGGGCAGATACGCATGCCTTCCTTGGTGTAGCAGGCATGGCAGATCTAATAGCTACTGCTTCTAGTGAGAAAAGTAGAAATTACACATTTGGCTTCAGGATGGCAAAAGGCGAAACGCTTGAGCAAATCCTAGGAGACATGAATGAGGTAGCAGAAGGTGTACGGACATTGAAAATTGCACAAAAAGCAACGGATTACTATAAGATCCACACGCCGATTGTCAGTACACTTAACCGGGTAATATTTACTGGTTTCCCAATGAAAAAGGCAATAGAATACCTAATGACGTATCCCTATGCTGTTGATGTAGATTTTTTATAGACAAAAGATAATTTTCGATATGGCACAAGTACTAATTTTAATCGGCTCTACTTCTGATGAGCCTGTAATGAAAGAATCTCTTCGCTATCTTGAGTGGTTTGGAATTAGTTGTGAGATGCATGTAGCGTCTGCACACCGAGACCCTAAAAAAGTAGTGAAGCTGACTGAAGGCGCAGAAGCAGCTGGCACAAAAGTAATGATTGCAGCAGCAGGAATGGCAGCAGCGTTGCCTGGTGTTGTCGCCGCACATACTCAATTACCTGTATTAGGCGTTCCGTTGGAAGGTGGATTGCAAGGTGGTATTGATGCATTATATTCTATTGTTCAGATGCCTCCAGGGTTGCCAGTTGGTACCTTGGCTGTAGGAAAGGCTGGGGCACGAAATGCTGCAGTACTCGCTGCTAGGATTCTTGGATTGACGGAACCTGCCATTAGGGTGAAACTCGAGATGTTTAAAGAATTGGGATATAAGATTTAAAATAGTGATTAGTGATTAGTGATTAGTGATTAGTGGTTAATTATTAGTGGTTAATTGTTAGTGGTTAATTGTTAATTCTTCCTTATTTTTGAATGCTGGAAAAGACGCCGTTGTTTTAGCACCAATAAATCTATTGATGAAATATACGTCAGATTATCCTATTAAAATCCCCTTAAGTTTAGTAAAACTGTTCTTGCTTTTACTGGGTTGTGTGATGATTGTAGCCATTAGTATCCTGCTAATCCTTGATCCTAATAAATATATTTTACCACGTTTCAATAGTCCTACGTTTGTCAAAATGGTTGGCTATGTTGGTGCTGGACTCTTTGGAGTTATCGGTACTTATGTCTTGTTTAAATTGTTTGATAAGAAGCCAGGGTTGATGATTGATGAATACGGCATCACAGACAATAGCAGCGGCACTAGTATTGGGCTTATTGAATGGTTGGATATCGATGACATTAAGACGACTAGAATTATGTCTAATAAAATCCTAGTGATATATACCAACCAACCTGAGAAGTATATCAAAAAGGCAAAAAACAACTATACTAAAAGAGCTTTGTCTTCTAATTTAAGATCCTTCAAATCACCTTTAAGTCTTTCTGCGAATACGCTTAAAATCAATCATACTGAATTAGAACAATTACTTAAAGAGCACTTGAAGAAGAATAAGGAAGAAGTAACAGGTCTTTAAGCAGACGGAGGTAGAGCGATAGACGCGGGGTAGAGCGATAGACCTCTCACTTCCAAAAAAGAAGTAACAGGTCTTTAAGTAGACAGATATAAGGCAACCGAGATATAAGGCATGCAAAAGAACGTACTAACCTAGAAGCCCATTTTAATAGCTACTATGATTCAAAATGGTTGGAATTGTTTGCCTTTCGGGAACTTTTAGAAGTAGACTTTCGTTCCATATTTAAACCTTAACTAATGATCAAGCCCAATAAACTGCAACCTGGGGATAAAGTTGCTACTATTTCTCTCTCTTGGGGCGGTGCAGGAGACCTACCACATCGCTACCAGGCAGGAAAGAAACAGCTATCTGAGACCTTTGATTTAGAAGTTATGGAAACTAAAAATGCCTTGAAGTCTAACGACTGGATTTATCGTAATCCTAAAGCGAGAGCTGATGATTTAATGGAAGCGCTTTCGGACCCTTCGATCAAGGCCATCATTTCTAATATCGGTGGTGACGAAAGTATTCGAACGCTGCCATACGTTGACATTGGAGTCATTCGCAACAACCCAAAGATCTTTATTGGGTTTTCTGATACGACAGTCACTCATTTCTGTTTTTACAAGGCGGGAGTTACTTCGTTTTATGGCACCTCAATGCTTGTAGGATTTGCTGAGAATGGCGGTATGCATGACTATCAAATTCAAGACATCAAACGCACTCTTTTTTCTAGTGCTGCTGTTGGTGTCATCCCTGAAAACTCAGCCGGTTGGACATCTGAACGACTGGATTGGGCAGTAGCTAAAAACCAACCCATCCTTCGTAAGCTGGAGCCGAATACTGGTTGGCGTTATCTGCAAGGTCAAGGCAAAGTGACAGGTACTCTGCTGGGTGGCTGTATGGAAGTGCTTGAATTCCTGAAAGACATACCGATGTGGGTTACTCCAGAAGACTGGAAAGGCAAAATCATGTTTCTCGAGACCTCTGAGGTGATGATATCACCAGACCAATTTCTCTGGATGCTTAGAAACTATGCCGCTTCTCGCATTCTCCATAACATCAATGGGTTGGTCCTAGGACGTCCTTACGACAATAAACACGCCGCTGAATATGACAAGGAATTGCTAAAGGTGATCCGTGAAGAAGAAGGACTTACTGACTTGCCGATAGTTACTGGGATGGATTTTGGGCATACTTCTCCTGTGTTTACGATTCCTTATGGTGTGCAGGCTGAAATCGATTTTGACGGTAAGCTTTTTTCTATTTTGGAAAGTGGGGTTGAATAGTGATTAGTGGTTAGTGATTAGTGATTAGTGTTTAATTAAAAATTAGTGAACTATTAATGCCTGATTTGTGACTGGCTTTTTCAAAAGGGATCTGATTTTCTGTATTTTACTTGCCTGGTTTCTGTTTTGTTGAGGGATTGGACTAGGGATAGGAGGTGTTGTTTGAACCTTAGTGAGTGCCGGAAAGCCCGGCCCGCAATGAAGTAATAGATAAGGGAAGGCGCTAGCCTTGCATTGTCTATTACGAAATGGAGGGAAGGCCCCAAAATAAAGATTCTGGGACAAATAGAGCTACAGTGCTTTTTTAGTCACTGTTCTAAAAAAATCCCCATTCTAATCTAATAGAATGAGGACTATATTTCTTGTAGTACCTTCCTAGCTCTGAGGCGGCATGGAGTAGAAAAACTGCTCTTTTACGATTTTGCCATCCTGTACTTCATAAACACAAACTTCAGATGTTTGAGATCTTGGAGCACCTTTGTAAGTAACATCCAAATTCATAGTACAGGAAAAGAAGTTTTCTGCAACTATCGGATCAGAAATTTCCAAACCGTGAAATTCTTCTACCATTGACTCCCACTGTTTGCCTTTTGCTCGAATCATTTCAAGTCCTTCTGCACGTTCCATTGGTGCTCCTGCAGGCTCAAGACTTACTGCATTTTCAGAGTATAGTTCGTTTTGACATTGTTCCTGTTGGCCTTTTCGGCAATAGTCAACATACTTGTTTGCAACTTCTTGAATATTCATTTTTTGTAAATTTTAATTAAAAGAAAATAACTCCTATGAGAGCATCAAACCAAGGTGAGATCACCTCAAATTTAGTACAAAAGTAATACTTTTTTGCGTAATTTAATTATTCATTACAATAATAAGCATGCGTAACACAAAGACTCTACAATATTTGAACAATGAGATTTTAAATATCAAAACCTATAGTACCGTATGTTCAAATACGCAAATACATCGACAAAAATCTAAAAATTTCTCCTACCTTTATGAAAACACTACAAAATGGACGGAACAATAAGAGCCGACATCAAAGAAGGTCAACTCGTCAACATCGTACTCAAAAAACACCAGCGTTCGGGGGAATTAACCGAAGGTATCGTCAGTAGAATATTGACAAAATCACCCACCCATACGCATGGAATCAAAGTGCGTTTGCAATCTGGGGATGTTGGCCGTGTCAAAGAAATTATTCCGGAAGACGATTAAGTTCAAATTGAATATCTTTCTCGGACTAATCTTGTTTCTTAGTTTATTAAAAAAACTAAACACCTTTCATGAAACTCCCACTACTCCCCAATACAAAAGACAAGGCACGCAAGGACCAAATTGACTTACAAAAGCTCCTGGGACGATTCTATGAGAAAGAGGAGAAGGTGCTTTGGGTAGAAGATTCCAAGTATTCCTTAATGCCCGTGCACATAGCGATTGGTATAAGTTTAGCCTTCGGTTTTTTTATCTTTTTCATTGTGTTCTTATTCCAAGAACGCTACAACGTAAACCCTTGGATACCTTTTGCTGTGGTGTCCATTTTCATCTTTTGTGTTTTGTATTTGCCTAATTTCTTTTCCGCCTCAAAACAAGGGGATTGTATCATTACCACAGACCATTTAATAACAAATGGTGAGAAATTAGAACATCGAAAGATAAGCTCTGTATATGAGTTTGAAAGAATAATTAACCATCTCATATTTTATGATAAATTCATTCCAAAAGGAGAAAGAATAATTACAGAAAAAAGAGAGATCATTCGCTTTGCTGAAATAGAAAACTTACAAGATCCGATTAAAATATTCGAATCCATCTGGAACGAAAAAGGCCCCTACGGTAAACTAGAAATCGCCATCGACAAACTCATGGAGCAAAAAGGGTTTCAAGCAATAAATGACATCAATAAAGTACGAGTGGCCAGATACACAAGAGAGATTAATGGATTGGATTACAATATCTCAATCCAAGGGCTACTTCCAATCGATAGTATTCGAGTAAGCGTGAGATGTCCTAACAACCACAACAATTTCCTACTGTTGTTTGGACAAGATGCTACAAAGCAACAAGTAAGTGATGTAGAGATCAGCGATCAATTGTTTGACAATTCCTTTATCATACAATCAGACAGTCGTGCGTTCCTAGAAAATGTTTTGACAGAACGGACCAAAGAATTGATGTTACTCACACTCGGTGCCTCCAAATGCCGCTATGAGTATGGAGACACCCGCGGCCCAGTCACCAAGGAAAAAGCGATCGATAACAGTAGTAATTTTTCAGACCAGGAGGATATCCTCGATTTTCAACTGCTTGACGAAAAAACAACCTACAAAAAACCAGCGACTATCACAACTTCAGAAGGTACAACCTCCACCCTCATTCTCAATTGCATGCCTGAAAGCAGCATCCAGTTCAACCCCGCTTACTTAGTTCGCTTCCTAGGCAATTGCCTTGACAGTACAGTTGAATTGGGACAGCACATTCAACAGTATAATGGATAAGTGCCAAATACCCTTTTCGTCTTTGAATGCTCCTAGATCAAAATACAACCTGACCTCTACATTCAATTTTGCCATTTATCAAAAAAAAGCAAGCTAATGGACAAACAATTTGATTTCTGGCAAAAATGGTTGATTTACGCCAACATCATGACGATAGGCGTTGGACTGATCGTCGCCTTCTGGGGCAATGGCATCTTTCTGGAAATCCACAATCATTATTCTAGAGCACTCATTTTCAGCGGGCAGCCGTTTACTCTTGAAGCTATGCATCTCAAAAACTGGTTGTTTGGTATCATTGGGGGCACTATCGTAGGTTTCCATGTCCTTATGTTATTCATTATCATTCACCCCTTTAAAAACAGGGAGCGTTGGTCCTATTATTCGCTTTGGGCGGGGCTGTTGAGCTGGTTTGTCATAGACTCTTCTGTGTCCTGGTTTTATGGTGCCATCCACAATATCATATTGATCAATTTGGTGGCTTTAGTGTTGATTGGGGTTCCGTTGGTTATGACTAGGAAGTATTTTAGTTGAGGGATTGGAGTCGTGTTACAAATAGGGCCTCAAGTTTGGCTAAATACTAGTTTTTGAAATAGAAAGTTGGAACACTGACAGTGTAAAAAAGAACACTGACAGTGTGTTTTGAGCGCTGAAGGTGCTTAAATTGTCAGCCTAGGGTGAAACCGGGTGAAACCCTAGGACAACAAGCCACCACCCAAACCGTAGCGCTGAAAGTGCTACCAATAATTACCCCTTTATAAATAGGTCTCGTTTTGTTCTTCTATCGAATACATTTTGGTAGCACCTTCAGCGCTACGGTTTTGGTGTGGCGTATTTATTCCAGGGTTTTGCTACGCGACACCCTGGGCTGACAAATTGTACACCTTCAGTGTATAAAGCACACTTTTAGTGTTTTCAAAAACACTTTCAGTGTGTGAAGTTTGAGTGCTGCATTCCTTTGCGCAGCAGGCAGGGCTAAAGGTGCGGCATCAAGCCAAATCCTTACTTTTCTACCTTTTCATCGATTTCCTCAGGAATTTCCTGCTTCTCCGTTTTAATGATCAATCGCAAGGACTGGTCGTAGGTGAAGTAGTTCCAGATCCAGTTGATAAAGATAAAGAGTTTGTTTTTGACACCGATGATTTGGAATAGGTGGATGAACAACCATACGGTCCATGCCCAAAATCCTGCAAAGCTGAATCGTGGTAAGTCAACGACAGCGCGGTTACGGCCGATGGTTGCCATAGCGCCTAGGTCGTTATATTTAAATGGTTTTGGGGGTTTGTTATCGGAGAGTAATTTTAGATTTTTAGACAAGCGTTTTCCTTGTTGAATAGCGACTTGAGCCACTTGTGGGTGGCCATACGGTAAATCGTCTTGCTGTACACTTGCGACATCTCCAATTGCAAAGACATCCTCAAAACCGACGACTTGATTGAGTGTGTTGACTTTGATTCGTCCTCCAGGCGCATTTACAGCCTCTGGGAGCCCTTTTAACTTGTTTCCTGTAATACCTGCTGCCCAGATCACTTTATTAGTAGGAATGGTACTCCCATCGCTTAGAAACACCTTTTTACCATCAAAATCGGTAACGCGGATGTTCTTTTTTACAATGACGCCGAGATCGGTTAGGAATTTTTCAGATTTTTCGGAGGATTTTTCTGACATTGATTTCAGTAATCGAGGAGCGGATTGGATCAAGTAAATATCAATCTCATTCACATCCATTTCATGATAATCCTTTGGGAGGATGTATTGCTTCATTTCTGCAATCGCACCGGCTACTTCTACACCTGTTGCACCGCCTCCCACAATAACAATGTCAAGGAATTGCTGTCGTTCGTCGAAGTCGGGGATGGTGAGTGCTTGTTCGTAGTCAGAAAGGATTGCATTTCGCAATATTAGGGCTTCGGACACTGATTTCATTGGGAAGGAATGTTTTCGGATATTCTCATTCCCGTAGAAGTTTGTATCTGCTCCTGTGGCTATCACCAGATAATCATAATTGGCATGTCCGAATGGTGTGTGTATTTGCTTCCTGTCTGTATCAATCTTTGAGACTTCTGTAACCCGAATGAAGGCATTCGATTTTTTCTGAAACAGTTTCCTTAGCGGAAATATGATTGAGCTGGGTTCTAATCCCGACATTGCTACTTGGTAAAACAAGGGTTGAAACTGGTGATAATTATTTTTATCAATAAGGACCACTTGAAACCGATTTTTTAAGCATTGCTGTGCCAAAGTCAGCCCTGCAAATCCAGCTCCTACAATCACGACTCTCTTTTGGTCAGTTTCAGGTATGTTTATCATTCTAAAATCAGTTGTTTGTTGGGCAAAAATAAACAACTACTATCACCAAAGCAAGTATAATTTAATTAACGCTTCGCTAATGAATAATAATTAACGCTTCGCTAATCAACAATTGACACTTTAATGTAATGCTTTACTGTGTGGCTTTGTAGATTTGAGTGATTGGTGTTCCAGCTACAGCGCTTGTTTTTATTTGTCGGTTAATAATCTGTCAACAGTATAGTATCCAGACAGAATGGCTCCTGGCACACCCATTTGCTGATAGGGGTCATAAATTTCACCAGCAAAATAAACCTTGTTATCCAAAGGCAGATTAAGAACATTGAGGTGGGATTTCTTTTCTTGGAAGGCTTGTGTCCAAGTACCTTGCGTAAATTCGTGTTGCCCCCAATTTTCTATAATATAATCTCCGGAGTAAGATTTTGTTGCTTTTCCATCAAACATTTGATCTAATTCTTGAAGTAAACTGGAGATTATTTTCTGTTCAGAATTAAGGTCATAATACTTTTGAGTTTCATTTCCAGTGCAGAGAAATCCTAGAATATTGTCTTGTGAATTTTTCTTAAAAGCAATATCGTAGAATCCTTTTTCTCCGGTTTTTACATTACAGTTAATAACATCCGGGTAAAATTTATCAGAGAATTTCATGACTACTTTAAATCCAGGTTGAAAGGTGATGGATTCAATAACTTTCCTCCTTTCTTCATTCATTTCTGGTGCGAAGTTGATTTTATTAGATTTCAGAACTCCAATGGAAACGGTGACTAGTACGCGATCTGCTACATAGGTTTCCCCATTTGTAGTTTTAACTATGATTTTGTTTTCTGAATAGTCTATGGTTGCAACGGGAGCATTCAGTTTAATTTTGTGCTTTACTGTTTTAGCAATATTGTCATTGACGAAATCGTACCAAGTAGAACTTTTGAACTTAGACTCTGGCAAGAAATTGTACATGAAGTTATTTTGCCAAGAAGGATTGGTCTTGTATTCTGTTCCATCCCATCTTGCTGTATTTTCCAGATGATATGGGATAAGTTCTTCATCAATTTCAACGCCTCGCTTCCCCTTCAATTTGTTCAAGGTAATAGGAGCGCTATGAAGCCATTCCGCTCCAATATCAATTGAAAAATCTGCCATGGTGGTATCCTTTTTCAGTCTTCCTCCATATCTATTGGTGGCCTCTAAAATTGTGTAATCAATATTGTTTTGTTCCAATACTTTTGCTGCTGCCAAACCTGCTGCTCCAGCTCCAACTATGATTACTTTCCCTTGGTAGTTATATGTTTTATGTAATGCTGTTTCTTCAGGGAGTTTGCTTTCAGCTCTAGCAGCCCATTTGAAGCATCCAGATAGGGTAACGCTTAAGGAAATAATAACAAATAGTAATAATACGCTGCAAAGTTTCATACTCGGATATTTATCAATTTTACTTATTCACAAATGTCGTGGATTTGTAACAAGTTTCATTTGACATATGTCACAAAACTATTTCCCGAAAATAAAATCTTGAGCCAACTCTAAAAAGCTACTTTTTAGCCCTTATTCTACTCAAGGTTTCTCTACTCACTCCTAAGAAAGAAGCAATATCGGTAAGGGATACTTTTTGCAAAATTTCGGGCGCGACCGTAATCAATGCTTCATAGCGTTCTTGACTAGTCATGAACTGTAAAATATGCAGTCTTTCCTCTAAAAATATGGCATGATCCGTAATAAGCTCTAATATCCAGTGGCTAATCGATATATCGATTTGTGCCAATTCTTTTATCGTTTCCGTATTGAACCGGATCAATTTGGAATCTTCCAATAGTTCAATAGTTTCAATCGAAGGATTCCCTTCAAAAGTTTTAATCGTTGCAACAACTTCATTTTCGAATGCAAACCACAAGCACACTTCTTTTGATTCCTTTTGGTAGTATGATTTAACACTTCCATCTAATAATAAGTAGAAATAGAGATGCCGCTTACCTTCAGCAATCAATTTTGTTCCTTTCTTAAATTTTACAAAAGTCGCATGCAATAGGATTGTGTCAATTGATCGTTCCCTCAGGTTAGGAAAGATTGATTTAATATATTCTTTGAGTGCTGACTTATTCATTGTTCTGGAATTGCTGCTACGGTTGTTAGGCTCCGAAGTGCAAGCAAAGATAAAAACTTAAGTTTTAGCAGAGATCCGCTTTCTTCCAATTTTTAACGTCTGAAGATGTTTTATCTTAGAATAGCATTTAATTGATCAGTTTGCTAAACAGCATTCTTTTTCTGAACATTGACAGTATTTCAAATTATAAAAATGAAGACCAACAATAACTATAGCTGGAACATAAATAAATGTCTTTGGAAATAATCCCAATTCAAATGTTTTTGACAATAGGGTAAATAATAAGAGCAGCCAACTACTCCACATGGCTGTTTGCACCCAAGTCTTTGTTGATTTCTTTGTAGCAAAATAAATTGCACCAAATGATATTATGATGAATATATAATCAATCGCCTGCCACCAAATTGGTGAATCAGTACAGCTATTGGAAGAACAGGCTGTGGCTATAAATAAAAATGGTGTAATAGCGCAGTGAACAAGACATAAACTGCTTGCCAATGCCCCAAATAAGTCAGGTGTTATTACTTTTTGTACTTGATTCATATTCGTATTCACTCTCTTAATGCAACTAAATTGCAAAAATAAGTAAAGCACACTATTTAATGCAACATTGTTGCATTTAATTTAAAATTGAATTATTTAGTAGATAAAATGATATAAAGCAAAAGGATCCACAAAGATTTCCAGAACAAACTAGTAATCCGTTATTTATTACTTTTTTAATTCTGCGTCTATTAAGTTAACAACTTCTTTAATTACTAACTTACCAGTTGCATAACGGCTTAACTTGTAGTTTCTAAATTGCTTGGATTCTTCCAAAAGCATGTGAAACTTGTTGTCATTTTTTAATTCGTCAAAGTTTAAAGGAACATATCCAACAGTATGCTGATTACCATTGCGATTATTGACTTTTGGGAACTTAAATTCTTCATTGGAGTAGACTCTAGTTCCTATTGTATCATTGGCTAATTTATGTTTAAACTTTATGCTTAAATCTGTATTTGGTTTAAAAGAATTGAGGTAATAGTCTCTAAAAAAGTTTGAGATATCAGGTGTAAAAGAATTATTCTTCATCAATCGAGGAAAAACACCTTCATAAATAGCTTGCAGATAATAGCGGATTGTATCATTCTTGACAATATCTAAACCTTCCTTTTTGATTCTACTATATGCTGCATTGGTCGGATAAATGTATTCATCCATTTTTAGCCAATAAAAATCAAAGCATAGACTATCCGAATATGCTGCATTCTGTCCGATGTACCGACTTATATTATAATGACTTTTATCTCCCTTTTTCAAGCGTGCAGCATCTCGCCAAATGTCTTCGTAAATATCAAGCATTTCATTTTTTACTTGTTTTAATAAAACTGTTTCTAATTTGGCTCGTTGCCTATTTTGATTAGCTGTATTAATTTGAAGTGCAATCAGGATTCCAATAACTACCAGAATAATTTCGCCGATAGCGTAAGTAAAATATTTGCCAAGGTTATTTTCACGAAGCATTTTTTGACGAACTTTTCTAAATAGTTTATCATTGTTTTTTCAGTACTAATTAAAGCTGGCTTAGCCTACCCTATGACGATTCTAAACAAAGATAATCACTATAAATAAAGCACACACAATTGCAGGTAGAAATATTTTTATTGGCAATACCTGACAAATAAAATTACTAGGGATGCAGCACATTTACATCTAACGGTTTACAATATTAAATCGGGATCCTTTTTTAGGAGCATTAGCAATGAGCTGGGCAAAAATGAAGGGCGCACCTAAAATGGTTATAGTCAGGCTATATGCTGCTGTTTTAACTTCAAATCGTTGAATTCTTTTATTGTATTAACACCATTAGCTTTGGCCTCAATCCAATCGGCTAAAATATTAACACCCATTACTCTTACGTAATGAGAATTTTCGAAAACTGCATCTATTTCCGGTTTAAAGTCTTGAAAGATAGGAATTCTGTCGGCATGGTTATTTGCCTGGGATAGTTTGATTAAGTACTTTAAAAATATTTTTCCTCCTAGATTATTTTTTACTAAATCAGAATACAATCGACGAGTGCTTTTTGCATCATTTTCTACGTATTGAAAATTGCTTAATTCAAAATTATATAGTAAACTAAAAAGTCGTGTGTAATATTTAATAGTGTTACTTAAGGAAACTTGTTTATCGTTTTGAGTCATTTTTCCCAAATACCAAGCTACCTGTTCCAAATTTCCTATACAAAGATTGATTTCCAGGCATAAGGAGTAAAGGTCCCAACAATCACTAAAAGCAATTTTTTTATCATTCTTTTCCAGATAGATTAGCGTTGCAGGAATAATCATATTTTCTGCTCTTTGATAATCTTTGTTCAATATACAATTTAATAATTCCACTTCGTATTGACGGAACTCCAGACTCCGGTCCTTGCCTTTGTATTGTTCTTGGTATTTTCGGAACTTCTGGAGATGGATTTTATATTCATGGATGTTTATTTCTGAAAAGTAAAAATTGAGTAAGGCTATGATTTTGTATATTATGATGGGCCCAAATTTCTTGGGATCTTCCTTAAACATAGATTCTGCAAGGTGAATACATTCCTTCGCATGAAATTCGATTAGGTCATTTTTTCCTTCAGGGTTTAAGGTGTTTATCTTAGATAAGATGTCGTGGCATACAAATTTTGTCCTAATTGTACATTCCTTCCTGCCAAGCAATTTTAAGGCTTCGGTGGTTGCTTGCTCGAAAATTGTACTAGTATTTTTGTAAAGTGATTCATTGCTATTTAGCCAAGTATAATGGACTTTTGCCGAAAGCAAATTGGCCGCTAAATTGGCATCCATTTTCTTTCCTATTATTTCTGCTTTTTCCTTAACTAAGTCTAATGTTTTAATCGCTTTTTTAGGCGCCGAAAAGTTTGACCAATGAGAGGAAAGACGTAAGATTTCGTATTGATAGCTATATTTCTCTCCTGTTTCTGCAAGTACTTCTGCTTTTTTATATAATGCTAATCCTTCTTCAATAAGTCCTCTTTGAACCAATACCGAAGCACCGTGCATTAGTTCACCAATTTGGAGATTTTTGTCTTCTAAAGGTGGATTGTCATTCCAAAAACTAAGTAGGAGTTTATAAAGGTTATTACTGGAATTTCTTAAATTTTGCCCTAGCTTTTTTTTCTTCAGATATAGGAGCAAATATTCCATTTCTAACTTCTTATCATATTTGTACAATACATCAAATAGACGAAGGAGTTTTTTCTCGTTTTTATAAATTGCATATTCACGAAACTGTGCAGCTTCCTTCCTTTCAATTTTAGAAAGTACGGTCTGAAGGGTGTGGAGTATTTTCATTTAGCAAGAGTATTATGAATTACGACCTTAGATTAGTTGATTTTAGAAATATTTACAAGCGTATTTACATTAATTCTAGAAATATTTGTATTTTTTGTATTGCAAAAGTGGTCATTCTAAATATTTAATATCCAGTTAAATATAACCATTAATGGGTTTTTTAAGTTAAAATTTTTCCTTTTTTTTCCAGATATAGATTTCATTTATACTAGTGCAATTATAAGCAGTTATTGCATAGCTTATTATGAACTTTACTTTCCAAAATGATTACAATTTTGATGTTTTTTTCCATTTTATTCTACTAGAACTCCATTTAATTTACTCTCAACGCAATTCCAGACTATGCTTTTCTAAGGCTGGTAGCGCACTATTTTCAAAATTCATTTATTAACAATAAAAACCATTTATTACACTTCACTCGTATTATAAACTAAACTGCGCAAAGCAATTACGATTAAAAACTGCACCTAATCCCCACGTGTAAGGCAGTCAATTGGTTTCCTAATATTCCTAGCCTGTAGTCGGGCAAAATCAATAAATTCATTTCCAAATTATTTTTTTAAAAAAACTTTTAATAGGTGTGTAACATTTTTTAATGGAATGTCTCTAAGGGGTGAATTCTAGTAATTAATCGAACATTATTCTAAACTAAATGAACAGCTGGAAGAGTAGTTATTGAAAATAATTCAGGCTCTACCAAGATCATTAAACTTTGATTAGTTAACTTTCTTTGGTTTGTTCCTTGATATTGTGTAAGTTGTAGTAATTATGTCGAACAATAATCACTATACCAGACTCAAATGCATACATTTTTTCCGACAACTTTTGTCTATCATTTTCCTGCTATGCTATGTAAATGGATTTAGTTTTCAACTTCCCCCAAATGGTTCCATCACAAATCCTTGCAGTGAAGGGGAGTTTTATGACCTAAACGCCTCTATCTGCCGTCCTTTGTGCAAGCCAGATCTTGGATTTGACATTGATCGGTTCAACCAGGCTTCTTCTTCTACAGTTTATACTCTAAATCAGTGTACACACACTGCTCTAAACAATTTGCTTAATAGCATTGGTCCACAAGGAGGTATTATTCAACTGCCAGCCTGTACCATAACCATTGCAGGTAAAGTATGGTTGACAGAAAACACCATACTCCAAGGTGCTGGTATTGGTCAAACAGTTATACAAGCAGCTCCAGGATATACTGGTCATATGCTGGAAATGAGAAAAATCAAAAATTCGGTGCTTCGCGACCTGACCATTGATGGGAACGGACAATATGTCCTCAGTTCAATAACCTGGTATTGTGATAATGTCTTGATAGAACGAGTTGAGGTAAAAAACAGTGCACGAACTGGCATTGATTTTCGGTATTCAAAACATGTGACGATCCGATATTGCGTTGCACATGGAGCTGGAGCCTATCACGGAATTGCTTCCAAAGATTGTTCAAATGCGAGTCCATTACCAGATCATGAGCACTGTAGTAATGAAGCAGGAAATACTAGCCCCGGAGTACTTTGGACAACCAATTATGCCATTTATTCAAATGACACCTACAATAATACAGATCACGGTTTTCTCAGTCATGCATTGAATGGAGAAATCGCTGGCAATCGCGCTGCAAACAATGGTTTTGGTGCTAAGTTTTTCGATGGTGAAAACATCCTGATACATCACAACACATTTGAAGGCAATGCAAATTATGGGACTTCTGTCAATTGGTCCATTGATATCCCGGAACGATTACCCGGAAACCTTGTTTTTTTTGAAAACGAATACCTCAATAATGGCGCGCAGCCCTTCAAAATAAGCGGTTGGAGTACCATCAAAAATGACTACGTGGAATTAATAGATATCTACCTATTGAACAATTACTTTGCGGGGAATACGCCTAATGAAATACGGAATGTTACTTTACCAGGTATATTAAAAATTTGTCCGGGTTCGCAAGAAGATCAGATGCCTTATTATGGTACTTCTGCTGTTGGTTATGCCACTCCGGGGGAATGCTTAGATCCGTGCTCTATTGATGCTGGAAAGTGTCTTACTGTTAGACTTAAACTGGCATTGGAAGGCGCATTAGATGACAATGGCCAATACCGATCAGCTATGAGAACAAATCTGTATGCATCTCGTAAATTACTGCCCGGGCAAACACCGCCTCCCCCTGCCCTACCCACTCCCCCCGGACAACCTTATTCCGTAGCGCCTTGGAACTACTCAGGAACTGAGGGACTGAATTTTGATCAAACGGCCTACGAAAATCTGGAGGCTGAATACGGTGCTGCTCCGGTAGACTGGGTACTGGTTTCTTTTAGGCGGCAGGCCACAGATACTGGTTACATAGGTCGGTTTTCTGGTGTTTTGCTTGAAGATGGGACTGTCATATTACCAGAAGCGTGCATGCTCCCGGATTCTATAGATGGCAGTAATTATATTATGGTAGAACATCTTAATCACCTTCCAGCATTGTCTACAAATGCAGTTACTTTTGATGGTGGCTATCTCTTGTACGACTTTACTACAAGTGGTGGCTATTCTGCTGGGAATCTGACTACACAACTAGAAATAACGCCTGGTGTCTGGGCACTGTATGCTGGAGATCCTGATAAATTGAATGACGGATCGGGTTTTGATATTAATGGAAATGACAAAATCTTATGGCAATCCCAAAATGGTTATTTTGATATTTATTCCGCTGCGGATGTTAATAGGGATGGCAATATTGACGGGGCAGATAAGATTATCTGGAATCGAAACAATGGTATTTTTTCTGTACTGCAAAAGTAGACTGGAGCAGTCAAACCAAGTGACTTTCGTCTAATTCTGCTGAACATTTTATTAGCCTCAAGGATTCTAATTTCTATAAACTTTCCTTGGATAGTCTGAAATTCTGACTTTTTCGTTTGTTAGTTCTTTTAAGGCATTCTTTGCTATCCATGTAGCAGTTTTATCGTTTATTTTTAGAATTTCTTCTGCCAATGAGACTGCCTTCAATTTTAAATCGGTATTCCGTTTTCCTAGGTTTCTTAATGCCCAATTTACTGCCTTTTTCACGTACAATCTTTCATCCTTGCATTCTCTTTTTATGATGGGAAGGAATTGCTCAAACAAGTTATTTGGCGACACTTTATCTGCCATACAGTAAGCGGCAATTATTGTAAACCCTGCTCTTTTTTCAAATTCCTTTTTTCTGTTTGACCATTCAATCGCTTTTGGTATGGCGTATTGACTTTTGGCAAATAGTCCCATGCAAAACGAATCACAAATTTCCCAATTTTCAAATGTGCTTGTCCAATTGTCCATTAACTGTTCGGTCAAATTTTCAGGATTAAAAATCTTACTGCAGAGTAATCTTGCCTCATAAATGTTTGACTCAAAAAGCGCAATGGCAATTTTGTCATCTTTGGGAATTTTCTTTGCGAGTTCTTTCAACTCTTTATGATAAATCCCTAGCGCGTTATTCGAGACAATACCAAATCTAGTTTCCTTAATCTGGACTTTTTCTGGATTCGCCTCTTTTTTCAGTATGTCTATAATTTGGTCTGTTGTCACTTCTTGTTATTGTTAATTTCAATTGCTTGGTGCACCTCAATTTGTCGAACACCTATGATGATAAAACCGTTTTTTACTATCGACTGGCTTTCTTCAACTTTTCTTCAATTAACGTTTTTTCATTAGGATTCTCTATTATTTGAAGCGCTTTTTCCAAGTAGTGAACTTCTCTATTTCTATTATTGCTCATTCTGAAGAGTTCCGCTAGCAAACAGTAGTAATAATGGTTGTCCTTTAAGCCTAATTTTTGTGCGGACGCTATTGCTTCTTCTACTGAATTGGCTTTTGCAAGAGCATATGTACGATTCATGGCGATTATCGGAGAATATTCGATGATCAATAACTTATTGTATAACTGTAATATGTTGTCCCATTTTGCTTCATGATTTGTTGTATGCCAATAAGCAATAGCTGCTTCGACGTGATACTTAGAAACAATATTTCCTGTTGCTGATTTATTCAAATATTCTTCTCCTTTTTGAATCAACCTGACATCCCATTTCGATTGGTCTTGTTCATCATACAATTGAATGCCTGTATTTGCAATTCTGGCATTAAATCGTGAGGCATGGAAACACATTAAGGCTAATAATGCACAAATTTTAGCCTTTGAAAAAAGGGTTTTACTCTCTAAAAACTTGCATAAATACATTGCTTCCCAACAAATTTCTTGTCGTATGCTATTTTCATTACTACTACTGTAGTATCCTTCATTGAAGATTAAATATATAATTCTCAGTACATTATCCAATCTAACGGCATATTCTTCTTCAGTAAGATTGGAGGACAATCCACTATTCAATCGTAATGCTTTTTTTGCTCTATATAACTTTTTGTTTACCGCTTCCTTATTTGACAACAATGCTTTTGCAATTTCATCAATACTAAAACCACTTAGTATTCTAAGGGCAAGACAAAGTTGAGCTTCTTTGTTGAGCTTCGGATCACAAACAACAAAAATCATTTTTAGCTGACTGTCTTCAATTATTTCATCTGTTAATTTAGCACCAATCCGTTCCTTATTTCTCAGTTTTAGCTCAGGTGAAATGTCTTGGTCAAATTTTTTCTGTCTGCGAAATTGATCTATAAATAGGTTTTTTGCAGTTTTTCGAAGCCAGGCTTTAGGGGAATCAGGAATGCCATTGTGAGACCACGTTTTCATCGCTTTCAAAAAGGTTTCTGATACAATGTCTTCTGCCATTTGTATGTTGCCTATATTATAAAAATGACAGAGTACAGCAACCAAGTTACTGTACTCGTCTTTAAATATTTGTGCAATGTCATTCGTATGATCCATATATCAAGTCCAAAGGTCAAGTATGCCTCCCATTATTGAAAAACACAATAACCAAAATACACAATTGATTATCACATTTGACGCTTTGGTCTTTTGAAACAATCCTAGACAAATGATTACTGGGATAACCAGCCCAATTGCTAAACCTGCTCCGTGCATAGCGCCATGACCAAAGGTATGAAAGCTTCCAAATACAAGTTCTCCGTTTTGCCCAACGTCTTTATGCATTAATTCAATTATAAATTTCAAAAAGAAGGAGACAACAAATGACAATAGTAGTGCAGCTCCATATATTAATGGTTCATTTCTTCCCTTTAAATCTTCGGCGGTATAATTCAATGAATTCAACCATTTATTCCCTAATAACGGTCCGTAGTAAATAGCACCTAAAACATTAGGAACTAATGCTGCTACAATAAGTGCGAGGTAATTAATTTCAGGCATAATTTAATAATCTTAATTTTCAAAAACCATTACATCACGCACCTCTACCTTGCCTCCATTATCAAAGATGGGGCAACCCTTTGCCAATTCCAAAGCTTCTTCGATCGTTTCAGTGGTGCAAATTAAGTATCCGCCTACCATTTCTTTGACTTCTACATATGGGCCGTCAGTTACAGATCCATCAGAATGAAGTGTTTTTCCTTCATATCCAAGTGCGTCTGTAGACTTGAACTTTCCTTGTGCTGCAATACCGCCAATCCAATCTTGCCATTTCTTGATTTCTGCTTGGATTTCTTGAGGGGTTGGCTGATAACTCATGTTTGGCTCGCTGTGAAACAATAACATAAAATCTTTCATTTTCTTTTTTTAATGTTTAAAAATATAAAATCACTTACCTGACGATTGAAATTTCAATAATTGGACAAATCATTATTTTTTTTTCGAAAGTCCTCGATAAAACTAGTGCCGCGATAGGAGTATCGCTTGTTTTTACTAGCTTTTATTTTACTAAAATTTTGAAATATTGTTTAATAGTTTTAATAAAATTTTCATTTTAGGTAAATGAATAATCCAAGATTCTATATTTTTTGCTTGACCAACTCAGCTATTTTTTGTTTAGTCGGCATTCTTTTTTCCTAAGCGGCTTTACTTCTCTTTTTTATAATGAATATAGTACGTATCATATGGTTCCTTCAAAACATATCCAAGCTTCTTCGCTAAATTATGGGATACTTGATCAACTGCATCCCAGTTAGGATAAATCCCTTTCTCCATACAATCTAAAATAAGTGCTGAAGACACAATCGTGGCTAGTCCCATTTTTCTATGGTTTGCATCTGTAGCCACTTCTATCTCCAATCCATTATCATAAATACTAAAGGAGGACGCACCACTTACTACTTGCCCCTTGTGAACGATACAAAACCCTAGGCCTCTGTTCAGATAATCTTGTGGGGAATCAAATTGACCAGTAAAATCAGGTGAAACTTCATGTAAAGAAGCTTCATTTACCAAAGATTCATCAATTCTCTTTAGCTCATACCCTTCTGGTAGCTTTAATAAATTTCCTTGTAATTGATTGGTATCTAAATGTTCCCGATTTTTTTCAAACCTATATCGGGTGAATTTTTCTATTCTTCCTTTATGAATATTTTCTATACCTTTTTTCCAATCATCAGTGTCTACGATGGCATAAATATGTTCTGGAATATTATGTAACAATTCCGTAGCTGCCTCTGAATTGACATCTCCAGCATAAAACACAAAGATTCCAACCATAACTTGTGCAACAGTAGGGTTTTCAAGGTCATCCACCCACGCTTCTCCCATGTGTCCTTGTAAATAGGATAATAGAATCGTACTATTGCTATTTTCAAAGAGGGAAGCTATCTTATTTCTAGAATCATTGTTTAATTTATATATCATATTGTTGCTCTATTAATTCAATTTGCGAAATAACCAATTCGACCCATTCTTCATTGTTAGTTTCTAGGATAATTGTTTTGAATCCATATTTATCCCCTTCCATTCCTACCCCCTTTGAATCATCTACGTGAATATCTATTCCAAACAATTTAGGATTTTTTGAGGCCCTACAATTATGCTTTTTTAGAACTTGTTGATTTATCCTTTCATTTATTATCCTAGAAGGGCTTAAACCATATGACTTAAATGTCCTTTTAAGACTCAAAACACTCCTGAAAGAAGTTGTATAAATCCAAATTTGATGTTCTTTACTTTTAAGTGTTTTAAATAAATCAATTGTTCCTTTCCGTATTGATTCTGCAGCGAATAGCCGAGATAACAATTTCCTTTCCTCTACTTCAAATTCATCTGAATATGGAATCAATGTATTGTCTATATCAAAACTAATTATCATTTGTTAGTTATTTGCGTTGCTGTCTAACACGAGCAAGGATAAAATATAGGCTAAGAATTCTAAAAAAGCGACCAATAGCACTTGTCGCAGTTATCCATTTTTTCGGAGTCAAGTTAAAGCTGTTCAAGCCCGCTTCTTTTCTAAACCTGTCGAATTCGACACCTTTAAAATTTGGATTATGAAGGCTTTCCCAAAGTCCAATAAATTCAACAGTATTCCTATTCCGCATCCAGTTACGAATATGGTCTGATCCTTCTTCACCTCGCACCATATCTGTCAAGCAGATATAATCGTCTTTATCCTTGATCTCAATGCTTATTAGTTTATCTTGAACTTTTATCTTTTTTGCCATTTTTCAAAGTATTCATTACTATGCGAAGATATTGATTTTAGTGATATTTTTGTCAGTAATAAATCTTTGGATGGTCGTTATACGGCACTATGCCAGGCGGACCCAAGGCTAAACACAAGGCCATCGCCTACCAAGCTGCCTACTCGCTGTGCTCGCTGCTTGTGTCGGTGCGGTAGCTGCTCAAAACACAAGGCCATCAACACAGCAGCCACCTCCCTTAAAACTCGCAACGCATCGCGAACCACCCAAATTATAATCAGAAACAAGTAGGAAGATACAAGTAAACAGTCCTAGGAGAATTACTAGGAAATAGCCAAGTCATACAAGGAGTTAGTTCTAGGAGAATTACTAGGAGCTATCTGTCTAAAGTTGGCTAGGAATAAGACTAAACGGACGTTTTAAGTTTGGTAGGAAGCGTCTGGGCGTTGTGGTGTCCGTTTATCCATGCACAACATTGATTATTGAGCTAAACGCAAGGCTAAACGCTTCAAAAATCAATGCTGTTCATGGATTTTTTGCTTGCCTTGGAATTGGTTGTTACTCGATTATGGTATATGCTTTGGAATGTGCTTGACGGGTTTTGTAGTCACGGGTGCACATGTCAATTACAGTAAATAAAGTATTCCTAGTTTCTTGGTCAAGGTTCTGGATTTCTTGGAGTCGTTTATTCTTTGACGCAGAAAAAGATTAAATCGTTATTCTCTGAGAAAAATGAACCTCTCCATTACAAATTCCCCACATGGTGTAGTAAACCTGTAGAAATAAGCACCACTATCCAATTTACTCAAATTGATGTCATAAAGATGTCGTCCAGATTCTAAAGTAGTCGAACCCTGAATCACTAACCTACCAATCATATCCAACACCTCCCATTGTAGAGTTCTATCTAGCTCAGAAGCTAATTCTAATGTTAAATTTTGAACAGTAGGGACAGGGAATAAGCGATAGTTATTATACACTTCTACCTCAATGGTGTCACGTCTTTTTTCTCCAAATCTGGTGACTTCTAGCCAGTAAATGCCTGAATTTTCGATTGAAATGGAGGATTGATTAGAACCATTTGACCAAAGGTACTGTTCCCCTTTCATTGGACTTTCCAATATCAACCCACTACATCCATTTCTATCTTCACCTAAATCAAGTTCTGGAACTGGTTCCGCAACAAGACTTACATTGTCAATATAATAGGATGCCTGTACTCCTTTTCCGTTGGGAAGTGGTTCATTTGGCTTACCGTCTATAAAAACAAATCGGTCATCAGTAGTTCGGAAAAAGCGTCCTAATACTAAAGAAGTATATGGTTTTTCGGCAGTGAATGTCCAAGTAAACTTTTGCCAGAAGGAATCTGGATAAATTACATCTTCAATGTAGAAATTAGGTTCTCTAAAAATTTCGTGACCAAGAAAAGGGCATTCATTTAATGACAAATATACACCAAGCCCATTAGAATAAAATCGTTGTTCATTGGCATGAATCACATACATTGAAAATGTATACCCCCTTCCAACGGTCAAAGGTTCTTCAAAATAGGATCTGGCATATTCATGAGCATCTGAGTCAGTTGTACCATACGCAGCGTATGTATGAAGTGCAATATACCCATCACCTGATTGGGGAAATTGATAACCTAACCAATTATTTGGAACCCCAGCACGTGAAGTTGATCCTCCACATGGAACATTATTCAATACATGCATAAAGTCCGGGGTATCTGAAGATGGATTATCCCAATGCTCAGCTCTTTCTAAATTATTTCTACATCCATTGATAAATGTACCATCTTCGAAATCACCGTTCCGAATTAAACTAGAACTTTGTGCAAATGAAATAAGTGTAACAAAAAAGTCCTAACACAACTATGTAAATCTTGCTCATTATGTATTGGGATTGTACAATTGGTAAGATACAGTTTATTTTATTTACAGCTATTAAGTTTCATATATTTGTTGTTCAGTTAAACACTATTTCTTACCATTTTCTTTGTAAATTTGATCAATTCTTAATGTATTATCAATAAATTGTATTGTCCTGAAATAGCCTTACACAAAGTAAGTGTGAAAAATGACAATAATAAAGAAACGAGTTAAGAGTAACAATCGGTATTCATTAGGCTTAAAAAGAAAGAT